>Ga0302156_10000713_pt1 | contig 31154 bp, 26 predicted proteins | sample I_Bog_N3_2_FD_193503 | JGI IMG/M metagenome (GOLD analysis project Ga0302156, IMG submission 193503) | Peat permafrost microbial communities from Stordalen Mire near Abisko, Sweden - I_Bog_N3_2 | ecosystem: Environmental > Terrestrial > Soil > Wetlands > Peat | place: Sweden: Abisko, Stordalen... | reverse complement strand
GCGCCCGGCTTCTGCATCTTCTGCAAGAAAGAAGCCCACGAATCTGTCGGTGGATTTGATGAAGAATTAAAGTTGGCCGAAGACCACGACTACGTGTTCAGACTAAGCAGGGTTTGTGAATTCGGGCTGCTCAGAGATATTCGCATCCCCGTATCCGTCCGACGATTGGACAAAGATGGTCGTTTTACTATCTCCTTTCAGTACGTAGTCTGTGAAGCTCATCTCTTCTTCGTAGGGCCGACATATTCGCATATTTTCAATTACAAATTCGGCAATTTTAGTCACCGCCCGGTGACTCGCTTACCATCCTTGTAGATGGCTTCGTCAACAGGCTTCAGGATGCTCAGTTTCCTTCCTTCCCGCTCATCAAGCTACGGGGCCTGGACTCTTGCTCCGGTGGGACTTGCACCCACTGATCATGCTAGCTAACTGTGATTGAAAACCATTTGCGAGTGCAACAAAAACGTGATCCTGCGATGAGAAGCGTCTCTCTTACAGGGCAAGAGCATCCTTCTCACGTCTGGTCTTCTTTCTATGTTACAAAGATGGTTCGGTTGCGTCGTGGCGAAGATTTCACTTTATGCATAAATTGGCGGCGAAACTCTCACCTAATGGAGTCTTTCGAGTTTATCTTATGAGGTATTGAGGTTCGCAAGTGCTTGGTAAACAAAGGCGACGAGTGTCACTTTACGCGTAAACCCACACGATGTGGGCGCACCCACAAGGTGAACGTTGCACATTTGTGAGGACTTGTAATTGATTCGGCCGGGGCGCGTGAGGTTTGTGAGCTCCGGCCGAAGATCGTGCATAGCCTGCATCACCTACAAAGGTTATTTATTTTCAATCCATAACGGACAGTGCAGGTCATTCTCATAGCGCTCTGAGCCTGCACCGCCATAGCCTGCGGCCAGTTCATGGGCCTGTTTCATTGTGGCCTGGTCGATCGGCAGGCCTTTCCCTGCCTTGCCAAGGCACGTGTGACAATGCCGATTCTCTTCGGCCGGTTCTCGGTTGTTTCAGCGCCGTAATGCAGCTGTTCCCCGCGCGCCATCGCGATCCGATTGACCTCCCTGATTTGCCAGCTTTTATGGGGATGGTGCGGGCGCACAAGCAGGCGTTGCGTCTTCAAGCACAAAGCTTCGGCATGGAACGATCGGAAGAGATTGCCGATTGTGGGGCAAGGCGAGGCGCGTGAGAGACATGCTCGGGAAGGCGATCGAGGAGGACTGCTTTGAGAAGCGACGTGCGAACATGGATGCGACCGTTGTATTCAATAAGCCCGAGTTTGCGAAAGCGGTTCATGAAGAAGCTGACGCGGGAGCGGGTAGTGCCAACCATCTCTGCCAAGGTCTCCTGAGTGACGGGAGGTATGAGCTTTGTCGGTTCCTCTGGTTCACCGAAATCGGCCATCAGGAGGAGGAGTCTTGCGAGTCGCTTTTCGCTGGAGTTAAAGAGTTGGTCGACAAGATCTGCCTGAGTGCGCATGCTGCGAGCCAGGAGGTGCGACAAGAACAGATCGGAGAACGCGTGCTCGTCGTGCATTACGCGGATCATCTCACTTCGAGTGATTCTCATCGCGTTCGACGGCGTGATTGCAGTTACAGTGGTCGATCGGTGTTCGGCGGCTCCGTTAAGCGCATCCTCTCCGATAAAGTCGCCAGCTGATAGGAGCGTAATGGTAGCTTCCTTGCCGTTTGCCGATACGACGGTGACTTTTAGCCGACCGCTCTGGAGATAGAAGACAGAATCGGCTGAATCGCCCTGGGAGAACAAGGCGCCTTTCGGATCGCAGTGAATAATTCGCCTGCCCACCCCGGCGCATGCAAGAAAGTGTGCAAGATCGAATCTCGGTTCACCGCCGATTAAGAGAATCCCGTTGTGAGCCATAGGATCGCCTCTTTCTGTATTCAAGTAAGTCCCTGGATAATCCGAGGGGAATCACTGCTCAGTGGTGCTGGGATGAAGAGGTGTGCAACAACGAAGAAAGGAGCGCCAGTTGCAACATCCTAGGCCGCACTGCCGATTGAGGCACTGGGGAGATTATGAATTTGCTCCATATCGCGGTGCTCGGCGATCTGCCCCTACAGTGTCCCAGACTTGCGATGGAGCGTCTGGTCAAAATTGCTCACAACGCGAGGATTTCGCAAGAGAGTGCACCTTGGAATCGTTCAAGCAGTCGCGACGCGTTGTTCAATTTCTCTTGCACTGGATTGAACGGCAAACCTCATGTGAAGCGATTCCGCAAAGCCGGCGCGAGCCCGCAGGAAAGCGGCCATATAGGACTGCGCTACCCGCTTCCAGACCATGGGCCGAGCATAAAGGTAGGCGCGTTCGCGCATCGCCTGGCGTGCGTCATCGTTGGCCAGGAGCGCGATTGTCGCTGTTGCGAGGGCGGCCGGGTTGCCAAACGGAACCAACATTCCGCGTCCATCGTCCAGCACTTCCGCGGCATACCAGTATGGAGTGGAGATGATGGCCTTTCCAGCGCCCATGGCATATGCCAGGGTTCCCGATACAGCCTGCGCTTCGTGACAGTAGGGTGTGATGTAAATGTCGGCCGAGCCGACCAGCGAAGCCATCTCTTCGGGGCTGACAAACCGGTTGACGAACAGGACCTGACGTTCCACCCCTAGTCTCTTCGCCAGTGCCTGTAACTCGAGCCTGTAACGATCGCCTTCACGGGCCCGGATGTGCGGGTGGGTAGCACCCGCAATCATGTAGACCGCATTGTTGTGGCCGGCAAGGATGTCCGGCATGGCCTGGATCATGCTTTCAAAGCCTTTGTTTGGCGATAGCAGGCCAAAGGTGAGAAGGACGCTCTTGCCCTGGCAGGAGAAGGCTTCTTTGTGAATATCCGGTTGATCAAAAGGCAGATCGGGGATGCCGTGAGGAATCAGATCGATCTTGCCGGCCGGGACTTTGAAGACCTCCTGCAACACGCGCGAGGAGTATTGGCTCATGACGACAAGGCGCTGGGAGCGTGCGGCGATCTTGTGCATAACAACCCGCTGGTCGAGATTCGGCTCGCGAAGGACAGTATGCAGAGTTGTGATTACCGGCATGCGAAGATGCTTCAACAACTCCAGGATGTGATTTCCGGATTTGCCGCCGAAAATTCCAAACTCATGCTGCAAGCAGACCAGATCGACGTTGCTGGCGTTCAAGTATTCGGCGGCAGCTCTGTAGGAAGGGAGGTCGCCTTCGCCGATCTCAAATCGAACCCGGCCGGGGTAAGAGTAGGAGGAGTTGCCGTCATTGACCGCTACCACCGAGACCTGGGCGGCTCCGTATTCAGCGGCGATGGCGTTGCACAAATCTGTCGTAAAAGTCGCAATTCCACACTGCCTGGGAAGGTGATTGCCAATCACCGCAATCTTGACCGGGCGCTGTTGGCGAGGCGCCAACTGAAGGGAGGAAATTGGATCAACTCCGAATATCTTGTGGCGCGTGACTGGATAGATGAGACGATTTGATTGCGAATTCAAAGAGGTATTTGAGGCGGCCATTATCCATGTCTCCTATGATCGTCGGGTTGTGATTGAAAAGCGCTCTAAGCCCTCAGACGGGGGTGGATCTGCTTCGCGATCTCAGAGGATTCCTCAGAAGCCGCCAGTGAAAAATCCTGAGCTTTTGAGCTGAGCTCTTCCGCGGCCTCGTGATCGCCTCGGTGGTGGGCGGCGGCGGCAGCGGTGTGGGCGTGGGCTGCGTAGATATGCAGGTCCGCTGCTTTGTCAAAATTGCTCTGGGACATTGGTTCCTCCATTTTCAAGGCGCCATTCTGAACGTTGCATATGCAGTCTTCCATGGGAGGCTTGAATGCGCTGTGCAATCTTATACGCGCCCGCGATGCGGTTTCATCGCCTCGAAGCGATGACGCTAACGGCGGATGAGGCGAGATTCCAGAACAAAGGTACGAGCCTCAATTCGTTTTAGAGTTTGCCGCACTTTATTCGCGGAGCATGTTCAATTCTGTACAGTCCAATCATGGTTTCCAGCCGTAGATTCACCTCATTCGGCGCCGGGTTGCAGTCCAACTCATGACGGGGCCGTTAGGGGTTATGCGAGGGTTTCTGCCCCGCTCTGCATAAGAGCCGCGTCGACAGACGATGCCGCAGGAGGCGCCGTCCATGTGGAGTGCCGTCGCATGGCGGCCCTTCCGATTGCGGCCGAAAGATAGGAATCATGAAAGTCCTGATTGCAGTTGACGACTCGGGGATTGCTGAAAACCTGCCACGCGCTGTTGAAACATTGATTCGGCGTGAGAACGCCGAGGTATTGGTGCTGCACGTCTTGCAGCCGGTTCAGCCCGTGCCCCCGCCGGAGATGGCCCAGGATTACGCTCCTGAGTTGGACGGTGAGATGCCTGCGGCTAGCGAATTGGTCGAACGGATCGCAGGCAATCTGGGCAGGGCTGGATATGCGGCACAAGCGAAGGTCCTCGTGGGAGACGTAACCGGGGCGATCCTCGGCAAAGCGGGCGAATGGGGTGCCGATCTCATCATTGTCGGTTCTCACGGGCAAAGGGGTACCCTCGACTTTTTATTGGGCAACGTTGCGGAGTCGGTCGCTCGTCGAGCCGAGTGCTCTGTGCTCGTGGTTCGCGCAGCGACCAGCAAGGGATGAATGCGCTGCCACAAGCACTGAAGATGCATATGTAGCAGGGAGCGGTTCGGAAGGTGTGAAGTTGAAATGCCGTTCCCGGTAAGCACTTGGAACCTGAACGTGAGCAGACAGGCTCATCACTTGCTGGAACAGCGAAAGGGGAAGACATCATGCGTGTAGGAATCGCTTCGGATCACGGAGGGTTCGTTCTGAAGGAGCAGATCGCGAAATTGCTGCGCGACGCTTCGTATGAGGTTGTCGACTTCGGTGCACCTCATGAGAGCCCCGGAGACGATTATCCCGACTACGTAATCCCACTGGCCAGAGCCGTTGCCGGGGGCACAGTGGATCGCGGGATAGCGCTGTGCGGTAGTGGAGTGGGGGCATCCATCTGTGCGAACAAAGTTGCGGGAGTGCGCGCTGGCCTGATCCACGATGTGTTCTCCGCTCATCAAGGCGTTGAGGACGACGACATGAATGTCTTTTCGCTGGGCGGTCAGGTGATTGGGCCGGCACTGGCTTGGGAATTGATTCAGACCTTTTTGAAGGCTCGTTTCAGCGGCGCGATTCGGCACCAGCGCAGGGTCGAGAAAGTGAAGGCGCTTGAAATGCACGAGGCTGCGCGTTAAAACGTCTATTCAACTGACCGCATTCGGGGGCGGATTATGAGCGGCCGCCAGTTGCAGTTTACCGGGATCGATTCTCCCCATGCCGCGAATACGGGGGCAGGATGCGTCCGGTATCGGCGAGGAAGTGGTACCTAAGAAGACACGCGATGGAGGATTGTCAATGATCGAGATTTTGAAGGACTATCCCGACAATGTTATAGCGCTCTCCTGCGAGGGACAGGTCACAAAAGAGGATTATGAAGGGATTCTTGTTCCTGCCATTCTCGAAGCGCTCAAGCGGCACGACAAGATCCGGCTTCTATATAAGACTTCGGCGAGTTTCACCAGCTACGACGCAGGCGCCATGTGGGAAGACCTGAAGATTGGGGTGGAACATCCCAAGCGCTGGGAGCGTGTCGCGGTGGTGACTGACGTCGACTGGATGATACAGATGATGAGACTCTTCAACTTCCTTATGCCCTGCCCGGTGAAGTTGTTTGCACCTTCGGAGGTAGCGAAGGCGCATGCCTGGATCATCGCCGCCAGTTGAGCCCGAAAGGGGCGCAAACAGCCGTGTCTCTTCAAGGCATTGAAAGATCAATGAAATGAATCGAACGACGCAGAGACTGCACGATATTGGTCAGAGAATCTAGCCTGATATTATCCCGCACCGTTTACTCGCCAGGTGTTTTCTCGCGCGAGTTGGCAGATTCCTCGAACGCAGTGATTGCGTCATGCAGCCGGTTGAAGATGTGGTCCTCACCTATGGCTTCCGTTAGATGATGGCGATCGAACTCGGCGCGCAAATCCCACGGCAGTCGCGCAAACGCCAGCTCGACGCCAGCCTCGGTAAGGTTATTCTTCAGCGCGATCACGACGCGTGCGGCCGAGTAGTCCACATGCGTCATAGCTTCGGCGTCCACCACCACCCAGCGCACCGCCGAAGGCATCGGCTGTACGACGGCGGAAACCTCCTCAAGAAACCTGCCGGCATTTGCATAAAAGAGTGCCGCTCCAAACCGGTAGAGAACCAGGCCAGGCTCCGTCACCACGCCCGGCGCGGCCTTGACCAGCTTCCATATCCCGCTTGAATCCGCAATCAGCACGCCGCTGTGCGGGTGATAGCTATGCTGTACGATGCGCAGCAGCGATACCACCATGGCCAGCACGATGCCTTGCTCCACCCCTACCAGCACCACGACAGCCGCTGTCATAACAGCCAGCGCATGCTCCTGCGGGCTCTCGGCCCGGATGTTGCTGAGGGCCTTCAAATCGATGAGCCGAAGCGCGACCATGAATACCAGGACTCCCAGCACGCAGGTGGGAAGATACTGGAGCGGCCTGGTGAGAAACAGCAACACCAACGCCACCACTGCGGCTGTTGCGACCTGCGCCAACTGACTTTGTCCGCCGGCATCCTCCATCATCGCCGTCTGGGTGGGGCTCCCATTCACCACAAATCCTCCGCTCAATGCCGCAGTGGCATTCGCGGCCGAAAGCCCGAACAGATCGTTGTTTTCATTGACCTCCTGGTTGTGTTTGGCCGCAAAGATGCGCGAGGTCGCCGCGCTCTGGGTGAGGATCATTACGGCGCACGAGGCTGACACCGTGATGAGTTGCTGTGCTTCCTGCCAGCTCATAGAGCGAAGGGTGAGCAGGCTCATGAATCCCAGGTGCGGCAAACCGGCGGAAACCGGACCAATCGTGGAAATCCCATGTCCGGCAAAATTCCAAATGGTGCTCGCCGCAATGGCTGCCACCACCGCGACCAGCGCTCCCGGAAGTTTAGGGGCGAACCGACGCAGCACCAGCACAAACCCCAACACCAAGACGGACAATGCCACAGTCGGCCAATGCGCCTGGGGCAGTCCGCGAAGCACCTCCCAGAGCTGCACGACCGGGCGGCGCGAATCGACGGGCACGCCCACCATCTCGCTCAGCACCGAGATTCCTACCTGAAATCCCACTCCGGCAAGAAAGCCGACCAGCACTGTACGGGAAAGAAAGTCCGCGATGAACCCCAGCCGGAGCAAGCGGGCCAGCAGCAAGAGCACCGCGGTGAAGAGCGCCACGATTCCCGCCAGAGCCACATATCTTGCCCCCGAAGGGGTTGCCATGCCCGACACTCCACCCGCGAAGATCGCAGCCGTTGCCGAGTCCGCCGCCACCAGGAGATATCGTGACGAGCCGAAAGCCGCAAACGCCACCAGCGGCAGCATGAGTGAATAGAGCCCTGTTACCACTGGCATTCCGGCGATCTTGCTATATCCCAGCACTTGCGGAATATCCATCGCCGCCAGCACGACCCCGGCCAGCACGTCTCGCGCGGCGCCGGCACGCTCGAATTTTCGTAAGCCTCGAAACAAACTCACCGTCTCAGAACTCCTCTTGGAGGATTGACGCAGATTCACATTCAGTTCTATCAGCGCGCATGCCGTTCTCTAATGCCTACGCGCGAAGTTTTGAGTCCTGCTGCAAGAGATTGACCGTAATGAAGACCGCGGGGATCAAGAAGACCATCGAACCGACAACCCACATAATGACTGCGCCGACGACCTGGTCGGTCATGGGATTGATTTGAAAGCGGTTTGGCTGCGCGAGGTAGTACGTGTAAACGGGGCGGTCGCAGAAGGCGAGGAAGGCCGAAAGCGCGGTATTGACGATGTCTGCGCCGACCAGGTACGGGATCATGAACCAGCCTGGGTAGCGAGCGCTGGTCGGCCACGGGCGGATGAGGGGCCACCAGAAGAGAATTGAGGAACTGAGGAAACAAATGTGCTCGAAGTCGTGCCAGCGCTCGTGCTCCAGAGCAAAGTCATAGGCGGAGGGTACATGCCAGCCCAGGAAGATCAAATTCATGGCGAGCCACGCAACTAGCGGCCTCGTCAGGAAACGGCCCAATGTGCGCAGCGCCTTCAGTCGAAGCAGAGGGCCGAGCAGGTGGACGGTGAGTATGTGGGGAAGTCCGCGCAGCAGCGGGACCTGCGGATCACCGAGAAGCAGGAGCGGTGGAACGAACGACATGAGGAGCAGATGCTCCACCATGTGCGCGCTGAGGAGTGCATCGGCAAAGCCGTCCATCGGCGAACCGATCGCGAGCCAGAGGAGGGCGAGGCCGGAGAGAAATGCAGCCAGGCGCGACACGAAGAACTGGGCGGCTCTGGTCTTGCGAACTGCGAACCACCCGCGGGTGTAGACGATAGCGGATAGCAGCACCATCGTGGTGAGGAAGATGGGTGGCGACCAATCGTCGAAGATGGCCTGGATTGCAGGAGGCATTGGACTGACAAGATCGAAAAGTTAACGTTCGCCAGGCGTTGTTTGCCTGGAGGGTGGTGGCGGCTGCTCACTGGATTGGACCATTTGCCGTGAGGCATCGATGGCGGGTGTCAGATTCCCTCCTCGGAGCGTGAGCAGGAAATGTACAAGGGCCGTGGTCTCTGAGGGGTTGAGGGCGTTGCCGTAGGCCGGCATATTTCCGCCGCCCTGCAGAACCTGGCGGATGATTTGGTCTTCGGTCATGCGCGAAGCGACGGAGTCGAGAGCCGGCCCGCGCATGCCCCCGATACCGCCGATGGAGTGACAATTGCGGCATTGCTTGTTTTGCAGGACGAGCGCGCCCTCGCGTTCGAGGGGAGTGCGATCGTTCAGGTCGGCGACGGGAATTGGATCGCTTGTCCAGGCGTTCATGACGGGGCTCCAGGGTGTATACATCGCCAGGCGGGTGAAGGCACCAAGGGTGACAGAGATGACCGCGACCATAAGCAGGGCGACCGGGCGACGCGACCAATGCTTCTCGCCTTCTCCGGAAACGAGCGGAAGGAGCAACATCGCTCCGATGACGAGAATGGGTGCGATGAAGAGGACGGGAGTTTCGAGGCTGGGCGGCAGATAGGCCAGGACGGCGTAGATCCAGAGGAATGCGAAATCGGGCTTGGGCGCGGTCTGGATGATGGTGGGATCTGGCTGACCCGTGGGACCAAAGGGCCCAAACCAGAACGCGCAGGCCATGATAGCGAGCAGGATGGCCGCGGCGAAGACGGCGTCTTTCCACTCGGCGTCGGGCACGAAGGGAATGCCGGTTTTCTCGGTGAGGTTGTGGTACTGCTGCGTATAGGTCTTTTTGCTTACCAGGCGACCGGGCATCGGCCACTCATTGATGCCGAGGCGCAGCACCATCCAAACGTGCAGTCCAACGAGTGCGAGCAGGATGCCGGGAATGACGAAGACATGCAGAGCGAAGAAGCGGGAGAGTGTTGGGCCCGCGATGATGGGACCGCCGAGCATGAGATCGACCAGCGCACCGCCAACAAGAGGAACGCGGCTGAGGATGGATGCGCCAATGCCGAGGCCCCAATAGGCGTCTTGATCGAAGCGGAGGACCTGGCCGGTAAAGGCCATGCCGAGGGTGAGCAGAAGCAGGAAAACGCCGACGATCCAAGTGAGTTCGCGGGGGAATTTGTAGGCGCCGAAGAGAAAGACCTGGGTCAGGTGAATGAGCACGATGGCGACCATGAAGTCGGAGCCCCATCCGTGCATGGCGCGGAGATACCAGCCGAGCGGGACGTTGTGGTCGAGGAATTCGAGGCTGCTCCAGGCATGGCTGGCGGTTGGGGCGTAGACCAGAGCGAGCAGTATTCCGGTGACAACCTGAAGAACCAGAATCACCGTGGCAGCGCTGCCAAAGACATACCACCAGCTTGAGGTGCTGGACGGAACTTCGTGCTCGGCCGCTTCGATGGCGGGAGCGCCCAGCCCAAGCCGTCGCTCGAACCAACTGTAGACATCGATGGCGCGCTGCTTCAGGCTGGCCATGATTTGGCTCCTGGTCTCGAGATATCGGGCGGCTTCAATTCTTCGGCGTCTGCGAACGTTGGCGCGGGGCTGGCTTGAATTTGCGTCAGGGTCTGGTGGCCCGGCTTGGCGCAGTTGCCGGCTGCCAGGGTAGGCATCTTTCCGGCATAGATCATGAGGTTGCCCGAAACCATCTTGTGAGGGTACTCGAAGAGGCCGCGCTCGGGCGGACCGGATGCGCGGGAGCCATCCTCGTAGTAAGCGCCGCCGTGGCAGGGGCACAGGAACAGTCTGGATTGCGCAAACCAGCGCACCGGACATCCAAGATGAGCGCAATTAATGGCGAAGACCTGGAAATCATCTCCTGAGATGTGACGGACCCAGCAGGGGATATCGCCCGTCTGGCCATCCCAGGGCGTGGTCGCCGGATTGCGGAAGTTCACCAGGCGCGTTTCTCCCTCAGGGAAACCGGTGAGCGGGCCGAGGTCGATCCAGGAGTCTTCGCTTGAGTTCTTCCGCAAAGCGGGGCCGAGGAGATAACCGATTATCGGGATGGCCAGAATGGCGCCGACGGCTCCATTCAGAAGCAGAGACATCTTGAACAGGAATACGCGGCGGGAATGGCCCGCACTCTTCGGGTTTCCCGGCGGCTCAGTCGCGTTGGCTTCGCCCGGTAAGAGAGGATCACTCGGGTTCATTTCGTCCTGTTCCATGCGATGGTCTCCATTCTCGAACTCATCGGCGCACTCGTTATCTCTTTACTTTGAATCTAAGGATGGGTGGGATACGGTTGGCCCGGATTGGCGACGCGCTTCGACGCAAGCCAGGCGAGGACGTCGGTGATTTGCTGGTCGGTCATCGGTTGTGGGCCGTCTCTTCGCCAATCCGGTTTTCCTTCGTCGGGGCGGCCTGCGATGACGATGCTGCGCAGGTTCTGGTCGCTGATGAGCGCAAGATAGGAGGGGTCGACGATGGACCCGAGTTTGCCCTTTCCGGAGGCGGGATTTCCATCGGCGGGGCCGCCTTCACCGCTCGTTCCGTGGCAACGAGCGCAAAAAACCTGATAGGCCTTAAGTCCATGATCTGCATTGCCGGGTAAGGTGGCAAGATAGGGTGGAGGATTCTGGCCTGCGAGGAGGTTCGGGTTTCCCCATTGTTTTACGATGCCTTGCGCCAGTGCTGAGACCTGGCCGTCGGTCAACATGCCGCCGGCGCTCCTTGCAAAGGCAGGCATCAGTCTGGCGGAAACTCCATTCGCAATTACATTTCGCAAATGGTCTTCACCAGCCACCGCAATGTAGACCGGATTGGCAAGCGAGATAGCCGCGCCGTTGCTGCCGTTTTCTCCGTGGCACGCGGCGCAGTTCTGTTTGTAGAGAGCAGGGAAGTCGACAACCTCTTCAGGACGGACGACCTCAGGGCCTGGCCCAGGTTGGCCAGGAATGCGTCCGCAGCCAGCGACGGCCATGCAAAAAGCAGCCAGCATGAGAGCACAAAGTGCTGTTCGAATTCGAGGCGCACGACTCATTGGTCTTTTTCTTCAAACGTGGATGGGTCTTTCAGCAGGGATGGATCGGCCTGGGGCTGATCGCTGTGGAGGCCGGCACGCACAGCAAAAGGCAAGGCTCGGAACTGTGGCGTCCGCACCTTGACCTGCAGGTTGACGACGAAGCCGCAGACCAGGCCGAAGGCGATCTGCGACAGAACGAACCAGAGCCAGTCGATGCGCGCGTTGAGAATGGGGCTGATGACGCCCAGTGCCGAGTAAATGATGCCGGTCCAGAGGAATGGAGCGATGAAGCCGGCGGTAAGAATTGGCTTGCGGGGAAACATGGGCAACATCGCGCCGTAGAGCAGCCCGACCAGCACCGACGTGACAGCGTGAATGCCGAGGGCGGCAAGCAGGCCAAGAAGATGGAATTGAGCCAGAAAGGCGTTGCTCTCGCCTGCCCAGCCGACAATACCACCGGCTGCCAGCAGGTTCACGGCGTACCAAACACTGTGGAAGCGGATGAGACCGAAAAGGGATGCAGGAACAACCATGGCGACGCCGCCGGCGATTCCGCCCTTGATTCCTGCCGTTACGCTGAAGGTTTCAACCGGCAGAATCTTGCGATGGTTTGGGTCAGCCGCATGTTTGGTGTGAGTTGTGCGCGAACTCGAGATCGCGACCTCTCCGGCTTGAACCGGAACCGCGAAATGATGTTCGTGCGGCAGCACCTCGAAGAACCATCCTACGATGGACCGCAACAGGAGAAGCAGGCCGAGCAGGCTTATTACCCAATGGGTGACCATCCCGGCGATGACGAGCGTGATGCCAAGCGCCAGCACCATGGGCCATGCAGTCGGCGCGGGGAGCACCACGGAGTCCGGGCCGCCGGCCTGACGCGCGTGTGCGGTTCCGTGTCCGGCGGGGTTTATCGATTCGTCGTGCTGCATTCCGCTCCTCCCTTCCGCGATTCATCTACCCAGAACATAGACCACCATAAACACGACGCCCCACACCGCATCGACGAAGTGCCAGTAAAGCGACAGCGTCTCGAGTTTTTCCGAGTGCTCTTCTCTTACCAGACCAAAGAAGGAGAACCCAAGAACAAGCGAGAGCATGATCAAGCCGACCACGACGTGTGTAGCGTGCAGGCCGACCAGCGAATAATAAGTGGTTCCGAAGAGATTGGTTTGTATGGTCAATCCCTCATCGTGGATGAGGTGATACCACTCGCGTGCTGTGGTGATGAGGAAGATCGATCCCAGCAGTACAGTTCCGGCGAGCCATGCCGTGCATGCGCTCACTTTGCCCTTGCGCAGCGCGGCGACCGCAAAGTGGACCGTAATGCTGCTCGAAAGCAGGCAGACGGTGCCGAGGATGGGCAACTCGAGCACCTGCGCGGGCGTGGGGCCGCTGAGGCTCTTGCCGATGTAGAAAATGTAGGCAACGACAAAGATGATGAAGATGGCGGACTCGGCCACGATCAGGCAGGCCATGCCTACCGTGCCGCGATAGGGCAGCGTCCATGGCGTCTGGGCTGGGTCAATCGGGTCGTCGATCGTCGTTGCGTTTCTCATCATTCGTAGTCCGAATCCGGATCTTCAGGGTGTTTCAGATCCCACAGCGGGCGGCGACTGTTTACCGCGGGGAGAACGGCGAAGTTATAGGCCGGCGGCGGAGAAGGCGTCGACCATTCGAGCGTCCAGGCATCCCACGGGTCGTGGCCGGCGTGTTTTCCGCGGAAATAGGACTGCACGAGGTTGTAGACAAAGATCAGAAGGCCGATCGCCTGGACCACGGCTCCGATGCTGACGATGAGATTCCAGCCACCCCAGCCCCGGTTAGCCTCGTAGGTATAGATGCGGCGCGGCATACCCAAAAGGCCTGGGACATGCATGAAGTCGAAGGTGAGGTGGAAGCCGATGATGAAGAGCCAGAAGTGCCACTTGCCGAGCGTCTCAGACATCATGCGGCCGGTAATCTTCGGGTACCAATAGTAAAAGGCGGCAAACAACGCAAATAGGATTGCTCCCACCAGGACGTAGTGGAAGTGAGCCACGACAAAGTAGGAGTTGCCAAGCTGCCAGTCGAATGGAGCCGCGGCGAGCATGATGCCCGTGAGTCCGGCGACAAGGAACTGAAACAGGAAGCCGACGCAGAACATCATTGGGGTAGCGAAGATCACCTTGCCGCCCCAGATTGTCGCCAGCCAGTTGAAGATCTTGATTCCGGTCGGCACAGAAATGACCATGGTGGCGAATACAAAGAAGGTGTTGGCCGCCGCGCCGAGGCCGACGGTGAACATATGGTGCGCCCAAACGCTGAGGCTGATGAAGCCGATGCCGACCGATGCCGCCACCATTGCCGGATAGCCGAAGATGGCCTTGCGGGAGAAGACGGGAATGATTTCGTTCACGAATGCGAAGGCGGGCAGCACGAGCACATAGACCTCCGGATGGCCAAAGATCCAGAAGAAGTGCATCCACAGGACAGCCGATCCGCCCGCCTGGGTATCGAAGAAGTGAGAGCCAAGGTAGCGGTCGAGTGTTAGCATGATCTGCGCCGCGGTCAACGGGCTGACCGTGACAAAGACCAGGCTGCACATAACCAGGTAGAGCCAGACGAGGAGCGGCATGCGGCTCATCTTCATGCCGCGGCAGCGCATGCAAACGATGGTGGTGACGATGTTGAGAGCTGTTCCGATGGATCCGATCCCGCTCAAAAAAACGGCAAGCGTCCAATAGTCCGTGCTGTGGCCGGGCGAGAAGACCTTTGCGGTCAGGGGCGCGTAGGCGAACCAGCCGACGTCTGGCGCAGACCCCGCGGCATAAAGGCCGCTGGCGCCGAAGTAGCTGAAGTACAGAAGAAAACCGGCAAACGCGGAGACCCAAAAGCTGAAGGCGTTGAGGCGCGGAAACGCCATGTCGCGCGCGCCGATCATCAGCGGAATCAGGTAGTTTCCAAAGCCGAACAGGATCGGCATGCCGACGAAAAACACCATCGTCGTTCCGTGCATGGTGAAAAGCTGGTTGAAAACTTGCGGCGAAACGAAGTGGTTGTTGGGGATCGCAAGCTGGATACGCATCAGCATCGCTTCGACGCCCGCGATGAGGAGGAAAATGAGAGCGTACCCGATGTACATCAACCCGATCTTCTTGTGATCCACCGTTGTCAGCCACTCGTACACCACGTTGAATGGCGGACTGCCCTGTCGGGCTGTCCGCGTCCCATCGATTCCTTCGACGACTTGAGTTGTGCTCATCCGACAACCCTTTCCAGTGAATGGCTAACGAAGTTGCGTCAGGTAGGCGGTGATTGCGTCCAAATCGCGATCGTTCAAATGCATGGCCGGCATCAGGCAGCCGGGCTTCAGCGAGTTGGGATCATCGATCCACTTTCTGAGGTTCTCTGGGGTATTTTGAATGGCTCCGGAGCCGATCGTGTCGCGGCTGGCGAGGTGGGTGAGATCGGGCCCGAATCGCCCCGTGGCTACAGTTCCGGAAATCGCATGACAGTTGATGCAGGCGTTGTGCATGAAGACGGCCTGTCCTTCCGAAGCGGCGGAATTGTCGGCGAAACCCTGCAGTCCAGGCTGCTTCTGCTGGCTGACCCAGGCCGCAAATTCAGCGGGGGATTGCGCATAGACCCGTATCAGCATCTTTGCATGCTGCATGCCGCAATACTGGGCGCATTGGCCGAGGTAGAGACCTGGCTGCTCGGGATCCATCCACATCGTGTTGACGCGGTTTGGAATCACATCAGTCTTGCCCGCAAGACGCGGCACCCAGAAGCTATGGGCGACATCCGCCGACGACATGTTCAGGTATGTTGGATTGGAGTGAGCCGCATTGCTGACGGGGATGTGGAGTTCATTCGCCGTGACGACTCCCAGCCCCGGATATCGATATTCCCACCAGAATTGATGGCCGATAACGGTCACATTCAAAGCGTCTTTCGGCTTAGGGATTGCCTGTGTTCCAATGATGACCCTAGCGGTAGTAAGAAAGAGCATGACAACGATCAGGACCGGGATAACCGTCCAGGACAGCTCAATCTGATTGCTGCCGTAGACTTGTGCGGGCTCGCGATTCGAATCGCCTCGGCGTTGCCGGAATCGAATCAGAGCGTACAGCAGCAATCCAGCAACGGTAAGAAATATGGCAAGGGTGACGGAAAGCACCAGCATCGAGAGGTCGAAGATTGAATGTGCAGGCGTCGCAGCTGGGGCGAAAATGTTGGTGGGAGACTGCGCCGTCGCGACGCTCGCAAGAAGAGGCAGGAAACACACTGCCATCCTGAAGGTACGCCGGGAGTCGAGCGTGGCCTTCCTATACCCTGTCATCGGTCGTCTTGGGAAGAGAAACAAAACAGTCCGACCTCGACTTCGGTTTGCTTAGTTGACGCTGACGAGCGCCACGCGCCTGCGCTAATGCTAAACCATCAACGATAGCAATCGAGGAATTCGTAGAATCTCGCGAAGTTTGTGATGGTCAGATGGCAGCGGTTGATTTGGCCGGCGCCAAACCGCTTTGCATTCAATGAAGGGTAATCACAGAAGTTCTCGATACAATGAATCCTGCGATTCAGAGGATGAGGCCAACGTGTCCTTCACAGACTGGCTACTCGCCGACCTCGAACTTCCGAAGGGCATCAAGAGGCCTGTTGTTGAAGCGGAGCATCGTTGGTGGCGTGTCATGTGCCTCACTGGCGTCGACTACTTCTCAACGTTGGGTTATCAGTCGGGCATTGCATTTCTTGCTGCTGGAGTTCTATCGCCCATTGCGACTCTTGTCCTCGTCCTTGTGACTCTCTTTGCTGCGTTACCAGTGTATCGACGAGTGGCAGCTGCAAGCCCCAATGGTCAGGGGAGCATTGCGATGTTAGAAAGGCTTTTCCCTGGTTGGGGTGGTAAAGTCTTCGTCCTCGTGCTTCTTGGTTTTGCCAGCACCGATTTCGTCATTACCATGACTCTCTCAGCCGCCGACGCAACGGCTCACTTCATCCACAATCCCTACACCCCCCACATTCTGCAGCATCAAATGGCAGTCACGCTTTGTCTGCTTGCTATCCTCGGCGCCATCTTCCTCAAGGGATTCAGGGAGGCGATCAATCTAGCCGTCTGGCTGGTGGCCGTGTATCTGCTGCTTAACTCGGTTGTTGCCATTGCCGGGTTCTTACAGATTCTTCAGCACCCGGAAGTTCTTTCTGCGTGGAAACACGCACTGTTCACTCAGCACGCCAGCATCCTCTCCATCTTCGGATTATCGCTTTTGGTGTTTCCTCGCCTCGCGCTGGGCCTTTCGGGGTTTGAGACCGGCGTCGTCGTTATGCCGCTGATTCGTTCCAAAGATGTTGATGAGCGAATCAGGAACACCAAGCGACTTCTTTTGACAGCGGCTCTCATCATGAGCTTCTTCCTGATGGCCACCAGCTTCATTACGACCTTGCTCATCCCTGCGTCCTACTTCCAGCAAGGCGGCATCGCCAATGGCCGGGCGATGGCCTACCTGGCACATCAATACCTTGGAGGCGTGTTCGGTTCCGTCTATGACCTGAGCACGATTCTCATACTCGCCTTTGCCGGGGCTTCTGCCATGGCCGGCCTGCTCAGCATTATCCCGCGCTATCTGCCGGGCTTTGGGATGGCCCCTGAATGGGCCCGCGCGTCCCGGCCGCTCGTACTGGTCTTTGTGGCCGTGGCGTTTTCTGTAACGCTGCTCTTTCACGCGAATGTCGACGACCAGGGCGGAGCCTACGCAACTGGCGTGCTGGTTCTGATTACTTCGGCTTCCTGCGCCGTTACGATCGCGGCTCGGAAGGGTCTTCCTCGCTTCGTCCTTGGCTTCCTCTCTCTCATATTCATCTACACAACCCTGGTCAATATCTGGGAACGTCCCGAAGGGTTGAAGATCTCGTGCATATTTATCTTTACGATCATCTTCATGTCCATGGTCTCCCGTGCGGTGCGTTCGACAGAATTGCGCATCACAGACGTTGAACTGGACGATCAGGCAAAACTTCTGGTTGCCGATGCCTCCAATCATACCGTTCGCATGATTGCGTGGAATCCCCGCAACTCTTCAAATATGAACTGCGACGAGGCAGGCCTCGAACTTCGACGTATCAATGGCGTAGCGCCCGATGACCTCATCTTCTTCTTCGAAGTGGAACGGGGAGACACTTCAGACTTCACTGAGCAACTGCACGTTCAAGGGAGGTGGGAAGGATCCAGTCGTGTCTTGCATGCCAGGAGCGCAGTGGTTGCCAATTCCATTGCGGCTCTGCTCATTTACATCGAGCGCTCAACAGGGTGCATCCCGCATGTATATTTTCACTGGACTGACGTGAATCCTGTGACCAACGTCATTCGCTACATCTTCCTTGGTGAAGGAGATGCGGCTCCCCTAACTCATGAGGTTCTTCGGCGCGCAATCAAGGATCCTTCACGTCGTCCCGTCGTCCATGTGAGCTGACGGCAGGGAAGCGTATTGAGGGTGCATTACGTGGCTAGACTGACCGCAGAACCGCGGCTCTGGATCTCGAAGTTCCGGGCACGGGCCAGGCTGCAAATACACAGAGCCGGGACGGCGGCCAGCGAGGCAAGCTTCTTCATTACTCGAACGGGAATCTCGTGATGCCTCGGCTGTCCATAACAGGATTGCCGTCGCTCTCGGAAGTAAATGCCGATGGTTCCGGGGAGGGATGATTGTTGGCGCTGTCTTGTATATTGACGCTATGCCGCCGACGACCATGAAAGACATTGCACGGGACCTTGGGGTTTCAGTGGTGACCGTGTCGAAGGTGCTGCGCAATCACGAAGACATTGGCGACGAGACGCGGAAACGCGTTCTTGCGCGGGTGAAAGAGCTGAAGTACACGCCGAATCTCGCGGCGCGCAGCCTGGTTACGGGGCGGACCTATTTGGTAGGGCTGGTGGTGCCGGATTTGCTGCACCCATTCTTTGCGCAGATCGCCAAGTCTCTGTCAGCCGTGTTGCGAAAGAAGGGCTACTGCCTGACGATCTCCACGTCAGAGGAGGATCCAAAGCTGGAGGAGCAGGAGATTGACCGCCTACTGGGGCGCAGGCTGGATGCGCTGATCATCGCTACTGCTTCGACCAACTCTTCGGTGCTGGGGCGCATCAGCACCGCGGGACCACCGCTGATTCTCATCGACAGGCGGTTTGCGGATCTGGATGCAAACTACGTAGGCATCGACGACGAGGCGGTTGGCGCGCTGGCAACAGAGCACCTGATCGAGATTGGATGCAAGTGCATTGCGCATTTGCGCGGGCCGGATATCAGTCCAGGGCTTGGGCGGCTCAAGGGATACCTCAACGCACTGGCAAAGCACAAGATGGAGCAGCGGCCGGAGCTCATCTCGAAGCCGCGGACGGCCGACGTGAACAGCAGGGAGACTGGAGTGGAGCTGATGCGGCAGATGCTTGCGCTGAGCCCGCGGCCGGATGGGGTGTTTTGCTACAACGATCCGATGGCGATTGGCGCGATGCACGCGATTCTCGATGCCGGGCTGCGCATCCCCAATGATATTGCCGTGATCGGATCAGGGAACCTGCACTACGACACTGAGCTGATTGTGCCTCTCTCGAGTATTGACCAACAAACTGAGCAGATTGGGGAGCGCGCGGGAAGGCTGACGTTGTCGCTGCTTGAATCGAAGGGTCAGCCGAAAAACAGGACGTTCATTCTGGAGCCGCAGCTTGTGGTGCGCGCGTCAACGGAGAGGAAGATCGCTGGCAGAGGAAGCTCTGCGTCACCCGCGTCCCGCCGAAGGTAGGATTGCGCAAACCCACAAATGCCGGAGCCCACACCGGCTCCGGCGCTTGTGGGTTCTCGCCAGGCAGAGCTACTTGATCTCCACCTGGTCGATCTGGAAGGCGAATGTGCCCGGCTCCTGAGCGTGCAGGAATCCGAGGCCCTTGATGTCGGAGCCGTCGGTTTCGAAGTCAGAAAACGCAAAGGTGTATTGCTTCCACTCGGGGCCTGCGGTAAAGGGTTGCATCGCCGGCTCACCATTGCTGCCGTCGCGCTGATCGGTAAGCACGAGCAGCACATAGGTTTTGCCGTCGCCCTTTGCCCAGAAGCTGATCGCCTTCTTGTTCGACAGGTTAACGGACTGCATGATGGCCTGGTTTGGCGAGAACAGCGCACCGGCAAATGCATACGGGGTCCCGCTCGAAATCACTTCGCCATCCACCTCGAGCGCACCCTTGGTGTTATTCGCGCCGGGCTCGACGATCTTGAGGGTGGATTTCGATTTGCCGCCGTTCATGGAATCGCTGGCAGGAATCCACATTCCATAGTTGGCTGCGACCTTGCCTTCGTCGAAGTTGCTTACCAGGCCGGACGCAGAGCCAACTGGCGGTGGTGGCAGCGGAGGCTGTCCGCTCGCGGCGCCCCCGCCAACCGTCAGGCGAGCGGTCTTGGTGTTGTCAGAACTCGGACCCACCATCAGTTCGTAGACACCGGGCTCGACCACGCGGTGCATATCGGTGTCGAGGATGGCGAGCATATCGGGTGTGATGGCAAAGGAGACAGTCTCTTTTTCGCCAGCCTTCAAGGCGATGCGTTCGAAACCGGCGAGGCGCATCACTGGCTGAGTGACGGATGAGACCTTGGGGTGAATGTAGAGCTGCGGGACTTCTTCACCGTCGCGGCTGCCAGTGTTGACGACGTCTACGGTGACCTTAGCCTTGCCGCCGGGCATGATCTCCGCGGGCTCAACGTGCAGGTTGTCAAACTTGAACGTCGTGTAGCTGAGCCCGTAGCCAAACGCAAACAGCGGCTTGCGTGTGCTGAACTCGTAGCTGCGATTGTCGCTGGGCTTGTGGTCGTAGAAGTCGGGCAGCGCGCCTACTGTGTGAGGGAATGAAATGGGCAGCTTGCCGCCGGGGTTCACATCGCCGAACAGAACCTCTGCCGCGGCAGTGCCACCTTCTTCTCCGAGGTAGAAGCCGTCGAGAATTGCGGGAACTTTCTCCGCGATGTAGTTGATGGAGAGCGGACGGCCGTTGATGAGGATGACCACAACGGGCGTTCCGGTCTCGACCACGGCTTTCACCAGGTCGTTCTGTGCGCCGAGCAGGTCAAGCGAGTCGCGATCGCCGAGATGGCCTTCACTCCACGCTTCGCGGTTGGTGCTTTCGTTCTCGCCCACCACGACGATGGCAACGTCAGATTTCTTCGCCGCGTCGGCGGCGGCCTGGATCGAGCCGGTTTGCGTTGCTGGATCGACCAGATGCACATTGTCGGCGGCCCATCCCTTGTAGCCCTGCGGCGCGTCGGTGATCTTGCAGCCCTCCTGGTACAAGACCTTGGTCTTGTTGCCGACGCGGGCGCGAATGCCGTCGAGAATGCTCACTCCCTGGCCTGGATCGCGGGCATAGCCGCCCACGTGGATGTCGGCAGCATTGGGGCCGATGACGGCGATGGTCTTGATCTTGCCCAGGTCGAGCGGAAGCGTGTTTTTGTCGTTCTTGAGCAGGACAATCACCTTGCGCGCTGCTTCGACAGCGAGCTTGCGATGCTCTTCGCTGTTCACAGTCTTCTCAGCGTAGTCGGGATCGACGAACGGGTGATCGAAGAGACCGAGTCGGAACTTTGTGGCGAGGATGCGGGCCACGGCGCGGTCGACTTCGCTCTCGGGGACGAGGCCCTGCTTGACCTGGTCGACGAGCGTGCGATAGACGCTGCCATCGGAGAGGTCGTAGTCGATGCCGGCGCTAAGCCCCTGACGGGCTGCGTCGGCGTTGTTACGGGCTACGTGATGCGTATTCACGAGCATCTGCAGCCCGTCTCCGTCGGAGGTAAGGTAGCCGTCAAAGCCCCACTCCTGACGCAGCACTTTGTCGAGCAGCCAGTGGTTGATGTGGCCGGGAATACCGTCAATTTCGTTGTACGAGGCCATTACGCTGCCGACGTGTGCCTCCTCGACGGCTGCCTGGAAGGGAACGAGGAAGTTTTCGCGGATGATGCGCTCGGAGTAGTTGCCGGGGGCAGTATTGGTGCCACCCTCGGGCTGGCTGTGGACGGCATAGTGCTTGGCGGTTGCCAGAACATGATGGCGATCGATCAGATACTCGTCGCCCTGGAAGCCCTCGATGGCCGCCACGCCGATGCGGGAGACCAGGTATGGATCTTCGCCGTAGGTCTCTTCCGTGCGGCCCCAGCGCGGGTCGCGCGCAATGCCGAGCACCGGCGAGAAGACCTGGTCGATGCCGCGCGAGCCGGCTTCATCGCCCACCGCCGTGAACACGCGCTTGATCAGCGCCGGATCGAAGGTGGCGGCCAGGCCCAGCGCCTGCGGATAGCTGGTGCTGCCGTACTCCATCAGCCCATGGAGTCCCTCGCTCATGAAGATGACGGGAATGCCGAGGCGCGTCTTCTCAAGCTGGTAGCGCTGGACGGCGTTGCGGAGGATGGCTGCCTGGCGCGGGGTGAACTTCATGTCCGGGCCCCACTCGCCGCTGGTGATCTTGCGCGCTTCCTCTTTGGTGTAGGTGCCGGTGGGGTCGATTACGTCGATTTTGTTCTCCCAGCCGCCGGCCAACTGCTCGACCTTCTCTTCGAGGGTCATGCGCGGCAACAGGTCGGCGACGCGGTCGGCGATTGGAGCATTGGGGTCTTTGTAGCGCGGTGTTGCGGCGGGCTTGTCCTGGGCGCGTGCAGACACGCCGGCCAGCAGGCCGCAGAGCAGAACGAGAACGATGGAAAGCAGAGAAGTGTGCGAACGATTGGTCATGATGAGTCCCCACTTGAGGGCAAGCCTCAAGCCCCTTCTGGTTCGTGGGCAATTCTATGCGGTGTACGCAAAGAGCGCCAAGTTTGTTCAACACCTCAGGCCGTGCGGGCCTGGCGAGTGGCGCTGGAACCAACCGCCAGGCCCAATTCAATTTCCGGTTACACCCGCCCGATTGGGTGCGAAGGCCCACCCCGTGCGAAGACCGATGCCATGCGAAGATAGGTAGAAAGCCCTCAGGTTGGTTCTCAAACGGGACCTAAGACCCCGGAAAGTACAGCAATGCGTCGCGCCGCCCTGATCTACAACCCGGCATCCGGTCAGCAATCGTCACGGCGCGGTGCGCTGGTGGACAAGGCCATTGCCGTGTTGCGAGAGGCCGGCGTGGAGACCGAAAAGCTGGAGACGAACGCTCCCGGCAGCGCCGAAACACTGGCTCGGGAAGCTGCGGCCCGCGGCTGCGACACGATTATCGCCTGCGGCGGCGACGGGACAGTGCACGAGGTGTTGCAGGCGGTGGTGGGGACGGAGATTGCGCTGGGCGTGATTCCGCTGGGAACGGCCAACGCACTGGCTTCGGACCTTGGGCTGCGCGCCGCGCCGCTCACGGCCGTCCGCAGGCTGCTGACGGCCGAACCGACCCTGGTGCCTGTGGGGCGCATCTCCTACAGGAATGAACGCGGCGACACGCACTCCCGCTACTTCACGGTCGCTGCGGGCGTGGGGGCCGATGCGCTGTTTCTTTCTCAGCTTGACGCAGGGCTCAAGCGGCGCTTCGGCTACATTCTCTATCTAATTGAAGGGTTCAAGATCTGGGCGACACACTCGTTTCCGCTCTTTGAGGCTGTCTTTGAGGAGCGTGCAAGCAATCGCCCTCGCGTGGTGGAGTTGTCGCAGTTGCTGGCGATCCGCATCAGCGACTTCGGCGGCGTTCTTCATCAGTTGGCTCCCGGCGCAACACTGCACAATGCGGAATTGCGCCTGGTGGCCTTCAAGACGCGCAACCGCTTCCATTACTTTCGCTTTCTGGTTGCAGTCATGTTCAGGCGGCATACTTTTAGCGGTCAGATCGAGATTCTCGACGCTGTCTCTGTGGTTTGCCGGCCTCGCAACCGGTCAAAGAAACCGATCTTTGCCGAGGCGGATGGCGAACTGCTCGGCCACCTGCCAGTATCCCTTGAGATCGTGCCGGAAGCGGTGCATCTGCTGATTCCACCGAAGGCGAGACCGTGACCGAACGGAAGGGTTGTGTCCGGGTATCGCCATCTAAGATACTGATCGCATGACGACTTCCGAGCAGTGGATCAGGGCGATCAAGGACGCCAGTGCCGAGCCGGACCCGGCGCGTTCAAACCACTTGATCACAAGGATGCACTACTTACTTTCCGAGGCCCTGGCCACGAGACTGGGCCGCGAGGGAGGGCCGAACTTCCATTCATGGGCGGTCTGGGGCTCGCGCAAAGCCGGCGTGACGATCCGGCAAGAAGACCTTTACAACGTGGTGAGCAAAGCGACTGTAACTGCAGGGGTGGCCGGCGGCTTCATCGGAGCCGCAACTGGGGTGATTGTTGGGCAATGGCTCCGCTTATCTCCTCACTACTTCACCGCAGTACTCGGGACCGGTATGGGTGTTCTGGCGGGTAGCTGGGCAGGAAGGCAACTCGCGATTTGGAGCAGCGCAAACGCTGCGAGGCTGATGCTGCAAGGGAATCGAATTGTGCTTCAAGATATTGGGGAGCAGTCGGCGCGATTTCTGGCGCTGCTCGATAGCGGCGCCACGGGCGATTTTCGAGAGGCATTCTTCGCGGGCTTGCGGACAGGGCCAACCGAGCGGCACGGCCAGGATCGACTTGCGATTGCATTTCGATCCTACCTTGCGGCGTACGATTCGAATGATCCTGAGGGCAAGCGAGCGGCAATGATCGAGGGGAACTGCGAGATCGTTTACCACGAACACATTCGACTTGAGCCTTACATTCGAGGTGCGATGCCATTTATTCTGCGGCGCTGCGTAACCCGATGGTTCATGACGTACCGGATTGGCGAAAGAGTGCTGGCGGTTTGCGAAGATGTTCCGGGGGTTCCGACACGCACTGCTGCGAGAAACTGGGCGCGGTTTGAAGAACGCATGCGTTATGTCTTCGCCCTCTTTCGAAAGCTCCATAACGCGCCAGAGGTTTTCTCAACTCCCTACTGCGAGACGGAGATGGTTCAGTCGGGACATCCTGTGCATACTTCTCAGGTGTGAGGTTCTGACCTCGTTCGGGCCGTCGATTAACACTCGCTTTCGGTCCCGCCGCGATTTGCGTCGACGGCGTTGTGCCTGCGATCATCGGTGCGACGTTTTTGGTGCGGGGGATTTGGTTATGAGTGCACGGAGAGTTCTGGTTCTTGTTGCTGCGGTGGCAGCGTCGGCCGCTTTGTTGTCAGCCCAGTCGGGATGGCCGCCAGCGGCGGACCGCCCAACGATCAATATATGGCCGGGGGTGGCTCCTGGAGCGCCAGCCAACGTGGCGGCTGAGAAGGATATGACAACTGCCAAAGACAACCTGATCGCTGGCAAGCCGCTCATACGGCTTGGCAACGTATCGGTCCCAACGCTCACGCTTTACAAGCCCAGGGGCAAGAACACTGGGGCAGCCGTGGTTGTGTTTCCCGGCGGCGGCTACTCGATTCTGGCGATCGATCTGGAAGGGACCGAGGTCTGCGACTGGCTGAACTCCGCAGGCGTCACTTGCTTGCTGCTCAAGTACCGGGTGCCGAATACTGGTCCTTATCCGAAGTCTGCTGCCGCGCTTCAGGATGCGCAGCGCGCCATGGGCCTGGCCCGCCAGCATGCCACTGAGTGGGGAATCGATCCGCATCGCATTGGCGTGCTTGGATTCTCGGCAGGCGGACATCTTGCAGCGGCGATCAGCACTCACTACGACAAGCGGCTCTACGATCCGATCGACGCCGCTGATAGCTTGAGCTGCCGTCCGGACTTTGCGGTTGTGGTTTATCCCGGTTACCTTGCGCTCGCGGACAAGAACTTCGCTCCGAATCCGGAGATCAATCCTACCTCCGACACGCCGCCCACTTTCGTCGTGCAGGCGGAGGACGATCCGGTGCATGTGGAGAACGCCCTTGTCTACTTCCAGCAACTCAAGAACGCAAAGGTGCCGGCCGAGTTGCATGTCTATGCGCAGGGTGGTCACGGCTACGGACTGCGACGCACCGCGCTGCCCGTGACCACATGGCCGCAGAGCGTGGTGACCTGGCTGCACACCATCAAGATTCTTCCGGCTGAGTAGGGTTCTACAATCGTTCTCATGCGCTTTGCCGTGCTCACTATTTCGGATCGTTGCTCGCAGGGGCTGATGCAGGATACTGCCGGCCCGGCAGCGGTTGCGTTGCTCCGCGCCCAATGGCCTGAAGCGGAGATCGAGGCTCGCCTGCTGCCCGACGAAGAAGATCAGATTGCGGCGGCGCTGAGCGAGCTTGCCACGGTTGGCGTTTCGCTGGTGCTCACTGTGGGAGGAACAGGAATGAGCCCGCGCGATCGCACACCGGAAGCCACGCGGCGGGTGATCGATTGCGAGGCGCCCGGACTTGCCGAGGCGATGCGCTCGATGGGTGCCGAGCGTAACCCATTTGCATGGCTTTCGCGCGGCGTGGCTGGTCTGGCGGGACACACGCTCATCGTGAACCTGCCCGGCAGCCGCAGAGGCGCGGAAGAGAGCCTGGCTGCGATTTTGAATCTGCTCGAGCATGCAGTGGATGTGGCAGGCGGGGGCCAGACGCATCCGTGATGGTGTCTCGCGACGATCAGCATGGGAAACGCTTTCCAGAATGGCCGCCGCGGCATGTTCGATGCGACCGCATTGAATCCGCAATCACACCTCAAATCCATCGCAGCAAATGGCTTAATCTGCACTGTGCGGCATGTCCGGTGCTGAGAAACACCGGAAAAAGAGTACAATCCATCCAACCGTGAACGTTCGAAGCAAGTCCTCTCATCCTCGCCGCCGTGCAGGCCATGCGTCCATCCGCGATGTGGCCGCCAAGGCCGGCGTTTCCATTGCCACCGTTTCCCGTGCGGTAAACGGTATCCCCACCGTCGACCCGGAGCTTGCGCGGCGCGTGTGGAAGGCGGTGGAAGAAGTTGGCTACCTGCCGAATACGCAGGCGCGTGCGCTAGTCTCTGGCCGCAGCCGCATGCTTGGACTTATCGTTTCGGAGATCACCAATCCGTTTTTTCCTGAGCTGGTGCAGGAGTTCGAGAACCTCGCCGTGGCGCAGGGGTACGAAGTCCTGATCGGCTCAACCAGCTACGATCCGCTGCGCACGGAGTCGCTGATCAGGCGCATGCTGCAGCGCAATGTGGATGGCGTTGCGGTGATGACCTTCGGGATTGAAGAGGACCTGGTGCAGAAGCTGGTCGATCGCGGCTTTCCGCTGGTCTTTGTGGACGCGGGTCCACAGCTTGAAAACATTCGCGTGCTCAAGGTGAACTACGGCGAAGGAATTCGTCAGGCGGTGCAACATCTGGCTGCGCTGGGCCATCGGGAGATTGGATTCATCTCCGGCCCGTTGCGGCTGCGCTCGGCGGTCGCACGGCGGGATGCGTTTCTCAAAGCGATGCGCGAGCTTGGGTTGAAAGTACCGAAGCAACACCTGGTTGTGGGGGACCATACGATGGAAGGCGGGATTGCGGCGATGGAGCAGCTCGCCGCGCTGAGTGCGCTGCCAACCGCTGTACTCTGTTCAAATGACATGAGCGCCATTGGCGCGCTGCACGCGCTTTATCGCACTACGCACAAGGTTCCCGACGACGTTTCGATCGTGGGTTTTGACGACATTCATCTTGCGCAGTTCATGCTTCCGCCCCTGACGACAGTGCAGATGTCGTGCAAGGAGCTTGCAGTCGCAGCTGTAGATGCGTTGCGCGCGGGGATTGAGCCGAACCATCCGAAGGCCAGGCAGATGGAATGGCAGATCGACACGCGGCTAGTGGTGCGCCAGTCAACGGCCTTTCCGCGCGGGACGCTGCCGGCGGTGGTGAAGCGGCCTGCGGCAAAGCGCTAACGCGCGCCGAATCTCCACGACACCGATCCGCCCAGCCAGGAGACCATGCGTATGCCGACGGCCTGCTCACTTGTGCCGCAGTCGAAATCATTCGCGAGGCCGCTCGGCCCCGATCCAGCCGCGCAGTAGGGCACACCGCCAAGGGTCCAGCCAGAGTTAAAGCTCTCGGTTGTCTGCCCGGTGTAACCGCGCGCCAACATTCCGTTCATGCCAACTTCAAGCCGCCCGTTCAAGAACGGCCGCACTACAGCCAGTCGCGTTTCGCCCACGGGTATCGCTTCATATTGGGCGAGATGATCGGGGTTGCCCACATCGAGGAGCTTGTGGCCGACGTACTCGTACTCACCGCGCGCGTGGAGGCCGGCGGGCAGCTTGTCCAGGGTCGCAAGCGCATCGAAGATGGTTCGCGGCGCCTCCGGCGTGACCATGCCGGGTATGCCATTGAACGACGCCAGCCGCGCGTCTGCTTTTGAGAAGACGGCCGAAACCGATCCGAAGCTGAGCTGGCGCCGCAGGTTCACGGTGAGGAACTTCAACGTGCCCGGGCCAAGGTCGAAGGCTGTTCCATTGTCCGGATCGATCTTTCCTGAGGTCGCAGTCGTGCGCGTTTCGCCGAGCGTGATCCGCAGGTCTGTGCGCGGAAACTCTTTCTCGATGACGAGCTGCTCAGAGTGGGAGCGCTCAAATGGGTTGGCGAGCGCCGAGGCGCCTGGGCCAACCGCAGAGGGAGCAATCGTGATGCGCGGATCTTCGGTAAAGAATCCCTGGCCCACGCTGAACGAAGCTGACGGCAACCAGTGCGCCCGGCCCGTGCCCGGCGACCAGGTGAGTGTTGCCTTTGGCTCTTCAAAGCTCCGCCACTCGTCGAATGAGTCCAGCGGCTTGAATTTATCCATGTTGCGCATCTCCACGGCTTCGCTGCGCAGCCCCGCATAAAACCGAAGATGGGGGCCGAGGTCGCCGTTGACAGCAATGTAGGGTGCAGCCTCGCGGATCGTAATGTTGTTTCCCAGCACCGGGACGAATTGGCCATAGGTCTTGGGATCGGCCGAGAGATAGTGATCGAGATCGTCGTTGTGGAGATCGTCCTGGTTGTAGAGGAGGCCGGCCATCGCCTTCAGCCACGGCTTGAACTCGTGCGTCTCCCGTGCGTCGGCGCCATGCACGGTGCGGAATTCGCTCTGCCGAATCAGCCCTTCGCCGAAGTTTGAAAACAGCGCAAGGTTGTAGGTACGGAAGAATCCGGAGAACGCTGCTTCGTCTCTCGTTCCGAGTTTCCAGCGATCATCGGCGGCGAGGATCGACGTGTGCGTCTGGTCCTGCTGGCGGGGATCGATGGTGTCATTTGTCTGGATGCCGAACCCAGTCGGCACCAGATTGCCCTCGTGCGACATGCCCCAGTAACCGATGCTGGCGAGGGTCAGCTCATGCCGCCCAGGTTCGAAGATGCGCTGCGCGTTCCACTTGAACTGTTTGCGATGCTCGAGTGTCCGCATCAGGCCGTTGCCGTAGTTGGCTTCGATGGCCAGCCATTCTTTCCTGGTTGCGTCAGAGGGCGCGAAGGCGGCCGCGAGATCGAGATCGCGATAGTCTCCCGTGAGCGTGAGAGAGGGTTGCAGGCGTGGGCGAAGGCTATAGGTCGCACCGAGGTTGAGCGCGTGGTCGCCTTCAAGCACGTTGAACGCACCGCCATCGGTGGCCACATTCGCCAGCGCGCCGCTCACATAGATATTTGGATCGGCATAGCCGTTGCCGTGGGCATTGGCGGAGAGGTTGTTGGGGACCAGATAGCCGCCAACTGCGATGTACTGCGCGATGGGTTCACCATGATCGCCCGCCACGCCCGGCACAAAGTACTGCGGCGCCTTGATGCCGCCAGCCGCGGTTTCGATGGGCATGCCGGGAATGGAGATGGGCGCGCCCGGGCGGCCGGGATTGGCGTCAAGTAGTTCTTCGCGGACCAGAACCTTCTGGGATGGATCGGGGCGATCGATCTCCATCCGGCTTACGTCCGCGGTGACCAGCACCTCTTCAGTTGTCGCGGACAGACGTTCCATGCGCAGCGTAAGGCCGGATGGGTTCGTGCTCAGTGTGACTCGGCGGGCGATCGGGGCAAATCCATTAGCCTCGACCTGAATGGCGTAGGGGCCTGATGCGGGGAGGTCGAGCGCAAAGCCGCCATTTTTGTTGGTTGTAGTTGCGACGGCGTTGCCAGTGGCTGGCTCGAAGCTCAGTTTTGCATTGGGTACCGTATGGCCATCCGGGTCGAGCACGGTCCCGGCTACCTGGATCCCGGCTGACTGCGCACAGGCGACACACGCAGCAAGGGCAAGCACGAAGGATATGACGATTTTAAAGTTCGTGCTACCCATGGCTTGAATCCTGTTCCGAAGAAAAATGCGCAATCCTGGGCGCGTCCTTGATGCTCAGTGTTTGTGGCGGGGTTTTCCTGGGTGATCGTGTGAGTGTTCGTGCGTGTGGTTGTGAGCGGCGGCTTCTGGTTCGTCAATTACCTTGGCCGGGACAGTCATTACCAGTTGCCCATGCTGTACGCCTTTCAGGCCGATGATGCGGTCTGCAAACTGGGATACGTGGCCGGACTTGCCATGGACGATCAGCACCTCAAGGCAGGAGTCGTGATCGAGATGCGCATGGCTGGTGGAGACGATCAGTTCGTGGCTGGCATGCTGTAGTTCGGTGAGTTTTTCGCTCACCCCGTGAGCGTGATGATCGTAGATGAGGGTCACCGTTCCAACGACGGTGGCGTCGGGCATTGCCGTCTGCTCCTTCACCAGCCGGTCGCGGATGAGATCGCGAAAGGCCTCGGAGCGGTTGGTGTAGCCGCGATGGCGCATGGAGCGATCGAATCGCTTCAGAAGGTCCGAGTCCAGCGCAATGCCGATTCTGCTTAGCACACCCATGGCATGTCCTTGTCTGCTCCCGGTTGGCTCATGCACCTGGATGAGGTACGCGGGAGCATGGAAAACGGATTGGTAGCACGATCTTAATGATCATGCTACGCCGAAATGCCAGCACGTGTGATGCAGGGCACATGTTGGTGGGGGGATTGGGCGAGGGGTGAACGGATGATTTGCCGGGGTGCTTCGCTACGGTTGGACGATCGGATCAGGATGCTTTGGCACGCGGCTTTTCGGTTTCGGATGCTGCGGCTTCGTCCTGCTTTACGGGTGCCCCATCCTTCTGGATCATCACCGGATTCGGGTAGCCAACCCAGATGGTCGCCTTATCGAAAAAGGCATCGACAGCGGCATCATCGTTGGGGTTGTAGGGGCCATCATCGGGATCGTTTGGGTCATAGGGGACCGGAGCGTCTTCAGCGATCTGCTTCCTAACCCAATCCCAATCACTTAGATCGTGTTTTGGCAGCGGCATAACGTCTCCTTTCCCGGCGTGAGGCAAGAACTGCTCCCTGCAATTCAACCAGAGCGACGTCCTTGAACCTAGTTTCTGGCTCTGTTCTCTGCCTGTAGGTAATCTTATTAGGGCTCTCATAGACCAAATACGCAGCAACGAAGTCGAGTTTGTGCTTCCGCAGGTTTGCTTCGCGCTTGGCTTCGTCCCATTCGTACACGCGGCGATTCTACAACGGTGCTCAGATGGCGATTGTGATCGCAGCAACAGTTGGCGCCTATGGACCATGAGTACTTACATGCAGCCATATTCTGACTAATTCAGGAACATTGTCCGGTAGAGGGTGTCGCGCTGGACGGGCTTGAAGCCGGCGTCGCGGATGATGCGGCGGAGCTCTTCTTCGGTGGTGCAGTTGGAGGTGCCGGCGGCCTTGACCACGTTTTCTTCCAGCATCACGGAGCCCA
>Ga0302156_10000712_pt1 | contig 31181 bp, 17 predicted proteins | sample I_Bog_N3_2_FD_193503 | JGI IMG/M metagenome (GOLD analysis project Ga0302156, IMG submission 193503) | Peat permafrost microbial communities from Stordalen Mire near Abisko, Sweden - I_Bog_N3_2 | ecosystem: Environmental > Terrestrial > Soil > Wetlands > Peat | place: Sweden: Abisko, Stordalen... | reverse complement strand
TGCACTACATCGGGTTTTCAAATACCACCCTTGAGCCCAAACAACTTGTCGCCCGCGAACACCGCAAAATCGACTGAACTATCAATATCGTGACGAACTTGGGTTAGCGCCCTGAAATGCCTCAAAATTCCTGCGCCTTTAGGCGCGGGCCTTGGCAGTTTGCTACCCTTCGGAGCAAATACAACTGTAGTATTAAAGGCTGCCCGATGTGACTTTCCGATTGTTGAAGTATTCTCGTTTACGATCTTCAATCCAGGAATTTATCGCGAATGATTCGCCTATCTTCTACGCGTTCATCAATGCGGGACTGGAAAGCGCGCCGCCCGGCAGAGTTTCCTCCACCTCTTCCTGGGCTGGCTTCGTCTCCACCGGCACATGGGCCAGTTCCCAGGCCGAGCGGTCCTTCAGCAGGCGCGAAACCAGCGCGGTATGCATGGCATGGCCGGCGCGTTCTGCCACCACGTGTCCCTCGATGCGACGCCCGGCCAGCGCCAGGTCGCCAATCAGATCCAGAACCTTGTGCCGCACATACTCGTCGGCAAACCGCAGCGGGCCGTTCTCCGGTCCCTTGGGCCCAAGAATGATGGCGTTGTTCGCATTCGCGCCGCGAATCAGCCCCATATCGCGCAGCCGCTGCTCGTCCGCCTTGTAGCCAAACGTGCGTGCCGCCGCGATGAAATCGCCATAAGTATCAGCCGCCAGGTCGATACTGGCCTGCTGCCGGCCGATTGGCGCTGGGAAGTCGATTGTGTACTGAATGCTGTACCCCGACCCCGGATAAACCCCGATAAACTTGTTGCCCTCGCGTACCTCCACCGGCCGCAGCACGCGAATGGTCTCGCGCCGCCGCCGCTGGGTGCGGATGCCGGCCTGCAAGAATGCCTGCACATAGGGCAGAGCGCTTCCGTCCAGGATGGGCAATTCCAGGTTGTCGAGCTCGATAATAACGTTGTCTACGCCCATGCCGATCAGGGCGGAAAGCACGTGTTCGGTGGTCGAAATCAGCACGCCCTGCCGCATGAGGCTGGTCGCATAGCTCACCTTGGCCACGTTGCGGCCGTTGGCGGGAATCTCAAAGTTGTCCAGGTCAGTACGGCGGAAGACAATACCCGATCCAGCCGGCGCAGGCAAAAGCCGCAAGCTCACGGGCGCGCCGGAATGGAGTCCAACCCCCTCGAGAGCGATGGGTCCAGCAATCGTTTGTTCGAGGTGGGCAAGACTCGCCAAACAGCTCTCCAATGGCGCAAACAAAGCGCACTGGATAGATTAGACGCGAAGTCCGCTCTCGGACCTGTGGCATTTTCGCCACAGTATGCGCCTCCTGAACCACCTGGCTCACGTGTAAAGTGGCGCACATGCCCCCCGATTCATCCGACGATTGGATCTTTAACGGTCGTAGAATCAGAGAATCCACGGGCTCTCCAGTCCGAATCAGCCCGAAAAGGTCTATCGATGCCTAGCGCTTCAGACTCCCCAATCCCCATGCGCGCCCTTCTGGCCGGAGCCCGGCGCAGCCAGCCCGCGTTGCTCAACCAGATCCGCAAGCTGGTCCTGGCTGAGTCGCCCTCTGACAACAAAGCCGCCGTTGACGCCTGCGTAGCCCTTGCTGCCGCCCATGCCAGGGCTCTGGGCGGCCACGTCAAGATTCACCGCCAGCGGGCTTTCGGTAATGTCCTCGAAGCCCGCTTCGGGCCGCGAACCAGGACTGGCGCCGCAAAGCCCGTCCTCCTGCTCGGCCATCTGGATACGGTCTGGCCCCTTGGCACTCTCAAGTCCATGCCCTTTCGTGTTGCGGAGGGCCGCCTGTTCGGTCCCGGCGCCCTGGACATGAAAGCCGGTGTGGCCATGGCATTTACGGCCATCGAATTGCTCACGCAAGCTGCCCTTTTCAATCGCGAAATCATTTTGCTGCTCAACAGTGACGAAGAGATCGGCAGCCCCGTCTCGCGCCCCATCACAGAGCGTCTGGCTGCCGAGTGCGCCGCCGTCTACGTTCTGGAACCGGCCCTGGGTCTGGCTTACAAAACCGCGCGCAAGGGCACCGGCAACTGGCGCATCGACGTCCAGGGCATCCCTTCCCACGCGGGCGTTGACTTCGAGAAGGGCGCCAGCGCGATCCGCGAACTGGCCCATTTGGTCGAATCCGTCAGCGGCTGGACCGATCTCAAGCGCGGGCTCACCGTGAGTGTTGGCCTTGCCGGCGGAGGCAGCAAAACCAACGTCATTCCCGCCGAAGCCTGGGCCGAGGTCGACGTGCGCATCGCCCGCAAAGCGGACGGAGCGCGCATCGATCGCAAATTTGTAACCCTCAAACCCCGTGACAAACGCTGCTCGCTCACCATCACCGGCGGCATCAATCGCCCGCCCATGGAGCGCACCCGCGGCACGGTCAAGCTCTATCGCCAGGCCTGGTCGCTGGCCGCGGAACTCGGATTCAAATTGGACGAAGCAGCAACCGGCGGCGCATCCGACGGCAACTTCACCTCTGCGCTTGGCATTCCTACACTCGACGGTATGGGCGCCGTTGGCGAGGGAGCCCACGCCCGGAACGAATCGATTGTCTTGGAGCACCTGGCGCCCAGGATCGCGCTTCTGGCTGGCTTGCTGGCGCGGTAGCCGGCCCTCAACGTTCCGTATCGTGCTGGGTGCCCCATCCTTGACGCAGTTCTATCGCGGCAAGGGTGGGAGACCACGAGCCCAAACCCGCCTCACGGATGCTGTAAGTAATTCTGCAGGAAGAAGTAACCCGCGGTGACAAAACCGATTACCGCAACCGACCAACGCATGGCGCGCTGATTGACCTTGCGGCTGTAATGCGCTCCCAGGTAGCCGCCCACAGCAGCCAGTATCGCCATGACCAGGCAAAACCGCCATTCCACCCGTCCCGCCAGAATAAACGAAATCGACGGAATTCCAATGGAAACAGCCGCCGTAAGGACCTTCAGCGCGTTCATCTCGTGAATGTCGTGAACTCCGCAGAAGCCGAACAGCGCCATCGCCAGAAAGCCCCCGCCCGCGCCGAAATAGCCCACATACACGCTGACCACAACCATGCCGATGAGCAGGGCCGTGTTGTAGCGGCGGCCACCGGAGAGCGCGGCCAGCCAGCGCCCGAGCGGGAAGCTCAGCACAAACATAACCGCCGCAAACAGCAGCAGCCACGGCAGCAATTCACGAAACCGCTTGTTGCCCGTATGCAGCAGCAGAAACCCGCCCGCCCATCCACCAACCCCCGAGGCAACACCCAGCGGTACCAGTTTCCAGCGGTATTCGCGGAGTTGCTGACGGAACGCCACCAGCGAGGTCAACTGCCCCGGCCAAAGCGCTACTGTATTTGTGGCCTGCGCTGAGACGGCGCCGACTCCTGCCGCGGTGGTGCTGGCCAGTAGTGCGGGCAGCGAAAGGAACGAGCCGCCGCCTGCCACGCTGTTCAGCACGCCGGCAAAAAACGAGGCGACAGGCAGCCAGCAAACCCGTAGAAGGTGAAGGATGAACGGGACCATAGATCAATGTAAGGCAGTCCGTATAAAGATGTATAAGGTTTGCATACTGGGCTGACCTTGCTTAGTGAATTGTGCGGCGCATGAAATTGACCAAGCACAAGCTCATCGAAGGTATTGCCTGATACACTCCGGTCAAGAACTCTTGGAGCTTCTGACACCAATGAAACAGTCTGTTTTGATTCTTTTCCTTGCGGCCACAACGGCTGCCGCTATTGCCCAAACGGCAGCCAAGCCGGCTGCCCCCGCTGCCACTGCAACCCATCCCGCGGCAACGTCCGCGACCGCCAAGCTGGAGCCCGCCGGCCTGCCTCCGGGTAGAGGAATTGTGAAATCGGCCTTTACCCTGCGCTATAAAGACATCAAGCTGGGGACCGGCGCGGAAGCCGAACCCGGCAAGATGTACAAGGTGCATTACACCGGCTACCTGGGCAACAACGGGCGTCCCGACGACGGCCACAAGTTCGACTCCTCCTTTGACCATCCCGGTCAGCCGGAGAAGGATAAGGATGGCAAGCCAGTCATGGGGGCCGACGGCAAGCCCAAACTGGGCGATCCCCAGCCCATGCAATTTCCTCAAGGGATGGGACGGCTGATTCCCGGCTTCGACCAGGGATTTTACGGCATGAAGATCGGTGGCAAGCGCCGCCTGTTCATTCCCTGGCAACTGGCTTATGGCGCCAAGGGAAGGCCCGGTCCCGACGCGGCGCATCCTGGAATCCCGCCCAAGGCAGATTTGATCTTTGACATCGAGCTGGTGGAAGTGGGCGACCTGCCCGCGCCGCCGCAGCGTCCGGGACCGGGTGGAATGCCGGGTGGCCGTCCAATGCCTCCAGGCATGACTCCGCGTCCCATCGTTCCGCCGGGTGCGGGTGCGACGCCGGCGAAGCCTGCTACGCCGGCTGCTCCGGGTACTGCTCCTGCACCTCAGGCTGCACCGGCTGCACCGGGAACAGCGCCGACACCTCAGGCTGCTCCGGCCCCGGCGCCTGCGACACCTACCCAGCCGCAGTCGAATTAGCCGGGGGTGTTGCAAAAGCTGGGTGCCGCAGGTCTCGCGTCTGAGACCTGGGAATCCACAATTAACCCTCAGTAATTTATGCCACGCCGGCGGGTAACTCCGGCGTGGCTTGGATCAGTTGCCGTGTGTATTCCTCACGCGGTTCGGCGCACAGGGCTTCGGCTTCGCCCATTTCCACCAGCCGCCCCCGCTCCATCACGGCGATGCGGGCGCTCAGGTAGCGCACCAGCGGCATGGAGTGCGAGATGAACAGGTAGGTCAGCCCCAACTCACGCTGCAACCGCCGCAGCAGGTTCACAATCTGCGCTCCCACACTCACATCCAGCGCTGAAACCGGCTCATCCAGAATCAGCAGCCTTGGCCTCAGCGCCAGCGCGCGTGCAATGTTGATGCGCTGCCGCTGGCCGCCGCTGAACTCGTGCGGATACCGTCCCAACGCCGATTCATCCAGCCCCACTTCGCGAAGCATTTCCAAGGCTTTGGAGCGAAGGGATGCACGATCTGTCTTGATGCCCGCTTCGCCGCCGTGAATCACCAGTGGTTCGGTCACAATCTGGAGCACCTTCATGCGGGGATTCAGCGCGGCGTAGGGGTCTTGAAACACCGGCTGCATCTGGCGGCGGAGATGCCGCAATTGCGGCCCTGAGGCCTGCGCCACATCCGTGCCAGCCACGCGGATCGAGCCACTGGTCGGGGGCACCAGCCCCAGAATCATCCGCGCCAGGGTCGTCTTGCCCGAACCGGACTCGCCTGCCAGCCCCAGCGTTTCGCCCGGCTCAATGGTCAGCGAAACGTTATCGACAACGGTCTGCATGCGGGTTCGCAGCCCGTCGCGCCGGGGATAGCCTTTCGAGACTGTTTCCACTTCAACCAGATCCATGGGCGGTATGTCCTCTAACAAGCTTAGCTCTCGTATACGACTGAGATGGCCTATGCTGGTTCTTTCGTGGTCCCGCCGTCTTTAATTGGTGCCGGGGCAAAGAAGCTAGAGAATAAGGTGCGGAGATGTTCCGTTGGCGCGTCTCCGGTCATGATGTCAATCAGTCGCGAAAGCGCCTCCCATTGGCGGTATGCTCTAGTGGAGACGGTCCAGAGAGTCGTTGAATCCAATTCCGTGATCGTTCGTGTCCCGACGATGTAGTCGCCCAAATACCCTTTGCCGGCGATCTCGGAACGAACGCCAAGGGCGCGTTCTACATCTTCTGCGCTGGTAGTATTCAACTCGCCGCGCGCGGCAAGCTCTGTCCAGCAGCGATTAAAGAAAGCGCTCGCCGCATTGCGAGCGGGGCGCAAATCCCAGGATGGATGAACCATTAGCTTCTTTGGCTGCTTTATCGCAAAAAGTGAACGAGCATCTGCGAGGCTGTACTTGGGATCTTCGGTAGGTGGGCGATGCTTACCAAGCCCTAGAACCCAGAACATGACTGCGAATAGTTCCCAAGCTCGGGTGGCTCTCAGCTTCTGTTCAGCTGTCCAGTGTCCGTCCGGGGCGAACAACAGATCAAGTGCCCACGGCTCCATACTCTCGCGAAGGCCCACTGTTTGCAGTCGATCAAGCAGTACGCGCCGAGTAATAACCTCAAGGTTAGGAGGAAGCTCTTTCTCCATGTAATTCTCGCTTCCTAGTCGCTCAAGCAGAGTGCCCAAGAGGCAGGCTTCGCGATATAACTCGACCTTCATTTCTGGCGCAACGGATGGGGAGATTCGCTCTTGTTTCCGGCGCTCCAGCTTGCCGCTAACGGCATTGCCGCCAATCAAGAAAGCGAAAGCAATCACAATGACTGCGATCACTGCGTTTCCACTTCGCCCCATGCTGAGGGACATTCCGCGGAAGTTATAGAACTGAAATGCGAGCCATGCAATAAAGATGAAGAGTGAAAGGGAGAGCCGGAGAAGCATGATCCGCGCCTCTGCATCCTTGGGAGCGCGCCAAAGTGCGATCCACAGATGTTTCCATGTCGTCGGCTTGAGCCAAGTGGTGTACATACCTTCAAATCCAAATGGAACAGGGTTACGTCGCGATCAATGTATACAAAACACTCCCGGCAGCAGTGCCGAAGTGATTCCAGCCCGGCTACATGCAGTCAAAAATCCTCGACGATCCAATGCCATTGTTGATGCTCCACGTGGATTCGGTAAGTTGAGGTTCGTGGTTTCCCACCCTTTTCACGGTGAAGCTGTGAAAAGGATGGGGCACCCAGGCAGTGCTGCAGATGCGGCGCTTACTTTCCCGCGTCGTCCACCTGGCTGTGGGCTTTGGCTACGGCGTCCAGACGGCGTTTTGCTTCACCCGCAAAATCGAAGTCCGCGGGCAGCCAGCGATTTCCCTTGGCACGCTTGATGAACTCGTCGATGCGCGCGGCCAACCCGCTTTGGATGCCAGCCACATCGGCCTGCGCCTTGGGAAGCACTTCGTGGAAATGCGCAATCTCCTCCACGGCGTGCTCTGGGTGATAGCTCATGCGATCACCTGCTTGCATGGCGTCGATTACGTTGTCGGTTGCATCGGAGACCGGCGAAAGCTGCCGCATCATGTCGTAAGCTCCGCGCACTCGCTTCATGGCTCCGGCAAAGCCATCCAGCTCGGCGCGCTTTGCTGTCAATCCCGCAGTACGGCGCACTTCAACCGTAACCTTGAAAGCAGTGCTTTCGCTGGGAACCGGGATGACTGTGGTCAAAGTGTTCCCTTCAAAAGACCAACCGCCTTTGCCCGCCACGCCGACATGCTTCACTGCAACGCCGTTTACCGTCACCGTCGCCGGAGGCCAATCCGCAGGCAGCCGCACCTCAAACCCGCGCGCCTTCAGCATCCCCGCATAGCCGCCCTCGACAGGTCCAATTTCGACCTTCAGCGTGTCGCCGGTCTGAGTGGCTTTGATGGGCGTGCGCGCAAAGACGCCATGCTGGTACTCGACAGAGACACCCGAATCCTCATAGACCGAGTAGCTTGAACTCGTGCCCGGCTCCAGCGGCCACACATTCACAATCAGCGGGTCCACGGGCTTCTCGCCTGTATACCGCATGGGCGGCTGCATGGGGACAATCGCACCGGGGTGCAGGTAAACCGGCGTCTGGTCGATGCTGAAGTTGCGTTCCACCATTGCCGGGCCAGTGAAGTGCTTGCCCGTCGGCCATTCAATCCACTCACCTTTGGGCAGCCACACCTTCTCGGTGGCTAGGCCGCTCTTCTTATCCGCGGCGGCAACAACTGGAGCTACCAGCATCTGCTCGCCAAACAGGTATTCGCCCTTGCTGTCATAGGCTTCGGCGGCTTCCGGATAGTCATAGTAGAGTGGCCGCAGAAACGCCACGCCCGTGTCGTACGTGCGGCGTGCTTCCGTATAAAGGTACGGCTCCATTGCATAGCGAAGCTGGAATGTCGAGCGGAGGATCGACGAATAGGGCTCGGGATAAGCCCATGCGCGCCGCTCCGTTTCAGGATTCTTCGTTGTATGGGTGCGCAGAATCGGGCTGAAGGCGCCGAACTGCACCCAGCGCGTATAGAGTTCGGGCTCGACGGGGCCTGGCATGTGTCCGCCGATGTCATGGCTCCAATAGGCGTAGCCCACATTGGCCGCCGTCGCCGTAAACCACGGCTGGAAGGCCAGCGAATCCCACACGGAAACCGAGTCGCCGGAGAAGCCGATCTGGTAGCGATGGTTGCCCAGCCCGCCCCAGCGATGGAACAGCAGAGGCCGCTTGCCCTCACGCTGCTGGTCGGTAAAGTGGACGTAGTTGAGCCACCACGTCGGCATTACGCCGGGCATTTCGGTCTTCTGCTCCTGCTGCCAGTCAAGCCACCAGAAATCGATGCCCTGCTTCTCCAGCGGATGATGCACCAGGTTCATGTAGTTGGTGGCGAATTTCTTGTCGGTAATTTGGAACGGCACATACTTCCTGGTCGCGGGATCGATTCCCATCGCCTTGGCCATGGCTGGATAAGCTTGCTCCCATGGCTCTATTCCCGATGCAGGATGCAGATTCAGAGTGGTCTTCAGGCCTTCGGAGTGCAGCTTGACAAGGAAATCGTCGGGGTCGGGAAACAGCATCTTGTTCCACGTATACCCGCTCCAACCGAGATAGTGGCCAGACTGATCCTTCTCGCCCATGGCCTGGAGCTGCTCATTGCTTATGTGCCAGCCCATGTCGATCACGAATACATCCAGCGGCACGTCGTTTTCGTGGAAGCCGCGCACCAGCTCGTCCAGCTCCTGGTCGCTGTAGTCCCAGTAGCGCGACCACCAGGCGCCAAACGCAAACCGCGGCGGCAGCGGAATGCGCCCTGCGACTTTGACATAGTCACCGAGGGCTTGGCGGTAGTCGTGTGCGTAGCCGAAGAAGTATAGGTCCTGCCGGTCGCCGGCTGGGCGCTCAATCACCCACGGCCAGGGGCTCTTTTCGCCTTCCTTGAAGCTGAAGTCGGCTGAGTCGAAGAGGGGCCGTTTCGAGTCGTCCACCAGCGCCCAGCCGGAGCGCGAAACCAGGCCCGGCTCAATCGGCTCCACGGTCTTCGAGCCAAGCGCGCCGTCGAGGGTGCGGGTGGTTCCTTGCAGGTTGTCGGGGTCGGCCAAGCCGGGATGCCAGACGACCGGCTTGCCCTCGACGGTGAGTTCGATTTTGAGATTGTCTGGCGTGAATCGGTTGTCCGCGCCTGGAGTGGCGATGGACATGTAAATAACCTTCAGCGCAGCCGTCTGGATAACCAGGATCTGATCGTCGCTAATTTCCTTCTTTTGGATCTCGAACTTCGGCACCGGCAGCCGTCGATTCAGAAACACAAACGAAGCATGATCCTCAAACTTCCCATCCGCAGCCCATTCCATCCGGATCAGCTCCGGTGTCAGCACGGTAAACCGCGCATTGCCAAACGTGACCACGGCTTTGGGGTCGGCCACTGGATTGGTCACCTCTCCAGCGGCCTGGGCATGCGTTGAGGGGGTTGCAGGCGTTACCCCCGCATCCCGCGTTGCAGGCGGCGGAGGCACGCGGGGCGCTGTCTGCGCTGCTAATCCAACATGGAGTCCGATGGTACCGATTGCGATTGCGAGTCCGATTGCAGCAAGTCGTTCAGATGAAATACGCACGAGTTTCCTCCTGTTTTTTATCTACGGGGAAGGTTACCACCGCTGGCCAGGAAGGGCATCGGGAGGCATGGACCAGGCCAGGACAATCGCGTTTGAACTTTCATGGCAAGCGGCCGTCTCAGGCTGCCGCAAGGACGCCATAGAAGCGAGCTTCGCAACAAGGCATGACTTCGGTCGTGCCGCAAAACGCTCACAAGAAGAAGCCCGGCTTTAGCCCCTGAGGGAAGGGATTCAAGAGCTTGCATTCCCTCGGGGGCTAAAGCCGAGAACCAAATTCGCGCTTAATGTACGGGATGAATCCCGTACCCTTCAACGCGCTTGGTTCTTAGACAGGTTCTTAGACAGGTTCTAGGAGGGGAAGAGCGATTCGGAGGGGCTGGGCACGGTGGCCAGGCGGGGGCGGCGGCGTATGGGGCGGGGAGCGGGCGAGGCCAGCAGGGCGGCAATGGCTCTCAGCTCGGCACGGGCGTGACCGATCGAGGCTGCGACGGCATCGCGGCGGCGCTCGGATTCGCTGTTGACTGAGGACAGGCGGGGCGAAGAATTTTGCTGGGGCTCCGGTCTGGAATCCTGCGGGACCCTGGATTCCTGCGGAGCCGGCCGGCGGTTGACCTGCTCGAGTGCCTGACGGGCGCCGGGGAGCGTGTATCCCTCTTCATGGACCAGGCGCTTGATTTCAAGAACCAGCTCGACTTCCCGGCGGCGATAAAGGCGCTGGCCGGTTCCACTCTTGTTGGGTTTGAGCTGGGGAAACTGCGACTCCCAGAAGCGGAGGACGTAGGTTTCAAGGCCGCAGATGCGGGCAACATCGCCAATCTTGAAGTAGAGGCGGTCGGGGATCGTCGGTGATTCCGGTGCGCGCTTGTGGGACAGCTGTGTAGCCATGGGGACGATGAGGAGGGCCACTGGGTAAGGGTGGAAACCTCGCTCTTACCGCAGTATAGGGCACGAATTGCACTATTTGTGAAGCAAAATCTGAATTTGGGGGTAATCTTTGTGAGTCTGGGGGGCGGAATCGAGCGGGCCCCAAGTTGATTCAGGCTCCTTATGAACAAGGCTGGTTGAGCGTTGAGGTTTCCCGCCCTCGCGATAGAAAAAAGTCGCAAGAACGGGGCACGGAGCAGTTTTGGCGCAACCGGCGCGGGTTCATTCCTTCCGTAACTTGCGACGGCGAGTCAGGCTGCTCCTGGGGGGCGGGTGACAGAGGTGCGTGCAGGAGAATGATGCGGTGCGGCGCGGAGGTATTGGGCGGGCCAACTGGCGGTTTCGCCGAGGGCTGCGGCGGCGTGGACCGGGAAGTAGGGATCACGGAGCATTTCGCGAGCGAGAAGGACGAGATCGGCCTCGCCGTGGGCCACAATTTCATTGGCCTGAGCGGGGTCGGTGATCAAGCCGACCGCGGCGGTGGGGATGTTGGCCTCGCGGCGGATTCTGGCGGCGAATTGGACCTGAAAGCCGGGACCGACTGGAATCTGCGCATTGGGGACCTGGCCGCCCGAAGAGACATCGACCAAATCGACGCCGTGATCGCGGAGGAGATGGGCTAGCTGCACGGATTCATCGATGTTCCAGCCGCCTTCTGCCCAGTCGGTGGCGGAGATGCGGACGAAAAGAGGCAGGTGGGCGGGCCATTCGGCGCGGACGGCGTCGACGACCTGAAGGAGAAGGCGGGTGCGGTTTTCAAAGCTGCCGCCGTAGGCGTCGGTGCGTTGGTTGGCGAGCGGTGAGAGGAACTCGTGGAGCAGGTAGCCGTGGGCGGCATGGATTTCGACGAAGTCGAAGTCGGCAGCGAGGGCGCGTTGGGCGGCGAGGCGGAAGGCTTCAATGGTCGCGTCGATGCCGGGTTGGTCGAGAGCCTGGGGAGTGGCGTACGTGGGCGAAAAGGCGATGGCGCTGGGGGCGACGGGCTGCCAGCCGCCCTCTTCAGAGCTCAATAAGCGCTCGCCGTTAAGAGGGACGGACATGCTTGCTTTGCGTCCGGCGTGAGCTACCTGAATGCCAGGGCACGCGCCCTGGGAGTGGATGAACCGAGCGATGCGCTGGAGATTGGGGAGGTGCTCGTCTTTCCAGATGCCTAGATCGCCAGAGGAGATCCGGCCCTCGGCGGTGACGGCGGAGGCTTCCAGGATGACCAGGCCCGCGCCTCCTTGCGCGCGTGCACCGAGATGGACGAGATGCCAATCGGTGGCGAAGCCGTCCTGCGAGGAGTATTGGCACATGGGGGAGACGCCGATGCGATTGGGGAAGGTGACGGAGCGGAGTTGGAAAGGAGAGAAAAGAGGATGACTCATGGGGTTTGGATGAGCGGGGGCGGCTGGGGATGCAAAGGGACGAGCTGAAAGCCGTCAGCTGTCAGCTATCAGCTCCCAGGTCTCAAACGCGAGATCCTTCGACTTCGCTCAGGACAGGCTCTGGGGCACCCAGCATTTCAGGTTGATAGGCCTTGCTACTGCTTTTTGAGGACGGCGGTGCCTTTTTCGTCGGTTAGGATTGCGGATTGGAGTTTACGGAAGGCGGCGGCTTTTTCAGCGGGGATTTCCACCTGGCGAACTACGTATTCGCGCTCGTAATGGAGGTGGTTGTCTTTTGCCGTCACCGACGAGTGGTAGGCGGCAAAGTCGACATCGACGTCGATGGGATCGGGGGTTTCGTCGACGACGTAGCCGGCGGGGAGGGCGATGTCGAAGGAGTCGCGCCAGCGGCCGGTAGCGTTCAGGTCAATTGGGACGGTGCGCGGCTTGTCGTCGAAGGGTAAGGCATCTGAGCCAACTACCCGGGGGCGGACGAGGAGCAGCGAGCCTGCCGAATGGGCATAATGGCCTGCGGTGAGCTGGTAGTGAACTTCGATGGGCTTGTCGAGAGCGGGGGGCTGAACGTACTGCAAGGAGTTGAGCACGACACCGGGCACGTCGTGCGCGACGGCTGTTTCCAGAGCTTCCCGGCGTTCTTTTTCGTCGGAGGACTTGAGGACATTGCGGAGTTCTCCGCCGCCGCTGCCGGAGCGAATGGTGGCAACGGAGCCAGTGAGGGTTCCGTCTGGCGCAAGCGTGAAAGTGCCCTTGCGTTCGTTGGGATTGGCGTCAGGCGAGAGTACGGGAAGCGCAATGATCTGGCTGGCCGAACCGGCGGCGAGAGTCCCGTAGCTGCCCTGTAGATACGAGGGCAGGTTGCCGACCGGGATGCGTTCGTTGGTGGGGTCGAAGATGAGGTAACGCTTGCCGTCCTTGGCTCTGACGATGGCCAGCAGACGAGGGTCCTGCACATCCGGTGGAACCTCAATCGCCGTGATCATATGGTTGCCGAGGAGAGAGGGAAAGGCTGGGTCGACAATGCCGCGGCGGTCGTCGACGGGCATGTAATATGCATGGATTCCGGCCACCTGGAGCATGGAGATGAGGAGGGTGGTCTTGTCTTTGCAGTCGCCATACTTGTTGCGGTAGATGTCAGGGGCGTGATTGGCCTGGAGGCCGCCGATGCCACGCATGACGATGAAGTAACGGATGTTTTTCTGTATAGAGTCGGTGATGCGGCTGAGCTTGGTGTAGAAGTCCGGGGCACCCTTTATGAGCGATTCTGTTTCGGTAGTGATTTCCGGAGAAGGAGCGGGACGATCCGCCTCCAGGATGGTGACCCAATTGCCGATCGCGCGCCACTGGTTCTCGGTACCGGCGATAGCGGCTTCACCCCATTGGACAGACATGCGCGCGGCCAGGGCGGCCCATTCAGGACGTGAGGGAATGTCGCGGAGAATAAGCGCAGGCACGTCCTTGATTTCCCAGCGGAGATGGTTCGGCGCGACCTCGACAGGCGCGATGGGCATGTAACTGCGCCAGGACTCGGCGTGTGTTTTGCCCGGCGGCAGGTCAATTTCAAGGGCCTCAAAGACGACGGGAATACCGTTCTGGATGTTCCAGACTTTTTCCTGGAGATAGGGCTCCATTTGTTCTTCGGACTCGCAGATAACGGTTGCGCCAACATCGACAGCCGGCGGATGGACCAGGCGGCCCTTGCGCGTAGAGAGCATGATGGGCACGCCGGTGTCGCCTTCCTCAGTGAAATCGGTGTCCTGTGCCATGTATTGCTTTTCGTCGTCGGCGATGGTCCAGACGCGGAAGTAGTTCACCTTCTCGTCCACGTCATAGGAAACCTCGCAGGAATTTCCGCGGCCCTGAGGTTTGAGGATGCGGATGGCTTCGCGTTCACGCTCGATGGCGCGGCCGTTGGCATCGATGGTTTCTACATACTCATCGAACAGGATTACGGCGGTGGCGTCTTTGGCGTAGTCGGGGACATGGGCCTTTGCGGCGTCCAAGCCCCATTGAGGGGGAGTCTGAGACTTGCCGAAGATGCCGGCATGGGCGGAAATTGAGGCGCAAAGGACGAGGGCGGCGATCAGCCCCGCTGAAAAACTGCGCAGTGGTCTCCCACCCTTTCCGCCAAGAACGCGGAAAGGATGGGGCACCCGACCTGCTGGAAGCGAGCTTGAGAAGCGCAAGGGACCCATGTATCAGTTTCCTTTAGCGGCCGGGGTACGGGAGAGCACGAGCTGCTGCTGATCGGCGGTGGCAACCTTCTGGTAGAAGTCGTGAAGGTCGGGATAGTCCTTGGCATCGAGGATGGTGTAGTTGTAGACGAGAGTTCGGGCGACTTCCACGGAATCCGCGGCGGTCTTGGACGAGATCTTGAGAACGGCGTGGTTGGGCCAGGATGTGTTGGGGGCTTGAGGCGCGCTCTCGACGCTGTAGCCTGGCGGGAGGCGGTAGGTTACATCATCCTGCACCGTCTTGGGGTAATGGACATCAATGGGCGTGTCACGCTTGTCCTGGGCGACAAAGGGGTGCTTGGCGCGGGATTCAAAGAAGAGCCCAGGAAGGAAGACGTGTTTGCCAGTTGCGGTGGCAATATTGCCGGTGACGTTGACGACCGCGATCAGATTGGCGGTGTAGTCATCGAGGGCGACGAAATGGTCGAAGTCGCCCTGGACGCCCTCGGGGAAGTCCTCCTGGATTGACTCGTTGAATTGCTTCTTCACTTCGTCCTGATCGTTTTCCAACGTGAGTTGACGCCAACGGAGGGCATCGGGTCCGGACATGATGAAGCGGACGGATCCAGTGAGGGCGCCGGCAGGATCGACGGAAAGTTGCGCGACGCGCTGAATGACATTGGTGTTGTAGGTCGTGGCGGGCGTGGTGGCGAGGGTTGCACCTTTTTCCGTCAAGCGCAAACCGGAGGCTAACGAATGCTTCCAACTGAGCAAGCCGAAGGGGCACATCTTCTGTCCGGGGTCGAGATAGATTTCCTTTCCGCCCAGCTCGATGATGGCAACGTAATCGTCCAACTGGCTTACGCTGAGATAGCGTGGATCGAAGATGGCGCGGGTGCGATCGGCGACCTTCATAGGCCATGCCTTCAGACCGGCGGCACGCGCGAGGGCGACGTAAAGCAGCGTGATTTCGTCGTCGGAGCCGCTCTGCTGCTTCCAGACGTCTTCAGCGTCTTTGACGGCTTTGAGTTTTTCCGCCTTGCGCTCGGCTTCGGATTTTCTCCGGGTGAAGCGGGTGTTATCGAGCTTCATGACGGCATCGTAGATTTTGCGCGCCTTTTGTTCGTCGCTGTCGGCCGGGGCCACAATCTTGGAGACCGCGTCCTTCAAGGCGCCGGAGGGGTTGGCGAAGTGCTCCGAATCCTTGGCCCAGCGCTTTCCCTCGGAGTCCCAAAAGTCGACGCCCGAGTACGCCCAGGTGTAGTAGAACTGAACGCGCCAGGTCAGGGTGTTGAGAGGCGGCATCCAGTCCTCGCTGGGAATAGCGGGGATATCCGTGAGATTGACGCTAAAATGGCCGATGGTATCCTTAACGACGCTCTCGTTTGGCACGCCGCTGGCCGTCCACATGATCCGGTCGAGATTCTGGCCGCGGCTATCGCTGATGGTGCCTGTGTCGCCGCCGGGAATGAACGAGTAGTGGGCTTTGTGGACGAAGTATGGCTGCTGGATGATCCAATCTGGTGAAGAGACGATGCCGTCGCTATAGCGGAGCTGCAGGCGGTACTCGAAGATGCTGCCGATCTCGACGCTGGGGAGGGTGAAGACCATCTGATTCACCTGGCTGGTGCGGGTCTTGACGTCCATCAGGTCTTCAGGCTTTGCGGTCAGGGAAACGATTGTGCCGTCCGGATGAATGGTGCGCCCTTTGATGTCGGTAACTTTGAAGTCACCATGCTCATAGGGGATGCGAATGGTCGCCAGTTCCTTGCCCTTCTCGGTAAGAACCTTAACGCGCTCATAGTAGCCGTGATAGTGGAGCTTGTCGTCAGTCGTTTCTTCGCGGTAGAGGTAGACGGCGGCGGCGCCGGGGGCTTTGGGGTCGGCGGTCATTTTTAGCTCTTCGTCGGTGGGCTGCTGGAACTGGGCGCGCAGGAGGGCTGGGGATGCGAAGGCTAGAAGCAGGAGTGTTGAGCGCATGAATGCATGAAAACGCATTAGTTTTCCTTTGAGGGTTGGCAACTGAAGTGTACTCCGAAAACGCCGTGACTGGAGTACGACTTTCGATACTCTGGTTTGACCTGGCATGGCTGGCGACAGAAGGAGATAGGAGGGGAGACTCACTGGGTGTTTGCTGGCGTAGACTGGTGCGTGCTGGAAATGCGACTGGGGAAGGGTTAATGCGATGAAGCGTTTTGGGATTCTTGTGGGGCTGATTGCGGCGGGGCTGTTGACCAATGGTGCGAAGGGGCAGTGGACTTCGCCGAATCCGGTGACGGGGTTTGACAAGCGGGCGGATGGCGTGGAGATTCGCCAAAAGGATGGAGTGCTGCGGCTGGAAGTAAAGGCGATCGACGTGATCCATGTGACGTATGCGCCGCTCGGAGCTGCCGCGCCGGATCGGGCTTCCGACAACGTGGTGGTGAAGAAGGATTGGCCTGCGGCTACGTTTGATGTGACCTCGGACAACAAGGCGATTACGCTTTCTACTTCGAAATTGAGGCTGGTGGTGGAGAAGGAGAGCGGGGCGCTGCACTACATTGTGCCGGAAGGTGCTACGGGAGCAGGGGCGACGGGGCCGGGATCGACCGGACAGGGCATGCGCGGAAAGATGCTGACGACGGATGGGTACAGGTCGCTGCGTCCAGTGGAGGTGAATGGGGAGAAGGCGTTTCACGCGGAAGTCTCTTTTAGCATCTATGGCAGTCACGAGGGGTTTTACGGGCTGGGGCAGCACCAGGCGGGGGTTTGGAACTATCGCGGCGAGACGGTGGATCTGTCGCAGGAGAATACGAATATTGCGGTTCCGCTGCTGGTTTCGACCAATGGATATGGGATCTTCTGGAACAACGCATCGCGCAGCAGGATGAATAACCGCTTTGTTCATGCGATGTATCTGAGCGCGGAAGTGGCGGACCGCGTGGACTACTACTTCATCTATGGGCCGGCACCAGATGCGATTGTCGGGCGGTATCGCGAGCTTACGGGCGAGGTTCCGTTATTTGGGCGCTGGGCTTATGGGTTCTGGCAGTGCAAGAACAAATATCAGTCGCAGTTGGAACTGCAGACTGTAGCGAGCAGGTATCGGGCGCTGCATATTCCGGTGGACAACATTGTCCAGGATTGGTTCTGGTGGGTGACCATGGGCGAGATGAAATGGAACCCGAACTATCCCGATCCGCAAGGGCTGATCGACTCGCTGCACAAGGAGCATTTTCATTTGATGGTATCGATATGGCCGTACTTCAGGCCGGGCAGCGCGACGTATAGCGACTTCGACAAGAAGGGCTGGTTTATCGCGAAGACGATTTCGCCGAGTTTTCATCCGGTGGGTCAGGCGCTCTATGACGCGACCAATCCCGCGGCCAGCAAGCAGTATTGGGCCAATGCGAATACGGCGCTGTTCCAGAAAGGCGTGGATGCCTGGTGGCTGGATACCGATGAGCCGGAGACCGAGGGGCGCGAGGACAATCTGCTGACAACGAATAAGCTGTTTCTGGGTTCAGGCGCGCGGTATGCGAATGTGTATCCGCTGTTTCACTCGGGCGCTGTGTCGGACGGGCAGCGAGCGGCTTCAAATGACAAGCGCGTGTTCATCTTGTCGCGGTCGGCATATGCGGGGTCGCAGAGATATGGGGTTACGGCGTGGTCGGGAGATGTGTTGAGCGACTGGGTGACGTTTCAGCGGCAGATTCCGGCGGGGCTTAACTACGCGATCTCGGGAATGCCTTACTGGACGACGGATATTGGCGGGTTTATTTCCGGCGGCAATCTGAACGATCCTAAGTTCCGCGAGCTGTTTGTGCGGTGGTTCCAGTTTGGCGCGTTCTCGCCGATATTCCGCGTGCATGGAACACGCAATCCGGATGAAAACGAGTTGTGGTCGTATGGGCCGGATGCGCAGAAGATCCTGGTGGACTACGACACGCTGCGGTATCGCCTGATGCCCTATATCTATTCGCAGGCGTGGCAGGTTACAAGCAATCATGGAACGCTGATGCGGCCGCTGGTGATGGATTGGCGCGAGGATGTGGAGGCGCAGAATACGGGCGATGAGTATCTGTTTGGGCCGGCGATATTGGTGAGCCCGGTTACGACCGAAGGGGCGACTTCGCGGAGCGTCTATTTGCCTCAGGCGACGTGGTACGACTTCTGGACGGGCGATAAGCAGGAGGGCGGCAAGCGCATCCAGGCGGATGCGCCGCTCGAGAAGATGCCGCTGTTTGTGAGGGCGGGATCGATTATTCCCATGGGGCCGGCGATGGAATGGACCACCGAAAAACCTGCCGATCCGATTGAGGTGCGCGTTTATCCCGGCGCCGACGGCGATTTCGTTTTCTATGAAGACGAGAATGATGGTTACCGTTATGAGAAGGGCGCCCACGCGACCATTGCGATGCACTGGGACGACGCTGCGAAGACGCTGACGCTGGGAGCGCGCGAGGGGAACTTCCCGGGAATGCTGCCGGAGCACACGTTCCGTCTTGTCATCGTGGGAAGTGGCCACGGCGTCGGAATCGCCGACAGCGATTCCACGGATGCAACCGTCGTCTACAAGGGAGAAAAGGTGGCGCTCAAATAGTGAGCACCTGAACCGGCTACAAACGCTCCGTGCCCCGTTCTTGCGCCTTTTTTCTGGCGCGAGGGCGGGAAACCACAACCCTCAACCAGCCGTGTTCATAGGGAGCGAAACGAAGTGGAGTCGAAGAACCTGCTTCTTGTAATTCTGGCGCAAGGGCGGGAAACCACGAATCCAAACCCGCCGTTTCTTATCAACGCACGACTTCACTCGTGTTAAATTTGCTGGGTCTTATCCCTGCGGACTAGAAACTCTCCAGTAGCGTTGTAACCAACGCCAACGGCAATCCAACAACATTGAAGTAATCGCCTTCGATGCGTGGAATCCAGCGTGCCGCGCGGCCCTGTATAGCGTATGCGCCCGCCTTGTCCATAGGTTCGCCAGTAGCGATATAGGCGGCTATCTCTTCGTCCGAAAGCGCGAGGAATTTCACAGCGGTCACCTCGGCGGCAACTTCGGTGCGCGCGGCGGTAACTACGGCAACGCCAGTGATGACGCGGTGTGTGCGCCCGGAGAGAAGGCGGAGCATGCGGGCGGCATCGGCGGCATCTGCGGGCTTGCCGAGGATCTGGTTGTCGAGGACTACCGTTGTGTCGGCTCCTAGGACGGTTGCCGCCTGGTCGGCGAGTTTGTCATAGACAGCCTGCGCTTTTTCGCGGGCCAGGCGGACAACGTAGGCGATGGGGTCTTCGTTGGAATGGGGGTCTTCGGGGATGTGGGCGGGATGGACCTGGAACGTGAAACCGGCCTGCGTGAGAAGTTCGCGGCGGCGTGGAGATGCGGAAGCTAGGACCAGCAGAATCGGAACATTTTCGTTTTCCGATCGCGGGATTGGGCCGTTTTGTCTGGCTTCCTCGGCGCAAATTGCTCGCAGATTTCTCAAAGACTTCCCAATAGGGTTATCCCATTTATTCAAGTTAAGCGGTGGGTGTTCTTTTGCCATTGCGGTAGTCTCTTTGACTTCCCGTTCGTCGTCAGTTCCTTCAAAGATGTCGAAGCTGAATTCGAGATTGTTCTTCATCCAGTCTGTAAGGCGACTCTCTACTTCCAGTGTGAACCTGGAGTGTGCTGCATCCTTCGCTGTGTCCGATCCCGATCCCCGGGAATATGCTTTGACTTGCAATTTACCTGCGTTCTTGAGAATTGCCGCGATTGTTCGCCGGAGTGTTGACTTCGCCGCGTCGGGGTAGAAATGATTGCGATCTCTTTTTGATTTTGTCGTCCCGACGTAGAGAAGTCTTGTCTCGTCGACAGAGATGCCCGGCAAAGTGGCCCCTTCCATCAGGAAGAACCTGTAGAGCCCCGGGCCTGTATCGTCGGGAATTTCGTCGTATTTAAATCGCGCCATACGATTCTCGTTTCGTCTGTAAAGAGAATCGCATAGCCTAGACCGACAGCCCGGTTTGCAGCCCGCCAGGTGTCGCAAGTCCCCAGGCCATTGCCGGGGTGTTGTGGGCCAGGCCGAAGCGGCCGTCAGGCCCCAGCAGAATGATTCCGCCGTGGCCGCCGAGGCGGTTGTAGAGGTACGAGATAGCTTCGCGCGCGGCTAGCTCGGGCGGGGTTCCGGCGGCCACGCGGTCGGTGGCCCATTTACCCAAGACTAATTTCATAATCGGTTCGCCCCAGCCGGTGAGGGAGACCGCGGCGGCGAGATTGTCGGCATAGCAGCCGCAGCCGATGAGAGAAGAATCGCCTACACGCCCCGGGGTCTTGTTCAGCGTTCCCCCAGTGGAAGTCGCCGCAGCCAGGTTGCCGTGACCGTCGAGAGCAACCGCGCCAACCGTGTCATGAGATGAGTACAGGTCGGGGTCGGGCGGAAAAGTGCTTTTCCAGTTCGGAGTGGCCGGATCGTGCCCAGGAGCGGAGGGGTCGAGGACAACCCCGGTTTCGGGGCTCTTGTCGTCGCGCAGAATGTGGATCGGAACGTCTTCAGGTCCCGAGAATGTTTCGTCGGACAGGCCGGCGGATTGACGAGCCTTTGCAATCGCCAGCCGTTCCCGTTCGCGGTCCAGCACCAGCTCTGAATTATCGATGAGAATCATCCCGTGCGATGCGGCAAACTGCTCCGCGCCCTCGCCCACAAAGTAGACATGCGGGCTTTTTTCCAGCACCAGGCGCGCGGCCTGAATGGGATTGCGCAGCCGCTCCACGCAGGCCACGCCGCCGGCCTTCATGCGCCCGCCGTCCATCAGCAATGCATCCAGCTGCACGCGGCCGTCGGAGGTAAGGAAGCTGCCTCGGCCCGCGTCGAAGGTGGGGTCGTCCTCAAGCACAGAGACCGCGGCCTCCACGGCGTCAATGGCAGAGCCGCCGAGAGAGAGAATGGCGTAGCCGGTTTCCAGGGCCTGGCGGACGCCGGCTTCGTGGGCCTCCGCGGCGTCGGCGGGAATGGCCCATGCGCCGCCATGAACAAGGAGTGTGGGATCGTGCGTTGCGGGGGTGGTCACTCGAATCATGGTAGAGCATTGTGGTGCGCGGCGAAATGGTGTCAATGGACAGCATCAAGGCAAGCACCGATAACTAATTGAAACTACAAGAGAAAATACTCTAGCGCCGATTGCAGTCCATTCCATACGAATCCCGTAACCTAAGAACAATCAAAGCGAAATAGATGTACAGGTGAGTGGGCACAGGGCCAGTCATCCAGTTCCCAAAGAGGATTCCTGGGAATTGGATGACGGGCCCTGGGGCTCTCCTGATCTCTTCGGGCCACTTCCGCAGGTTCGGCAAATTGGATGTCAAAGAAGGGGCGATTCCGCAGGTGAATCGCCCCTTCTCTATTTCTGCACAAGAGACGGACGTGCGGAATGCTGGAACGGGAATGGTGGAAACAATGACAACTCGGACGCATTCAGCGGTAGGGAAGAACGGCAACGGAAGAGTGAAACGGCTCAACAAAATGGCCGCCATGAAGGTCGACGAAAACGCCGACGGCATTGCGGAGGGGCTCATGAAGGCAGCAAAAGAAGGTCACGTCATGAGCGCGCGACTGCTGATTGAGCTGGCCGAAGGAGATGTAGATATCGAGGAAGCCCTGGGGAAAAGGCCCCTCATAACCCTGGCAATGCGACTGGCTAAAGAGTCGCAAGTGCCTACCAAATCCTCGGCAGAGGACGCGGAAACAGAAGTTGAAAGTCTTGCAATTGTAACGGCTTAAATCCTCAAATTGGCAGGGAATGCGGTGGAAAGGCATGGGGTTTATCCCATACAAACCGCCGCATTCCCCGGAAGAAAGAAGAGAAACGGATGAAGCTCACGAAGAACGATTGGTTCGGCGCAGGCAGATGGCGCGATGGCAAATGGATGGCCCTGAAACTTGAGCTGATGCTCTGGCTGGGGCTGTGCCTGTTATGCGTGACGCTGGGCAATGTTGCCGGCGCGCAGGCCATCGGCACGACGACCGTTCAGGGAACCGTGTACCTGGCGAACGGGCAGGTTGGCGCAGGAACACTGGTCTTGAGCTGGCCCGCGTTTACGACAGCGAACGGCCAGTCAGTGGCCGCTGACAGCGTCACGGTGACAATTGCTCCGGATGGATTTGTAAGCGTGAATCTGGCGCCAAACCAGGGAGCTACACCGGCCGGGCTTTATTACACAGCGGTCTACTACCTGGGCGATGGCACAACCACAACGCAATACTGGGTTGTTCCGGCAGCGGCGCAGGCAAGCCTGGCGCAGGTGCAGGCGCAGTTGATGCCGGCGGCACAGGCTGTGCAGACAGTGAGCAAAGAGTATGTAGACCAGTCGATCGCCGAAATGGAGGGGAGTCTGCTTTTGGCGACGGGCGGGACGCTGAGCGGGCCGCTCTATTTAAGCGGCGATCCTACACAGGCACTGCAAGCGTCAGACAAGCATTACGTCGACACGACATTCAGCCAGGCAGTTCCGCTGGCAGGCGGGAACATGACTGGGGCTTTGCAGACTCCGGCGGTGAATGGAGAGCAGTCGCCTTTGGTCGGCAGTTCGCAGACAACGCTGCAGGCGGCCATCAATGCTGCTGGCACAAACGGTGCAGTAGAGATTCCACCAACCTATACGGGGACGGACAGCTTTACGAACCCGAATGGCGTATACGTGAACGATTTGCGGCCGACGGCCGCGCAGCAACATGAACGCAGCGTCAAAGAATTCGGCGCGGTGTGCGATGGGGCCACGGACGATACGAACGCGCTGCAGTGGGCACTGAACTATGCCAATGCAAACGGGGTCACGCTGACGCTTCCGCAGGGAACGTGCAAGACGCGGTCCTTGAACTGGCGCGGGGAGTCGATTGGCGGCCTGGGCAAACAGGTGTCGGCACTGATGGGCTTTCCGGGGCAGGATGTTCTGGCGACCGGGACCGATAGCGTGAATCTGCTGCCGTACACGCGGATTCACGATCTCACGATTTACGTGGATCAGAGCGTGGATGTTTCCTGCTCAACAGCAGAGGGGCGCGCGCCAGGGGGAATATGCGCGGTGAGCCGGTTGATGGAGAAGAACTCAATCTTCTCGCTGGGCGGGAATGGGCTGACAGGCACACAGGGAACGGGTGCGGCATGGGCCGTGGGCAATTGCGCGATTGCCATGCCGGCGGCAACTGGAGCGGGCGGGAACGGATTGCGCGTGGCCGAAATTGAGAACCTCGAGATTGCAACCACGGGTGTGGACCCAATGGCGGCGCAGTATGCAGGCGTGCATTCTACGCACACATGCGGACTGTACCTGGCGCAGTGGCCGCAGTGGAGCGAGTTCCGCAACATCGATATCCGCGGACTGAATACAGGCATTGCAATTCCCGCGTTGCCGGGAACTGCGCCTGCGGGATTGAATTCCGATTCGAACCGGTGGCAGAACATTACGATCCAGGCGACGCATGCATTCACGGCGGGTGCAGGCTCCAATAATGTCCTGGATAACGTGGTTGCAATGGTTGGGAATTCTGCTGCGACCGGTGAGCCGCCGACAGGGCTGGTGCTGGACCTTGGGACTGCTCAGCAGGGCTGGACGGTGCGCAATGCGGTGGTGTTGCCGGTGTGGAACGCAGTGCAACCGCAACTTGCGGTGACGGCTTCGGGTGGGGCGGTAACGGCAGTGACGGCCGGGCCGGAGCGAGGGCTGGGGTTCGACCCTTATGGAACGCAGGTTCCGCTCAAGTTCGGCGGTAGCTGTACGGCACAGGCAATTGCAAATGTGAACACCCCCGGCACAATCGGGACGGTGAGTGTAACGCAGGGCGGCGTGGGTTGCTCGGGTACGACGACAGCGAGCGTGAACGTATCGGGAACCTGGGATACTGCCGCGCCCGTGAACCTGATCGCGGGCCAGGACATGACGTTCTTTGCGGGCAATCTGCTGAAGGGCAACGGCGGTTATACAGTGTGGAACGCGTCGAGTTCGCAGAGCAACGGCACACAGTTGGACGGCGGGGGCGGTAACTTGCCGGGCGGAGGAACCTATGCGGCACTGGTGGCCAATAACCCGCTTGGCACAGCACTCCAGGTGGACCAGTTTCCCGGAGCGGACTTTGGAGCCAAGCTGCAGGCTTGCCTGAGCGCAGTGAGCGCGACCTATGGCGGAACCTGCGATGCACGCAACTTCACGGGGAGTCTGTCGATGGGATCGAACCTGACCATATCGACGGCGAATACCGCGGTGTTGCTGCCGTGCGCCACTATTTCAACTGCTAACCAGGTCATTGTGATGGCGGGGACGAGAAATGTTTCATTGCGCGGCTGCGCACTGCGGGGCGGGACTGCCGCGAGCGGAAGCCAGGGTGGAACGGCGTTTCTCTATTCCGGAACGGGCGCGATGGTGCAGGTGGGAGACCCAACGTATGCGGCGGATACGTCGGGCTTTCATATGGACAACGTGGTGATCAACACTACTGCTGCCTCAAGCGCAACAGCGCAGGGAGTTATCGCATATCGCACACAGGAACTGGATCTGGAAAGCCTGTATTTCCTGGGGAATCCGAACCAGACCGGCATAACTCTGGACGGAACCGGAAACTATACGGGCGGAACTTTCTTCGACGACGAGTTCGGCGGATTCCAGATCGCAATGAATGCGATCGGGCACCAGGTATCGAACGCGGCAACCACGGACTGGATGAACGCGAGCGCATTTGTGCGGTTGCACATCGATTGCCCGACGAGTGCGGGCAGTCCGATTACGGGGACATATGGAATCAATCTGCAACAGGGGGATGGAAACACATTCACCGGGGGAGATGTAGAAGGATGCAATACAGCACTGCACCTGGGAGCCAATGCGCAGAACAACACGATTGTCGGGCTGCGCAACGAGAACTCGAACAATCAGGTAGTGGCGGACACGGGCAGCTCCTACAACAACTGGATGACCGGCGGAACAATGTTTACCGGCAAGCTGACCGACGCCGGCACACGCAACAGCTTCCTCGATACATTTCACAGGAGTTTCAACGGATTGAATGGTGACTGGTACGGAAGCCAACAGGACGCAACAGTCACTAACCACTTCCGCCTCGGAATTGGCCTGGGCAACGAGCGCGGATTGCAGGACCGCTACCAGACGGACTTCGGATACCGGTGGACAACGGGCTTGAGCGATGCGACGGCGGGAGAGCAGTTCTACCAGGTTCTCGATGAATTGAACAGCGTAAACAGGCTGTCGATCGGGCAGTATAACAATGGACAATCGAGCACGAACAACCAGACGGTAGTCAATGCGGCCGGAACGGGCGCAGTGATTCTGAATGGATCGAATAACTCCGGAACGGGCGGTGTGGTTTTCGGATCGGGCGGCGCAACCGAGACCACAGTGGCGACGATCGACCACGCGGGAAACGCACAGTTCAACGGAACACTGCAGGTGGCAGGGGCTTCGCAGTCAACTGGAACCATGACTGTGCGCAATAACTCCGATGCCGAAGTTGACTACTATTTGTGGCCAGGGCTAACTGCCAGCCAGAAGGGCTCATTTACTTACAAGGATTGGAATGGGAACAGCCAATGGTTCATGGTGAAGGATGCGAGCAATAACTGGTCGTTGAATTCAGCCATCGGAGGACTGGACAGCTTCAAGGCCTACCAGAGCACGAACAGCGGAGACACGTATGTGAATGCATCGAACGCGTCAGGCGTGGTGCGGGTCAATTACGAGACAGGCTCGGGCGCGGGCTTCAATATCTATGGGGGCAGCAGCAGCTCGTTGTATGCAAGCTTCACCGGAACGTCGGCAATCAAGTTTCCAGGACTGGCCGCGGGGACCGGTCATAACTGCCTGCAAATCGATAACTCCGGCTATATCACGAATACCGGTTCAGCGTGTGGAACAGGATCTGGTGGCAGCGGGACAGTCGGCTCCGCAACTTCCGGTCAAATCGCCTATTACACCAGCACCGGCACATCGATTGGCGGCATGAACCAAATTCCTCTCACCGCGGGTGGGACCGGGGCTTCGAGCGCGAGTGGAGCTTTGGCAAGTCTGGGAGCACAAGCGGCAATTACGGGATTGACCACGGATGGCTTGAATGGCATCCTTGTGCCCGGTAACGGCACCTTTGGTGGCACCGTCGCGGCTGGCGCGATAGCGCTTAGTAACTCGGGCGTGTTTACCAACGCGCATTACAACGGGAGTGATGAACTCCTTGTAAATGGCTGCAACCCTGTAACAGAGTGGAATCGTTGGCAGGGTGGCACAACTCCTACAGATGGCTTTAGTTCGTGTATTACCATCCCAGGTGGTACTGGTGTTACCACGCAACAGGTCAACGGATTTTCTGCCTACCTAAACAATGATTCTTCTACTCTCGGAGGCGGCACTGGCGGGGCGGTCGGGCTTTACGCAAGTGTTACTTGTGCGGCGAATAGCTCTCAATGCTGGGGCATGAATCCTCTTGTTGGAGACTTGGCGGGGGTCACTAGTGACTTTTTGGTAGGCGAAGAAGTTGATTTGGGTGTCAACGGTGCCCCGCGCTTCTTGGTTGGACTCCAAATAAATGGCCTAAACGGCGTCGGAGCAACAGTGCCACTCATTTCGAATGCCATTGAGGTGGACAGGACATTTGGAACTGGAGTTTGGATAGGTGACGGGGAGACTCTTACGGGACGCGCCTTCTACGCCGGACAGCTTCTTGCAGGGAATACAAGCACTAATTCGCAGAGCATAACTTTCTCGGCAAATAGTGGCACCACAAGCGAGCAAGCAGCCATCCGTGAAGATCCAACAGGTTCATTAGAACTTCAATCTTACAGTGCCGCCGCACTCTTGTTGTCAGGAGCGTCTGCTGCGACATCATCAGTCAATCAGTACCACGGCGGCATTCTTATCGATAGCGATGTATGGAATATAGCCGGCACCGCATCCACCCACTCACAATGGCACCTCTACCCGTCAGGCGGAGCTAGCGGAACACCTACATACGACCTCCTTAATCTTGTTCCCAACAATTCGCAAGCACCCAACAGCGCCTGGGGTGTGCAGATTCCAAATGAATTGTCGATCACGACTGCCGGAGGGACGGGAAACAGCCTCATTCAGAGTCAGACGGCAACAGCGAGTGCCTATTTCTTGCTTCCGGCTGTGACGACTACGAACAGTTATGTCGCTGCTGCCAGCGCACCTATGCCTGCTGACTCCATCCCCTTTGTATCCGGGTTGAATTCTGTGCTTAGCTATATACAGCCGCCAACAGTTAACGGCATTTACACGGCGGGTTGGAATGTAACTGCCGGTTCAGCTGTAGCGCCCACTGGAATTAACTTAAGCGCCAGCTTCAGCCCGCTTGCGGGTAGCACCGGGCTGACGACGGTTGGCACGATTGGAACGGGTACCTGGGCAGGTAACCCAATCGCTTCGGCCTATGGAGGCTTTGGGCTGAATTGGAATACATCGACGGGCATCCCGCAGTTATCGAGCGGGATCTTTAGCCTATACAACACGACGTGCAATGGTGCCGGGTACCTAACTTACACCTCTGGCACTCACGGTTGCGGGTCGAGTCTCGCACCTATTGCATCGCCAACCTTTACTGGCAACGTAACAGCCCCAACCGTTAATAACTTGTCGATGGCATATTACTCCTCAGCGGCTATCTTCACCATAGGAAACAACGGTATTCCCTCCGCCTCTACTGGAACAGACAGCAATGGGTTTGGCGACTTTGCTTTTGGCTCTTTGACCTCTGGCACATTCAATACCGGTGCCGGGCATGGTGCCTGCTATAACATAACCACCGGGGGCAGCAACGTTTGTTTTGGCTATAATGCGGGGCGCTTCCAAAGTGGCGGCTCGACTCTAAATGTAACCTCAGCTTCAAGTACCTATGTGGGTACCTCCACGATGCCCAATGCCAGCGGAGACACGAATGAGGGCGTTTACGGATATGCTGTTACAGGAGCAGGGAGCAACACCGAAGTGTTTGGCAACTCCAGCACCACAGATGCTTACTTTGGTTCGGCTACTCCAACTGCAAAAGTACACGCTGCTGCATACGCGGGAATGGGTACAGCAACCTTTGCAGCGCAAGCGGCGGCGGGAACCTCTCCCGGAACACCCACATGCGCAACTTCTCACCTTTGTGACAGTGTGAGCGGCACGGTTAGCTTCGCGGTGGGAACATCCACAACGACAGGCGCGCTGCTCACGGTTACAACTGGCATTACTCGCTCTAACCAGCCCAACTGTCGCGGCGACGTGTATGCGGTTGCTAGTCCATACGCGGCCCTCCCGGTGCGTTTGACTTACACCACGACGACCATCGTGTTTAACGTGGGCACTGCGCCCACCGCGAGCACCGCGTATGAGCTGGTTTACTCAGGGTGCGGTGGTAGCTAGCACGGTTGTTGAGACGACAAACTGTACCGGATCGACAGATGCAGTTTCTGGCCAGCACAGATTGGAGCGGAAGCTGGTCTTGAACCTCGTTCAACAATGGCCCAGCTCTGGTCGGGACTAAGACCAAAAATATTCCGCCGGGCGGCTTGGCTTCGGCGTCTGCAAATACAGCGCGGGTGTTGTTTAGAGTGACAAACTCAGTCCTGCCGATGCCTTCCTCCTTCCGAGGGTGGAAACGTCCCGGGATGGAAGGCTGAAGCAGGCCAAAAATGCACCTGCCCGGCGTCGGCCGCAGCTAACCGATGCTGCCGCGAGAAAGGGAACATAGCCTTAAGGATCGAACTGGGGGTTTGATGGCTAAGACACACGGGATGCGCGCTGAAGAAGCGGCGGAATGGATGCAGTGCGCCGTGGACCTTGACCGGGAAGAACTGGTTCGATACGGGACCATTCTGGATCATCGTCTCACGATCCTGGATGGGCGGACGGTGGGGATGGCGCTGGCCGAAGAGTTGTTGCTGGTAAGGGCGCGCGAGGGCCGGCCGGCGCACTTGAAAGCGAATGCGGCGCAGCAGGCATTTGAGCTGCGGCGGGGTAAGCGGAACATCGTGCTGAAGGCGCGCCAGATGGGGCTGACGACGTGGGCGGCGGCACGGTTTTTTCTGAAGACCATAACCCAGCCAGGGACGCTTACGCTGCAGGTGGCGCATACGCAGGAGTCGGCCGAGGAGATCTTCCGCATCGTCCACCGGTTTCTGGACTGGATGCCGGAAGAGCTGCGGCAGGGTCCGCTGAGGACTTCGCAGATGAATGTTCGGCAGATTGTGTTTCCGGAGATGGACTCGCAATATCGGGTGGTTTCCGCGGGCGACCGCAATGCGGGGCGTGGATTGACGGTGCAGAATCTGCACTGTTCGGAACTTGCGCGCTGGCCGGGAGATCCCGCGGAGACGCTGGCTGGGTTGCGGGCATCGATGGCGCCGGGGGCGGAGCTGATCCTGGAATCGACGCCGGACGGAGTTGGGGGATGCTTTCACGAGGAATGGCGGAAGGCCGGCGAGACGGGGATGGTGCGGCATTTCTTTCCCTGGTGGATGGAGCGGAGCTACCGTGCCGAGGCCGTGGACGAGGCTAGTTTGACGGAAGCGGAGCGGGAACTGATTGCCCAGCACAACCTGGACCGCGAGCAGATTGGGTACAGAAGAATGATCAGGGCGAACTTTCGCGGACTGGCAAAGCAGGAGTACGCGGAGAACGAAGAGAACTGCTTTCTGGCCAGCGGCAGTTCAGTATTTGAGTTGGCTGCGATCGAGGACCGGCTGGTGGAGGCGCCGTCGCCACAGGAGCGACGAAGGAATGGAGAACTGGAAGTGTGGCTGCCGGCATTGAAGGGCAAGGAGTACCTGCTGGCGGTTGATCCTTCCGGCGGTGGCAGCGAAGGAGATTACTCAGCGGCCGAAGTTCTGGACATGGAAACGGGGATGCAGTGCGCGGAGTTCGCTGGGCATGTGGGCGGGCTGGAACTGGCATGGCTGGTGACGAAACTGGCGAATGAGTACAACAGAGCCTGGCTGGTGGTGGAAAGAAACAACCACGGCAGCGGAGTTTTGGCGCTGGCAGAGACGGTATGCGGATATAAGCGGATTTACCGCCAGGGAGGACAAGCGGGATGGTTGACAACATCCTTGAGCCGGCCGGCGGTGCTGGGGCAACTCGGCGCGGCGCTGGTGGAACATCCGGAAAGCTTCATGAGCCGTAGATTGCTGGCCGAATGCAGGAGCTTTGTGCGGTTGGCGAACGGGGGGACCGGTGCTCGAGCAGGAACACATGACGATCTGGTGATGGCGATGGCTATCGGTCTGGGAGCGAGGGAAGAGCTGCTCGCTTCTAGCCGCTAGCTTTCAGCTTCTATGTGCTAAGGGGGATGCAGCGGAAAAGGTGCCAGTCCCGGTGCAGGGTCAACCTAAGCTGATAGCTGAAAGCTGGAGGCTGGTTCTGCGGAACTTTCCGGCCAAAGCGCTTAGAATCTGAATGAGAATCGGGAAAAGGTGGAGGAGCGGGCTTGGCGGTTCTGGCGGTGCAGCACATCCGGCGGATGCGGGGCGGTGCGCAGGGCCAGTTGATGCTGGGCGCAGACGGCCACGTCTACGTTGTGAAGTTCCAGAACAACCCGCAGCACATGAGGGTTCTGGCAAATGAGTTTCTGGCATCGCGGCTGGCGCTGGCGGCTGGGCTGACGGCGCCGGAGGTGGAGTTGGTCGAGGTCACTGGCTGGCTGGTGGAGCATACCGAGGAGTTGGAAATCGACCTGGGCACGACGCGGGTCAAATGCCAGCCGGGGTTGCAGTTCGGCTCGCGATTTGTGGGCGGCTTGATGCCGGGGCTCGTGGTGGATTATCTGCCCGAAGAACATTTGGCGGAGGTGAGAAATCTGGCCGAGTTTGCCGGGATTCTGGCGCTGGATAAGTGGACCGGGAATTCGAATGGGCGGCAGGCCGTGTTTGCGCGCAGGCAGCGGGAAAAGCGCTACAAGGCGGTATTCATCGACTATGGGTATTGCTTTACCGCTGGAGATTGGAAGTTCGAAGACATTCCGCTGCGCGGGGTCTACTACCGCAACGACGTCTATCGGGATATTACCGGATGGGAGTCGTTTGAGCCGTGGTTGACGAGGCTGGAGACGATGGCTGCGGAGACGGTCTGGTCGGCGGCG
>Ga0302156_10000710_pt1 | contig 31212 bp, 33 predicted proteins | sample I_Bog_N3_2_FD_193503 | JGI IMG/M metagenome (GOLD analysis project Ga0302156, IMG submission 193503) | Peat permafrost microbial communities from Stordalen Mire near Abisko, Sweden - I_Bog_N3_2 | ecosystem: Environmental > Terrestrial > Soil > Wetlands > Peat | place: Sweden: Abisko, Stordalen... | reverse complement strand
ACCCGGAGATTGCGCGTCTGACACCCGCGCCCTCGGCGGCCTTGGCGCGCCTACTTCAGGCGAGCGCCGGGTTTGGCGCCGCGGGTGGCGCCGATCTATCCGCTGCGCAGACCACGGCCATGATCGCGCCTCAAGCGCTATTGGCGGCGGCTTAACAACGCGCAAAAAAAATGGCCGCTATATAAATAGCGGCCCAAGTTCGAAGAGGGAGATTGATGCACTAGATTGCTGCACTAGCGGACCTATCTTCGCCTCTGGCCCCGATGCTGACGATCAGAGCAATCTTAAACCCAGTGCTTGGGTAAAAAGCATTGAGCTTAGGCGCTGAGCAGCGTACCATCGCGCACCCCCCTTTGTAGAAACAAGACTTTGATGGAACACTCTTTTTGCGCCCAGGCTTGCGGCATCGACTTCGGAACCTCCAACTCGACAGTGGGCTGGCAAAACCCGAATAGCGGCATTCTGATCCCGCTGGAAGAAGATGAATTCACCCTGCCATCGGTGGTGTTCTTTAATTATGAAGAAGACGTCATCCGCTTTGGCCGTCAAGCGATCGCCGACTACCTGGACGATAGCGAGGGGCGCCTGATGCGCTCATTGAAAAGCCTATTGGGATCCAACCTGCTCGATGGTCAAACCGAGATTCAAGGCAAGTCATTGCCATTTCGCCATCTGCTGACCGTGTTTATCGGCGAACTCAAACGCCGCGCTGACCAGCACGCCGGTCAAAATTTCGAGCACGCGGTCCTTGGCCGCCCAGTATTCTTTGTCGATGACAACGCCGCCGCCGATCGGCTGGCACAAACCACCCTAGAAGATATTGCGCTATCCATTGGCTTCAAGGATGTCAGTTTTCAATACGAACCGATCGCCGCCGCGCTTGACTATGAGTCGCGAATACACGCGGAAGAACGGGTATTGATCGCCGATATCGGCGGTGGTACCTCGGACTTCTCCCTAATCCGCCTATCGCCCGAGCGACGCCACCTGAGCGACCGCCGCGAGGATATTTTGGCCACCGGCGGTGTGCATATTGGTGGAACCGACTTCGACCGCCAGCTCAGCCTAGCGCAAGCCATGCCTTTACTTGGCTACAAAACCCGTCTGAAAAATCAGGCGGAAATGCCGTCAAGCTATTATTTCAACCTGGCGACCTGGCATTCGATCAACGCGGTCTATACGCGCAAGGTGTGGATGGAGCTGCAAGACGTCTATCGCGATGCCACCGAGCTGGCGCGCATCGATCGCTTGTTCAATCTGATCCGCATGCGTGCCGGTCACCGTCTGGCGCTGCAGGTGGAACAGGCCAAAATCGAACTCTGCGGCGACGAGCATAGCTTGCTGGACCTGAGTCATCTGGAGCCTGGTCTGCAAGTGACGTTTGATCGCCCGCAATTTGAACAAACAGTCACCCCGCTGATCGACAAGGTGGCTAAAACCGTCTCCGAATTACTGTCGGATGCCGGCGTGGATGCGGATCAGGTCGACACCCTGTACTTTACCGGTGGCGCCAGCGGGGTACCCAAGCTACGCCAGAGTATCGCCGCGTTATTACCCAAGGCGCGCCTGGTAGAAGGCAACCGCTTCGGCAGTATCGGCTGTGGCCTGGCCCTGGAAGCCGCCAAGCGCTACGGCCCAATCTGACTCGGCAAGGGTCTACACCCCGTTAGCGCGCGACAATAATCCGTTCGACCTGGCGCAGGTCTTGCAACGCACGACCGCCGGCATAGCTGATGGAGGACTGCAAGTCTTCCATCAGTTCAACCAGCAGCTTACCCATGCTGCCCTTGTACTCAACCAGAATCTTCTTGCCTTCGACGTTGACGTACGCCCCCTTGTTATATTGCGAAGCGCTGCCGAAGTACTCCTTGTAATGCTTGCCGTTAATTTCAACAATATTACCGGCGGACTCGTCGAAACCAGCAAACAGCGAACCGGCCATCACCATGCTGGCGCCACAGGCCAGCGCCTTAGCGATATCACCATGTTCAACCACCCCGCCGTCGGCAATCACCGGCACCTTGACCGCGCCGGCGCAATCCAGCGTGGTCGACACCATCGGGCGATGGAAGCCGGTTTTGTTTTTGGTAATACACACTCGACCGCCGGCAATCCCCGCCTTGATCGCGTCACAGCCCCATCGTTCAAGGTCGCGCGCGGCCTCGGCGGTGGCAATATTGCCGCCAATCAAAAAGGTGCCGGGGAAGATGTCCTTGATGGTTTTGATCATGCGTTCCGCCTTGACACACCAGGCGTTGGCCACATCCATGGTGATGTACTGCGGCGCCAGCCCCGCAGCCTTCAATTCGCGCAGTTGGATGACGGTATCGTCATTCACTCCGACGCTGATCGAGGAAAACAAGTCTTTCTCGTGCATGCTGGCCACAAATTCCAATACATCGACATTGAAGCGATGCATGGTATAAAACCAGCCCTGACGTGCGAAATATTCACAGGTGGCGGCATCCACCACACTTTTCATATTGGAGGGGTAGACCGGCATGACGAAGCGCCGTGGCCCGAATTGCACCGAGGTGTCGCACTCCTTGCGGCTATCGACCACGGTTTTTTTCGGTACTAGATAAATATCGGCGTAATTCAGTTCTGTCTTCATAGTTCGTGCAACCCTAAAAGTTCATCGTCAAAATGGCAAGGCCCCAAAAATAAAGGGAGCCATAGAGGCTCCCACGTTGCAGCTTGCCCTGCGATGCCGATGAGGGGCTCGCACGCACTTACGAAGCGAATTTACGTGGCGCGCCATTCGGCGTCAAGCCTTTTTTCTTCACATGAAGCTATTTTATGTACCAAACAAGAAACTATCGATTGCGCCAAACAAGAGCTATTTATCGCACCAATCTTCCGACCCGGTCCCGCCGAGCCAGTCGAGAATTGGCCTCCATGCCGCTCGATCCTTGACGGTGCGACTTTGTGGCAGATCAAACAAACTCAAACCAGCCGAAGCCGCCTGCACATACAACTGGGTATCGCGCAACCAGCCTAGCACCGGGACATCATGCCGCTCGAGGAATTGCTCCAGTTCGCGCGCCGAGCGGGTACGCGGATCCACGCGCATGCCAATTACCGCCATGAATACTTTGTTTTTACGTAGGGCTTTTTCTTCCAGCAACAGGCGGAAAAATTCCTCACTGGCCCACATATCGAAGGGCGACGGCTGAATTGGCACCAAAATACGATCCACGCGCCCGATTAAGGCACTCAGTTTCTTGCCATGCAACCCCGCCGCGCTATCCAGCACCATCACCTGCGTTCCCTTGGGTGGACGCGCTGGCGCGCCGGGGGCGACTTCCCAACCACTAATTCCCTGCAGCGAGGCCGGACGCTGCGCCAGCCATCCCAGGGACGTCTGCTGACGATCGACATCGCCCAGCATCACCTGCTGCCCCGCGTTGGCATAATAGCCGGCCAAATTGGTCGCCAATGTAGATTTGCCGCTCCCTCCTTTGGGATTAGCCACCAGAATCGATTTAACCATATTACCTATCCCCCTTATGCAATCACTATATCAGAGCACCGTGCCCCTGTGCCGAGAGACAAACCCGCGATAGACACCTAATATGCACAATGACTGTCATGACTCAAGGAAATACCATGGACTCATTCGAGCCGCTGATCAAAACCCTACTGGCAATGGCCTGGGTGGTGGAAGCGCGCGACCCCTACACCGGTGGCCACTTATGGCGCGTGTCACAATTCGCGCGCCGCACCGCCGAAGCAGCCGGCCTGGAACAAGCCGAAGTCATGTGTTGCATGCTGGGCGGTTTTTTACACGACCTGGGCAAGGTTGGCGTCCCGGATGCGATCTTGCGCAAGCCGGACAAGCTCAGCGATGACGAGTATGAAGTCATCAAAACCCACCCGGAAGTCGGTCGCCGACTACTCGGAGACCACCCCTTGCGCGCCCTGGTCGAAGCCGCGGTATTCATGCACCACGAGCGCCCGGACGGGCGTGGCTACCCCCAAGGCAGCCCGGCCGAGGCGATTCCGCAAGAAGCCAGAATTGTCGGCATCTGCGACGCATTTGACGCGATGACCAGTACCCGCCCCTACCGTCAGGGCATGCCAAGCGAACGCGCCTTGCAAATTATTGAAGACAACCTTGGGCAGCAGTTCGATCAGGCAATGGGACAGGTGTTTCTCAAACTTGGGCGCCATGGCCTGCTCAGCGATATTGTCGGCCATAGCGAACCAGGTATTCCACTTGAGCATTGCCTGGGTTGCGGCCCGATTATCGTGCGCAGCCGCAGCCATCACCATGGCGATGCACTTTACTGTCCAAACTGCAGCGGCGAATACATTCTTAAACTTGAGCAAGGCCGGGCGCAGATCACTCCGAGCGGTCGCGCTGGAGCACCGGCGCAGTTGATTCCTCAGTTCGACGCCGCCTTATGCGACGAGCTCATCACACTGGCGCGCGCCGGACTGCCCAACATCCACATCCACACCCAAACCCATAGCCCTTGGTGGCGGCGCATCTTGGGCTGACGGAAAACAGGAACTAACCCACCCGGTAAATGTCAGTACAAAACCCCGAGTTGTCCGGCCCGTCAGCAACTAAACTCAAATCAACCCCCGCTATTCATTGTGGTGGGGGTGTTTGCCTGGCGAACCAACACCCGGGAGATGTCAAAATGATGACGCTGTCCATGATTTTGTTGTCACTCTGCGCGCTTTTGGCCTGGGTGATAAAACGGTTCTGGCTGGAGGAGCAATGGCAGTACAAGCTGGCCAAGGTATTGCCCGACATTCATCGCGTCTAGCGATGATGCGTGGCATACTTCGCCGTCACAAATGGCACTACCTCATAATACAAACGGCGACACGATAATCCGATGCAGGCTTCTTCGACACTTTGGCTAGTACTGGCTCTGATTGCACTGGGGCTGGAATTCGCTACTGGCACATTCTATCTGCTAGTCATGGCCCTGGCGCTGGCCGGGGGAGGCTTGAGCGCGTGGCTGGGTTGGGGTAGCGCGTGGCAATTCGGGGTTGCCAGTCTGTCAGGCTTGCTCGGCCTGGTCATTGTCACCCGCTGGCGTCGCCAAACACGACGCGCGTCGAACCCGCAGAGTGACGACCCCGACCTCGGTCAGGAAGTGCGGGTATTGCGACTCACTGACCCGGGCTACGCGCGCGTGTTCTATCGCGGAGCCGAATGGGACGCCCAATGCCTGGGCACCCCGCCGCAAGCCGGACAATTGGCCTATATCATCGGCCGCGACGGCAATCATCTTAAAATTTCGATCACCCCCGCAGGGAATGCCTAAATGGAACTGACTATCGCGCTGTTCATTGTCGTTGTGATTTTTGTTCTGAACTCACTCAAGGTGGTGCCACAACAGCAGGCGTTCATCCTCGAAAGACTCGGTCGTTATCATTCAACCCTGAAGCCGGGCCTGAATATCATCGTGCCGTTTATCGATCGTATCGCCTACCGCCACACCCTGAAAGAAATCCCTCTGGATGTGCCAAGCCAGGTCTGCATTACCCGGGACAATACCCAGCTGAAAGTCGATGGTGTCCTGTACTTTCAGGTGACCGACCCGCAGCGCGCATCCTATGGTTCCAGCGACTATGTGGTCGCCATCTCGCAATTGGCGCAAACCACCCTGCGTTCAGCGATCGGCAAAATGGAACTGGACAAGACATTTGAAGAGCGAGATGAAATCAACCGCGCCGTCGTCGCCGCGCTAGACGAAGCCGCTTTCACCTGGGGGGTAAAAGTCTTACGCTACGAGATTAAGGATCTGGTGCCACCGGCCGACATTCTGCACGCCATGCAGGCGCAGATCACAGCGGAACGCAGCAAGCGCGCGCGCATCGCCGAATCCGAAGGACGAAAACAGGAACAGATCAATCTGGCCACCGGCGCGCGCGAAGCCGCGATCCAGGAATCCGAAGGCAAACGCCAGGCGTCCATCAACCAGGCCCAGGGACAGGCCGAAGCCATGCGTCTGGTGGCGGAAGCGACCGCGGAAGCCTTGACGCGCGTGGGCTCGGCAATCGAAAAAGACGGCGGCATGGCCGCGGTCAACCTCAAGGTGGCGGAACAATACGTCGGCGCGTTCGCCCTCTTGGCCAAAGAAACCAACACCGTCATCATGCCGGCCAACGTGGCGGACATCGGCGGATTGATCGCCAGCGCGATGAGTGTGGTCAAACAACAGGGCGCGCGCTGATTTCCGCTATAGTCGGAGATCTTGAATTACTCGCGCGTCGACCCCATAATCAACCCGAATGAACTTTTATCCCAGCTGAATGAAATTCTTATCTGACCTTTTTCCGGTACTGTTGTTCTTCGGGGCCTACTCGATCAGCCGCAACATTTACCTGGCCACAACCGTGGCAATTGCCGCCACGGTGGCTCAGGTGGCCTATTCCTGGATTCGTCACCGCAAGGTCGACACCATGCTGTGGGTCAGTCTTGGCCTGATCAGCGTGCTGGGGGGGGCTACCTTGCTATTTCACAACAAGCATTTCATCATGTGGAAACCCACGGTTCTGTATTGGATCATGGGTGGCGGACTACTGGTGAGCGAGTGGATGGGCAAGAATGGCATTCGCGCCATGATCGGCAAGCAAATTCGTCTGCCAGACCCGGTCTGGCGCAAGTTATGTTATGCCTGGTCGACTTTTTTCCTGGTAATGGGTTCGCTTAATCTATATGTCGCCTACCACTACGATGAAAACGTCTGGGTCAACTTCAAGCTGTTTGGCGTACTGGGCCTGTTGGTGGCGTTCGCCATCGCTCAGAGTCTGGCGCTCGCCAAGTATATCGAGGAAGATTAAAGCATGCTCTACGCCATCATGGCACGCGATTACGCAGGATCGCTGGAACACCGCCTGGCGGCGCGGCCGGCCCATTTGGCCCGCCTGAGCGAGCTACAGAACCTGGGGCGCCTGGTGCTGGCCGGTCCGTTTCCGGCCATTGACAGTAACGACCCCGGTCCCGCCGGATTTAGCGGTAGCCTGGTGGTCGCAGAGTTCGATAGTCTTGAAGCCGCGCGAGCCTGGGCCGATGCCGATCCTTATGTCGCGGCCGGTGTCTACGCTCAAGTCGACGTCAAACCCTGGCGCAAGGTATTTCCAGCATGAGCGATACGCTGGTCCTGATCAAACAGAAGCTCGCGACGCTCGAACCATTGTCGCTCTCCCTTGATGACGAAAGCCACCATCACGCGGGACACGCCGGCGCACAAGCCGGTGGTGGGCATTTTCAGCTAAAAATCATTAGTCAACAGTTTCGCGGCTTGAGCCGCGTTGCACGGCATCGTCTGGTCTACCAGACACTGGGCGATCTGATGCACACACGGATTCACGCGCTAGCCATTGAGGCGCTGACGCCAGAAGAGTCATGAATACTACTCAAGGGGTTAATATGCAACATTCCAGACTGGCGGCACTCCTGATCGCCGCATCGATCACCATGCCATCGCTAGCGCTGGCGGACACGGTTGCCACGGTCAATGGCACCGCTATCGACAAGCAAGACGTCGATCAAGCCGTCACCTTCATGGTGAACAGCAGCCATGGTCAGGCACAGGACACCCCCGCGTTGCGCGAGGATGTCAAAAATCGTTTGATCAACCGTGTGATCATTTTGCAAGAAGCCAGAAATCGCAAGCTGGATCAACAACCCGAGGTTAAGCGCCAAATCTCGCAGGCCACCGACGACATTCTTCAAGACTCGCTGTTCGCGGACATCATCAAGCAACAACCGATCGACAACGCCAAGGTGCTGGCGCGCTACAACGAAATCAGCGCCAAACTGAGCGGCACCTTTGAAGTTCACGCGCTGCAAATCACCCTCGCAAGCGAAGCAGACGCACAGAAAGCCATTGCTGATCTAAAAAAGGGCGCGCGCTTTGATCAACTGGTCAAAACCCGTTCGATCGATCCGAACGCCAAGGCGAACGGCGGCGACATGGGCTACGGCAACCTGAACACCATGGCGCCACCGCTGGCCATCGCGCTGAAAGGCCTGAAGCCGGGTCAGTACACACCGCAACCGTTCCGCTCGAATATCGGCTGGCACGTATTCAAGGTGGTTGATGTACGCGCCAGCAAGGCGCCAGAATTCGATAAGATCAAGGAACAAATTGCCCGTCAGCTGCAAGAAGAAGAAATCTCGCAAGCGGTCAATGATCTGCGCAACAAAGCCAAAATCCAGTAACCGCATAGAGACGGAAATACCATGTACAAGAAACTGTTAGTCGGCGTGCTGGCCAGCGCGTTTTTGTCGTCCACCGTTCTGGCGGGGGACCTCAAGGTCAACGGCACACCGATTTCGCAAGCCCGGATCGATGCCGTCATGCAAATGATGGCCGCACAGGCCCAAAGCCAAGGTCAGCAAGTCGACCCGCGCATGCCTGAAATGGTGCGTGACCAACTGATCACCGCTGAAGTCCTGAGCCAGGAAGCCGTGCGCAAGGGGCTGGACAAGCAACCCGATGTTCAGGCTCAACTGGCGAACATGCGCGTCATGGCGCTATCCAATCAGTTGATCAAGGATTTTGAGCGCACATCCCCAGTCAGCGACGCTGAGATTCAGGCCGCATACGACGAAATCAAGGCGGCTACGCCGGCCAAGAAGAGCTACCACGCGCAGCACATTCTGGTCGCCACCGAAGCCCAGGCCAATGCCGTGCTGGATGCGCTACGCAAAGGCAAGCCGTTTGACCAACTGGCGCGCGCAAAATCGCTCGATACCGGCAGCAAGGCCAATGGCGGCGACCTGGGCTGGAGCGATGCCAGCAATTTTGTCGGCCCGTTTGGCGACGCACTGAGCAAGCTGGCCAAGGGACAAATTACCGCCAAGGCCGTCCATACTCAGTATGGCTGGCACATCATCAAACTCGATGACGTGCGCACCGAGGCCTTCCCAGCGCTGGCCACCTTGCGCGCGCAACTGCAACAGCACATTCTGTCGGGTCGCATCGATAAGTACATCAGCGAACTCAAGGCAAAAGCACAGATTCAGCAATAAAGCATAGCCAAGCCCAAAAAAACCGGGGTGCCGATCGCCCCGGTTTTTATTTCAGCAATCCCCAACCACGAAAACCCATTGTCATATTGCATAGAATCATCACCTATGCGAGCATCCTAGGTTAGCCATACTCCATCAGCAGGCCCGCATGAGCGCGTTCCCCGAATTTCATCTTTATGACGGTCTCGGCTTGGCCGAATTAGTGCGCCATCGCGCGGTTAGTCCAATAGAATTAGTGGATGAAGCGATCGGACGAATCGAAGCCCGGCACGCCCATTTAAACCTGATCAGCACACCGATGTTTGAACAAGCGCGCCAAGCCGCCCGTCAGCCACTCCCACAGGGCGCATTTAGTGGCGTACCTTTTTTACTCAAGGACCTGGCAGCCAACTGGCAAGGCGTTCCGACCGCAAGCGGCAATCGTTTACTGGCCAACCTGCCCGCGCAGCGCGACAGCGAGCTGGTGCGACGTTATAAGGCGGCGGGGCTCATTGTTCTCGCAAAAACCAACACCCCCGAGTTCGGCCTCACGCCCTATACCGAGCCAAAACTATTCGGCCCCAGCCGCAATCCGTGGAACCCCAAGCTCACCCCCGGCGGTTCCAGCGGAGGTTCGGCGGCGGCAGTCGCCGCGCGCACCGTACCCATGGCCCACGGCGGCGATGGCGGTGGATCGATCCGCATCCCCGCCTCTTGTTGCGGACTGTTCGGCTTCAAGCCAACACGCGGGCGCACACCCACCGGCCCGGACCATGGCGAATTATGGGCAGGCTTCGCTGTAGAGCACGCCATCACCCGTTCCGTGCGCGACAGCGCCGCGCTACTCGACGCTACCGCTGGCACAGACATCGGCGCCCCGTATTGCGCTCCAATACAACGACGCCCGTTTTTGGCCGAAGTGACCACAGCGCCGGGCAGGCTGCGCATCGCCTACTGCGCTACACCCCTGCTCGGCAGTACGGTGCATCCAGATTGTCTGAGGGGGTTGGAACAAACGGTGAGTTTATTGCGCGAACTCGGGCACGAAGTCCACGAAGCGTCGCCGCCCATTGATAGTGACGCCTGGGCAATCGCCTTTACCACGGTTCTCGCGGCACAGACCCGAGTCGACATTGAAACCGCGGCCCAACGCGCGGGCCGCGCGCCCGCTTACCCCGATTTTGAGCCGGCAACTTATGTCCTGGGACTACTGGGCCGCGCGCTAAGCGCCTCAGAATACGCCAGCGCGCTGCGCTATCTGCACATCGCCTCACGCGCGGTCGGTGTATTTTTTCAGGACTACGACATCCTGCTGACTCCGACCCTGGCGCGCCCCCCGGCGGAAATTGGCAGCCTGACACCTTCGCGCGCCGAACGCGCGCTACTGACCATCATTGGCAGGCTGGGCGCCGGATGGCTGCTCAAGGCCGCGAGCCTGGTCAAACCCATGGCGCAAAAGAGCTTGGACTTTATCCCGTTCACCCCGCCCTTTAATATCACCGGGCAACCCGCCATGTCGGTACCGCTGTGTTGGAATCAACAAAACATTCCGATCGGAATGCAATTTGTCGGACGCTTTGGCGACGAAGCCACCCTATTCCGTCTCGCCGGCCAACTGGAAACTGCGCGCCCCTGGTTTGATCGCGCCCCAGCGGGATGCTGAGTCCCGATTTTTGTCATATCGCTCATTATCGATAATAAGCAAAATTTTCCCGCGCGCCCCCACCTCAAACCACCGTCAGTCGTTGTCATCCTCCTCCGCGCACCAAGGCGGCTGTCGCTTCTCAAGAAAGGCCGCTACCCCGGCCAGTTGCTCCGCGCTACCGATCAAACCCAGAAATGCGCGCTTCGCCGCTTGCTGATGTTCCTCCAGCGACAAGGCATGGCTTTCGTCCAACAGACGCCGCGCCTCAATCAATGCGCGTGGCGCCTGTTGGGCCACCTTACTCGCCAGGCTTAACGAAATAATCTTGGCAAAACCCGGATCGACGACCTCTTCAATCAGCCCAATCTGATAGGCCGTTTCGGCGGAAACCAATTCCCCGCCCAGCATGATGCGCCGCGCCCAGGCTGCGCCGACTTTTTCCGACAAGAGCTTGGCGCCGCCAGCAAAAGGCACCAGGCCCACCCGCACCTGCGGCAGACCCAGCATGGCGCCGCGCTCGGCCACGATATAATCACAGACCAGCGCGCACTCCAATCCGGCGCCCAAGGCATAACCATTAATCGCCGCGACCGTCACCCCCTCGAAAGCGCGGATCGCACGCAACGCCGCTAACATCGCATCAACCAAAGCCTCCGCGGCCACCAGGTCGCCATCCAGTAACTGGGATAACGCCGCGCCCGCCGAAAAGAACTTGTCACCGGCGCCCGTAATCACCACCGCGCGCACACTTTCATTCGCCGCGAGCGTACTAAATTGCTCGGCCAACTCGAGCAAACACTCTGTGGTCAACAAATTAGCGGGTGGATGTTGCAAGGTGACAATCGCCGATTGCCCCAGATGCTCCAGACTCAAATAGCGCCCCATCATGCCCCCTCTTTATCCCGCCGAGTCGATTGCTCGCCGAATGTTTTCTGAAAGCGCGTGAGCTTAATCCGTGAACCACGCCCTTTTCTGTTTCTAGCCCTAGCGCGCAAAATTGCAACAATTACTGTCTGCGCGGGCGCGCGGTTTATATCCGCCACAGCCAGCTGACTACTGCTAAAATGACGTTTTCAAGTTTGGCCAGCGTGATGATTGACACCAGCCTATTGGTTTTATTTCTTGCCGGATTTTTGGGTGGGGGGCACTGCATTGGAATGTGTGGTGGAATTGTCGCCGCGCTGACCTTCAATTTACCGCCAGGGCGGCGGTGGCCCATCTTGCTCGGCTATAACCTGGGACGGATGCTCAGTTATGTGACCATTGGCGCAATACTGGGCGCACTGGCTCAAGGGGCGCTCAGGCAAACGCACACGCTGCAGCTGGTGCTATTTGCCCTGGCCAATCTGATGATTATCGGCATGGGCCTTTATCTGGCGGGACTATCCCGCGCCATCACCCTGATGGAAAGAATCGGCCAGCCGATCTGGCGCCGACTGCAGCCCTGGGTCAAGGGACTGCTACCAGTCAAAACCCCATTACAAGCGATTGTCGCCGGTACCGTCTGGGGCTGGGTGCCTTGTGGTCTGGTCTATAGCGCCAGCCTGTCCGCCCTGGCCAGCGGCAGCGCCCGCTCCGGCGCGCTGGCGATGCTGTGTTTCGCCCTGGGCACCTTGCCCAACCTGTTGGCCATGGGCGCTTTTGCCACCTCGCTACGTCGCGGCTTACAGAAACGCAATATCCGACTCGGCGCCGGGCTCTGCGTCGCCGCCACCGGCGTGTTTCAACTGGGACACTTGGCGCTGAGCGTTCTCTGATTTAGATTCGAAATACCCGCCGCCAAGGCGGCGAGGATGACGGGGGGGGCTTTCGGGTTAACCCACGAACCAACCTACGATTCCAGACACGCGCGCAATGCGGCCTCGACCGCCGTCGCGTCAATCTGCGGCGCGATCAACTCAAAACGGTTGTCACGCCGCCAGGCGACCTGGTTTGCCCCCCACTGGCCCTCGACCCAGTTAAGCCAAACCCAATCATCCAGTACCCGAAAAATCCCCTTGGCGCGGACCAAGCCTGGCACTAATGCCGGCAAGCGATCGAAAAACCCGGTCAACGCCGCGCCATCGAACGCCGCTTCCGCCTCGAAGGTCCAGCCATGCGACTGCCAGCCACTGGCAGCCTCGCGCAGCAAACGCGGCCGGTAAGCCGCGCGCTGCCCAGCGCCCGCCAGACTGAGCCACGCCGGATCCAGCTCACCCTGACGCACCTCGACCACCAGCGATTTCGGTGGAAACAATCCCTCGCTCTGGCTGCGAAACGCCGCCATGGTCGGAATGTCACACAGGTCGACCTTATTCGCCACCAAAACATCCGCCAAGGTCACCTGATCGCGATACAGCGGCTGACGCAGGTAGTTGGGGTCGATAAACTGACGCGGATCGACCAGAGTGATCACCGCGCCGATCTCCAGCGCCTCGGCGAGCGGCGCCTGACGCAGTTCATCAATCACGCCGGCCGCATGCGCCAAACCGCTAGCCTCGATCAATAGACGATCGGGGCGGGCGCGACGCACCAACGAAGCAATCGTCACCGTCATTTGCGGTCCGGCCACACAACACAGACAGCCGCCGGCAATTTCAGCCATTGGCAAATCGCTGCCAGCCAACACCGCGCCGTCAATCCCGATCTCGCCAAATTCATTGACAATCAGCGCCCATTTTTCCTCGGCGGGTCGCTGAGCGATCAAATGTCGCAGCGCTGTGGTTTTGCCCACACCAAGAAAACCCGTCAACAAATTAACTGTCGTTTTTTTCATCGTCATGGCACACAGTGCTTGCAGGTACCGGTCAAAACCAGGTTTTGCGCCGCCAGCGCAAACCCCACCGAGGCTGTGGCGCCGCCCAGCGCACCCAAACTATCGCTGGCATCGAGTTCAGCCACCCCGCCACAATCGGTGCACACCAAAAACAGGCTTTCATGCCGACAGCCGAAGTGATCGCACACAATATAGCCGTTCAATGCCTCGACCCGATGCAGCAGCCCCTGCTCCACCAAGAAATCCAAAGCGCGATACACGGTTGGCGGCGCCGCCGACCCACCGCGCTCCTGCTGCAAGTCCGCCAGAATCTGATACGCCTTGACCACACCGTCATGGCGCAACACCAGTTCCAGCACCTGACGGCGCAGCGCCGTCAACTTGCCGCCGTGCGAAACGCAATGGCGCTCTGCCTGATCGACGAAGGTCTGATCGACGAGTAATTGTTTGTTCATGAGCATTCTCACGGCAGCACTAAATTGCAAACGTTATATCATAACACAGCGTTATGCCGCTGCTAGCGAGCCCGCTTCACCTGATTCACAAGTATTAACAGCAAGCGCCGCGATCTTTATCCCGCTGTGATAAAATTCAAAACAATGCACGCTGGCGGACTAAGCACTCCCGCCATTGATTAACCTATTGCTCGATAGCCCATATGAAAAGAATTCTGCTGACCAGCCTATTGGCCTTGGCCGCCCTCCCTGCGCTTGCCAACCCTGGCGGCCTAGAACGGCAGCAAGCCTTCAAAAAAATCCTGCTGCAATTTGAACCGATGGGTGTCGTGGTACGTGGACGCGACCCTTACAACAAAGGCAGCTTTATTCAGCATGCCGATGCGCTCAAACTCGTGGCCGCGCAGCCGTTCACCTTATTCGCGCCGAATAGCATCGATAGCAAGAGCCGCGCCAAGCCAGAAATCTGGAGCCAGGCCAGCCAGTTCAAAAGCAAGCAAGACAGTTTTTTGAAAGCGGTCGACGAACTGGATAGCGCTGCGCACAGCGGCGACCTGGGAAGCATCAAAAAGAGCTACGCCGTGCTCGCTCAAAGCTGCAAGGCTTGCCACGACAGCTTCCGCGGACCAAAAGTCTAAGCGAAAACACATCAGATTCAAGCGACAGACGCCGACCCAGGGTCGGCGTTTTGCTTTGGTCCTTATATACCGCTAGTTTCTCGCCAGCACCAACACCAATGTCGCCATCGCCCCCGCCGACAGCAACAGGCTCGCCAGAGCCAGCCGCAACGAGGCAAAGCGCAGAGGAGCCACCTCGCCGTCGATCTCCTTGCGCCCGGACAACATCGCGCGCACCAGATTTTGTTTTTTGAACACGCGATACGCGACAATCGCCAACACATGCAATGCGGCCAGCGCCAGAATCAGATTAAAGGTCAGCTTATGCACCGCCGTCAGTGACTCTGACAGAGAAGAGCTCACCCAGTGAGCCAGAGGCGCGTCATACAGATAACTATCCACATCCGAGGAAAACAGGCCGGTCGTCGCCTGAAACAGTAACACCAAGAGCAAAACCAACACCATCCAGCCACCCAGCGGATTATGCCCGGGCTGTGCCGCCTCGGGCAGATCGCCAGTCAGATAACGGCGCACCGTGCTCGGCCCCTTTAAAAAATTGCTAAAGCGCGCGGTTTCACTGCCAAACACCCCCCACAGCACGCGAAACAGCAACAACGTCGCCACCGCCTCGCCACACCAGATGTGGAATCGCAGCCAGTCGCCACCGGTTTTACCGGTATACCACATGGCACAGAACAACCCGACCAAACCCCAGTGAAACACTCGGGTCGGTACATCCCAAACCGCAACCATTCGCTTCATCAGCGACAGACTCCTTTATCATTAGCGAATACGACCGGGCGCACTACACTCTTTTTGTTTTAAATAGACAGTTTTTATGCAGTCATTTACAATCAAATCAACTTATATTGCATAACAAAAATACATATGTCATGGCAAAATTATTAACCCGGCTGTGGCGATCATTTTTATTCAGCCCCACCGCTCTAGTGATTACGCTGCTCGTACTGGGGCTGACCGGGATTTATGGTCTACTGACCAATTCAGCGCGCATCGAAAATCGAGAATTTAGCATTCTCATGCAACACCAAGTCGCGGCGGGCACCGACGACCTGCTGCGCAACATCGGCAAAAATACACGCGACTACGCCGTGTGGGACGAATTCGCGCTCAAGGTTAACCGTGCAAAACCGGACTTGTACTGGGTTGGACAAACAGTGGATCCGTCGACCCATGAGACACTGGAGATCGATCTGGCGCTATTGCTCGACCCAAGCACGCATCAGATATTGTACGGCCTATGCGATGGCCAGCGCAGCACAAACCCACAAACATTAACTCAATTCGCCGAGCGTGACTGGCAGTGGATGCAACAAGCAGTGCGCCACCCCACCAATCAATCACAGGTCAGCGCAAAAACCCTGAGCGTGAGCTGCAACGGTCATCAAAGCCGTCAGCTTTACTTCATGACCATCCACCCCATCACCAATCATGCCGGAGCCACGTCAGCCAACCATGGCAAACTGTTGATGTTCGCGCGACAAGGCAACCCGCAATTACTACGCGAATACGCGCGCAGCTTCCATCTTTTGGCTCCGAGCATCAGCTATAACACTCCGCCGCCAGGCGACCTGACCCATTACCCGATCAAAGCACAAGATGGCGACACCGTCGCCTACTTGCGCTGGGGCCTCCAGTCTCCAGGTGACGACCTGCTACGTATTTTGACTCCTGGCGCTACCGTACTCTGCGCGCTACTTCTGATTCTGGGCCTACTCCTGGGACACCAAGCGCAGCGTCAGCGCGCGCGGCAGCAATCCACACTCAGGCGCCTGGAACGTCAAGGCGACGCGCTGCGCTCAATCGCCCAAACCCCACATGGCCGCGCGAATGACCGACACGGACTGCAGAAGCTATGCCAACAACTGGCGCAAACCCTCGAAACCGCGCGTGTTGGCATCTGGCGTCACGACCTGGACAGTCAGAAGCTCCACTGTATCGCGGGCAGCGGGTCCTATGCCGAAGAAGGCTGGACGGGAGCACGGATTGATGCCGATCCACGCTATTTAGAACAGATAGAGCGAGAGCGCTACATTGCGCTCGACAATCTGAGCGGCAGCACGGACTCCAGCAACGACTTTCTCGCCTACGCGCAACTCCATGGAATCAATAGCTTTCTCGACACGACCATCCGCGCCGGCAAGCAAATGCACGGAATTATCAGCGCCGAGTGCCGCCACGCGCGAAGCTGGACGCTTGATGAGATCAACTTCCTCTGCTCCGCCGCCGACGCGGTCGCGCTATTAATGGAGTCCAGCGCACGCCAGGCGGCCGAAGTCGAGCTGGCCAGTCTGTTTTACTATGACCCGGTCACCGGGCTACCCAACAGCCAGCGCCTGCGCATGCACCTGGACACCCTCACCGCCGCGCGCCGCGCCGGCACCGGCGCCTGCGCGCTGATGCAACTGGGCAACTTGAGCATGATCACCGAAGTCTACGGACAAAACTGCAGCGAACACATTATCAAAAGTGTGGCGCAACGGATTGAAGCCCTGGCGCGTCCAGGGGAAATGGCCGCGCGCATCGGCGAAACGCGTTTTGCGCTTTGGCTGGAGGGAGAAACCGAAGCCGAGATCACCGCCCGACTCAACCAGCTGGATGCCGCGCTACGCACACCGATTCCACTGAATGACACGCTGATACACCCACGCTTCCAGATCGGTGTCAGCCTGTTTCCTGGCGACGGTCACGATGCCGACACTCTGCTAACCCAAGCCGCCTCGGCATTACAATCGGCGCGCAAACTCAATCAGCAATCCTGGGGACGATTCAATAGCGGACAGAGCCAGGCCCATCGAGAGCAACAGCAACTGAAGATCGACTTGAGCACCGCCCTGGAAGGACGGCAACTGCACCTGCACTATCAACCATTCATCGACCTCGCCAGCCGTCAAACCAGCGGCGCCGAAGCCCTACTGCGCTGGGAACATCCGCAAAAAGGCAATATTCCGCCATCCGTATTCATCTCCCTGGCCGAAGAAGACAGCAAGCTGATCAATGCTATCGGCGCCTGGGTGCTCGATCAGGCCTGCGCGCAAATCGCACAATGGCGCCATCAGTATTCGGCCAACCTCAACATGGCGATCAATGTCTCGGTCAAACAGATGGAAACCGCGGGATTCCACCACCTGGTCGCCACCACCCTGGCGCGCCACGGGCTTACGGCCGCGGCCATCGAATTGGAGCTCACCGAGAGCATTGCACTCTCAAGCACTCCAGAACTGGAAACCAACCTGCTCGAACTGCAACGACTCGGTGTCCCACTGGCCATTGACGATTTTGGCACCGGCTATGCGTCATTCAGCTATTTACTGCGATTCCCGGTCAGTAAACTCAAAATCGATCGCCAATTCTTCGAACAGGTTCCGGCCAACCCGCAGCATAGCAATCTGGTCAAGATGATGGTGGCCATGGGGCATGCGATGGGTGCCGACGTCATTGGAGAAGGGGTGGAACAAATCGAGCAAGCGACATTTCTCCAGCAGGTTGGTGGCGACTTTGCCCAAGGCTACTATTTCAGCCGCCCGCTGGACCCAAACGCCATGGAACGTTTTCTGCAGGCCCAGTCGGTCACTTGCGCACAAGAAGTGAAGTGAAACGCCAGCCTTGAGCCGCTCAGACAGTGCACAATAATTTATTTGGCATTTACTTTTAATCGACATATTTACTATAAAACCATCATCGCGGCTACGCATGGCACGCCATGCCCAGCGATACGCCGGACCCGCCGCGCTTGTCGCGCTCAGGCCACGTTGCACGCCGCGTTCAAGCTGGCGCAACAAAGGAGAGTAACCATTGATCCTGGTGGCGCAAGCCAATGAAACTAACCGGCAAGTGATCTGGCGCCAGCTCACCGCGCTCGGCTACGCGGCGGACATGGCCGCCAATGGCCAACAAGCCTTGCAATACTGGCGCGGCGGCGGCTATTTGCTCTTGTTCACCGACCTGCATGAACTCGATGGCTGCCACCTCGCCGCCACGATCCGCGCGGAAGAGCCCGCGCCCCGGCACACGCCCATCATTGCGCTCAGCGTTACAGGCTTGCCCAGCGAAACCCAGCGCGCTCGCGCGGCGGGGTTTGACGACTACTTAAGCCAGCCCACCACACTGCCGAATTTACAGGCCATGCTGGAAAAATGGCTAGCGCCACACACGAGTGCGCTGGATATCTCGGTACTTGAGGGTTTGATCGGCAATCAGACTGAATTTGTCGACGAGATACTGCATGAATTCAGAACCACAGCGTTCGATATTGCCTCGGCACTGCATGCCGCGGTGCTGGCGGGCGCCCCCCAGGACGCCGCCAACGCCGCGCACAAGCTCAAGTCATCGGCGCGCGCCGTTGGCGCGCGCCGCCTCGCCGAATGGTGTTCAATCATCGAACGAGCCGGGCATGATGCCCGCGCGAATGACCTCACGGCGCTACTCGGCGGTTTCGACGCGGAAATGCTCGCCGTCGATCAAGCGCTAACCATACAGCTGGACCGTAAGCCCTTGGCGCCGCCAGCGGCAAACGCTCACCTAGGAAGCGAGTCATGACAGCGACAAGCACGCCACGCATTCTGATCCTGGATGACGATGCCTTCATGTTGACGGTACTCAGCCACACCCTGGCGAATATTGGATTCCCGCACGTCACGGGCTGTGACAACGGACACGAAGCATTACGCCAGGTAGATTCCGACAGCGATACGCCCGACATTATTCTCTGTGACCTCAATATGCCCGGGATGGATGGCATCGAGTTCCTGCGAAAACTGGTCGACCACCACTACCGTGGCAGTCTGATTTTGATCAGTGGCGAAAGCGAACGCTTACTTCAAACCGCCGAGATTCTGGTGCGAGCTCATGGCATCACCCTGCTGGGCTGCCTGCGTAAACCCGCGCAACCCGCTGAACTGGCGACCCAACTCGCCAACTGGACCCCCTCCTCGCCAGCCAACACCCAGCATGCGCCACAGATCTACTCCGTCGATGAGCTGCGCCATGCCTTAAACCAGCAACAACTGGTGATTCACTACCAACCCAAAGTCGCCGTGGCCAACGGACAACTCGTGGGCGTTGAAGCCTTGGTGCGCTGGCACCATCCGCGTGACGGGTTAATCTACCCAGATCAATTTATCGCGATCGCCGAGGAACATGGCCTGATTGATCAACTGACACAACAAGTCCTGATTGCGGCCCTGGATCAAGCCCGCAAATGGCAAGACGCCGGACTCGAACTTCAAGTGGCGATCAATATTTCGATGGAGAACCTGGCCTCCCTATCATTCGCCGACTTTGTTACCGAGCACGCGGCCCGGGCCGGCGTGGCGCCCAACCAAATTGTGCTAGAGATTACTGAAAGCCGTTTGATGAGCGACGCCCGAGCACCACTGGAAATTTTAACGCGCTTGAGCCTGAAGCGGTTTCGCCTATCGATTGATGATTTTGGCACCGGCAACTCAACCTTCTCCCAACTATACGGCATCCCCTTTGACGAGCTCAAAATCGACCGCGCCTTTGTCCATGGCGCGAAAGAAAACGACACCATTGCCGCGATCTTCCATGCAAGCTACGGCCTGGCCAAACAATTGAAAATGGAAGTCGTGGCGGAAGGGGTAGAGAACCAGGCTGACTGGGACTTTCTGGCGAAGAACGCCTGTGACCAGGCACAAGGTTACTTCATTGCCCGTCCCATGCCGGGCGCCGATTTGCAACACTGGATTCAAGACTGGCAAACGCGCGCGCGACAACTGACCCAACCCCTCTCACCCTCCAGCTAAACCCTTGAACAGCGCGACGGCAATCATGCTTTCGCGCTTCATTTCCGCATCTAAAAAACCGACGCTTCTCAGAACAAACCTTCTAATACAATCAACTAAGAACAATCCTAAACTCACGTCAAACAGCCAAAATCCATGGTTATTTCAGTGGGCATTGCCGATAATGGCATTCAAATTTTAGGTCGCACAATACATCCCACCCTTAATCGAGATCCGCTCCACCATGTTCAAAAGCCCCTTCTCCCATAAAGACCCCGAATCGCCAGTGACCCTCGGCAGTGAACCGACAACACGCCCGTCGTTGACCACAGAACCGCTGTCGCAGACGCTCGATACACCGCAACGCGGCAACACCAGCATCTCGGCGGACACCGAAATCCGCGGCAATTTGATCGCCTCGGGTCACATCACGATTTTCGGTACGATTATCGGCAACATTTCAGTCAAAAACGGCAGTGTGCGCCTGATGAGCAGCGGCAAAGTCGAAGGCGATATCCATGCGCCCCATATTGCGGTGGATGGCTACGCCCATGGGGTCTGCGTGGCTGAATCGCTTGAGCTGCTGGAGCACGGCAAGATCAATGGCACGGTGCGAACCAGTAAATTCTCGATCAAGAGCGGTGGAATTTTCATTGGCCAATCCGAATTGGTTGAAACCGGCGCTAAGCTCGATGACCATCCCGCCACCGGCACGCCCGCCGAACCCCTGATCAAAAAAGCAGGGCAACAAAAACCGCAAGCCAAGTCACCCTCACTCGAAAACAGCGCCGCGAACGTCAGCGCTATCGGTGACTCAAGCCCACACGAGCGTCCCGCCCATAGCAGAACGCCAGCCAGCCAGGTCTAAGCCCATCGAAACCCTGGCCTTGGAACACCACTGTACCGCGAGCGACCCAAAACGCCTGCTGATTGCCGCGGAGGACACCTTGATTGGGGGCATTCGCGCGCAGCACGACGTGGTGATCCATGGGCAATTAATCGGCGATGTTGCGGTGGAGAGCGGAACCATTCGAATAATGTCCAGTGGACGCGTCACCGGACACCTGAGCGCGCCACGCGTGGTAGTCGACGGCCAACTCAACGGTAGTTGCCGCACACGCCAACTGATGGTTTCATCCGGAGCCATTGTCCGCGCCCTAATTAAAACCACCGACTTTTGTCTCGAACCTGGCGGCATATTCATCGGCGGCGCCGAATATGACAGCCCGGTCCCCGGCGCTGCGCCACGCGCCACGCCAACACCCGAAGTCCAACCGATGCCAAAGCCGGTGGCGCCCCAGGCGCGCAAACGCCACCATAGCGCGCGACTGGCGGCTAGCGCGTCAGTCATCCTGCTCTGCCTGGTGCTAGCGCGGGGCTACGAGCGACAAACCCCCAGCGTGGCGCCAGTTGCCCCCGCAGTTGCCCCCGCAGTTGCCCCCGAGTCCGCCCCCGCGCCCGTGCTCACGCCGGCGGCGATCGCGCAAGCCGCCACCCCAGCGGCAGCCCCAAGCCCCAAGTCATTGAATGAAGGCGCCTGCCTGCTTGAACTCGCCCAATGGCAAACCAGGGTACTGAATGCTTCGCTGGAAACCATTCAGCGCACCCACGATAGCCAAACCCGACAAAGACTGAATCAAACCATCAGCCGCACCGCCACACAATTGCGCGACACGCGTCATTTGTTGCATCAATATGCGCCTCGGCTCCCGCTCGCGCCGTATCACTTTCGCGAAGGCTCGTCCGACGCGGCCAACAGCCGTGCCTATCGTCGACTGATGCAGCAATACACCCGTCGAATCGAAACCTTGAGCCAGCAGGCCAACAACCCAGGCCTGCACCCCGCATCACAGCGACTCTTCGCGGCATTACGGCCCAAAGACGCCCCCCCCTCCCCGCCCTAAGTCGAGTCGACAAGCTCGAGGCGTTGCGTGTACAACCGTTTAAAGCGACAAGCTAGTTTAGGATTAGTTGATGGATGCGTCGCAATTAATAGCTTAATCAATCATAAAATCCACAATAAAATGCGTTAATAGCGCAATATATGCATATTTTTGGAATTTATATTGTATCCAGTCGTTTGACACTAGACAGTTACAATGTTTATATGGCGACCTGTCACCGGCAGCTATAGATCACCATAAGGACCCTCATCGTGAGCGAGAACCCAGTCCCAAGCGGCTTGAAACGCGAACTTAAAAACCGGCATATTCAGCTGATTGCGCTGGGTGGCGCGGTCGGTACCGGACTCTTTCTTGGCTCGGCCAGTGTACTGAAAGCCGCCGGGCCCTCGATGATCCTCGGCTACGCGATTGCCGGCTTCATTGCCTTTCTGATCATGCGCCAGCTGGGCGAAATGGTCGCTGAAGAGCCGGTGGCCGGATCATTCAGCCACTTTGCCTATCGTTACTGGGGCAACTTCGCCGGATTTTTATCCGGATGGAACTACTGGGTGCTGTATATCCTGGTCAGCATGGCCGAACTCACCGCGGTCGGTGAATACGTTCAGTTCTGGTGGCCACATGTCCCAACCTGGCTGACCGCGCTGGTATGCTTTATCGGCATTAACGGCATCAACCTGGCCACCGTCAAATCTTATGGCGAAACCGAATTTTGGTTTGCCCTGATTAAAGTCGTGGCCGTGATGGCGATGATTGTATTTGGCGGCTATCTGCTCTGGTCCGGCCAAGGCGGCCCGCAAGCCTCGATCAGCAACCTATGGAACGATGGCGGCTTTTTCCCACACGGCTTTAGCGGACTATTCATGATGCTGGCAGTAATCATGTTCTCGTTCGGCGGCCTGGAATTGCTCGGCATGACCGCGGCCGAAGCCGCCAACCCGCAAAAAGCCATCCCCAAAGCGATCAATCAGGTGATCTACCGCATTCTGATTTTCTACATTGGCTCGCTGGTGGTGTTGCTGTCACTGTACCCATGGAGCAAGGTCGCCGCTGGCGGCAGCCCGTTCGTGATGATCTTCCGCCAGATTGGCGCGGGCGCAACCGCGCATGTATTGAATTTCGTGGTCTTGACCGCCGCGCTGTCGGTCTACAACAGCTGCGTCTACGCTAACAGCCGCATGCTGTTTAGCCTGGCGGAGCAAGGTAACGCACCCGCCGCGTTGAAAAAGCTGGATCGCCGTGGCGTCCCGGTGAACGCCACCTTGTTGTCGGCACTGGCCACCTTCGCCTGTGTGATTCTGAACTACATCTTGCCGGGTCAGGCACTGGGGATCTTGATGTCGCTGGTAGTCGCCGCGCTGGTCACCAACTGGGCAATGATCAGCCTGACGCACATCAAGTTCCGTCAAGCCAAAGTAGGGCAAAAGTTGGTCTTTCCCTCACTGTGGTACCCGCTGAGCAACTGGCTCTGTCTGGCTTTCATGCTGATGATCCTGGGCATTCTGCTATTCACCCCGGGCGCAGCGGTCTCAGTCTATGTGCTGCCGGTCTGGGTAGCGCTGCTATGGGTTGGTTTCTACCTCAAGGCCAAGTCGCAACCAGCGGCGGCACTGGCGAAACAAACACCGTAAGCCCCGACTGTCACGCAAGAAAAAGCACCGTTTTCCCATCAGGAAAGCGGTGCTTTTTTTCATCGATGGATTGCCCGCCCCCAACACATGCGTCCCGATCCCGATACTCACCGACATCATCGAGCGCGCGCTGGCGCAAAACCTGGATCTCGCGGCCGCCATGGCAAGAGTCGAACAGGCGCGCTGCATTCATCGAAGCCACACTCAAAGACGTCGATGGCAAGCTCTATGCCTCGGCGACATCAGCGCTCTTGGTCATGGAGCGTAGAGTCAGAGTCCCGGTGTCTTGCAACTCGGGGACAAGCCCGTTGACGAACAAACTTGCCGCTCGCTCAACCCCATTCGGAGAGATCATGCCTGCCCCGCGCGCCGCGCCGCCACCCGCGCCAGCGCCGATAAATCAAGCTGGCCCTCGCCATGCGCCAGACTGTCGAGCAAATTATCACGCAGCACACTGGCGAACGGCATCGGCACCTGCGCAGCCTGCGCCGCCTCCAGCGCCAAACGCACATCCTTGCCACCGAGTTCCAGCTTGAAGCCCGCCGGTTCGAAACGCTGCAGACCAATCGCCTCGCCATAGCCCTGATAGACCGGCCCGGCAAACAGCGTGGAGCTCGCCAGCTCAAGCACCGCCGCGCTATCGATGCCGTGACCGACCACCAGCGCGGCGGCCTCGCCCATCGTTTCGATTGCACTGACCAGCATAAAATTGAGCGCCAGCTTCACCACATTTGCGAGCTCGGGTTCCACACCGAAATTCCAGGTTTTCTGCCCCAGCACTTCGAACAACTCCGCCACGCGGCTGAGCGCCTCGGGCGCGCCGGCGGTCAAAATATTGAGCTGCCCCGCCTCGGCGACATTGACCCGACCCAGAACCGGCGCGGCAATGTAGCTCACCGATCGTGCCTGGTGGCGCTGCGCCATCTCGCGCGCGAACGCGGCGGACACCGTCGCCATATTGATGTGAATCGCCCCGGCGTCAAGCGCCGCCAGCGCGCCGCCTTCCAGCATCACCGCGCGCACCGCCGCATCGTCCGACAACATGGAGATCAGCACTTCGACCCCGGTCGCCACGGCGGTGGGGCTATCGACCACCTGCGCGCCCTGCTTGGCTAACACGCTTCCCGCCTGCGGCGCGCGGCTCCAGACCCGCAGCGAGTGGCCCGCCTTGAGTAAATTGGCAGCCATCGGCAGGCCCATGGTTCCAAGACCAACGAATCCAATTTTCATATCACACCTCCGGTGAGCTAAGGACCCTCAGCGACGCTAGCGAGTACCGCGTCAAGCAAGCCAGGGAAACGGCGGTCTAAATCCACGCGCCGCAATGAGTTAATGAAATGAGTGCCTTCTGCCTGCATTTGAATAATCCCCGCCTCGCGCAACACTCGAAAGTGATGCGACGCGGTGGATTTGGCCACCTGCGCGCACAGCATTCCACAAGACTGGGCGCCGTTAACCGCCAGGCTCTGGACAATAGACAGACGCGCGGGATCGCTAAGCGCGTACAGCACGCCCGACAGGGACATGCTCTCTTTGGATGGATGCGTGGGGGTTCTCATGTGGCAAGTATTGCATATCAGTCAGCGAAGTACTATTGTTCGAACATCATCGAACTTTAGTTATTTGCATAGCATCCAATACGTAATAAGAGTACCAACACAACAAGGAATTCACACATGTCCGAAAAATTTTTGCATCAGGTCGCCGTGGTGACCGGTGGCTCCACCGGAATTGGATTTGCCATCGCACAGGCGCTGCTTGCGGAAGGCGCGCGCCGGGTTTACATCACCGGGCGTTCGGCCAAAAGCCTGGACGCGGCGCGTGAAATCTTGGGGGAGCGCGCGGTCGCCGTAGTATCCGATGTCTCCAGCCTGGCTGATCTGCAACAGCTCAAGAGCGGAATCGAAACACAGGGCGACCCACTGGATGCGGTGTTTGCCAACGCGGGTATTGCCGAAAAAAATCATTTTGGAACGACCAGCGCCGAGGATTTTGCCCACACCTTCGACATCAATGTGAAAGGCGTGTTTTTTACCGTTCAAACCCTGCTACCACTCATTAAAGACGGGGGCGCGGTGGTCTTGACCGCCTCGATTGTCGCCAACAAGGGCATGGAAGACCTTAGCGTCTACAGCGCCTCCAAAGCGGCGGTGCGGTCCTTCGCGCGCTCGTGGGCCAACGACCTCAAAGGGCGAAAAATTCGCGTCAACGCGCTCAGCCCCGGACTCACGCGCACCCCGATTATGGAAAACGGCCTGAAAATGGATGCGGAGCAAATCGCCGCGCTCAAGGACTATGCCGCACAAGTGATTCCCCTGGGCACTATCGCACAGCCGGCGGAAATCGCCAGCGCCGCGCTATTTCTGGCTTCGCGCGACGCCCAGTATGTCAACGGCGTGGAGCTGACCGTGGATGGCGGATTCTCGCAAATCTAGCCCGGACCTCAGGCTATCGCCCACGCGAGCCCTCCGATCGTCATCCTCGCTCGCAGAGCGGGGATCCAGGCCTTTCGCCCGCAAAAACCCTGGATCTCCACGCTGCGCGTGAAAATGACGGACATTTCAGCACCGGGCGCGCGAATTCAAAAGCAAGACACGGGATGCGCGCCCGGCGCCTAAGCGCTAAAGTACAAACCAACATCCGATTTAATGATTCAGGGACCTCAATGGACGATTTGTTCGCCGAGTACGCCCCGTGCCCGCGGCGCAATCAAACCCTGGCCGACGGCGTACAGCTACTACACGCTTTCGCGCTGGATCAGGCCGATGAACTGCTCGCCGCCATCGAGCGCATCGTCCAGACCGCCCCCTGGAGCCAGATGGAGACGCCGGGCGGCTATCGCATGTCAGTAGCGATGAGTAATTGCGGCGCGCTCGGCTGGAGCACCGACCGGCGTGGCTACCGTTATACCGCGCGCGACCCGATCAGCAACCTACCGTGGCCGGCGATGCCGCGCGCCTTTTTCGAGCTTGCGCGTCAAGCGGCGGCTGACGCCGGTTTCGCGGATTTCACGCCGGATGCCTGCCTGATCAACCGCTACGCCCCCGGCGCCAAGTTGTCACTGCATCAGGACAAAGATGAAACCGACTTCTCCGCGCCCATCGTCTCGGTCTCACTGGGATTACCCGCCACCTTTTTACTGGGCGGACTACAGCGCCAGGCCCCCCGCGCGCGCTGGCTCCTGAACCATGGAGATGTTCTAGTCTGGGGCGGCCCGGCGCGTTTGCGCTACCACGCGGTGCTGCCACTCAAAGCCGGCCAGCACCCGACAGCGGGCGACTGCCGCATCAACCTGACCTTGCGTAAAGCTGCGTAAGCCACGCGCGCCACCCGAGAGCCACAATGCAACTGTCCTGTTCCCTGCCGCTACCAGCGAGTTTTCGTCCCAACGATATCCTGGCCTTTCACCGCCGCGATCCACAAGAAATAGCCGAGCGCGTTAGCGCCTCGACCCTACATAAGGGCCTGGTATGGCGCGAGCGCCCGGCCAGCCTATTCATCGAGTTTCAACCGCTGCGCGCCCTGGCGACATTAGACGTGGATGGCGCGGATACCGAGGACAGCCAGGTCGATTTCGAACGCATGGCGCGGCGCATGCTAGGCCTGAGCCAAGACATCGACCGGTTTGAGCAACAGTATCGCCACCACCCGCAACTCGGCGCCCTGATCACGCGCCACCCCGGTTTGCGCGTCCCGCTCGCGGCCACACCGTTCGAAGCGCTGGCCTGGGCCATTGCCGGCCAACAAATCAGCGTTAGCGCCGCTGTCTCACTGCGTCGCAAACTCATCGTGGCGACCGACATTCGCCACTCCAGCGGCTTGCTGTGTCACCCACAGGCGCGCCAGATACTGGCGCTGCCCGAAGCCGCGCTGCGCCAGGCCGGATTTTCCACCAGCAAAAACCAAGCCCTGCTGACGCTGTCCGAACTCGTGACTAGCGGGCAACTCCCCCTCGACGCCTGGGTGGCGCTCGACCCCCTGCCCGTCGACGCCATGCGCGCGCAACTGGAAGCCGTGCGCGGCATTGGACCCTGGACCGTCAATTACACCTTATTGCGTGGTTTTGGCTGGCTCGATGGCTCGCTACATGGCGATGTCGCGGTGCGCCGCGGTCTGCAAACGCTATTGGAAGCACCGGAAAAACCGAGTGAAGCCGAAACGCGGGGCTGGCTGGCGCCATTTAGCCCTTGGCGCGCGCTGATTGGCGCGCACATCTGGGCCACGCTGTCTTCGATTGCTTACTGAAGTGGTGATCGGGTGCGGTGTCCGCGCTCGATCACCGCTTTACCTCCCCAGTATTCCCCTCCGCCTTGCCCTCGTCACTTAAAAGGTCTACACTGCGCCGATCTATTTTTAAAGCATATTTAATATACGTTCATACGCGTATATCATTTAAAGTCCCTATGGATCCCAAGAAGCGGCTCGACCTGTCGACGCGCCTCAGTCTGCGCGACCAGACCGGTAAGGCGGTGATTCGCATTCTGCCGAACAAGAGCAGCTAGACATGAGCGACAGCAATAACACCAACCCACCGAATATCGGCCAAAGTTCCGCGCTACTGATGCCCAACCGCTACAAGGATCACTGGGTGGCGGTCAAACGCGATTTTCCTGGCGTGATCATTGTCATCCACGGGGTCAACGACGTGGGCGTCAGTTATGGCGCGGTCGACGCCGGTTTATGCGCCGGGCTGAACGAGCGCCTGGATCGGCCGGATTTTTATCCCAACGACTATCTGCTGCCCAAAGACGGGAATGAGGTGGTCGCCGACCCCGATGCCATCCTGTATCGCAAACTGCCCAATGCCAATACCTACAGCCCGGTGATTCCGTTCTACTGGGGCTACCGCGCGGATAGTGATCATATCGGCAAGCACGATAAGAATGGTCAGCATGTCGATATCTTTGGCAACCGGCTGGACCGCCAATACGCAAAGAACGGTGGAATGTTTGCCAATGCCACCAACAACATCCCCGACATGTTCAGCGGCCATTTTGACGCGGCCGGGGTGACCACCCCGGTAGCCAACCTGACGCAGGACCCGGCGCATCACCTGTTCACCGCGCCCGACCGGCGCTATATGGTGCTGGCCGCCATGCGTTTGGCGGCCCTCATCGCGCAGATCCACACCCAATCCGAGGATGAAACCATCACCCTGGTGGGGCATAGCCAGGGCACCCTGATCTCGCTGCTGGCTCAGGGGATTCTCAAGCAACAGGGAAAAGAACGATACGCGGATACGCTGATCCTTTGCAATTCGCCTTACAGCATCAAAGAACCGACGATGGAGCGGGTTCAGAGCGGGGATCTGCAGCAAACCACTTCGGCGCGTCTCGAAACCCTGGACAAGCTGATCGCTCTGGTAACCACCAGCCCACACAAGTCACCCGAGCCCGCCGAATTGAAGCACGGCTTATGCTCCAATGGACGAGTCGGAGACGCCTGGTCACCCACCGAGGGCAAACGCTTGGCACCACAGGAGGCCAATAGTGACGATGACCGCGATGAAACCGGAAACAATAACCTGGCCGACCCGGCTCCGGCGATCACGTTCCCGGAGCGTGACAATCGGGGTAAGGCCTACATCTACTTCTGCCCACAGGACATGACCGTCGATTTGCGCAATGTCGAAGGCATCGGAACTCAGGGGCTGCCGCCGCTCATTACCCACGAAGATACCCAGGGGAATTCCAAGACCTCGCCGGTTTGGGAGCGTTTTGCCGCACGGCGTGTGTTTCAGCGCGTGTGGTCCTGGCGGCTTCGTCACGGACAACGCGTCCGTGTCGGTGATCCTGCTTTGAAAGAGTACCCACTGCTGGAATCACATGAGCGCAGCTTTGATGTGAACTCACCCACGATACAGGCCTTTTCGCGCGAAACCTTCATGGGCGAAGCGCCTCGGAGCATCAATGCCGAACCGCTGGCGCCGCCGTTCTTGCCTGATTTACATGTCGGAGATATCGGCGCGGCCAATCACGAAACGCCGGCCTATCAGGGCAAACAAAGCGATGACCAGATTGACGCGCAGACCGCGCTCGTCAGCATGCCGGAAGTCGCCGACCCCGCGGCCTTGCAAAAAAAGATTCAGACCGAGAAGAAGTATGAGGTCGAAAACTCCTACCACTCAGCCATCATGGTGAATCCGGAACACCATCGCTGGGTCACCGCGATGGATGTCGCCCTTGGACAGGCAAAGTCGCTGGATGACCCGGATTGGCGTCTGTTGTTGATCGCAATTGCAGACTGGAGAACTGAGTTTACCGACGCAGTGATAATAAAGTTAACCAAGTTTGGAAAACTGGAAAACTCGGTCCAGCAGTTAGTCAAGGATACTTATAAATATTACAAAAAAGGAACATTGCCCGCCAACCTTCCCTTACTCGATGACCTGATCAAGGCGGGGGTTATCGTCAGCGAAGTACGAGCCGAACGCCAAAGAAACGTAGCTAGCCATGGCCGGGGGCGGGCATGAAACTGTTGACCCGCTCGGCCCTTCCTTCCCCTGTTTGGCTGATGATTTCCATGGTGGTATTCATCGCCATCTGGATGGTCACGCTGGAACTGGGTTTCAAATCGATCAACCTGCTGTCGGACCTCACCCCCATGACCACACGTCTTCGTTGGGGGCTTATTCCCCCGGTATTCCTGGCCGCCCTCCTATTTTTAGCTCAATGGAGCATCGGCGGCTTGCGTGTCCAGGCCGCTGAGCTGATGCAGCAACAGCAAGCGCAACAACAGGCCGATGCCGAGCAGCAGGCACAAGCCGCCGCCGCGCAGGCAACGGCACAGCGCCAGTACACCTTGGAGATTCGCGGAATTGGGCTGACGGTGGCGCGCTTCCGCCAGCATGAGGTCTGGGACCGGCTGAACGCGGTGAATCATCCCCAAAAAAGCATCTTGTCGCAGAATCCAAACGACTATAAGTGGTCACGCGAAGAACGCAATCTCGTTTTTAGTCGCCGCGAAAACGATGCCCTCATGAACGCGATCAACTGGTGGGGCGAACGATGGCCAATCCCCGTATTGATCGCCGGTCCAGGTCCATTTCATCCCTCTGGGCATCTTAACTCTGCGGGAGCGACGGCGGGCATGGGCATTACCCTGTATACCCTGTTGGGAGAGCGCAAGGGAGAAGGGGCCGACCAGCTAATCAACACACTATTCAAGTGGTTTGACGATAACCCCGACCTGCCCGCTGTCGTGGTGATGAGCTGGGATACACAGGAGCGTCGACCTAAAGAGGCATCACAGCAGACTATCGGGTCAACTCATTACCCGGGAGATGGATATTTCGTGCCCACCTTACCGGACTCCATCGGCGCCCTATTGGTCTCGCGCTCGGACCGGGTCGACCGCATCATCCGTCCCCATGTGGTTGATGTGCCGTATGACATCAATCTGGAGGATACACAGTACGATGTGATCAAGCTGTGGAATGCCTATTGGAAGGCGGATCGGGA
>Ga0302156_10000697_pt1 | contig 31380 bp, 32 predicted proteins | sample I_Bog_N3_2_FD_193503 | JGI IMG/M metagenome (GOLD analysis project Ga0302156, IMG submission 193503) | Peat permafrost microbial communities from Stordalen Mire near Abisko, Sweden - I_Bog_N3_2 | ecosystem: Environmental > Terrestrial > Soil > Wetlands > Peat | place: Sweden: Abisko, Stordalen... | reverse complement strand
GCATTCAAAGCGAGTATCCAGGCGGCGAATAACTGGAATAGCCAAGTCGGCGCGATGGCTAAACAGATGGGCATAACCACGCAACAGGCATCCGTTATGTCGGTGGCGTTACATGGTATTGGCGTTAGCTCTGACACATACCGCCAGGCCGCAATGATGATGACGCGGCAGATATCCTCAAATGCCAGCGCCTTCAAGGTGCTTGGCGTCGCCGTCAAAGATGCTCATACCGGCGCGCTACGCCCGATCAGCGATGTAATGAGTGACGTGAACACCAAGCTTAACGGCTTGACGAACACCGCTGAGCGCAATACCGCTGGCATGAAGGTTTACGGGCGCGGCTGGGCGGAAGTGCAAGGCATCCTCAAACTGAATGCGGGCGCAATGAAGGAAGCCCAGGAAACTGCCGAGCGCCTGCACCTGATTGTCGGGCCGGAAGGCGTGGCGCAGACCAAGGCCTATGCCAAAGAGCAGCGCGAACTCGGCTTGGTTGCTGAGTCGCTAGAGATTCAGGTTGGGAATACGCTTTTGCCCGTAATGGTCAAGCTTGGGGCCTGGCTTGGCGATATTGGGCCATCGGTGGCAAGTCGCTTCAGTCAGACCATGGCTTTGCTAGGCACTGCTGTTGAGGATCTTTGGGATATTTTCAGATCCTTTAACGATCTGCTGTCTGAAGTATGTACCGATATTCTGGGCGACGTTACAGAGGTATTTGGTAGCAAGCTGCCGGAAAACTTTGATATTGCGGGCTACGCGATCAAGGTATGTCAGTCGTTGTTCACTGCTTTTCGGTTTGCGGTCCTGGAGGTTTTCCAGGCGGTTGCTGGTTATCTCGAGGTTGCTGCCAGCGACTTTAAGACCTTTGGCCAGGTCGCTAACGATGTCCTGCATTTGGATTTTGCCGCAGCCAAAGCAGACATGGCCGCTGGGTTTGAACAGATCGAATCCATCGCCAAGCAGCACGCAGCCAAGATGGTACAAATCAAAACCGATTCTGACGCCAAGCTCAAAGAAGTCTGGGGCGCGCCCAAAAAGAAAGAAGCTGAATCAACTGGCGATAAGTCCAGCCAAGATGGCGGCCAGCATCTTGATTTTGATAAGCAGAAAAAGGGTAAGTCCGGCGGGTCCGACCAAATGGCTGTATGGAAGGCTGAGCTGGAACAGAAGAAAGAGGCCAGCAACGATTTCTTCAAAGACGATCTGAACATGGAGGTCGAATTCTGGCAGAGCAAGCTGGCGTTGGTGAAGGGCAATAGCAAGCAGGAAGTCGCCGAGCGCCGGCAAATCCAAAATGAGCTGTATCAACTGGACAAACAGCAGGTTGAACAAGGCCGGCAGCTTGAGGATGAGGAAATATCCTATGAGGAAAAAGCCGGGAAACAGAAGGTAGAAACCGAAAAAGCCGCAATTCAAGCCAAAAAAGATATGGGCGAAATCGGCGCCGTTCAGGAAATCCAGCAGCTTCAGAAGGTAAAGGACGAAGAGTATCTGATCGAGCGTCAGGCATTGGAGGCAAAGAAAGATTTGTATGAGCAAGATCGTGTAGCAAAGCAGAAGGTGCTGGACCAAATCGCGTTGCTTGAAAAACAGCATTCGATGGATGCAACTCAGTCTGCTACCGCAATGGCTCAGGCGCAGAAGACGCAAACCGAAGCCATGCTGGCTCCAATCTCTCAGGCGATGGATAAGACCGTCACCGGCATGATCATGGGTACGCAGACGCTGCGCCAGGCCGAGGCCAACATCGTTCAAAATATCCTCGGCGAATTTATCTCGATGCTGACCAGGAAGGGTGTGATGTGGGCGGCAACCGAGGTCGGCATGACCGCGGCCTCAAAAACGGGCTCGTCGGTGCGCGACTCACTATCTACTACCAGCTCTAGCACTGCGATCAGTGCAAAGTCCACCGAGGCCATGGGCGCCGTCAGCGGCAACGCCGCCGAGGCGGCATCTGGCGCCGCAGCATCCGTTTCAGCCATCCCCGTCGCTGGTTGGGCGATGGCGCCAGGTGTGTTCGCCAGCGTTATGGCGATGGTGCTGGGCGCGAAGAGTATGATTCCGTCTGCTGCCGGCGGCTTTGACATTCCCGCCGGCGTTAATCCTCTGACTCAGCTTCACGAAAAGGAAATGGTGCTACCGAAGGAGCACGCTGAGGCCATTCGGAATATGACCGGGGGTAGTAGTGGCGGCGGTTCTCAGCATTTACATATCCACGCAACGGACGCGGCGAGTGTCGAGCGGCTATTCAAAAACAACGGTGCAGCCTTAACCAAGGCGGCAAAGGAGCAGCTCCGGAGGTTCGCGCGATGAGTTCAGCCGTTTATCCGGTACTCCCCGGTTTGGCGTGGCCAGTTAAGCGCACGCCGACTTGGAATACACGCGTGCAGAAGACCGCCAGCGGGCGGGAAATGCGCGCCTCGTTCTACAGCTACCCGCTCTATAGCTACGAGCTGCAGTACGAGTTCGCTCGCGCCAGCCAGCAGCATCAGGAATATCAGACGCTGCTCGGTTTTTATAACGCGCGCCAGGGGCAGTTTGATACGTTCCTGTTTGATGATCCATCCGACGATACGGTGCTGGCCAGCGCGCCGCAGTCGTTTGGCGTTGGAGATGGATTAACGACACAGTTTCAACTGGTGCGCTCTTTTGGCGCTTACGTCGAGCCGGTGCTGGCGCTGCAGGGCACGCCGACGATCATGATTAATGGCGTGCCGACGGCGGTATACACAGCATTGTCGAACGGCATCATCCAATTCAGCGCGGCGCCTGCCGCTGGCGCTGTGCTGACGTGGTACGGCATGTTTTATTGGGTATGTCGCTTTGCTCAAGACACCTGTGACTTCCAGGAGTTTGTTTATAACTTCTGGAGCCTGAGTAAGGTCGAATTGATTACGGTGAAACCATGAGAACCGCATCCACCGCCTTGATTGCCTTGCTGCAGTCAGATCAGTTTCTGATGGCCGATTTGTATACCTTTACCCTGGTTAGCGGAGAGGTGCTGACCTATACCGATGCCGATATCAATCTAACGATGGCGGGCACCGTGTATTTGGCCACCGATTCCAAGATCCAGCGCAAGGGGATTAAAGCCACGATCGGCACCTCGGTGGACGCGCTAGAGATTGATCTCTATGCCGGTACCAATAATCTAGTCAATGGTGTGCCGCTGCTACAGGCGGTCGCTGGCGGCGCATTTGACTATGCGGACGTTGTCGTGCAGCGGGTATTTATGCCTACCTGGGGCAATACCTCCGCTGGCGCCATAACCCTGCTTAATGGGCGTGTTGCGGACATGGAGGCCACGCGCACATCGGCCAAACTAACGGTCAAGTCGTACCTTGATCTGCTCAATATCAACATGCCGCGCAACATCTACCAGGCATCGTGCTCATACAGCCTGTACGACCAGGGCTGTGGAGTGAGCGCCGCGTCGGTTGCGGTTAGTGCCGTTGCCGGCGCGGGATCGACTGACAGCGTGCTCAATGTCGGCACTGCTCAGGCTGCTGGATGGTTTGGACAGGGCTACGTGTTGTTTACTAGTGGTGTAAATGCCAATCTGCGGCGCACGATCAAATCGGCATCGCAAAGCCAGCTAGTATTGGCCTATCCGTTATCGGCACCGCCTGCCGCCGGAGACGCCATGAAGCTATACCCAGGCTGTGATCACACTCAGGCGACGTGTGCGGCTCGATTTAACAACGCCGCGCGCTGGCGCGCGATGCCCTTTATTCCGGTACCAGAAACCACGACATGATCCCTATCTCTGATTTGTCTATCGGTGAGCAGCGCGCGCGCGTTGTCACCGAGGCTCTGACATGGCTGCGCACGCCGTATCACCACGCAGCTCGGGTGAAGGGTGCCGGTGTGGATTGCGCCCAGATACTGATTGCGGTGTATGCGGCGGTAGGGCTGATCGAAGATTTTCAGCCGGCCGACTATCCATCGGATTGGATGCTCCACCGGTCAGAGGAGCGTTATCTCGGGCATGTCATGCAATACGCGCACCAGGTGTCCGCGCCGCAACCTGGAGATATCGCGGTCTGGAAGTTCGGGCGCTGTTTTAGTCACGGCGCCATCGTCATTGATTACCCGTCGATCATCCACGCCTATCGCCCAGATCAGATGGTTGGGTACGGCGATGCCACGCAAGGCGAGTTGCGAGGCAGAGAGGTCACTTATTGGTCGTTTTGGGAGGGGTAAAGGATGAGCGGGATTCTCGGCGGCGCCAAGTCGCAAAGCCAGGCCCAAACGGCGGTATCGGATTTACAGGTGCAAACCTCGACGTTTGGCGCGGTGGTGCCGATCATGTGGGGCACCACGCGTCTGACTGGCAACCTGATCTGGTACGGTAATTTCCAGTCGCACGCGCAAAGCTCGTCGCAATCTTCTGGTGGCAAGGGTGGTGGTGGTGGGGGCGGATCAACGACCAGTTATACCTACAGCACCTCTTTTGCCATCGGTTTGTGCGAGGGGCAGATCCAGAGCATTGGTACGGTTTACGCCAGCAAAGATACCGGCACTGTCAGCAGCTACGGCTTTAGCGTGTTCATGGGATCGGTGCCGCAATCACCATGGTCGTATTTGTCTAGCGCGTTTCCGGCTCAGGCTATCGGCTATACCGGGCTTTGCTATATCGCCGCGGCGAACTATGACCTGGGCAGCAATACCAGCATGCCGAACTTTAGCTTCCAGGTTAGCGGGAAATTCGCCAATAGCTTCAATTCGTCGCCGGATGCACCGCCGGCGTCGATTCTGCCGGACTATTTGGACAATCCTTACTATGGGGTTGGCTTTCCGCTAACGAAATTGGCCAGCCTGGCACAGTGGGACGCGTTCACCAAGGCTTATGGCATCCTTGTGTCGCCGTTGCTTGATACTGCGCAGCAGGCTACCCAATTTGTTGATGACCTCTGCACGGCGACATGCTCAGCTGCGGTCTGGGCCTCTACTCAGCTCAAGATCATCCCGTATGCCGATGTGGCCTACACCGGTAATGGCGTGACCTTCACGCCTAGCGTAACGCCGGTCTACAACCTGACCGATGACGATTTCTTGGACGACGGCAGCACGGATCCGGTGACGGTCAAGCGCATTAATGCAGCGGACGCCTACAACAGTGTCACTGTTGAGTATCTCGACTCCACCAATGAGTACAACGTGGCCACGGTCACCGCGCAGGACCAAGCCAATATCGATCTCTATGGACTGCGTCAGAAGAACGCGATCCAGATGCATATGATCACCCTGGCTGCGGTGGCGCAGCAGGTAGCGCAGTTCCAGGTGCAGCGGTCGTGTTACGTTCGCAATCAGTACACCTTCACGCTGGGCTGGCGCCACTGTCTGTTAGAGCCGATGGACGTGGTGACGATCAATGATGCGTGGCTTGGGCTGAGCTCCTATCCAGTGCGGATTATTGAGGTTGACGAGGATGAATCGGGCCAACTGAAGGTCACTGCTGAGGATTTTCCCGATCAGGTGTCTACGCCGTCACTCAACCAGGTGGCTGCGGCCACACGATATGCGGCGAACTACAACGTCGACCCGGGGCCGATCAATACCCCGGTGATATTTGACGCGCCGGGCATTCTCACCGCGTCAGGGTACGAAATCTGGGCCGCCATTTCTGGCGGCTCACTTTTTGGTGGCGCTGGGGTGTGGGTGTCTGAGGATGGCAACACCTATGTCAATGTTGGAGCGATCAACGGTGGCGCGCGCTATGGCGCGCTGTCGGCGGCATTGCCTGTTGGTGCTGACCCAGATACTACCGACACCGCGGCGGTCAACCTGTCGGTCAGTGGCGGCACGATGCTTTCTGGCACGCTGGCGGATGCGAACGCCTACAACACTTTGTGCCTTATTGATGGTGAACTGATCAGTTATGAAACCGCCGCGCTGACGGCGGCCAATCAGTACAACCTGACGTATCTACGGCGCGGCGTCTATGGCACTCCGAATGCGGCGCATGCCAGCGGCGCGCCGTTCACGCGGCTGGACCAGGCAATTTTCAAGTACGCCTATAACCCCGCGCTGCTCGGCAAGTCGATCTACCTCAAGTTCACCGCCTTCAATCTGTATGGCGGTGGAGAAGAGAGTCTGGCCAACAGCGTGGCGTACACGCATGTGATCGGCGGCAGCATTTCGAAGCCCTCAAACATCACCGGGTTTATGGCCAGCCAGAATGGCAACGTGGTGGTGATGCAGTGGAACCTGCCGACAGATCCAAACATTGCCGGCTATGAAATCCGCTACACCACCCAAGGTGACACGACTTGGTCGCACGGCACGCCAATTAGCCAGGTGACGGCGGGCACTCAGATCACCACCGCCAAGCTGGCACCTGGTAACTGGACGCTGTTGATGTGCGCTCAGGATAACTCTGGCGTTTATTCCGCCAGTCCTGCCGCCTACAACATCACGATGCTGAACGTGAACACTCTGCTGTATACGCAGCAGCAGGCGCCGGACTGGACTGCCGGAACGCTGACCAACTTCGTGCATCACTGGTCTGGCGTTCTGGCACCTCAGTGCCAGGGAGTAGCGGCAAATGACGGCTGGAGCACCTTTGACCAGTACGCGAACAATCCTTACCCGACATGCACCTATCAATCTCCCCAGATTGACCTGGGCATCGATGCATCGGTGCGCTTGCACGGGGAAATCGCCTCAATCCTCGGGCCCGGCGCGCCAGGAATTGCGGCGCCAGCGTTGCAGATGCAAAGCCGGTTGTCTGCCGGGACGTATCAGGGGTTCCAGCCGTGGACGATTGGCACACAGACTTGCCGGTACGTGCAGATGGAATTTTTGTTGAACACGGCTGTTGGTCTGCCGGTGATTCAGGGGTTCACGCCTTCGGTTGATGGCCAGCCATTCACCCAGTCTGGGCAGGCGGTCATCCCGGCCGGAGGCGCAACGATCACCTTCCCACTGCCATATCACCCAAGCACCATACCCATCCCACAGGTCACTGCAGTTGGTGGTTCTGGACTGGTGGCGACGGTATCAGCATCGAGCGCCACCAGCATGACGGTGCATGTTTTCAATACCAGCAATGTGGACGTCGGCGGGACGGTTAACTGGACCGTAAACGGAGAATAGAGCATGACTGTAGCAACTTTTTCACAGACCAACTTCACGTCCCAGGATTCGACTTCCTACAAGGCGTCGATCGACGGTGATTTCTCGGTGCTGGCGCGCGCGGGGCAAGCGTTTGCCCCGCATGCCGCAGCAACCCCGAGTATGACCGTGCAGGTGGATCCTGGTTATGTCTTCGACGGTTTCACTGCCACGGCGACAGCCCTGCAAACATCCGGAGCAATCACCGGCCCGGTGTCGAACCCTCGGATCGACCTGGTCACCTGCAACATCAGCACCGGGGCCATGTCTGTCGTGACGGGTGCTGAAGCGGCAAGCCCGGTACCTCCAGCTATTCCGCTCGGCACTTTCCCTGTGGCGCAGGTTGCGCTTGCGATTGGCGTGTCGGCGATTACCAATAGCATGGTCACCGATGTGCGGAATGTTATTACGCCGCCTGAGCGCGTGAGTGCGCGGTCCTTGTCATCTGCGTCATCCACGCAGCAATCAGACCTTGGCAAGGCCATTGAACTTAGCGGGACGTTCGCTCTGACTTTATCAACCGTCGTTGGCTCTGGTTGGTGGGCGATGCTGAAGAATACAGGCGCCGGCACGATAACGCTGTCACCACAGACCGGGACGGTTGATGGCCTGGCCACGCTGTCGCTACAGGCTGGCCAGGGCATTCTGATCCATTACGACGGTTCGGGCTTTTACTCTTATGGGCTTGGGGGAAGCGGTAACCCAGCGGGCACAATCCTCCCCAGCGCATGCTCGTCGGCCCCAGCGGGTTACTTGCTCTGCAATGGCGCGCTTATCTCGCGCACTACCTACGCGACACTGTTCGCTGCTATTGGAACTGCTTACGGCGCCGGTGACGGCAGTACGACCTTTGGTATTCCTGACGGGCGCGGCGTTGTGCTGCGCGGGCTTGATGGCGGACGTGGGCTGGATACGGGGCGAGTTCTTGGCAGCTATCAAGCTGATGCAATCGCCTCGCACACAGTGGCCATCTCAGACCCTGGACACTCACACACGGCGACGCAGCCCGTAGGCTCGGGTGGGGGTGCAGGCTCGGCTGGTCTATCACCCGTCGTCAAGGCAACAGGCACTTCAACCACCGGCATCACCGCCGGATACACAGGCGCAGCAGAAACCATCATGAAGAACTTGTCCGTCAACTTCATCATCAAGTATTGAGAAAATAAAATGGACATCACCGTATACCAGTGCGACCAGAGTGGCGTTTACCTCGGGCAAACCACCGCGCCGGAATCCCCCCTAGAACCGGACGTTTATCTGATCCCGGCTGGGGCTGTGGAAACGGCTCCCCCCGCAGTCCCCCCAGGGCAATGCGCTGTCTGGTCATCGACAACTGAAAGCTGGAGCCTGCAGCCAATTCCGACGCCTGAGGCACCCGTCATCCCGACACCGACATTCGCGCAACAAGTCGCTGCGCTTGAGGTCGCTGTTCAGGCTTGGCTCGATACAACGGCGCAGGGCAACGGGTACGCGGATATGGCCTCTTGCATCACCTATATAAACTCGGGTGTTGCGCAGTGGGCGGCTGACGCTAAAGCGGCTATTGCCTGGCGTGATGCAGTCTGGCAAGCGTGCTACAGCCAATTCACCGCCGCCCAGGGCGCGCCGCTGCCTGCCGTCCCCACATCTACCGCGCTGATCGCCGCTCTGCCGCAACCCGCGACGTTTGGCTGGACAGTGCACGCCGCTGGAGTCTAAGCCATGAAATACCTCAAACGCTTTCTGTTGAACCTCCTGATCATTCTGGACGAGCTTGGCAATACGTTGACACTCGGCAGCCCGGAAGAAACCATCAGCAGCCGCGCGGCCAAGGCCCGCAATGCTGGTAAGCGCTGGGGTTGCGTGTTGTGTCGCTTCCTCGATTGGATCCAGCCACACCACTGCGACAACGCGCTGGAAGATCAAGCCGCTGGTGTTGATGCTGTTATTCCTGACGACGATACCAACCGAGCTACCCACAAAACCGGCGTACCCGGCAAACACCTAAACCCCGCTCAGTGGCGGGGTTGATTATTTCCAAGGGGGAGAAATGTCAGAGAGCCAGGAGGTGATCGTGGGCAGGCTGGATGAGCGCATGGTCGGCATGCAAAAGGAGATGTCGCAGCTTGTCGATACCGTGCGCACGCTAACCGATGCTGTAACGGCGCTCACCAAAGAGGGCGCGCGGATTGATACCGTGCAAACCCAGGTGTCGGCGCTACTGCGTGGACAGGAGGATCTGTGGCGCGAGATTGGCAAATTGCATGACAAGCTGATTGCGCACCAGCAGGCCCAGGCGCGTGCGTCGGCTGGAGGTCTGTTTGAAGTGATTAAGCTCATCGTGGCCGGCGCCATCGGCGTAGCTGTGGCGCGCTTCGGGAGATAGCAGTGCTTGGCATTGCCAAATTATTCAACGCGCTGAAAAGCGCTTTTTTTACGCCCGCCATTCCGGCGCCGGCGACACCAAAAGGAAACACCATGTTCGAAACCATCAAGACCAAAGCCCAAGCCGAGATCGACCAGCTCAAGGTGGACGCGCGCAGCGTCGAAGAGCGCATTGAGGCCGCTTTTAAGCTGGGCGCGCTGCATCACGCCCTGGCGGACGCCGAAGCCAAGATCCGCGCTGAGTTCGACACCGATACCAAAAGCTAAGGGGGTAACCGCCATGGCTGATTTTGCATCAGCTTTTACCGCTCTCATCGGAAATGAGGGCGGTTATTCCAACGATCCGAAAGACCCGGGTGGCGAGACCATGTGGGGCGTGACCGCCAGGGTAGCGCGCGCGAATGGCTACACCGGCCCAATGCGCAGCCTGCCGCTGGAGACGGCGCGCCAGATCGCCAAAACGGAATACTGGGATCCGTACCGGTGCGACGAGTTGCCAGAGGCTATCGGCTTCCATGTATTGGATGCGGCCTACAACGGCGGCTATCCGGCAAAGTGGCTGCAGCTGTCGGTGGGCGAGAAGCCGGACGGCAAGGTCGGGCCGGTGACTGTAGCGGCGGTGAATGCGGCTGACGTGTACCGCACCGGTATGCGCTTCCTGGCGCTTCGCCTGGCTTACATGACCACGCTGCGTACTTGGCCGACCTTCGGTAAGGGCTGGTCGGCGCGGATCGCACGAAACTTGATGAAGGGGGCAGTTTGATGGATCCGATTACTATCGCAATGGGCTTGGCCACCTACGTGCCGGACATTATCAAATGGGTGAGTGGGAGCGATAAGGCGGCAGATGCCGCTTCGAAGGTGGTATCGATCGCGCAGACGGTGACCGGTACCAGTAATGGGGACGACGCGCTTGCGGCGGTGAAAGCCAACCCGACGCTGGCGCTACAGCTCCAGCAGGAGCTGGACAAAAACCAGCAGGCGCTGGCGCAGATCAGCCAGGTGGTGACGTTGGCCGAGATCCAGGCGGATACCGCAGACTATGCGCAGTCAGTTGCTGATCGCGGCAGCGCGCGCACCATGCAAATCAGCACGCGATCCTATACCGCGCCAGCGCTGGCTTTCCTGATCACCATCGGGTTTTTCGGTGTGTTGGGGTTCATGCTGCTGCGTGATGTTCCGCAAGGGTCGCGCGACGTGCTCAACATCATGCTTGGGTCGTTGGGCACGGCGTGGGTATCGGTGGTGGCGTTTTATTTTGGTTCAAGCGCGGGGAGTCAGCAAAAGAGTGTGCTGCTGGCGCAGTCGATGCCAGCAACCCAGAAAAGCTAATATCAGTCCAGGCGCCCGGCGATATCCGTCGCCGTGGCGTTGTAGTAGATCATCAGACTTTTAATGTCGCGGTGGCCAATCATGCGCGCCAGATCAAGTACATCAAGCTTTCTGGCCAGCCGCGTGATGGCTTCGTGGCGTGTGTCGTGAAAATGGACATCCGCCAACTCCGGGTCAGATTCTGCGGCTATATCTCGATATTTCCTAAACAGGGACGATAAGCCATCTGCAGTCAGGTTAAACACCGGGTTCGCGCCGATCTTTAGCGCAATATCCAGAATCTCAGCGGCCGCATTGGATAGCGCCACATCGCGCGAATCGCCGTTTTTTGTTTTAGGTAGTTTGACGTATCGCTTGGCCAGGAACACATGCTCTGGCGTCAACGCTGTAATCTCGCCGGCGCGCATAGCCGTTTCCATGGCAAACAGAAATGCTAGGGCGATCATGTGGCGCTTTTCTTTGGGGTCGGCGCCCTTGGTGTAACTGAGAAAGGCAAGAACCTTATCCGCAACAGCATCCGTGATCTGAACGTCACGCGATGGAGTGGCGGCCGGGCGCGTTACATCGCGGACTGGGTTAGATGAGCAATACCGCCATTCACGGCGCGCGCACTCAAATACCGCCGACAGCAAGTTCATTTCCCGGTTTACCGTGGCGCGCGACACCGATTTCAATCGCTCATCTCGCCACTTGGAAATATCGTCAGGCGTGATTTTGTCTATGCGCGCGCCGATGATTTTCATCGACCGGATGAAGTATTCAATACGCACGATTTCCCAGCGCGCGCCGCCCTTCGTTGGTGAAACATCATTCTTGTACCGCTCAAGGACGTCTGCCAGGGTTTTTGCTTCCTTGACGACAATGAGTTTGCCGGACAGAATCTCATTTTCGACGCGAGTCGCCCAAGTAATACCCTCTGCCTTGGTGTCAAAGGTTCCCGATCTACGCACCCCTTGTTTGAATATCTCGACCCGCCATGCGTCCCCGCGCTTCCTGAAAGTGGCCACCATAATCCCTTGGCGTGAATTTGGCGTAATGCGTAAAGAAACTTCACGCCACATCACGCCAAAATTTAACTTATCACGCAGGGTATCAGAGGGGGCAACCCTTATCTATAGCCACTTCCAGAAACATTGCCCCATATTGAAAAACATCAAGAAATGCGGTGCTGTGCCGGTTCGGGGCACCAAGAATCATTCCGGTGTTAGCCGGAAAAGCACAAAACCCGCATGCCTAAAGGCTCTGCGGGTTTTTTGTTGTGGGTTGATGTGATAAAAAAGTCACAGCAATCTAGCCTCTTGAGCCTATGTTATAGTGACCTTCATGGAGAAGGCCCTTCTTGATTTGACTATCCGCTCGTACAGCACCAGTCACGCGACTCACAACCACAGCTTTAATCAATTAGTGATCCCGATCGAGGGAGCGATTTTGATTGAAGTTGATGGGCATGAGGAACGCTTGATGGTGGGGCGGACTGCGGTTGTCGCTCAGGGGGCTCCACATACCCAGACCGCTAGTAGCGAAAACAAATCATTGATTCTCGATATTTCGCCGTGCAGGCTGGAGCGCGACGGGGCCGGTAGATTGCTCGATAAACCGTTTCATGCGCTTCCTGTTGCCGCGATGAAGCTGATTGATTACATGGTCCTCACGTTAAATCAGCGTCACTTGTCACCGGATAACCAGCAGCTTTGGGCGGCGTTACTACTTGACGCCATGGCGCAACCACTGCGTGAGCCTGCAACGCGCCTGGTGGGTGTTCTGCATGCGGTTGAGCAAAATCCAGGGTATCCGTGGTCGACCCAAAAAATGGCGGAGCAGGCCTCCGTCAGTATTAGTCACCTGCATGCGCTTTTTCGCCAGGAAATGAACAGTACACCGCAGCAATGGTTGGCCGCAGTGAGACTAAAACATGCCTGTACTCTCCTTCAGCGCAGCGCGCTCCCCATCATTGAAATTGCGGATCGCTGCGGATATACCGATCAGAGTGCCTTTGCGCGCGCTTTCGGCCGTATCTACGATCAGACCCCATCCGCCTATCGCAAGCTCACTGAAGAGTCTGAGCACAAAAAACAGTAGCCCCGGCAAAGACGACAATGACCCGATCGGCGACACTTTTTCATTCGAAATGGTAGAGGGGATCGCATCATGAATCAGACCCGCCGCGGGGTGGCTTGTGGTATGGCCGCCGGCGCTCTTTGGGGAACCGTGTTCATGGCGCCAATCTGGCTTCCTGACTTTTCCCCTCTGCAATTGTCAGCTGGGCGTTATTTGGCTTATGGCGTGTTCGCAATGATGTTTTTATTGCCGCGCTGGAAGGCCGTGATCCCGAAAGTCAGTTTGAAAGAGTGGGTCGTCCTGGCGTGGTTAAGCTTACTGGGTAACCTTCTTTACTACGTGTTACTTGCCTCTGCGGTGCAGATGGGCGGCGTCGCCATGACTTCGTTGGTGATCGGTTTCATGCCTGTTGTGGTCTCGCTCATTGGCTGTTTCAGACAAAAAAATGTGTCGCTTTTGCGGCTGACACCCTCCCTGATCCTGGGAATAGCGGGAGTCCTGTGTATCGCCTGGCCTGCGCTAAGGGGCGGTGTAGCGGCCACCGGGGGGAGTAGGCTCATGGGATTTTTTTGTGCCGTTGGGGCGTTAACTTCCTGGACGATATTTGCTGTGTCCAACAGCAGGTGGTTGTCACGACTGCCGCACTATAGTGCCAGCGACTGGAGCATGCTGCTGGGATTGGTTACAGGCGTTGAAGCGCTCCTGCTGATTTTTCCAGCCATCAATAACGCCAATACGCATGCGCCCGAAGCATGGGTTCGCTTTGTCTGTGTGTCCGCCGCCATCGCTTTATTTGCGTCCGTGATTGGCAATGCGTTCTGGAACCGCATGAGCCGCCTATTGCCCCTCAGTATGACCGGGCAGATGATCCTGTTCGAAACGCTCTTTGCGCTACTGTATTCGTTTACCCGCGAATGGCGCTGGCCTACGCCCATGGAAGCAACGGCGAGCGTGCTGCTCATGGCTAGTGTTTTTTTGTGTTTTTCGACGCATCGAAACCAGCATAAGCGCGATTTCTTACACGAATAAAACCCCTGTTATATTCGCAATGCAGACTGCTATTTTGGGCCGGCGTCGTTCGCGGTGAGCTGCTTTTCGGACGATGCTGCTTCATGTGCAGTAAAATCGTTCTGAGCACCTCAAATAAATATGGGACGCAATACCATGGCTAAAAGCATTATTTCGGATATGGATGGCGTGATTTATCGCGGCAAGCAGCTGATTCCCGGCGCCAAAGAGTTTGTGGCGCGCCTGATCGAGTCGCAAACCCCGTTTTTGTTCCTGACCAACAATGCCGAGCAAACACCGCTGGATCTGAAGCTCAAGCTCGAGGGGATGGGCGTTGCCGATGTGCGCGAGGATAACTTTATTACCAGCGCGATGGCCACCGCGATGTTTCTCAAAAGCCAGACCCGCAATGCGCATCCGACCGCCTATGTGGTGGGCGGCGGCGGGCTGATTAATGAATTGTATAATGTGGGTTTTTCCATTTCCGAATCGCAGCCGGATTACGTGGTGGTTTCCAAGACCTTGAACTTTGGTTATGAGCAGCTCAAAAAGGCGGTGCGTCTGATTGATCACGGCGCAAAGTTCATTGGCACCAATCCCGATATGGTCGACCCGGTGGATGGTGGCTATGAGCCCGCGGCCGGTACACTGTTGGCGGCGATTTCGGCTGCAACCGGTAAGACGCCTTATATTGTCGGTAAGCCAAATTCGCTGATGATGTTGCTGGCGACGCGCAAGCTCGGGGTACATCCCGAAGACGCGGTGATGATTGGTGATCGCATGGATACCGATATCGTGGGGGGCATGGAAGCTGGGATGTGCACCGCGCTGGTGCTGTCCGGGGTCTCGACGCTCGAATCGATCAAGCGGTTCCCGTACCAGCCCGATCATATCTTTGATAGCGTTGCGGATATTTATCCTTCGCAGCTGTAACTTGATGCTCGGTTGATCGGCGCCGGATGCGCGGATCAGACCGCTGCCGGTTGCGACCCCGCGCACGCGATACAGATTCTCCGCGCGAAATGCGCGGGCTCCAGTCGCGCCAGATCCGCCAGCATGGTTTCATTTTTACGTGCTTGCGAAGGTTCCGCGCTCGCCGCCAAACAGGCATTGCTTGCCATAGCGGGCTAGTTGACTACCTTCGGTGTCGAAAATCAGCGAAGCAATGTGCAAACCCCGCGCCGCTTCAGCCTGGACAACGCCGACGCGCAGAGGCTTCGACGGTAATTGGGTAGTCGGTGTTTGCACTTTGATCAGTTGCCCCCCTTGGAGGTTAAGCTGGAGGTGTTTGTCGCATGCTCCTAGTCACGATCATCGGATGAATGGTCCGGAATCATCTAGACTGCATGAATATTGCGTGTATTTGCCCATCGAGACAATAAGGCGTCATGAAGATTTTCCGCTCAGTCATCACAGTCCGTTCCATGTCGGTGATCTTGGCATTGGGTCTGCCGATCGCCATCGCTACGCTGGCCGCCAAGGCCGACACCATTACGCTGAGCACCAACGACTACCCCCCCTATAACGCGTCCTCCTTGCCGCAAAACGGGATTGTCAGCGCCATTAGTCGCGCCGCTTTGGCCCATGCGGGCGACCAATTGATTATACGGTTCCGTCCCTGGCAACGGGCCTTGCAGGAGGCGCAGAGCGGTGAAACCAATGGAATTCTGAGCCTGTGGTACTCAAAAGAGCGCAGTACCCTTCTGGCCTACAGTCATCCAATCTACGCCAACGAGATTGGCTTCTATGCGCGCAAGAACACCTCTCTTGATGTCAGTGATTTGTCCCGGCTGAAACCACTGAAAATCGGTGTGGTGCGTGGCTATCTTAACCCACAGGCGTTTGACGCGGCGCGGCTGAGTACCGAACTGGCAAACGATGACGCGGATAATCTGATGAAATTGGCGGCGGGACGCGTCGACTTGATCCTGATCGATAAACAACTCGCCCGCTATCTGCTGAGTACGCGTCTGAAATCCATACAAGATCAATTGATCTGGCTTGAACCCGTCGTGGACACTCTGCAGTTGTATGTCGCGTTTTCCAAAAAATCGCCCGGATGGGAGAAACGCCTGGCGCATTTCAACGCGGGCCTTGCCGCCGCGCAACAAGACGGCACGCTGAGCCGGCTGAAACAGCAACTGGGATATTGACCTGTTATCCATTCAGACAAAACGGCAATCTGTTCGCCTCGCGGTCGTTATTGGGCGGCAAACAAATGAGCGGCGAGCTTTGCCTTCTAGATGATTGGCCGGCGCCATGGGCCAAATGAATCGAAAGTGGATGGTTATGGAGAAAGAGGCTGGGCGGTTCAATATCTTCCGTAGTGGATTAGCCGGAGTGAGCGCGGTGCGAGCGGATACCGATATCACCTTTCCCCGGCACATCCATGATCAGTTCGGCATCGGTGTCGTTGAGCGGGGCGCGCAAAAATCGTTAAGTGGTCGCGGCCGGGTAGAGGCCGGCAGTGGCGACACGATTACCGTCAATCCGGGCGAGGTTCACGATGGAGCGCCCATCGGGGACCGCGGGCGAACATGGAGCATGCTGTATCTTGAGCCTTCTTTAGTTTCCGACATTTCCAGCATGATTACCGATGGCCGGAGAATGAACTATGAGTTTTCCCTGCCGGTGATCCACCAAGCGGAGATTTCAAGCCGCTTTCGCGGGTTGTTTTACGCGGTCACCTCCCAGAATACTGAAGCTGCCGCACTTTTACGGGAAGAAGTGTTGCTCCTGCTGTTCTCCGATCTAATGGCCGAGCCATCATCTGGCCGCTGGCGCGCCGCGCCCGACATCATGCGCAATGCGCGCGAACTGATTGATAGTGATCCGGCGGCGCCCATCTCCCTTGACGATCTGGCGCGAGAAACGAGTCTGGGCAAATTTCAGGTTTTGCGCGGATTTGAAAAGCTTACCGGTCTGACGCCCCATGCCTATCTGATCCAGCGCCGCATACATCTCGCCCGAAATCTGATCACGCGTGGCATGCCCTTGGCCGAGGTCTCCGCCGCCAGTGGTTTTGCGGACCAAAGCCATATGAATCGGTTGTTCCTGCGTAATTTTGGTATTACGCCTGGCGCTTATGCCAAGGCGGTAGCCTAACGGCGATCTGCAATTTTATTCAAGACGCGAGTCAGCTGGTTTGAAATGATCGAGCCTGAGTCAGGTTAAATCAGGAGACGATCATGCTGTTCACGCATACCGGTGCAATTCATGCGCCACTTTTAGCTCAGACCCGCGTCGTGGTTTATCGGGGGGCCGGGCCGGCCCAGCGGTGGATCGCTTGTGGGGCGTCAGCGGCCGCGCGCCAATGAGTGTTTCCTTTCTTTTGACCTCGCTGATCATTATTGCCTCGCCGGGAACGGGGGTGCTGTTAACGCTGGCCGCCGGTCTGTCGCGTGGCGCGCGCGCCGCCAGCATTGCCGCGCTAGGATGCACCTTGGGGATTATTCCTCATCTGCTCGCGGCCATCACCGGTCTTGCCGCGCTCTTGCATACCCGGGCGCCGGCCTTTGCCATGCTCCAGTACGCAGGGGTTATCTATCTTCTCTATATGGCGTGGATGACGCTCCAGGAGCATGGAGCATTAAAGTTAGAACACGACCCCGCCGCGCGCTCCTCGCTCGACGTGATCCGGTCCGCGATCCTGGCGAATGTTCTTAACCCGAAGCTCACGATTTTTTTCTTTGCCTTTTTGCCGCAGTTCATCGGTCGTGATGAGCCTCATCCTTTGCGCCATATGGTGGAATTATCATTGGTGTTTATGGCGCTGACGTTGGTTGTCTTTGTTGCCTATGGGGCGTTTGCGGCGGCGGTACGCAACCACATCGTCTCCCGGCCACGGGTTCTGACCTGGATGCGCCGCGCCTTTGCGCTGGCGCTGATCGGCCTCGCCGGCAAGCTCGCTTTGATGGCCTGATTGAGAGAGGGGAGTGGGGCGCGGTCACCTCTCTTTCGACCAAGCTAGCGTGGCTAGCGGCGACGCGGCGCGTTAACAGCGTATGATCGAAATTTAGATCAAGCCCAACCCGAAAGATAAATATGAAAGACGCATACGTCATTGCCGCGGCAACGGTCATTGCTTCGATTCAAAAGCCCTATAAAGGCGCGGATCCAGACATGGCGAAAATCGCCGAAAGTATTGTCTTGCTTGCCAGTGAGTTGAATAAGCAATTGTCGGTCGCTAGTCTGACAACAGACAAATAGCGCGGCAGGCCTCAATCCCCTCGCGTTTTTTACGCGATGAGCTGTTCCAGGCGGCTCTGTTGCAAGTGCTGGATCAGCGCAACCTGCGCCGCCGAGGGATGACTGCGCGAGGGATAGATCATGTAGTAATCAGAAGTTCTCAGTGCCATGCTTGGCAGCACTTCGACCAACTCATGACGTTTTAGCGCATCGCGACAGGCAAAGGCCGGCAGCATGGCGATACCCTGGTTATGAATCGCGAGTTGCCGCAAGTAGAGCAGGCTGTTGCTGGTGTGTGAACTTGCAGGCAATTCCACGCTCGCGCTCTGTTCGTCATTGTGGAACCGCCATTGGGGCGCCGATTGATGTTGCAATAGTCGATGATGAGTCAGTTCGCCAATCGATGCCGGATTGCCGTAGTGGCTCAGATAAGCCGGAGACGCCACCAGGCAGCGCCGTACCTCGCCGATTTTTCTCGATACAAAACTCGAATCATCCAGCTTGCCGGTACGAATGGCGAGATCAATCCCTTCCGCCACCAGATCCAGATGGCTATCCGATGCGATGAGCTGCAACTGTACATGTGGGTGGGCTTGCTGAAACTCGGACAGTATGGCGGGCAGCAGAATCAGCGCTGTGGCTTCCGGGCTGGTCATTCGCAACGTGCCCGACGGAGTGTCCCTAAGTAGAGAAATGGCCGCATCGCCGGCTTCGACCTGTTCTAGCATGGAGAGGCAGTAAGCCAGATACGTTTTACCTGCTTCGGTCAGGCTAAGCTTGCGGGTGGTTCGGTGCAGCAGCCGAATCCGCAGCAGGTCTTCCAGTTCGGCCACCCGCTGGCTGACCGTCGACTTGGGTAAATTAAGCTGGAGGGCCGCCTGGGTGAAGCTTCCTGCTTCGGCGACGCGAGCAAAAATGGCCATCAGGTTTAGCTTCAACATATTGTCTGTGTGCGCGGATAATAATTTCGAATTATAGCGTCTTATCGGGTCAATCAACCGGGATTACACTGTGCATCAGTGAGATATCGCTCACCATCAATCACTTAGGATATGCACCATGAAAAAGCTGACCGTTGTTGCCACGATTACCGCCAAGCCGGGGAATGAAGCATTGGTCGAGAAGGCGCTGCTGGATCTGATCGAACCTACCCGCAAGGATGAGGGTTTTATCCAGTTTGACCTGCATCGCGACCAGGAAAAGCCCAATGTGTTTGTGTTTTTTGAAAACTGGGTCAGCCGCGAACTGCTGGACACGCATTTGCAGTCAGCTCACCTCAGCGACTATCAGAAAAAAGTCGATGGCATGATCGAGTCTTGGGATCTCAAACTCATGGACCAGATTGGTTGAGCCAGGAGTCTGTCAGGCGCACAGAAAACCCGCTTGCGCTCGAAGCGGGTTTTCTGGTTTGTTGGTATTGGCTCAGGCCGCTGCGGGTAGCGACTTCAGTAACGGCCAACCGCGACCGGGGCTTCGGCTGCGATGGCTTGCAAGCGATCAACCCAGGCATCCAGCCAATCGGCGCGTTCCGCTGGCTCGGCGCGCACCGGCTGCCAGTGGATCTGTGGGCTCAGCACCGAAAAGCCAGTGAACTCCAGGATGCCGCGCTGAATCGGACGCAGGATGGCATCCATGTCGCCATTGAATCCATCCGTCGTGTAAGCTTCGCGCGGGCCTCCAGTGGTCAGCGACAGCAGCGCGCGCTTGCCCTTGAATACCCCTGAGTCGTAAACCTGACCGTGGCCATAGGCCCGGCCCATGGCAAACACACGATCGACCCAACCTTTGAGAATGCCCGGCAGGCCAAACCACCAGAGCGGAAACTGCCAGATCATCAGATCCGCCGCTTCCAGTTTAGCGATTTCGGCTTCCAGCTCCGGCGCAAAACCTTGCGTCTCGGTTGCGTGCATTTCTTCCTGTTGCAATTTCAGAAAGCCCGGATCGCTGGCCGTGACAAAATTTTGCCGAGCTGAGACTGGATCAAAGCCCATGCGGTACAGGTCACTGGTCACAACAGTGTGGCCCTGCGCTGTCAACGTTTTCACCGCCGCGTCATACAGGGCGCCATTGAAGCTGCGCGGCTCGGGATGGGCGAGCACGATCAATACATTCATCTTTGTCTCCTCACACTGCCATGCGCGCGCCGCCGTCAAGATCGAGCAGCACACCGGTGGCGAATTCATTGTCGAGCAGCATCTCAATCGCGGCGGCGATATCTTCCGACGTGCCGGTACGTCCGACAGGGAGGTGGCGCGCGGCGGATTGGAACATACCCTGTTTGGCGCCGGCGGACAAACCGTCGTACGCCGGCGTATCCACCAGCCCGGGGGACACGACATTGACACGCAGCGGCGCCAATTCCTGTGCCAGAGTCCGCGCCATCTGGGTGATGGCGCCATTCACCGCGGCTAGACCCGCGGTACCCGTCATCGGGGTTCGGGACGCGGCGCCGGTCAGCATGACGACCGAGCCATCGCTGCGCAGAGTCGGCAGCATCGCCTGCAGCGCTTGCCAGTAACCGAGCAGTTTGTTTTCTAGCGCCGCGCGCAACGCCTCGACGGGAACCTGAGCGAATGGCCCCCAGGCAGGGCTGCCCGACGCCGAGAGAACCAAATGGTCAATGTGTCCCAGGCGTTCGGCGGCCGCTACGAGCGACGTAGCATCGGTAAAGTCCAGAACCACTGTCGCGGCGCGACCCTCAATCTGGGTCAGCGCGGTGTCAAGTTTGGCCTGCGAGCGGCCGGCAATGAACACTTCCGCGCCGGCGCGCGCCAAGCGCTGTGCGCAGGCAAGCCCCATGCCGTTGCTGCCGCCGATAATCAGAATGCGTTGTTGAGCGAGAGACAAGGTGATACTCCGTGACGGTTTTGATAACAACAGTCTATGAAGTGACATGAAATCCATCCAATGGATTATAGTTATATCAGCAATTCAAATATTGGATACCTATGCATCTGCCTCGACTCGATCTGAATCTACTGGTTTCGCTCGACACGCTGCTGGCGGAGCGTAATGTCACCCGCGCCGCGCAGCGGCTTGGACTGTCTCAGCCCGCGCTGTCCGCGCAGCTGAAACAACTGCGCGCGGCATTGGACGACCCCTTGCTGATACCCGCCGCGCGTGGCATGACACCGACCGCGCGCGCCGAGGCGCTGCGCGAGCCTTTGCGTGCCGCGCTGGCTAGTCTGCAAGGGCTGGTGACCCAATCTCAGTCGTTTGATCCCGCGAGCGCGCAACAGACCTTTCGCATCGCCGCCAGCGATGCGATTCACAGTGCGACCAGCGTACGCTTCGCCCAGACACTCGTGCGCATCGCGCCCTCCTGCCGACTGGCGCTACTGCCATACGACGGGGCGCATTCCCTGGAGCAGATGGCGGCCGGGGAAGTGGATCTTTGGCTCGGCGCGCATCCGTCCATGCCCGAGGCGCTGCGCGCGCGCGCCCTGTACGCCGAGGGTTTTCTTTGTGTGACGCGACTCTGTCATTGGGCCGTGTCCCAGCCGTTGGATCTCGACACCTACTGCTCACTACCGCATGTGATGGTCTCGCCCAGCGGCGGGGGATTTTACGGCATGGTGGACGATGCGCTCGCCGCATTGGGACGCCAGCGCCGTGTCATTGTGTCGCTCAACAGCTTCCTGCTGTTACCGGAAGTGATTGCGGGCAGCGATTTTATCGCGACCATTCCCGCGCGCCTGGCTCGAAATTGGGCCACGCAATTGGCGGTGCTGGCGCCGCCGTGCGAGTTGGTCCGTTATGATGTCATGATGGGCTGGCATCCGCGCGCTCATGCCGATCCGGCGCAAGTCTGGCTGCGCGATGCCATCGTTCAGGCGGTAAATTAGGCCCGGGAGGGGCTCCCGTGCCAATGGACGTCTCCTCGCCGGAGTGATCGCTATGAGCGGCGCTTACATTATTGAATGAGCCGTTGGCGAGTCCATCGGACTTCATCGATGAGCGTCTCTTCTATCGGTCTGAAGCCCAAGTCGAACTCCTTTCGAATCTTGTCCGCGGAGAATCTTCTGCCGTAGTCATTAACCATATTGTTGACTGTGGCCAAGCTGAGTAATACCGGCTGGCCGGTCAGCCGAGCGTAGGCTTCCTGCAAATAGGCAATGGCATACAACATCAAGCGCGGGAGTTTGCGTCGTGGCGCGGGAATGCCAGTGACGGCCTCCATGATCTGTAGCAGCCCCCCCATGCTGACCGAGTGGCCCGCCGCCAAATACCGCTCGCCCCGTTTGCCGGATCTGCTGGAGGCTACAGCGACCTGCGCCACATCGCGGGCATCCACCACCGAGAAGGCCGCATCCGCGATTCCCGGGATTTTTTGCTGCAAAAAATCTTGCACGAATTGCCCGGCGGAGGTGGGGCCAAGATCGCCCGGGCCATGCATCCAGCCGGGCAATACCAAAGAAATGTGCATGTCGGGGTGGCTGGCGAGAAAGGCAAAGATCACCTCGTCGGCTTCGATTTTGCTGCGGTAATAGTCATCCGGCGCCGCTTCCCGCGGCAATGCCATGGTTTCGTCCGTCAATCCAGTCGCGTTGCGGCCCAGTACGGCAATCGAGCTAATGTGCACCATGCGTCTGATCCCCGCCGCATAGGCGGCGTTTAATAGTGCTTGTGTGCCCTCAACATTAGTCTGATGCAAAGCCGTTAGATGTCGACCACCTTTGTAACTTTCGCGGAAGTAGGCCGCCGTATGAAATAGAACCGCGCAGTTGTGCAATGCCGGCGCGAATTCCTCCACGCGCGCGAGATCGCCCGGCACCAGCTCCAGGCGACCATTCAATGATTCTCCAAACTGTTCTCGTGCTTTTGGCTCCGACCGTACCAGGGCTTTAACCCGATAGCCTTGTGTCAGTAAAAGGCGGACCAGATTATTCCCCAGCAATCCAGTGGCGCCGGTCACAAATGCGGTGTTTTCTTGTGTCATGTTTGTCCTTGATCGCCCATAGCGCGGCACTGCGCGCTTCAGCGAAAGCGGTTCGAAGCCATACTGTAAACATTGGTGTAAAGTCCAAGGTCAAGACAAACTTAATTTGCGAGGAGTATTCAATCGTGTGGATTGGTGAATTGGCGCAGCAGACCGGGATGACGCGCGACGCGATCCGTTTCTATGAGCGCTCGGGGCTGATTAAGCCGGAGCGCGGTCAGGAAGGGCGTCATGGTTATCGCTGTTACGACGCCTCCGCCGTTCGACGCCTGAGCCTGATCAAGCAGGCCAAGGCGCTGGGTTTTTCGCTGGCGGAAATCCACGAGCTGCTGGATGCCTGGGCCAATCACACCTTCAGCCCGAAACAAAAGCGTGCGGTGATTGCCGACAAGATTGAGGTCATCGACCGTAAAGTTGCGGAATTACAGGCGATGTCTAGCGAGCTGAAGCTCGCTCTGGTCAATATACGCGACGACTGTGGCCCGTCGGTGTGAACGCGGTGTTTCCCAGCGCCGGGGGTGTCGCACCGGCCCGCGCTTCCTAATGTGAGCACAGATTCACCAGCGCCAGCAGGGTGCGCCAATTGCGGGTGGTGGCCGTCAGCGACAGCTTCTTTTCGAAAAAAGCATTATTGAGCTTGGTCTTGCCGTACCCCTGCGGGCAATCGAGATAGATCGCCTGACCAAGCAGTCGCGCGCGCTCTCCGGGCTGCAATGGCAGGGTCAACTGTTGGAATACCCGCGGGGCGGGGGGCTGAAACAGCACGCAGGCGTGAAAGCGCGCGCCGTCGGCGCTGGCCTCTTCGGCCCATGGATGGGCGGCGACCAGGGCGCGCAACGCTTCGGCGCTGAACACCAGCACTTCGACTTCATGGCCAAAATCGGCCAGGATGCGGCTTTTGATGCGCGTGGCGAGCGGGTCGGCATGGGTGTCGGCGCTGGCGAACACCACATTGCCGCTTTGCAAATAGGTTTTCACCGCCGCTAACCCCATAGCCTGGAGACTGGTTTGCAAGTCCGCCATGCGTATGCTGCGCTGGCCGGAAACGTTGATCGCGCGTAATAGCGCTACAAAGGTGTTCATTGGTGATGACCTGGCTGGGCTAGGGGAGGGATTTTAGCATTCTCCACTCCATGCGATGGTCAATAGCGTCAGATCGCCCAACAGCGGGCGGCGCTTCATTGGATGCATGAGAAATGACTCCTGTAGTCATGAGGTCGCCGGGGCCGAGTGCTCGGCGCCCGGCGGCAGCGCGCGCGCGGTTACGCGGTTTCTTTCTCGGCTGGCGCCGTGGAGGCCGGGGCGCGGTGCGCCTGTTTATAAGCTTCGATATCGCGGTACTGCGCCGCCTGGTGGTTGTCGGGCAGCAAGTCGCCAGCGCCGAACAGCTTCTGGCGCAAGGTGCCGGGCTGATACTCTTTTTGATAGACCCCGCGGCGCTGTAGTTCAGGCACCAGATATTCCACCACGTCCTCGAAGGTTTCATGCGCGACCGCATAGGCCAGGTTGAAACCATCGGTATCTGTTTCTTCCGCCCACTCCTGCAGAATATCCGCCACTGTCGTCGGCGAACCGACAAACACCGGTCCCAGCCCGCCGATGCCGCCGAAGCGCGCCAGCTCGTCGATTGACCACGCTTTGCCACCATGCGCCAGGTGCTCCACCGCCGAGGTAATGGCGTTGGTTTCGACGTGGCGCACCAGCTCGGTTGGCGCGTACTGACCAAAGTCGATTCCAGTCCAGCCCGACATGAACACCAGAGAACCATCATAGGAGGTGTAGCGCTGATACTCTTCAAACTTGGCCTGAGCCTTGGCATCCGTTTCATCCACAATCACGGTGACCAGATTGAAAATCAGTAGTTTGCTAGGATCGCGGCCATTGGCTGCCGCCTGGGTGCGAATGTCGCGCACGTATTGTTTCAAAATGGGTTTGGTTGGCGCGGCGACGAAGACGCACTCGGCGTGCTTGGCGGCAAAGGCTTTGCCGCGGCCGGAAGCGCCGGCCTGAAAGAGCACGGGCGTGCGTTGCGGCGAGGGTTCGCTCAGGTGATAGCCGGGCACATCGAAATATTTTCCCTTGTGAGCGATCTCATGCACCTTCTCGGGATGAGCAAAAATGCCGCGCTCACGATCGCGCACCACCGCGTCTTTTTCCCAGGATCCCTCCAGCAGCTTGTAGATCACCTCCAAATACTCATCCGCGACTTCATAGCGGTTGTCATGGTGGCGTAGCCCTTCCTGGCTGATGTTTTTCGCGCCACTTTCCAGGTAGGACGTAACAATGTTCCAGCCGACGCGGCCCTTGGTATGGTGGTCCAGGGTTGAAAGTCGGCGGGCGAACGGGTAGGGGGACTCAAACGAGGTTGAGGCTGTAATGCCAATGCCCAGATGCTGGGTGGCCAGTGCGATGGGCGCAGCCAGTTGCAGCGGGTCGTTGACCGGAATCTGCGCCCCTTGCTGAATGGCGTGGTAGTTGCTGCCCTGGTACACATCGTAATAGCCAATGACATCCGCGATAAACACCGCATCGAACCGGCCGCGCTCCAGAATCTTGGCCAGATCGGTCCAGTACTCAAGGTCCTTGTACTGCCAAGAACGGTCACGTGGATGGGTCCACAATCCGGGCGACTGATGCGCCACGCAGTTCATCTCAAAAGCGTTAAATCGAATCGTTTTACTCATGGGGTTTACCTGTTAATGGGCAATCAATACCCATTAACAAACGCAACATCCATGCCAATTAGTGCCGTTCGCGCTCTTTGCGCGCGCAGAGCGCCGGCGCGTCCCTCCCGATGAATGCCCGCCCGCCTTGTCCTGATTGCTTGTCAGACCTTGGCCGCTGGTCTGGGCCTTGCCTGCGAGATCTTGCGTGGCAATGGGTCTGGTGGACCTAGTCACGCACATTGATTGCGGTGCAATAGCAGCAGCTATTCAGCATATTGCTGCGATGGCAACACGAAACCAGCGCGCGCTGCTGGCCGTGATTCTATGTGGCTAGCACGACCTTCAGGGTTGAGATGAATCTTGAGAGTGCCGGATTTTCCTGTCGGTCTCGGGGGGAGGCAAAGATGAGCGGCATCGGAATCGACACGTCGCGCAGCGAAAAAAACTGTACTTGTGCCGGCGGTCTGCCGATATTGGCCGAATTGACAATCGCGGCGCCGATTCCGGAACAGACCATCGCCAGTATCGTCGCCTCTGTGCTGGCTTCGTGGACGACGTTAAGGCTGACGCCTCGACGTTGACAGGCTTCAATCAGCTGATCGTAATACGCGGGATAGACTTGACGCGGGAACATGACAAATGGTCGGCCGGCCATGGCGGCGATCTCTATCGATGGGTTCTCTCGCTGTAACAGACCCCAAGCGCGCGGCACCGCCAGTGTCACGTTGTATTCAATCAGCGGCAGGGTGGCGAGGTTGTCGGGCAGGTCGCCATATTGGTAAATAAATCCACCATCGATGGTGCCGGCGGCGATCGCGCGCAGTTGTTCCAGGCTATTGAGCGCCAGCAGTTCAATCGTGACATCGGGACATTCCGCCCTAAACCGGCTGACGGTATGCGGCAGGATGCCATCCCAACCCGCATTTTCGACATAACCCAGCCGGATGATCCCGCGCGCGCCCTGAGCCAATTCTTGTGCTCGCCTGGCGGCGCGCTCCAGTGTGACAATCACTGCGCGCACGTCGCGCAAATAACTCTGACCGGCGGGGGTCAGCGTCAAGCCTCGGGGCGAGCGCACAAATAGGGGGAACCCCAGCTCCTGCTCCAAATCCTGGATCTGACGCGATATCGCCGGTTGGGTGATATGCAGTTGTTCCGATGCCTGACGCACGCTCTGGCATTCGGCTACGGCGACAAAATAGCGCAGATGACGTAACTCCATTTTTTTGCTCTTCCGGTCTGTGATGCTTGAAAGTTATCACAGATGAACGACAAAGAATTGGTCAACCGGGGCTGAATCCTTGATATTGGTGTGAGTGACCGTACCCCTCCTTTTTCTGGAACCGAGACCGCCGATGAATGCCGATTCCGCCGCGAAAACCTATCAAGTGGGTGACGCGACCATCACCCGCGTCACCGAAACCCTGCTGACCGGGCTAGCGCCTTCATTTTTGTATGCGGACTGGGATGCTCGCGTGCTTGATGAGCATCTTCAGTTGCGCGCTAACCTTGACCCCGGCGCGGAACACGCGATTTTAAGCATCCACACTTGGGTGATGGATTGGCGTGGCCAGACGATATTGATCGATACCGGAATCGGTAACGGTAAGGACCGGCCTTTCGGTCCGATGTTTCACCAGTTGAATACCCCCTTCTTGCAACGGCTAGAGCGGGCGGGAGTCAAGCCCGAGGATGTCGATCATGTACTGCTCACGCACCTGCACGCCGATCACGTTGGCTGGAATACGCGCCTGGTGGCGCGACAATGGGTGCCGACGTTCAACAATGCCAAGTATGTCATGCCTCAGGGCGAACTCGATTTCTTTGCCACACCCGCCTCGGCTAACCGGCGGGTGGTCTACGACGACAGTGTGGCCCCGGTGATTGCGGCACAACAGGCGGTGGTCATCGGGATAAATGGTGGCGACTATCTGGATGGTTTTTACTTTCATCCCACCCCCGGTCATAGCGCCGGCCACATGTCGATTGCGTTCGTTTCACAGGGGGAGATGGCCTTGTTTTGTGGCGATGTGGTGCACTCCCCGGCGCAAATTTACCGGCCGGAGTGGAATTCGGTGTTCTGCGCGCAACAGGAACAGGCCCGGGTGTCGCGCCGCTGGTTTCTTGACTTCGCGGCGGCGCAACAGGCAACGGTGTTTACCGCGCATTTCCCCCAAACCTCGGCCGGGCGGGTGCTGCGCAAACATTACGAATTTGAGTGGCACTATCTCTGAGTGAGTTCGTGTGGAGGTTTCATCTCCATTCGGCATGCGCCGACCCCAAGGCACTGGCTGGATAGTCCCACTGCATTGGCGTGCCTTGAATCTCCACCGCGGGCTTGATCCGGCGCGCCGGGCCCCATGATGTGAGTTCGATTGGCGTCGCCAGATCATCCTCGTGTTCCGCGCTGAATGGGCTGGCGTCAGCTTGCGCGCTGGAGTGAGCGATGAGCAGCTGCGCCGTGCGCGCCAGCGAGGCGCGCGCGACCGTGCCCGCGCCGCTGGTCAGGCGCGTGGTCAAGCCGCGAATCGCCGCCGCCGCCAGCAGATAGCCGGCGGCATGATCGATGGCTTGCACCGGTAACGGGGTCGGGCGCTCGCGCTTGAGGACGCGCATGCCGGCTTCGGCAATTCCGGTACTCATCTGAATCAGGCTGTCAAAACCGCGTCTTCCGCGCCATGGGCCGCTCCAGCCATAGGCATCGAGCGCGATGTCGACCAGCGCCGGGTTGAGCTGGCGCCGCCGCTCCGCGCCCAACCCAAGGCGCTCCAGCGCATCGGGCCGGTAGCCGTGGATCAATACGTCGGCGTCGGCCAGCAGGCGTTCGAGCGTGGCGCGCTCGTTGGGGCGGTTCAGGTCCAGACGCGCGCAGCGCTTGCCGAGCACCACTTCCGGCACGGTACCGGGCTCTTCCCAGCTGTAGGGATCGATGCGTAGCACTTGCGCGCCGAAACCCGCCAGAAAGCGCGTTGCCGTCGGCCCGGCCAGAATCCGCGTCAGGTCCAGCACGCGCACGCCGCGCAACGGCCGCTGTGCTGGCACCTGCCAGCTTGCGCGCGCGGCGTGAGTCGTGTTTTCGAGCAGCAGCAGGGGTTCGCGGCTAAGCGCCTGTCCCTGCGGGTGTTCGGCCCACGCGCGCGCGCTCTTCATCGCCGCCGCGCAGCCTTGACGTTCGACAATCGCAGTTTCAAGTTCATCGGCGTTCCAGCCGGCCACGGCGCGCGCGACGCTGTCGCGCTGTGGCGCGACAGCGAGCACCGCCAAGGCGGCGTCGCGATGATGCGGCGCGTTGGTGTGTAGCCTGATCCAGCCATCCGCCGCTTGATAATCGCCGGCCACCGCGTCCCAAAGCGCTGGCAGCGTCCAGCCTTGCGGACGCAGCGAAGTGCCAAACCAGAACGACGCCAAGCGGCGATCGACATTCAGCGCCGGCCATTGGCCGGTACTGACGGCCATCAGTTCGGCCATGGCCAGGCTGGCCGCGCCGATGGCGGCGCTGGCGAAGTCGGTGACGGCGAAGGCCGAGGGCAGCGCGCCGCCGGCGCTGAAGCTCAGATGCGCCAGATGCTCCGGGTTGCCCCGCGTCGCCAGCCAGAATTCGCGCAGGTAATGCGCAAGTGGCTCGGCATTTTGTATCGGTTCGTGGTTAAGCATGATCGGCCTCGCGGGTGGGTGTTTCCAAAATATGGTGTTGATGGTTTTAATAGTCAATATTGATTAATATAATCAACATTATCTTTGCCATGTCCGATCCCCATGTCCCGTTACTTGAACTCGGCTGAAGCCGCCGCCCGCCTTGGTGTATCGCGCCAGACGCTATATGCCTATGTCAGCCGTGGTTTGTTGCGCGCCGCGCCCGGTGATCGCCAGCGCGCGAGCCGCTATCTCGAGGCGGAGGTTGAACTACTGGCCACTCAGCGCGCGCGCGGGCGCAAACCGAAAGAGGTGGCGCAGGCCACGCTGAATTGGGGGCTGCCGGTGTTGGAATCGGCGATTACCTTGATTGAGGATGGCCAGTTGTTCTACCGCGGTGAAAATGCCCTGGATCTGGCCGCATCCAGTAGTGTGGAACAGGTGGCCGCGCATCTGTGGCAATGCGATGCCAATCGCGCCTTTGATGCGCGCGCGCCCGAGGCGCCTGAGTTTCTGCCGGCGCTGATGGCCAGCTTGCGCGGGCAACGCGCCGAGCAAGCCTTGCTGCCGCTGTTTACCGTCGCCAGCGACGATGCCGCCACGGCGCTATGGCAGCAATCCTCCGAGCGCTGCGCGCAAGGTTCGGCCGCGCTGGTGCGCTTGCTGGCAGCGTGTTTGCTAGGGTCGACGCCCGACAGTGGCGCGCTGCACGAGCAATGCGCCCGCGCCTGGGGGGTCGACGCCGCGGGCGCGGACCTGATCAGAATGGCGCTGGTGTTGTGCGCCGACCATGAGTTGAATGCGTCGAGTTTTACCGCGCGCTGTATCGCTTCGACCGGCGCTAGCTTGCGCGCCGGCGTGGTGGGCGGGCTGGCCGCGTTGACCGGCAGCCGGCATGGCGCAACCACCTCGCGCGTCGAGGCGCTGTGGGATGAGCTGGGCGCGGACGATGTGGGCGTCAAGCTGCGCGCGCGTCTGGAGCGCGGCGATGATCTGCCCGGGTTTGGCCATCATCTCTACCCCCGGGGCGATGTGCGCGCGAGCGCGCTGCTGGCGCGGGTCGTGCCACAGCATCCCGCGTGGCGCGAGCTCGTCGCTCAGGGGGCGTTGCTGGTGGGGCAGCGCCCCACGCTGGACTTCGCGCTGGTCGCCGTGCGGCGCCACCTGGATCTGCCGCTCGGCGCCGCGTTCGGTTTGTTCGCCCTCGGTCGTTCAATCGGCTGGATCGCTCACGGCCTGGAGCAGCGCGCCAGCCAGAGTCTGATCCGCCCGCGCGCGGCCTACACCGGTATTCGCGCTAAGTCTTCGTAGAGTAGGGCAATCATTAGGGTATATTTCCTCTAGCGCATGAAGCTCGCTTGGCTGGATAACGTGTCGACGAGCCTGGGCGTAATGACGCAGTGACTACGCTGGAGGGGTTGTGATGAGTGAGCACCTTTTGACGGGGTCGAGCCTGGCCTCAAACCACAATCCAACAATGGAGGTCACCCGTGAGCCGCCCGATTTGCAAGACCGCCAGGGACGGCGGATTAGTTATCTGCGTCTTTCGGTAACCGATCGTTGCGATTTTCGCTGCACTTATTGCATGCCGCAATCGATGCGCTTTTTACCGCGTAACGAGGTGATGACGCTGGAGGAATGCCTGCGTATCGCCAAGGTTTTTGTCGATCTCGGGGTGCGTAAATTGCGGGTAACCGGTGGTGAGCCACTGATGCGTCAAAATGTGATGTGGTTGATTCGCCAACTGGGTGTTCTGCCCGGGCTGGATGAGCTGGTATTGACCAGTAACGGTTCGCAACTTCATCGCTTTGCGCCTCAGCTGCGCGCTGCCGGGGTACGGCGCATCAATATCAGCCTTGATTCGCTGAAGGCGGATAGGTTTCGCCTAATCACCCGCACCGGCGATCTGGATCAGGTATTGCGCGGCATCGCGGCTACCCGGGCGGCGGGGTTCGAGCACACCAAATTGAACGTGGTCATGATGCGCGGCGTGAATGACGACGAATTCGTCGATCTGCTTGGCTTTGCCCTGGAGCATGAACTGGATATTTCCTTTATTGAGGAAATGCCTCTGGGCGC
>Ga0302156_10000691_pt1 | contig 31578 bp, 28 predicted proteins | sample I_Bog_N3_2_FD_193503 | JGI IMG/M metagenome (GOLD analysis project Ga0302156, IMG submission 193503) | Peat permafrost microbial communities from Stordalen Mire near Abisko, Sweden - I_Bog_N3_2 | ecosystem: Environmental > Terrestrial > Soil > Wetlands > Peat | place: Sweden: Abisko, Stordalen... | reverse complement strand
TCGTGAAGATGGCGGCTACACGGTGGCAAAAAGCGGTCGTGGAACCGTCTATTTGACGCCTGCTCTTCTGCGCTACGCAATCAAGTTCTGGCCGACATACCAAATTCGCCGTAAGAACGTAAAGCTGCAATTGTCAGGGCATTTCTGGCAAGAGCTAAAACGCGAGTTCGACTATCTGTACAGAGACATCTCTCCGTTTGAGCGGAATCGGATTATCGATCCAGAACCGGACATGGCGCTGGTCAGTGATGCAATGAAGCAGCTGGGAAATGTGTTTCCCGAACTATCGGATTTAAAGATGGCTGGTGCCTGGGGAGGACTCATCGATTCGACACCTGATGCTGTCCCTGTCATCTCACGCATTGACGCAGTCCCTGGCTTGATTGTTGCTGCAGGATTTAGTGGCCATGGTTTTGGGCTTGGCCCAGGTGTCGGGCGTGCACTATCGAGCCTGGTGACAGGAGAAGCCGCACCTATCGACCTGAAACCTTTCCGCTATTCGCGGATGATAGACGGCACGAAGCTTTCTCCCTACATCCATTTTTAAGCTTCTGTGTGAGGGGGTTGAGCGCCACAGCATACTCGACCGAAAGAAGAACAATACCGAACATGCGTGCCAGGCGAATCAATTGGCGATGTCCGCTTCTGCCATTGCGATCAGCGTGATCGATGGCATTGCTTTCCAGACCAATATCCTGGTGTTGCACGTACCGCAGACGGTATCGATTTTGTACGACATTACATGCGTCGCTGTCAGAATCCGGCTTTGCCAGCATGGCCGGCAGACCGATAAGCGCCTTCAACCCAGGCCGTCGCGCTGGCCATGGTCAGCTTGTAGTTCGGCAAGACACGCACCTGGGCCAGTTCGTTACCATCGCCATCCTGCGCCGTCAGCAGCGCATAAGGATCATCTTCATCGGGCACGATATCGAGGCTGACATGGACGGTGGCCGTGCGTGTGTTGACGGTCATGCTTTTGTGCAACATGGCGTGCAACTGTTGCTCATGCCGGCGCAGCACTTCCGATGCGGTCTTGACCAGGGTCGTAAAGGCGGCGGCGTCGAGCGGCTTGGGGTTCTTTTTGTCGCGGCCCATGGTCCAGGGGCCGACCAATGCCGGTTCTGATTCACCATCCTTGCACATCGCTACGGCCCAACCTTCGTCGTCTTCATTCTTGATGACGCGCGCGGTCCAGCCGTTGTCCTGCCATAGACGCGCTTCCTGTATTGCTGGTGTATGTTCTGTTTCAACCGTTTCAATCGTTTCAACGGCGGCAATGGTCTCCGTTGTGTCAATGATGTCGATGATCTCGGCGATGTCTTGCGTTGGTGTCAGTTCAGTCATGTTGATCAGGTCCGGGGCCGGTGGATAGTCGAAGATGATGGCACTGGCACGGCGAGGTTTGCGCCTGCTTGGCGCGGCGTCCTGCTCCGTGGCGAAATTGCTCCCAACATCTGGGGGAAACTCTTGAAATGGCAGCGCGAACTGCATGGTGCTCTCAGACATCGTTGCGTTATCGCGCCCGCGACAGCACAACCAGCCATTTGCGCAGCAACAGCAACTCCAGGTGGCCGGGCTCAAGGCCCGTGCGGCAATGGATCACGGGGTGCACGGGCGAGTAGTGCCGACGGTAGTCGCGGCTGATGAAGATGGCACGTTTGCCAAGCCGAAACGGCTGTCGTTCGAGTGGTAAGTTGCCATGATGGAAGCTCCTTCTTGAAGAGTCGACGATGTATGGCAATGTATCATAAATACTGTATGAATAAACAGTGTTTATTTGAGTGGAAATCAGAATATATTTGCAGTCTTCCGTCGCGGCCATCGTTCCGAGGGACTTCAGCATGTAATCACCAACGCTCTTGCGCAGATCATTTTGAGGCTTTGCATGTCACGGTTCACGCCGAAGCTGCTATTGGTTGCCAGTGCTTAATTTTCTATCAAGCAAATTTTGCCGGTCAATCAGTCTCATAAATCGAGAGCGCAGATGCCAAATTTGGCTGTGTAGAATATCCATCGCAAAAAAAGGATTCATGATGACAAGCAAGAAAGCGCCGACATCGGCCGTTGCGCGAACTTTGCACCCCAAGGTGGATGCCTATCTCAGCGCCGCGCCAAAGTGGGGGAAAGAAGTGGCGCAATTGAGAGTGATCCTGCTGGACTGTCAATTAAACGAAGAATGGAAGTGGGACAAGCCTTGCTACCGCTACGAGGATAGTAACGTTGCCATCATCCAGCCGTTCAAAGAATACTGTGCGTTGATGTTTTTCAAAGGTGCTTTGCTCAATGACGTTCACGGCATGCTGGTCAGTCCCGGTGAAAATAGCCAGGCTGGCCGTCAGTTGCGCTTTACCGACGTGCAGCAAATCCTGGCCCAGGAAAGCGTGCTCAAAGCTTATATCGCGCAGGCCATTGCGGTGGAAAAAGCAGGACTAAAGGTGCATTTCAAGAAGAGCAGCGAATTTGCCCTTCCTGAAGAATTGCAACAGCAATTGGATCAGATGCCGGCCCTGAAAAAAGCCTTTGCGACATTGACGCCGGGGCGGCAAAGAGCTTACCTGCTTTATTTTTCAGCCGCCAAACAATCCAAAACCCGGGTCTCAAGAATTGAAAAATGTCGGGAACGCATTCTCAGTGGCAAGGGTTTGGACGATTAGTGCGCCGCCATGACGGATGCCAGCGCATCCATGTGTGAGCGTGCCTTATCGTTGCTGCGTTCGAATCTGCGCCGGAGAAAATCCAAAGCGTTGACGGAAGCGAATCGCAAAGCGCGATGCCGATTCATAGCCGACCTCCGCGGCAATCAAGGCGATGGCTTTATCGGTCGACTGCAGCAGCGCCAGGGCCAGGGACATGCGCACATCTGCCAGTAGAGCCGAGAGCGAGCTGCCTTCTGCGGCGAGGTGACGACGTAACGTGGCTTCACTCATGGCCAGTTGCTGCGCCACTTTTTGCGCTGGCCATGGCGACCCGGGTGCGGCGCTCAGCAGTTGTCGCAATTTGCCGGATAAGGAGCTGGTGTCGATGCGCGTGAGCTGTCCATTGTGCAGGTTCAGCCAGATCAACAGCTCATGCATGCTGTGCCTGGCGATGGCGTCGGGTACGTTGTCGGCATCGCCAATGACCTGTATGGCACGGTTGATCGCACTCATGAATGCGGCAGAAACCGGGCGCAATGGCAGCGCTTCAGTAATGCGTCGCGCGAGCTGGGCCGATGGTTTTTCCGACACACTTTCTCTGGTCTGATATGCAGCGATGAGCGCAGGATCCCAACTGAGCCATTCGGCCTCGTACACCCCTTGCGGTGAGGGGTGATTAATCACATCGAAGGCGCGGCCGCCGGCGATGACGATCGCTTCACCGGCGCGTACAACACATTCCATGTCTGCTGAGCGCAGGGTCTTGGCACCTTGCCGTACGACGATTAGCATCGGTTGCTCGATGACCAGTCGCTTGAACACCAATTCCCGCCGTTGCAGCACATGAGCGCTGGCGCCGATGCCGGCTCGTATGGCAATGCTGCGTTCTGCCATGGCTTACTTGCTGCGTCCGTAGCGGACCGTGAGACTGGCCGTGCCCAGGCTATTGCCGTTGGCCATGAAGGCGACCAGCGCCGGGGTGGAGTTGGCGTCAACGTCGAGCTTGTCCACCTTGAGTGCATTGACGGTAATGACGTAACGATGCGCCGGGCCAACCGGTGGGCAAGGGCCGCCGTAGCCGGCTTTGCCAAAGTCGGTATTGCCTTGGACGGCTCCTGCGGGCAATTTGCTGGCATCGATGGAGATGCCTTTGGGCAGTTCGGTGATGTTGGCGGCAATATTGGCGACGACCCAATGGGTCCAGCCGAGGCCGCCGGTCGGCGCATCCGGATCGTGGATTGTCACCAGAAAACTTTTGCTGCCTTTGGGCGCACCTTGCCAGACCAGGTGCGGTGAGACGTTGCCGCCGCTGCAGCCAAAGCCATTGAACACTTGTTCTTGAGCGACGCGGCCGTGCTTGAAATCATCGCCGTGGACTTTGAATTCAGCCGCCGCTGCCGTTGATGTGGCAACCGACATGACGCTCAACAGTGCCAATACCGCCACTGTTGGGGAAATTGCTTTGTGCATTTGAGGCTCCTTTGATTCGACAGAGGAGAAATTATTGCACTCAATGTTAGCGTTAAACATGCCAAAACGATTGATTTTGGTGCTGATCCGATCAAATGTGCTGTTCTCGACTCTGCGTACCATGGCAGAAAACACGCGGTATTTGACATGCAAGTATTTGCTTGCCTATACTGAGATCATGCAAGAATTTACTTGCGTGTTGTGTTTCAAACTCAGGATAAATTTGTGCAGGAGATCGATAAGGTATTCAAGGCATTGGCCGACCCCAGCCGCAGGCAATTACTCGATCGCCTGCATGCCGAGAGCGGCCAGACGCTAGGTGAACTGTGTGCAGGGTTGGAGATGAGCCGGCAGGCTGTCACTCAGCATCTTGCCTTACTGACGGCAGCGAACTTGGTCGTCGTTCAGTGGCAGGGCCGAGAGAAGCTGCATTACCTTAACCCTGTCCCGATTCACGATATCTATTCACGTTGGATTCAGAAATTTGAATGGCAAGGGCTGGACGCCTTGCATGACCTCAAAACCAAGCTCGAAGGAAATCGCCATGACTGATACCGCCACCACCAAGTTTGTTTATGTCACCTTCATCCGCACGACCCCAGACCAGCTTTGGTCGGCATTGACCGAACCGGAGTTCATCAAGCAATACTGGTTTGGCATGCACATTGAGAGCGACTGGAAGCCAGGTTCGCCATGGGAATTAGCCTTCACCGATGGACGCGTTGCCGATTTCGGCGAGATCATCGAGTTCGATCCGCCTAAGCGTCTCGTGCTCAAATGGCACAATGAATGGAATCCGGAAATGAAGGCGGAGGGTTACGGACGTTGCACGATGGAGCTGGAGCCGCTCGACGGCGCGGTGAAGTTGAGCATCACTCACGAGATGGCGCGGCCGCAGTCGAAGTTCATCCAGGCCGTTTCCGGCGGCTGGCCGCGCATACTTTCCAATCTGAAATCCTTGCTGGAAACCGGAGAGATTGTGTTGAAGTAAAAACGGGCGCTATCGGTCGATGAAGATATTGCACCGTGCGCTAACCTACATATTGCCTGATAAACGCCTCGATAGAACTGGCCAAAAAAACCGGCGCCTCCAGCATGGAGTAGTGTCCGCTTTCCTGGCAGACCTTGATCTGAAAATTGGGATAGAGCGGCGCGAAGTTCTTGCGCACGGACTCTTCCTGATAAAACGGCAGATCGTACTTGCCGGTGATGGCCAGGATCGGCGTGGACAGTCCGCGTGCTTCCTGGGAAAAATCGGTCTGTGTGAACATGTTCAGGTAGCCCGCCATCGCTTCCTTGCTCATGGCGTTGCGCGCCAGCTTCAGTTTGAAATTGATCCAGGTATCGCCATAGCGGCTGCCGCCGCGCGCGGCAATGGCTCGCTTCAAGGCTTCGTCGTCGTCGATGATGGCGCGTAGTGACTGCAAGCCCTTGTCATCCACTTTGAAACCGGAGGCTGGCACCGGGCTGATCGCGACCATGCTCTTGACCTGCTGCGGTGCGTTCAGGGCCAGACGTTGCGCGACCATGCCAGACATGGAATGGCCGACCACGTGGTAACGCTGGAAGCCCAGATGGCGCATCACTTGCGCGGCATCCTGGGCCGCTTCATTGGCGCTGTAAGCGCCCTGCACGGCCTTGGACCAGCCGTAGCCACGCAGGTCGACGAAGACGAAGGAATATTTTTCTGTATTGAGATAAGGCCAGACCGGTTCCCAGTTGTTGTGGTCGCCCAGCCATTCATGCATGACCAGAACCCCTTCGGGACCGTGACCGATCACGCGATATTGAATCGAAGGCGCAGCCGGATCTGCTGCGACTCTGGCATCGGTGGCGCAACCGGTGGCAGATAAGGCGGCCAGCGACATCAGCAGTTTCCGGCGTTTGGGATGGAAATCTGTGGTGTCCGGTTTGGTAGCGAGTGCCATGTGCTTGTCTCCCGTTTTGGTTTACGCTTAAGATACAAGCTACCCGGTCATCTGAAAAATGATTTGTCAGGATGGCTGCCATCACTATTTGAGATGACCACTTGGAACTCGTCCATCTGCATACCTTTCTCGCTGTCGCCGATGCGGAGTCAATCACGCAGGCAGCCCATCGTCTGTCTTGCGTGCAGTCGAATGTGACCACCCGCATCAACCGGCTGGAGCAGGAGTTGCAGGCCAGTCTGTTTATCCGTTCGCAGCGCGGCGTCAGTCTCACCGCATACGGTCAAGCGTTTTATCCCAAGGCGCGCAAGATCATCGATCTGGTGCAGCAATTGCAATGTCCGGATGGTGCGGATCTGGTACGCGGCAATTTACGCATCGGCGCCGTTGAGACCGTTGCCGTGCTCGGCATGCCCGCCGTTATCGCTCAACTGAACGGCGCGTATCCGGCACTGACGGTGGAACTGAAAACCGGGACGTCGCAGGAACTGATCCGTGCCTTGAAAAACTTCAAAATCGATGCTGCCATTGTCTCGGGCATGGTCGATGATGCCGCACTGTCTACCGTCGTCTTAAAGGAAGACGCGCTGGTGCTGGTGCATTCGGCTTATTTTGATGCCGCCGCGATCAGTCGCAAAGCTCCGCCCGAGTCCCTGTATGTGTTCCGCCAGGGATGCGCTTTTCGGGCTGCTCTGGAAGGGTGGCTTTATGCCATCAAGGCGGTGCCGCAGGTGATCAACGAAATCAGCAGTCTGGACGGCATCATGGCGCATGTGGCCTCCGGTCGAGGCGTGACGGCACTGCCGCGGCGCACGGTGGAACAACATGCCTTGCACGACAAATTACGCATGTCACCTTTACCGGCGCGTTATGGAAAAATCAAGACCAGTCTGGTGCGCTTGCAGGACAACGATGACGATGCCAGGGTTGATGCTTTTCTCAAGGCGGTGCGTGCGGCATTTGAGTGAGCTTGCTTGCCGTAGTTTGGATGGAATTTTCCTGAATTTGCCAATATTTCTTTTTGACAATTAAAAATAGGGCTTATTGTCAATTACGCAAGCCTGAATTCCCCATGCAGAACGCCTTCTCGGGCGTTTATCTTTTAAAATGCAGGCATGCAGAATATTTCCAGCGACACCCCCTCTTTACCAGACGATGAATCATCCACCGCCTTACAAAGTTACTTCCAGGACAAGGTTTCCCCTGACGACCTAGAGCAGGTCTTTCTGCTCAAAAAAGCCCAGCCGCTGCTACAGGCTTTCACGGCGCTGTTCCATGGCGGCTTCAATGGCGTATTGGTGCGTCTGCTGGTGTTGCGCGAGTTGCTGGCCGACACCTCGTCCTCGACCATTTCGCGCGCCGACATCAATCTGAAATTGTCTTACCTGGACGCCGACAGCCTGGAAACTGTGCTGCTGCGCCTGCGCACCCATGGCCTGCTGGCTTGGGATCCCGCTCAGAGCGTCTATCGTGTCACGCCGCTGGCACGCAATATATTGGCCGCAGTTGACAGTTTGTTGCTGGCCGCCAATGGCAGCGACGACGATGCCGAGATGGGTTATCTGTTGTCTCAGGTGGCTGGTGCGCAAGCGGTCGGTGGTGTGTCGGCGGAGCAGTTGCACCATTTGCTGGGTCGTTTGATTGAGCTGACCGATGAATTTCGCGATGCCATCGCCTCCGGCTCGGAATTCCGATTGCGCAGCGCCCAGGAAAAATGGCATAGCGCCTGTGACTGGGTGGAGAAGGGTTCGGCCATCATCCATGCCATCACCACCGACAGCGGCGCCGATGCCAACACCCATCGCGCCGCCCAGGCCATCGGCCGCGCCCAAAGTGCCTTGCTCAATATGCAGGGCATGTTTTCGCGGGCGCTCAATCAGATTGAACGGCAGCGCGTGCATCTGGGCCAGTCCGGTTTGTCCACCACCGACATTAAATCCTGGCTGCTGGCGCACGACGATCTGGCCATGCTGGCGCAGGATGCGATTGCGGCGCCGGTCAGTTTGTTGTTCATCACGCCGGCCGAAATGGTCGACGTGGCCGAGGCCGAGCTGTTGCAGGATCGCGTGGCAACAGTGGCGTCGAGCTTGCCGCAGGGCGAGGATGCGCCGCTGGCGATCAATGAGTCCAAGGGCAATTCGGCCCAGTTGGACGACTGGATTTCGCGGCTTGACCAGATTGTAAGCGGCATCCAGAGCGCGCAATCGATACAGCAGGCGGTCTTGCCGGCGAGCTTTGCGATCGCCTCTTATCGCGCTTCGCTGCTGCCTTTGCTGGGCGATGAAAGCGAGGCGGTGCTGCAAGGCGGTACCGCGACCATGGCGCGTCTGCCATTGGAATTCACCACGCAGGATGAACTGATTGCGCTGGATGATCCGCATGTTGCGGCCATCTCGGCCGGTACCCTGACGCCCACTAAAACAACCCCAATAAAGCCTCTCCATGAGTGATGACGTACAAATCCTGATCGCCAGATTGATGGCTCACCAAACCTTGTTGCGCAAGGATAAATTAGTCACGCGCGCTTTGTCGGACGAGGCCTTCCGGCTCGATATCGATGGTCGGCTGGCGGCCTGCGGCATGAAACTGGTCGATAACGTCTACGCCGATCACGTCACGCTGGCCTTGACGCGCGACGTCGAACCCAAGGTCTTCGGGGCACGTGAAGTCTGGCAAAACAATAATATCGGCCTGGCCCGTGACGGCGTGGCCATGCTGGTAGTGTTGTGGGCCCTGATCATCTTGCCCAAGCGCGAACGTCAGGCGGCGCATCAACCTGCCAGCGACGACCAGAACGATATGTTCGGCACAGAAAAACCGATGCCCAGTGCGCAAGACACCTCCATTGCCGTGTCTTACCGCGCCCTGTTGACCGATTTCGGCGACAAACTGGGCAAGAAGACGCGCATGGATATGAACCTGGGTTTGCTGGCCCGTTACGGTTTCATCGAACGGCGCGGCGATGATATCGCTGAAGGGCCTTTGCTGGATCTGTTGATGGACACTGATGTATTGAAGGAGCGCATCGTCAATGGCGCGCTCTACGATATCTTAAAGCAAGAGCGCAGCGGCGCCGCCCTGCTCGATCTCTCGCCCTCCCTTACCGAAGAATAAGCTCACCATGTTTCATATCAAATCCCTGGAATTAGTACACTGGGACTACTGGCAGCGCGTCAAGAACATTCCGCTCGACGCCAAGATCATCACCATCGCCGGGCAAAACGGTTCGGGCAAGACCACCCTGCTGGACGCCTTGCGCACCTTGTTTGGGCTGGACTGTTCGATGAAGCGCTCCTACAAGGATTACGCCCGCCATTCAGGCCAGCAGACGGCCTGGCTGCGCGCCGTGGTGGATAATCGCGCCACCGGCAAGCAGTTGTCGAGCCGGCCGTTTCGCAGTTCCGGATTTTTCAGTGAAGATGAAGTGACGCTGTTTTGTCAGATCCAGAAAAACGGCGGCGACTGGAAGCGGCAATACTTGATGCGCGGCGGTGTGGTGCAGATCGAGGAAGTCGGTGAGGCCACCGACTGGCTGGGTCTGGACAACTATCGCAAGCGCCTGGCCAATGCCGGTCTGTCGCAAGCCATGTCCAAGGTGCTGGCGCTGGAGCAGGGCGAAACCGACAAGCTGTGCGAATATTCGCCGCGTCAGCTGCTCGATCTGGTGTTCCAAGTCTTCGGCGACAAGGAAGTGCTGGACGCCTACGATGAAGCCAAGCGCCATCAACGCGATACGGAACAGGAGTTGCAGCGTTTTGAAACCGAGCTGCAAGCCTCCGAAACCCATTTGGCCGGCTTGCAGCTGCGCGTGGCCAACTACCATCGCTGGCAAAATCTGAGTCAGCAACGGCGCGACCTACGCGAAGAAATTTTACCCAGTTTGCAGTTTCATGAAGCGCGCGAAAAGACGCGCGTCATCGGCACGCGGCTGGCCGATGAGCGTAGTCGCATCGCCAGTCATGACGCTCAGTTTTCCGGCAAGCGGCGCGATCTGGCCAAACTGGCCGAGCAAGCCAGCGGAGCCAAGCAACATGAGCAAGCGCTGGAGACAGAACAAAGCACACTGGGTACCCAGCTCAATGGCGTCAATGCCTTGTTGAAACCGCTGGAAGCCTTGTTGGCGCAGAAGTCGCGTCTGCAGGATCTGGCCGGCAAGGCGGGTGCCGATATCAGCAGCGTCACGACCGAGCTGGAGCAAAAGGAACAAGCCTTGGCGCGCGAGCGTCAGAGCCGCGAAACGCTCAAGCTGCGCATGAGCGAAGAGCGCGCCACCATTGCCGCGTTGGAAAGCAAGAAGCCTTTGCCGGAGCCGGACAATGTACTCGCCATGCGGCGCGCCCTGCGCGAAGCCGGCATTGGTCATGCCATGCTCACCGATGTGGTCGAAGTCAAGGATGCACAATGGCAGGCTGCCGTCGAAGGCGTCTTGCGCGGCTATACGGCGGTGGTATTGCTGGACGATGCGGCGCAGGCCAAGGCGGCTTTCCGGCTCGGCGAACAACTGCGTTACGGTCACTTCATCGTGCCCGAGCTGGTCAATGCGCCCAAGGTCAAGGATGACAGTCTGTTGTCGGTGCTCGACTTCAGCGGCCCGGTGCCGGTGTGGCTGATTGATCAGCTCAAGCGCATTACCCGGGTGGCGACTATTGACGAGGGTATGGCACTGTCGGGTCATGAAGAATGGATTACGCCTGAGGCCTATCACCGCGAACGGCGCGGTGGCCGTTCGCTGCATGTGGATATCGCGCGTTATCGCTTCGGTCAGGCCGGTCGCTCCCAGCGTCTGGCCGCTTTGCTGCGTAACTTGCCCGCGCTGGAAACGCAGGAAGATCAACTGGCCCTGCGCATCAATGCGCTGGCCAAGGAAATCGGCCAACTGAAAATTTTGATTGCCGGCGTGGATGCGGCCAAGGAATTGCTGGCCCGTCAGGCCGAGTTTGACGAAGCCGAACAAGAAGCCTCACCGCTGCTGGCATCGCGCCAACAAGTCGGCGCACGTCTGGGTGAAGTGATGGCGCAGATCAAACCGGCCATCGAAGCGCGCACCCTGGCCGATACCAAGTGGAACGGCGCCAAAAATGCGCTGGCCGCGGCCGAGTCAGACTTGCGCGCCGCCAAGCTCAAACTCAAGGATGACCGTACCGGACAACTGACGGCATTGTTGGCGCTGCGTCAGCAATGGCGTCATCTGCCATTCCACTGGCGGCGTGCGCAACGGCGCGTGGAGTTGGTCGAGCAGCATCAGAATACCCATCAGGTCAGCTTGCGCATCGACAGTCTGAGCGCCGATCTGGATCGTGATGATTGGGAGACCGACGCGACCGTGGTCGATCAGCATGTGCGCTTGGGTACGCAACTGGCCGGACGGCAGGCAGAAACTTCAGAGCGCCGTTATCAGAACAACCGCGCCGTCGAAGCCACCACCAATGCGCGCGGCGCTTACATGGAACGGCTGCGCTATACCATCAAGACCTATGGCCGTAATATCAAGGAGCTTGGTGAGCTGGCCGGCATTGACGTGCACGCCGATCCAGTGCGCCTGGAAAACGATGATGTCATGCTGGCCCAGGCGGGTTTGCATGTCCGCTTCAAGTTCGACGGCAAGCTCGCCATCGGCATGAACGACGGCGAAGCTTCCGGTGGTCAGCAGGTGATGAAGTCCTTGATCTTGCTGATCGGTCTGTTGAAATCGGACGATGGTGCCGGTGGTTTCGTGTTCATCGATGAGCCGTTCGCCCACTTGGATATTCGCAATATCCAGCTGGTCGGAGAGTTCCTCAAGAACACCGATGCGCAGTATTTGATGACCACGCCGCTGACCCACAACACCGATGTCTATGACCCCTCGGAGTTGACCTTGATCACCAGCAAGAAGAAGCGTGATACGCCATGGGCGCCGCCGATCTTTGTCTTGCAGCGCCAGCCGCAGGTGGTGGCAGAGGAACCGGGGCGGCGCGGTCGGCAGAGCAAGCGGGCTTGATCCGTAGATACCGCACCGCTGCACTCAATTGAACTGAGTGCAGCGGATGCGACCTCAGTTACTCACGCGCACCGGTGCGATACCGGGTGCAGCAGCCAAACCAGCGCCAGCGGTAATGGCCGGCAGACTTCGGGCCAGCAAGAACCCCGCCCCCAGCATCATCACCAGAAAATAAATCCCGATGTCGTAGCTGTCGAAGGAGGTGCGCAACCAGCCCACCGCGAACGGTCCGACGAAGCCGCCCAGATTGCCGATGGCGTTGATCATGCCGCGCAGGCCGCCAGAGACTTCCTTGGGAAACAGCAAAGGTGGAATGGTCCAGAAGATGCTGGACGCCGATTGCATGAACAAACCGCAGGCGACGAGAAAGCCGAAGGAAATCCAGATCTGGTTCTTCAGCAAGGTCGACAACAGAAAGCACAGCGCAAATGCGCCGATCGGCAAGGCCGTGTAACGGCGCCGGTTACCGCTGCGGTCAGACAACTGGGCAAATAGTGCCAGTCCGGCAATCATGGCGATGTAGGGAAACATCGACAACAGGCCGATGTTGGTCATTCCGGTCTTGGTCAGTTCCTTGAGCAAGGTGGGCAGCCACATGGCAAAGCCGTAGATGCCGACCTGGTAACAGAAGTAGAGCAGAATCAACTTCCACAAATTGGTGTCACGCAAGCTTTCGCGGTAAGACACCGGACGCCCTGCGCTGTGCTGCAATTCTTTTTGTTCCGTGGCCAGACGTGCGACCAGATAGTCGCGCTCTTGTGCCGAGATCCACTTGGCCTGGGCCGGTGAGTCGCTGATCATGGGGTACCAGATAAAAATCAGGCACAGCGAAATCAGGCCTTCGCTGATGAACAGCCAGCGCCAATCAAATTGCGCGATGATCCAGCCTGACAGCGGGCCGGTAATGATGGAACCGATAGCAATGCTCATGATGAAATAGGCATTGGCGCGGCCACGTTCTTCACGTGGAAACCAGCTGCTGAGAATGACCAGCATGGCCGGCCAGACGCCGCCTTCGGCCACGCCGAGCAGGAAACGCACGATCAGCAGTTGCTGTGACGTTTGCACGAAACCGCATAAAATCGACAGGCCGCCCCAGGCAAGGATGGACAGACCGATGAATTTCTTGGCGCTGTGATGCTCGGCCCAATGTCCGCCCGGCGCCTGCAAAATCACGTAACCGATGAAGAAAATACCCGCTGCCAGACCTGACATGGAAGCGGTCATTCCGAGACTCTCATTCATGCCGCCGGCCATGGCGAAGCCGATGTTGGTGCGATCCATGAAGGAAAAAATGTAGACCAGAATGGCCGGTGGAATGACGCGCCACCAGCGCGCATTGGGTATGACGCTAATTTGATGCATGTAATGTCTCCTGATTTGTTTTTATGAAATGCGTGTTAATGATTGTGGCGTGGCAGCACATTGCCCACGCCACGGTAAGGCACTGCCAACTCCATGCAGGCGCCGGTCTCCAGTTGGCCGACGGTGGTGCGGTAGATTTCTTGCCAAGGGGTCTGGCTCGGACGCATCGGCGTGGCCGGTTCGGTTTTACGGGCCGCCCATTCTTCTTCGCTCACCAGCGCATTGCACAGGCCGGCATTGAGATCGATGCGGATCATGTCGCCGCTGCGCAAAAAGGCCAGTCCGCCGCCGACGGCACTTTCCGGTGAGGCGTTGAGAATCGAGGGGCTGTCGGAGGTGCCTGACTGGCGGCCGTCGCCCAAGGTGGGCAGATTTTTGATGCCGCGTTTGATGAGCGCATCCGGCGGTTGCATGTTGACCACTTCGGCCGAACCGGGCCAGCCCACCGGACCGGCGCCACGTACCACCAGAATGGTGTTTTCATCGATTTCCAGCGTCGGATCATTGATGCGGGCATGGTAGTCGTCGGAGCCTTCAAACACTACCGCGCGGCATTCAAACACGCCTTCGTTGCCGGGTTCAGACAGATAGCGCTGGCGGAACTCGGGCGAGATCACGCTGGTTTTCATGATGGCAAAATCGAATAGATTGCCCTTCAATACCATGAAGCCGGCGGCTTCTTTGAGCGGGGCGGCGTAGGGATGGATCATTTCGCGGTCATTGCTTTCGCGTCCTTGCAGATTGGCCGCCATGCTCTTGCCGCTCACGGTAATGCGCTCGGCCCGCAGTTTGCCGGCCTGCAGCAATTCCCACATGATGGCCGGCACGCCGCCGGCGCGATGGAAACGCTCGCCGAGATATTTGCCGGCCGGTTGCATATTGAGCAAGAGCGGGACATCGTAGCCGTAGCGCATCCAGTCTTCGGTATGCAATTCCACGCCGGCGTGGCGTGCCATGGCGACGATGTGCGGTTGCGCGTTGGTGGAGCCGCCGATGGCGGCATTGACCACCAGTGCGTCGAGAAAGGCGTCGCGCGTGAGGATGGCTGACGGGCGCAGATCTTCGTAGGCCATGCCGACAATGCGGCGGCCGGTTTCGTAGGCGATTTGTCCGCGTTCCCGATAGGGCGCTGGAATGGCCGAGCAGCCGGTGAGCGACATGCCCAATGCTTCGGCGATGGCATTCATGGTCGAGGCGGTGCCCATGGTGTTGCAGTGTCCAGCCGAGGGCGCTGAGGCGGCGGCGATCTGCAAGAATTTTTCTTCATCGATCTGGCCTGCCGATAACTGCCGCCGGCCTTTCCAGATGGCGGCGCCCGAGCCGACCAGTTCGCCATCCATCCAGCCGTCCAGCATGGGGCCACCGGACAGTACGATGGCGGGAATATCCACCGTTGCTGCCGCCATCAATTGGGATGGCGTGGTCTTGTCGCAGCCGGTGGTGAGCACCACGGCATCGATGGGATAGCCGTGCAGGATTTCGACCAAACCCAGGTAGGCCAGATTGCGATCGAGCGCTGCGGTCGGCCGACGGCAGTTTTCGAATACCGGATGCAAGGGAAACTCCATGGGGATACCACCGGCATCGCGGATGCCGTCACGCACACGGCGCGCCAGTTCCAGATGAATGCGATTGCAGGGGCTGATGTCGTTGCCGCTTTGAGCAATGCCAATGATGGGACGGCCGGAACGCAGTTCCTCGGCAGTGATGCCGTAATTCATGAAGCGTTCCAGATACAGCGCCGTCATGTCGATGTGGTCGGGATTGTCGAACCAGTCCTGCGAACGAAAACGACGCGGGGTGTTGTGCTGTTGGGTCATGATCAGGGCTCCGTTGCCAGGCAAGCGAAGCCACAGCAGGCCTGATGGCGCGCTGCTTTGCTGTGGCGCTTGCGCTGCGCCGGTCTCCGCTGTGCATTATTGTTGGTCGTTGGCCGCGCATGGCCATTGCATGCATAGTAATGAGCCTAGCTATGTCAAACAAATGAAATATTTAACATAATCTATATACTCTTATATATATGAAGAAATTCTGTTGAACGGAGCAAGATGAGCGAACTGGATGCAAACTGGCTGATCAGGTCTCACCTGAAGACGCGCCAGCTGGCCTTGCTGCTGGCGCTCGATGATGTGCGCAATATCAATGGCGCCGCCAGCCTGCTTAGCATGAGTCAGCCGGCGGCCTCGAAAATGCTCAAGGAGTTGGAAGAAAGCCTGGGAATCGCCCTGTTTGAGCGCTTGCCGCGCGGCATCAAGCCGACCACTTACGGCGAAAGCATGATTCGTCATACGCGCATGGCCGTCACTAGCCTGGCGCAGGCGCATGAGGATATTGCCGCGCTCAAATCCGGACTGACCGGGCAGGTCAATGTTGGCGTCATCATGGGGCCGGGCATGGCACTGATGGCGCCGGCGATTGCCGCCACCATTGCGCATTCGCCGCTGCTGCGTATTGGCGTGGAACAAAGCAATAGCGCGGCCTTGCTCAAGCGGCTCAAGCGCGGCGATTTCGATTTTCTGGTGGCGCGTGTCAGTGAGCAGACCGATAACAGCGACTTGCAGTACGAAGAATTGTCCGACGAATTGATTTGCGCCATCGTGCGTGCCGGCCATCCGCTGCAATTGCGCGCCCAGTTGAGCTTGCCGGAGCTGGCCACGCAACACTGGATTGTGCCGCAGCAGGGCAGCATTTTGCGCCATCGTTTCGATCTCATGTTTCGGCGCCACGGACTGGAGTCGCCCGGCACCATCGTCGAGACCACCGAGACCATGATTGCCATCAGCCTATTGCGTCAGACCGATTTTTTGCATCTGGTACCGCGGGACGTGGCGGGGCGCTTCATGGACTTTGGCAAGCTGGAGATTTTGCCTATCGATCTGCCTTGCAAGATGGATGGTTTTGGCATTATCAGCAGGCGTAATCAGCTGCTCTCGCCGGGGGCAAAAATTTTCCTGAGCGCGGTACGGGACGTAGCCCGCAACACCTATGCCGGTTACACGGTGTAGCGCGTTTAATCGCCCAGATCAATGCTGCCTATGCTCGCAAGCTCTGTCGGCATTTCATAAAAACTCGCCACCCAGACCTGCTTTGCACGTGCGCTGATCTCATTGAGTGTGGTGCAGACAAAATTGATCGAGCCGCGATCCAGGCTGGCAAACGGATCATCGAGCAGATTGACCAGCGCCCCGGCAGCAAACGCCCCGGCCAGATAGACCTTGCGCTTGCTGCCGGTGGAGAGCATGAACAGCTTTTTTTCCGCATGTGGCAGCAGTGACAAACCCTCCAGCAAACCCGGCACGAGCGTCGCATCAAACCCGGCAAACTGCGCCTGCACCGATGCCAGGTATTGCGGTACCGTCATTTGATCAAACGCTTGCGTGCGCGGGTCGACGTAATGCACTTGCTGGCGATAGCGCGTCGCGTCTTGCTCCAGTCGAACGCCGTTGATGGCTAGTAGCCCGCTCTGGGCTGGCAGCTCCCCGGCCAGCAGACGAATCAGACTGGTTTTGCCGCAGCCGTCGCCGCCGCGAATGATGGTGACGCCGGCGCCAAGCTGGAGCGACAGTTGTTTGAACAGTACGCGCTCGGGATAAGCGAAGCTCAGATCGGTGGCGTGGAGGATGCTTGTACTGGTCATGATGTGGTTCGGTTCGTGTGGTTGCGCAGAGTGATCGTAATTTCACCATTTTTTTCTAGCACCGCCCGTGCGATATCGGCCAGCGTAGCGTTGTCGTTTCGCCTGTGCAGAGCGACTTCGATATCACGGTCGGTAATCAGACCGGCACGCATCTGGCGCAAATCTTTGATGCCATCTTTGACCAGCAGACGTTGCGTGCCGCTGATGAGGTCGTCAAACCATGACCAGCGCGCAATCAAAATGCCAATCAAGCGATGCAGCAACACCAGCATCGCCCCTGCCGCCAAGGTCGGCAGCAATGGTGAGGCACCGACGATGGCGCGGCTGAGAATGGCGCCGAGCAGTACCGTGATGCATAGGTCGAAGGCGCTGCGTTGGCCGAAGGAACGTCGTCCGGAGATGCGCAAAAAAATCAACGTGCAGCAAAACACGATCGCAGCACGCAGCGCCATGGTCAGCGGGGTGAGATGGTCGGTGGCGAGGATGAGGTCATTCAGATGGAGCATGGTGTCTTTAAGAGTGTGGGAAAGCGCAGGGAAGGATGTCGCATTTTGCCTGGCATACCGTCGGTTTTTTGATGTCAGACAAACTATAGCGCAATCCTTGTGCCGGCCCGATTTGTTGTTATTTTGCCTATGCTTAAATGGCATGGGACAGTCACTGGCTGAATTTGTATAGTGGCAAATCAGCGTCGTCGCCAGTGCCGCTTCCTCATGGCTCTATCCTGACGATATCAGCGTAATCCCCATCTCTCAGCCAGACAGGCCAACATCATGGAAATAAAGTGGGTAGAAGACTTCCTCTCGGTGGTCGAAACACTCAATTTCAGCCGCTCCGCCAAGCTGCGCAATGTCACCCAGCCAGCCTTCGGGCGGCGCATCCGGGCACTGGAAACCTGGCTCGGTGCCGAGTTGTTTGATCGTTCCAGCTACCCCTGTTCGCTGACCAAGGCAGGCGAGTCGTTTGTGCCGATTGCGCGTGACATGTTCGATCAGGCGATCCAGGCGCGGCTGATTTTGCGCGGTCAGATGGCTGGCAAGCAGGCGTTGCTCAAGCTTGCCATGCCGCACACCTTGCTGCTGACCTTGTATCCCAAGTTACTGCTGGAAATCGAACAGTGCACCGGCGCTCTGTGCTCCAGTGTGGAAGCCACTAATGTGCACGATGCCGTTATGGCATTGGTGGAGCGCAACTGTGACTTGTTGATTTGCTACCACCACTCGCAACAGGGCATTGATCTTGATGCGCAGCGTTATGCCATGTTGTCATTGGGCAAAGAGCCCTTGCGGCCGTATGTCAAGGCGCTCGACAAGGGTGTACCCAAATATGCTTTGCCGGGCACGGCGGCCGAGCCGCTGCCGTTTCTTAGTTATTCGATTTACTCGTCGTTGAGCCGCATTGTTGAAAAGCAGCTCAGCAACAGCCCGCGTCCGGTGCATCTGTTTCGCCGCTTCGAGTCCGATCTGGCCGAAGGTTTAAAGAGCATGGCGCTGGAAGGCCATGGTGTAGCCTGGTTGCCCGCCAGTGCAGTCACGCGCGAAGTGGCCGAAGGCAAACTGACGCTGGCCATTGCCCCCAACGATGAAGAAGCATTGGCCAGCGGACTGTGGTGCGATGAGATGGATATTCGCCTCTACCGTCGTCTTGACGATAACCGTCCTGATCTGGACCGCATCTGGACCAGCCTTAGCAACGCGCATGCACTGCGTTGAAATGTGCACCAACTCAATATTGAAGGAGTCTACTGTGAAACTCATTACCAACCAGCAAGTCAGCGAGCTGGTGACCACCGCCGATGCGGTGCAAGCGATGCGGGCAGCATTTCTGGCTGCCGGCAATAGCGCGCAGCAGGCCCGTGTGCGCGCTACCGCTGCCAATGGCGTGATGTTGTCGATGATGGGGGCGGTGATTCCTGATGCCGGCATCGTTGGCGCCAAGGTCTATACCACCATCAAGGGCCAGTTCAAGTTTGTCATCACCTTGTTTTCCAGCATTACCGGAGCGCCGCTGGCGACCATCGAAGGTGACACCATGACCGGCCTGCGTACGGCAGCGGCGACGGCCGTGGCCTGTGATGCATTGGCGCGCAAAGAGGTTGATGTGCTGGCGGTGATCGGCACCGGCGTGCAGGCGCGTTCGCATATTCCAGCGTTGTTGCAGGTGCGTAGTTTCAAGGAAATTCTGATTGCCGGCTTGTCCGGTCAGCAGGAACTGGCCGATGAAGTCACTGCTGCCTATGGCGTGCCGGCACGCGTAGTGAGTGTGGATGATGCGGCGCGCCAGGCCGATGTACTGGTCACGGTCACGCGGGCGAGTACACCCTTGTTTGCGGGTGAATTGATCAAGCCGGGTGCCTTTGTGGCCGCCGTCGGCGCCAGCAAGGCCACGGTGCGTGAGCTGGACGACACCGCCATCAAACGCGCTGCTGCACTGGTGGTGGAATGGAAACCGCAAGCCCAAGTCGAGGCCGGCGATCTGGTGCAATGTGCGCCTGGTACGTTCTCGTGGGATGCGGTCTGGGAACTGGGCCAGGCAGTCGATGGCAGCATGGAGTATGTGCGCGGGCCGCAAGATATTGTCATCTACAAGGCCATCGGCATCGGTCTGGAAGATGTGGCGCTGGCCGGGTTGGCCTATCGCAAGGCGGCCGAATGGCACGGCTGGCAGTGATCTTTTAGCTGTGCGGGGCGCGGCTGAGGGTAATAGCTCGTTCCGGACAGGCGCTGACGCATAAGCCGCAGGCACGACATGCATCGGCATGCGGGGTGTAGGCCACTTGCATGCCGTGCACGCGCAATTTGAATTTGTTCAACAAACCCAGCTTGGCGTAGTCGGTGTCGTCAATGCGGCGTATCTCGAAGACGTTTTCCGGACACACGTCCAGACAATCACCCTTGCCTTCGCAGCGTTGCAGGTTGACCTGCGGCTGCAAGGCGCCGGGCGGCAGCTTGCATGGTTGATCGGTGGTGCTGCGCATCTCAGGCCTGGCCTTCCGACTCGCCGGCATCGGCTTTGTTGCGACGACCCCAGCCACCGCGGAAGGAGCGCATGCCTTCTTTGAATTTGCGACGCTCTTCTTCACTCATGTTGTGCCAGCGGCCATGTTGGCGGCAGCCGCCGCGAAAGCCGCCAAACAGGATGCGACACAGAACAAACAGGCCAAGTGCTTGCAGATAGCCGAGCGGATGCATGCCCGGCAACAACGATGGCAGCAGCCAGTTGCATAGCGCCATGACGACACCGCTCAGGACGGCGATGCCGCCGATGACCAGGATCAGGATTTTCCAGAAGCGGGGTTTGCAATTCATGATGTTTCTCCTGCAACAATAATTAAAGATTGAATTCGTCAACCATGCCCTGCAAGCGTTCGCGCAAGGCCAGCACGGCATAACGTTTGCGCGCCAGCAAGGTATTGACGCTGACGCCGGTTTCAGCGGCCAGCTCCTTGAAGCTGCGTCGTTCCAGTTCGTGCGCGATGAACACTTCGCGCTGCGCCGCCGGTAGTTCTTCCAGCGCCGCCTGTAACTCTTCGATTAGCAGTGTGCGGCTATAAGCCGCCTCCGGTCCACCATCGTCGACACCCGGCAGGATCTGCTCCAGCCAGCTGCCGTCTTCGTCATCGCCACCGGCCAGATCATGCAGCGACACTTCCTTTTTTTTGCGGAAGCGATCAATGATGCGGTTGCGCGCCACCCGGAACAACCAGGCGCCGACCTGTTCGATCGGCTCCGGCAGGCGGCAGGCCTCCACCAACTCATAAAACACATCCTGCAAAATGTCTTCGGCTTCACCCTGATCGGCCACACGACGCCGGATGAAATTGCGCAGGCGCGCCGTTTCACGCACGACGGTGTCGGTGATGTGTTGGTTGCTGTCAGCCATTGTTGGCGCAGGTAGCGTCGGTTCCATGCAGTGTAGACGGAGCATGTTTGCCGATATTGTGCGCTGCCGGTTTATTTTTGCGGATGAACTGGCGCAATGGTGTTGTCGCAATGTGTTTGCGCCTGCAATGCATTGAGCAGCATTTGCCCCATGATTTCCGGGCGACCCTGGAAGAGCGTCTGAACCTTGTCAACGCCGCTCAGGCTGCTGCGCAGTTCGGCGCGTAATCGATGGTCGTCAATCAGACGTATGGCCGCGGCAACGTAGTCGTCGACCGAGGTGCCGATGAGCCAGTCGGGAAAATGCAGGCGTTCGAATAAACCTTGATCTATATGCTCATGGACTTCCGGGCCGGTCTTGCATACGCCGACCAGCCCGGCGCTGACGGTATCGATGATGCCGTTGGTGTTGCCGAAAGGAAAAGGATTGATGAACAGATCGCCGCCGGCGATGACCTGCATGTAATCGCGATAGGCTTGATGTGGATACACCGTGGCCGCCGTACCCAGGAACTGGCTGATCACGTGTTGGATTTGGGGATAGATCAGCATGCCTTGCGCTTGCGCCATCAGGAAGTGGAAATGCACTTGCGTGCGCGCACCCTGCAAGATGCGCTGGCAGGCTTGCAAGAAATCGGGATTGAGTTTCATGATGCTGGCCGCGACCATGATCTGCACCACTTCCGGCTGTGTCCTGGGAGCTGGGCGCAGGTCAAGTTGCGCGGCCAGCACCGAGGCACGGTAAGGCATGCCATCGCGAGGCAGCAGCAATAGCTGTTCGCTGAAGCAGGCCGGGTCGCCGACATAATCTTCTTCGACCACCACATAATCCATTTCCACTGAATGCGAGGTGGCCGGATGGCCTAAGGCCATCGCCTGCAGCGGCGCCAGACGTAGGTTGCTCAGGAACATGGTCAGACCGAACATACCCACGCTGGGCATGTACAACACCTGCGTCGCTTGTTGTTGAGCGACATCGCGAATCTGCTGCAGTTGCTCCATCATGGTACCGGGCGTGATTTCGATAAACTGGTCGAACACCGCGCGACCGGCGTCGTCGATGGTTTTGGCATAGCCTATGCCGACCACATGAAACAAGGCGCGCGCTGCTTCCAGCGTGCGGGAGTGCGTTCGGTAGATGGCATGGGCGGCGTAGAACCATTCCAGTACGACCAGCATGACGGGTTTGCCCGGGCCTGGCGCGCTGGGCGGCAACGGCGTTAGTCCGGCGGCGGCGATGCTGCGTCGGATCAAGCCGTTGATGGCCTTTTTGATGTCGTGTTTGTCGGCACGGCGGGCGTAGCTGCAGTGCATGTAGACGTCATGCAGGATGCCGGTGGGCAGTAGATCGATATCATCAATCTGCTCCAGATGCATCGCCAGCCAGGGCAGGATGCGTTCGCGTTTTTCGTAGGCCACAGGCGTGGCCAGCAAACGCGGCGATAGTAAGGCCAGGCACAGACCGGCTGTGAGCACTTTGTCGTGGGACCAGAGGACGGAAAGATCGACAGGAATTTCGGATTCGGGCGAATACAGCAGGCAGAACTTGACCAGATCGCCAGCAGCGATTTCGACTTCATCGAGTTTGCCCTGGCCGCGCATGTTCCAGGAACGTACGACATGGTCGGCATTGCGCAAAGGGCTGGCGGCAAACAGGCTGGCCAGCCAGCGGTGCATCAGCAGCATCAGACCAAAGCCGGGCGCTGACAGCTGGAATGCTGGATCGGCGAACAGACAGGAGATGGCTGCGGTGATGCGGGTGACGACATGTTCGTTCAACTCCTGCGGCAAGACGCTGGTGAGCGGCTTGGCGCTGAAACCATCACCCGGCAGGCCATAATTGTCGTCCAGCCCCTTGAGCAAATCCAGTAGCTCGCGTGCAGCAGGTTCATGCTGGCGCGAGTACGCAAGATATTCGAAATGCTCTAGTGAAAATCCCATATTCCCCTGTTCCATCACGCCAAAATGGCAGATGCCGACGCTGATTTAATGCTGCTCTTCGGCGGCAAACCCCGCTTGACGCACAGCTTCGAGAACCTGCGCCAGATGGTCACGGCCACGGGTTTGCAAGACTAGTTCGATGTCGACGTTTTGCGCGGCCAGCATGGTGAAGGCGCGTTGATGATGTACTTCGTCGACATTGGCGCCGGCTGCTGCCACTGTGGCGGTGAGCTGGGCCAGCACGCCCGGTACGTCGCGCGCCGATACGCGCACGCGTGCCAGCCGACCGGCGCGTACCATGCCGCGCTGAATAATCGCTGCCAGCAGCAAGGGGTCGATATTGCCGCCCGACAGCACCATGCCGACACGTTTGCCGCGAAAGCGCTCAGGATGTCGCAGCAACGCCGCCAGACCGGCGGCACCGGCGCCTTCAACCAGGGTCTTTTCAATTTCCAGCAGCATCAGAACCGCTTGTTCGATATCGCCTTCATCGACCAGCAACAGATCGTTGACTTCACGGGCAATAATTTCGCGGGTCAGTACGCCAGGAGTGCCCACTGCAATCCCTTCGGCAATGGTGCTGCTGCCCTGCGGCAGTTGTTTGCCTTGGACTGCATTGATCATGGAGGGGAAGCGCTCGGCCTGCACGCCCACAATATCAATGTCAGGTTTGCGCGCGCGTGCGGCCACTGCCATACCGGCCAGCAAACCGCCGCCGCCGATGGACACCACCAGCGTATCGAGGTCCGGTACGGCGTCCAGCATTTCCAGCGCTACCGTGCCCTGGCCGGCGATGATGGCTTCATCGTCGTAGGGATGAACGAAGGTCAGGCCGCGTTCTTCGGCCAGCGCAAAGGCATGTGCACGTGCTTGCTCCAGAGTGTCGCCGTGCAACACCACTTCGGCGCCGAAGCCGCGTGTGCGTTCAATTTTCACGCCGGGTGTGAAGCGCGGCATCACGATGAGCGCATGCAAGCCCAGTCGGCGTGCATGGTAGGCCACGCCCTGGGCATGGTTGCCGGCCGACATGGCGATCACGCCGCGGGTGCCGTTGGCGGCGAGATCAATCATCTTGTTGCAGGCGCCGCGTTCCTTGAAGGACGAGGTGAACTGCAGGTTTTCGAATTTGAGAAATACCTGGGCGCCGACGATGTCGGAGAGCGTGCGGGATTCCACGCAGGGGGTGTTGAGGATTTGGCCTTGCAAGCGCTGGGCGGCGCGTTCGATGTCGGCGATGGTCGTAGTCATACAGTCAGCTGAGTAAAGGTGAAACCGCGAGCAGCCATTGTAGCCACAGACGTCCCTGCTGCGGCAATCTTTGCAAGCGCGCAGAGGCCTCTTAGCGCCCGTGCTTGGGCGGCGCATCAGTTGCGCTTAGCTGTTCCCATAGGCTGTTCAGTGCGGGCCGTCGGTTCTGTAGTGCCCGGAATGCACGGATCTCCAGGTTCAATTGCCATTGCTCGCCGCCGGCGCGCAGCAGCCGGCCATCGTCGAGTTCGCTTCGAATCAGGCGCTCCGGCAGCCAGCTCAGGCCATGGCCGTTGACGGCCATGCGCTTAAGTAGCTCCGCCATTTCCGATTCGTAACTGATGTTCAGGACCGGTGTTGCAGGTGCGCCAGCGATGATCAGGTCGGTCACTCGACCAAGGAATGACGTGCTCGGATACGCTAGCAAGCGGGTCGGTTTGCTCTTGCTGCCGGGTAACTGGAAGGCTGTTGCGCCGTTACGGTCAGGTGCCGACACCGGCAAGATCCGCTCATTGCCGATGGTGAGCCATGCATACTGATCCGGATTAAGTAGTAGCGGCAGCTGGGGATGATAAAAACATAACAGCAGGTCGCATTCGCCTTCGCTGAGCGCCATGACCGAGTCGTGAATGTTGGTGGCGCTGATACGAGCATTGATGACGCTACCGCCGACGCTGAGTTGATCGAGCCACTCTGGCAGGAAGCTCAGTGCCAGTGAATGCCCCGCTGTGACGCGCAACATGTTGTCGGCAATTTGTTTGCTGCGTAGCTGGTTGCACACACTGTTGAGCAGCTTGAGGGATTCGGAGGCGGCGTCATTGAACAGTTTGCCAGCGTCTGTCAGCGTCAGCGGATAACTGCTGCGGTCCACCAGCTCCGCGCCGACCCAGGCTTCCAGCGCACGGATGCGGCGGCTGAAGGCTGGCTGGGTAACGTTGCGGTGCTCGGCAGAGCGGGAAAAATTACGCGTTGCCGCCAGGCTGAGGAAATCCTCGATCCATTTAATGTCCATTGGTGCATTCCTTGCTCTTTACAGCGCTGGAGAAATTTTTCTGTTGTTGGCCTCATCTATAACAGCAAGCTGCGCTCTTGAAAAGGCATACGTAGCTTGCTCTGTGCCGTATTGGCATACATTGCAGAACACTATGCTGCACCGACATGAGGACCGTACCACTTTGCATAATCTTGCGGCTTGCCGAGATTATTCTTCTTGTATTGATAAAACTCTCTGTGAGCGTGTGCATCATGCAAATCCAGCAAATCCGGAAGTCACTATCCCTTGGTGTGATTGGTGGCCTGGGCGCTATCGGCAGCGCCGATCTCTATGCCAAGATGACTAGAGCGGTGGCCAAGAGCGGGAAGATCTCGCTGTTGTTCAGCGAGCAGGCATTTGCAGGCAGCGATATGGCGGGAGCTGAAAACGCCCAGGCCAATGGACGCAAGCTGTATGTGTTCGATATGTTGCGCGAGTTGGAGCAACGCCAGTGCGATGCCGTATTGCTGCCCTGCTTTATCAGCCACACTTTTCTTGACGAGGTGCAGGCCGAGATCAAACTGCCGGTCATCGACATGATGGGCGCTATTCGCGACCATCTGGCGCAGCGTTTGCCGAAGTTGAAAAAAATCGGCATCCTGACCTCTAGCTACGTACGCAAGAAAGCACTCTTTGAAAAATATTTTCACCCGGAGGAGATGCAGCTGCTCTACCCTGATGCGGCCGTACAGAGTGCCTGTGTGATGCGTGCCGTCTATGGCACATCGGGTATCAAGAACGGTCATCTCGATGGTCAGTCGATTGAGTTGTTGTATCACGCTTGCAAGGAGCTCATTGATCGCGGTGCGCAGGTGATTGTGCCCGGCATTACTGAAATCGCTGCGGTGGCCGATATGTTGAGCGCACGAGGCATCCCCATCGTCGACACCAATCGTATTTATGCTGAATTTGCATCGCACTTCCAGCCTGTCATGCGGGCGCAGGCGTTCAAAATCGGCGTGGTCGGTGGGGTCGGTCCGGCTGCCACGGTGGACTTTATGGAAAAAATCATCAGCAACACCCCGGCCAAGCGCGATCAGGATCACCTCAAACTGGTTGTCGAACATAATCCGAAAATTCCAGACCGGACCAATAATCTGATCGCTGACGGCGCCGATCCGACCGTGGCAATCTACGCTGCCTGTAAGCGCCTGGAGAACGATCATGCTGACATGATCGCTATTCCCTGCAACACGGCGCATGCCTTTGTGGAACGCATTCAGGCGTACCTGTCGATTCCGATTATCAATATGCTCTCGGAGACGGTTGCTTACATTGAGACCCATCATCGTGAAAAAACCTGCATCGGTCTACTGGCGACTGCCGGGACGATTGCCAGCGGCGTCTATCATCAGCAGATTGCGTGCAGCAAATTCAAATTGCTGACGCCCGACGATGAACACCAGGCGCTGGTGACAGAGGTGATCTATGGTGAACATGGGGTCAAGGCTGGTGTGGTCAACGACTTGGTGCGCGCCAAATTGCTCCGGGCTATTGCCTGGCTGGTTGCCCAGGGTGCAGACGTGATCGTGCTCGGCTGTACCGAACTACCGCTGGTGATTGCTCAGCACGATGCGTTTGAGATAAGTGGCCGCACCGTTGCATTGCTCGACCCGACCGAAATCCTGGCACGTAAATGCGTTGCTCTGGCTGGTTTGAGAAACCAGCCATGAATGACCGGCGTCATCGAGATACGGCAGGTGCTTTTCAGCGGTTCTTGACCAGGGAGCTGGCGCATTGCATGCACCCTGGCCAAACTGATGAGACGCTGACGCGTTTGCATATGTTGTTGCAAAAATCCTCGCTCAGTAGCGCCGAGGCCGATGAGCGCGCAGGACTGCTCAACCGCATCCGGTCACGCTGGCGTTGGCGCACCGCTACCTTGCAGGCATTGCAAGCCAAAAGGCGGCACCGTTAGGGCGCTTTGTTATTACAGCTATTACAGCTTGAAGATGTCGACGATTCTGGTCAGACCGGCCGACTGTGCCTGCAGTGAGGCCGCTGCTGCTGCTGCCTGTTCCACTAGCGCCGCATTCTGCTGGGTGTTGCCATCCATGAGCACGATGGCACGGTTGACTTCGGCAATGCCGGTGCTCTGTTCCTGGCTGGCCGAGCTGATCTCGCCGACGATGTCGGTCACGCGTTTGACGCTGTCAACCACTTCGGACATGGTGGCGCCGGCGTCTTGCACCAGCTTGCTGCCGCTGTCGACCTTGTCTACCGAGTCGGTGATGAGCTCCTTGATTTCCTTGGCTGCGGCCGCTGAACGTTGTGCCAGACTGCGCACTTCCGAAGCCACCACCGCAAAACCACGACCCTGCTCGCCGGCCCGGGCGGCTTCCACCGCGGCGTTCAAGGCCAGAATATTGGTCTGAAAGGCAATGCCATCGATGACGCCAATGATGTCGACAATTTTCTTGGAGGAGGCATTGATGGAATCCATGGTCGCAATGACCTGGCCGACCACGGCGCCGCCGCGGATGGCGACGGCCGAGGCGGACTGTGCCAGTGTATTGGCCTGCTGCGCATTCTCGGCGTTTTGCTTGACGGTGGAGGTCAGCTCATCCATGGCGGCGGCGGTTTCTTCGAGTGCACCGGCTTGCTGTTCGGTACGCGCCGACAAATTGAGGTTGCCGGTTGCAATTTCGCTGGAGGCGGTGGCGATGGTATCGGTGCCGCTGCGGACCTGGCTGACAATATTGACCAGATTGTCGCTCATACCCTTGAGGGCCGCCATCAACTGACCGGTTTCGTCACGCGAGGCAACCGGAATAGGCGTAGCCAGATCACCCTGCGCGACCCGGCTGGCGACGGCGACGGCCTTCACCAGCGGTTGTGTGATCGAGCGCGTAATGGTGTAGGCCAGCATGACGCCGCCGACCAAGGCCAGTGCGCCCAGTGCAATCATGAGCATGCGCGCATTGCGAAACAGACTGTCGACTTGCTGGGTCAGTTGGGTGATGCTGTCACTCTGGCGAATGGAGAGTTTTTCAATGACATTCAGATAAATCTGGCTATCAGGGATGAGCCGATCATCGACGATCTTTTTGGCGCCCTCCTCATTACCGGCATCTTTTTCCTTGAAAACGGCAGTGTTGTCGGCGATGACCACTTTGCGCCGTTCGTTGATTTCACCGAGCAGGGCTTTGCCTTCATCGTCGGTGATCAACTCTTCCATGCGCTTGACCAGGCCGTTGTTGCTGGCGATGGTGGCCACGATTTGGTCTTTGTAGAATTTTTGCTGCACCGGGTCGACGTTCTTGGCGGCTGCCACGATGCGCCCGACATTGATTTCGATTGATTTATAGAAACTGTTGACCAGACGTTCCTTGGTCAGGGCATCGTTGGCAATGCGGTCAGTCAGGTTGCCTACCGATTGCAGACGCCATACGCCGATGCCGGTGATGCAGCTCATGATTACCAGCAAGGCCGCAAAAGCTGCGCCCAGGCGAGTCCCGATCTTCATATTTTTCATAGAGTTGTCCCTTCGTTTTCAGAATCGGATGCCTGCGGTTGTCGCGTCGTCATCTTGTTGTTGGTGATGCCCTGCTTGTGGCGGGGGATGTGCGGTTGAAAATATGGGCCTAGTCTTTTGTATGTACTCCACTATAACGCCCGTTATCGCCACTTACTTTAGGAAAAACGGATGATATTTAGCTGCTTCAGGTTGATGTAAGCCTGTTGTCAGCGGATAGTTGCTACGCGGAATTTTTATAAGGAAAACTTCATACGGTGCTGTGCACCATCGCCGTTGCAACAGCTGTCGGAGCGTTTGCTGGATACGCCAGGAGGAGCATGGGCATCTGTTGTCGACGCGTATTTTGTATTGTCATGGAGATGAACGCGCTACGTTGAGAGCAGCATTTGCTGCATTGCAGTGCTAAAGCATGTATGTCAGAGGCGTTGCCGGGCTGCTTCCTGCACTAAAAAAAGCCATTTTTATCGAGATTGTGAGCGGTACAGGCGAAGAGATATGGCACAATTAATGCATGGTCAATTTATGTATACATTGATTTCACCATTTAAAAGCGGATCACGATGAACAAGTCCTTGCCTTTGCTTCAGCGTCTTTTTCAGCAACTTGCCGGTGTCGGCATGCTGACCGTCCTGACCACGTCAGCCGCTTGTGCCGCTGTCATCAACATCTCGCTTGACGATGACCCCGGCAAGCTGGATCCGAGCCAGTCGTCCATGATCACCGAACGTATGGTGTACCAGAGCATCTTTGACAAGCTGGTCGACCTTGATGAAAACGGCAAGATCGTGCCGATGCTGGCGCAGCGCTGGACGGTATCGGATGATCAGAAGACCTACACGCTGTATCTGCAGAAGGGCGTGAAATTTCAGGACGGCACGTCGTTTAATGCGAAAGCGGTGGAGTTCAACCTCTTGCGCGGACAGGAGCAAAAATCCCTGCGCCGCAACGAACTCAAGTACATCAAGCAAATCACGGTGATCGACGACAGCACCATTAAACTGGAACTGAGCGTGCCGTTTGCGCCCTTTATGTCTATCCTGACCGATCGCGCTGGCATGATGTCGTCGCCCGCTGCGGTGAAAAAATACGGCGACGATTACGTCAACAATCCAGTGGGCACCGGTCCTTTCATCTACAAGGGCCGTCTTAAAGGCGCCACCATTACACTGGAAAAAAATCCGCACTACTGGCAGGCCGGTTTGCCCAAAGCCGACGGCATTACCTACAAGATCATGAACGACGTCAATGTCGCCTTCAATAATCTGCGCAGCGGCCAGGTTGATATCACCAACCGCTTTCCGTACAAGGAAATTACCAATATTGAGGCTGGTGCCAAATATGGCGTCATCAATCAGCCATCGCTGGGCTTTCGTGGCTTTTATCTCAATACCGCCAAGCCCCCTTTTGACAAGCCTGAAGTGCGCCAGGCCATCGATCTCCTGATCGATCGCAATGCTATCGCCAAAGTGGTTTATAACGGTGCCGTAGCGGCCAGTCATTCGCCGTTCAGCAAAGCCCAGTTCGCGCATGGCGACGCCGATGCGCCGCCCAAGCCGGATCTGGCGCGTGCCAAGGCGCTGTTGAAAGCGGCTGGTAAAGAAGCCGGGTTCAGCTTCCGTCTGACGTTGCCGACCACGCCTTACGAAGCTCAGGTCGGTCAGATGATCCAGGGCATGCTGCGTCCAGCCGGCATTAACGTGACGCTGGAAAAGGCGGAACTGTCGACCCAGATCGAAGCCGGCAAGGCCGGTACCTACGAAGGTTTGTTCGTCGGCTGGAGCGGTCGACCCGATCCGGACCAGAACATCTACGACTTCGCTGTCACCAATGGTTCGCTCAACTATTCCAAGTTCGGCAGCAAGGAGCTCGATGATCTGTTGCAGCAGGCGCGTCTGGAAGGCAATGAGGCCAAACGCAAGTTGCTCTATGACCAGGCTATGCAGTTGCTGGTCAAGGAAGTGCCTTACATCTACCTTAATCATGACAATGTGCTGTTCGGCATCGCCAAGTCGGTCAAGGGTTTCCGCTATGTGCCCGACGGCGTGATCCGTACGGCGACCCTGGCTAAATAAGCGCCATTTAATCTGACACTGCGCCGTGCGTACTTTGTTGCGCACGTGCTGCCCAGGCTGAGGCTGAACATGTCGCCATTCATTAAGCGCATTCTGTTGGTGATTCCTACCTTGCTGCTGGTGAGCATGGTGATTTTTTCTCTGCTGGCGATTTTGCCAGGCGATCCGGTAACTGCCATTCTGGGTCAGGAAGCCACGCCCGAAGCCGCGCTGGCGCTGCGTGCTCAACTTGGTCTGGACGATCCGCTGTATCTGCAATATGCGCACTGGCTGGGTGGTGTTCTGCATGGCGACCTCGGCCGTTCTTTCATTGACCACACGCCGGTCATCGATGCCTTGAAGCAGCGCTTGCCGGTGACCATCGAATTGGCGTTGGGAAGTTTCATCGTGGCCATTCTGATTGCCGTGCCGGCCGGTATCATGGCCGCCACCCGGCCGCGCGGCGTGGCCAATTACTTCAGCACGTTGGTGGCGCTGTTTGGCATGTCGGTGCCGCATTTCTGGCTGGGCATGATGTTCATCGTTCTGTTTGCGGTCAAGCTGGGCTGGTTGCCGGCGTCCGGTTATGTGCCGTTGAGTGAGGACTGGCGCGGCAATCTGGCAGCCATGTGCATGCCGATGCTGGCCACCGGTTTGCGCGAGTCGGCTATTCTCATGCGCATGGTGCGCAGCAGTTTGCTGGAAGTGCTGAACGAAGATTACATTCGCACGGCCTTCTCCAAAGGACTCCGGGATAGTCAGGTGGTGATCGGTCATGCGCTGCGCAATGCCCTCATCCCTGTTGTCACGGCCAGCGGTCTGATGGTCTCCGGCCTGTTGGGCGGTCTGGTAATTACCGAAAGCATCTTCGGCATTCCTGGTATGGGCAAGATGATTGTCGACGCCATCTTCCAGCGCGACTACATCATG
>Ga0302156_10000688_pt1 | contig 31595 bp, 27 predicted proteins | sample I_Bog_N3_2_FD_193503 | JGI IMG/M metagenome (GOLD analysis project Ga0302156, IMG submission 193503) | Peat permafrost microbial communities from Stordalen Mire near Abisko, Sweden - I_Bog_N3_2 | ecosystem: Environmental > Terrestrial > Soil > Wetlands > Peat | place: Sweden: Abisko, Stordalen... | reverse complement strand
TGAAGAGGCTTATTCGATAGCCATGCTGCTCGAGGATTGCCGCGCACATCGACCATGGCGTATTTTTGCCTCCGATATCAGTATGCGGGTCTTGTCATTTGCGCGCCGTGCCTTGTATCCGATGGCGCGTGGCGAGCAGATTCCGCATGCTTACCTGTCGCGTTATTGCCTGTGCGGTACCGGTGAATATGAAGGCCATTTTCTGGTTGATCAACGCTTGCGCAGGCGCGTCGAATTTGCACGTTGTAATTTGCTCGACTTGCCACCTGACTTGCACCACGGGTTCGATATCGTGTTCTTGCGCAATACCATTATCTACTTCGATTTTCCGACCAAGGTTGCCGTCCTGAAGTCGGTGATTGACAGGATCAAACCGGGGGGCTGGTTATTCGTCGGGCATTCAGAATCCTTGCACGGCATGCCACTCGATTTACAGATGGTTGCGCCATCGATTTATCGGCGGCTGCCATGACCGAGCGCATTTTTCTCAATCTTGGCGAAATTTATTTCGGGCAAGGAGATGTACAGATCGAAACCTTGTTGGGTTCCTGCGTAGCAATTACTTTCTGGCATGCGACTCGGCGCCTGGGGGGGATGTGTCATTTTGTGTTGCCTGCACGTGGCCGTCCTGCGCTCGATGATGTGCTCGACGGACGTTACGGCGAAGAGGCCTTGTTGCGTTTGCTGCAAGAGGTTCACAAGCATGACACGCTGACGGCCGACTATACGGTGAAAGTTTTTGGTGGCGCCAGTGTGCTGGGGTTGCCGCCAAGTGAAAAACGCATTGGCCAGGCCAATACGGAGTTTGTGCTTGCCATGTTGCGGCGTTTGCATATCAAGATTGTGGCGCAGGATCTGGCCGGTGAAGGTTATCGGTATTTACGTTTTGAATTGAACACGGGTGATGTCTGGGTGCGCCATGGCCATGCCGAATTGCAAGCGGCATTGCCATCGGAGACATTAAGCGAAGTGCTGCCATCGAACCACAGGAGTGTGGCCTTGGGAGAACGTGGATGACGATCAAATTGATGATAGTTGATGACTCCTCGGTGGTTCGGCAGGTCATGCAGGATTTGCTGGCGCCATGTACGGACATCAGTGTCATTGCCACCGCTGCCGATCCAATTTTTGCGATGAGCAAGATGCGCAATAATTGGCCCGATGTGATCGTGCTTGATGTCGAGATGCCGCGCATGGATGGCATCACCTTTCTGCGCCAGATCATGGCGATCAGGCCGACACCAGTGGTGATTTGTTCCTCCCACGCCGATCCCAACAGCGCCATCACCATGGAGGCGGTGGCGGCCGGAGCGGTTGACTTCATTCGTAAGCCGGCTTTGGGTATTCGTGATTTTCTGCACGATAGTTCGGAAGAGTTGGTGGCGGCGATTCGCGCAGCTGCGCAGGTTAGCCTGCCCCCCCTTCAGTGGACTGCTGCGCAGAGTGCTAGCAATGAGCGTCAGATGCGCATGGATGGCATCGGTGTTGCCGATAACGTACATGATGGCGCGCGTCTGAATGCCGATGCCATACTGTCTCCTCCAAGTTACTTGGATGCTTGCATTCCGCACACTCAGAGCATTGTGGCCATCGGCGCTTCGACAGGAGGGCCGCAGGCGCTTGAACAAGTACTCAATGGTCTTTCGGAAGACTGTCCGGGCCTGGTCATCGTGCAACATATGCCTGCCAAATTCACGCTCAATTTTGCCAAGCGGCTGCATTCGATGTCGGCAATTGAGGTCAAGGAAGCGGAACATCATGACCTGGTGTTGCCGGGGCGCGCGCTGGTGGCGCCCGGGGGGACACATCTGCTGGTCATGCGCGAAGGAGAACAATATTATGTCGAAGTACTTGGCGGACCCTTGGTCAATCGTCACAAACCATCCGTAGATGTATTGTTTCGCTCTGTGGCGAAGGCGGCAGGCAAGAATGCGGTTGGTATTATCATGACTGGCATGGGGGACGATGGTGCACGCGGTATGCGCGAGCTGCACGATTGCGGCGCTGCTACCTTTGCACAGGATGAACAAAGCAGTGTGGTTTTCGGCATGCCCAGGGAAGCGATTGCATTTGGTGGTGTCAGAGTCATGGTTGCTCTTGAAAATATTTCTTCTTTGATTGAACGATATGGGAATTAAAACTTCTTTTCCACTGGAAACACTGCTGGTTGTTGACGACAGTGCATTGCAGCGTCTGCATACCGTTGGTCTTATGCGTGATCTCGGCGTGGAGATGATTTATGAAGCCGGAAATGGCCATGAGGCATTGGAACTGTTGGCATTACTCAAGCTGCCACCCAGTTTGCTGATCGTGGATCTTGAAATGCCGGGCATGGATGGTGTCGAATTCATTCAGCAATTGCAGTTGCGCCAGATCAATGTGCCGCTGGTGGTCGCGTCGAGCAGAGAGAACGCCTTGTTGACATCGGTAGAGACCATGATTGAAGCACTTGGGCTGCAAGTACTGGGCGCCTTGCAAAAACCACTCAGTGAAGAGAAGCTCATTAGCGTACTGTGCGCCAACAAAAATGGTTTGTCGCAACCGAAGAAGAATGAAAATGCCCCGACCATTACCGTAGATGAGCTGGCTGAGGCGATCGAACAGAATCAGATCATTCCTTACTATCAGCCCAAGGTGGATATCCGTAGCGGCATGCTAAAGGGTGTGGAAGCACTGGCGCGCTGGCAGCACCCCGAGAAGGGGCTGATTACACCAGACTATTTCATCAGTCTGGCTGAGCAGAATGGCTTGATTCACGATCTGACGTTCTCGATGTTGGAACAGTCGATGCGACAAGCGGTAATCTGGAATAAGCGCGGCTTTGCACTCAAGGTTGCGGTCAATCTGTCGACTTTGTCGCTCGACGTCCCCGGTTTTGGCCAGCAGGTGGCAGACTTGCTGGCGCAACATGCGCTACCGGCCGAACAGATCGTGCTGGAAATCACGGAGAGCTCGGTATCCTCCAATCTCGGCAATTCCTTGGGTACATTGGCGCGTTTTCGGCTCAAGGGTTTCGGTCTGTCCATCGATGATTACGGCACTGGTTTTTCATCGATGCAGCAACTGGCGCGCATTCCCTTTACCGAGTTGAAGATAGATCGTTCTTTTGTGCACGGCGCCCATGCGCGTCCGCATTTAAGGGTCATCTTGCAGTCTGCACTGGACATGGCCAAACGCTTGGAGTTGGTCACCGTTGCCGAAGGTATCGAAGCCATCGAAGACTGGCGCTTGCTGCAGGAATCCGGTTGCATGATTGGTCAAGGTTATCTGATTGCCCGGCCGATGCCACCTGAAGAACTGCCTATATGGCTCAAAGGACATCATCGCCGCTTGTCGGAGCTCAGACCGTTGGTGGTCTCAGGCAATAACCCGGATGGTCAGTCTGCGCTGGATAAAGGTGAAAATTAGTGCGGTGCCCTGAGCTCAGTTGGTGAGGAGATGGATGATCTGGTTGGCAACGCCCGTGCGCCAGGTCAGCGCAGCGCCCATGCCGGGAATCACGATCTCGGGAAAAATGTCTAACAGTGGAATTAATACGAAAGCGCGCTGTGTCATGCGCGGATGCGGCACGCTCAGACGTGCATCATCGATGATGGCGTCGCCGTACAGCAGGATGTCAAGGTCAAGCGTGCGTGGCGCATTGCGGTAAGGTCGCTGGCGGCCGTATGTTTGCTCCAGTGCTTGCAGCGCGTTGAGCAGCTCATATGGTGTGAGTGTGGTCTGCAAGGCAAGCACGGCGTTGACATAGTCGTCGCCGCTGGCTTCAATCGGTGCGCTGCGGTAAAGCGGCGATTGCGCAATCACAGTGCTGTGCGGTAATTGCGCCAGCTCCTGGATGGCATTGCTCACCGTCGCGAGGGCATCTCCCAGATTACCGCCAATGCCAATGCAGGCCGTCACAACTGCTTCAGGCCCGACTGTCATTACGCATCACCGGCCGTATTGTCACTGGCATTGCCAGATTTCCCGCTGCGATTGCGGCCACCGCGTCGTTTGCGTTTTTTTGCTGGACCCGTTGACGTACCGGCAACAGCCGGGCTTGTGCTGGCAGTGACAGGCTTGCGGGTCAACAAGGCTTCCCGTTGCGAGCCATCGCCCTCCATGAATTCAGTCCACCATTGACCAAGTTCTGCATCCAGTTCGCCGGAGGCGCAGCGCAACAACAGGAAGTCGTAGCCGGCACGCAAACGCAGGTGTTCCAGCAGTTTATAGGGAGCTTTGCCGCTGCGGCGTTCAAAGCGCGGCTGCATGGCCCAGATGTCGCGCATGTCAGAGGCGATCTTGCGTTGCAGGGCCAGCTTTTCAGTCTGCGTATTGAGCACATCGTCGGCAGCCAGATGCAGGGCCGGAATCGGATATTCGCCTGCGGCTTGATAGGCGCGCCATTTTTCCAATACCTGGTGCCACAACAGTGAGGCAAACAAGAATCCGGGCGACACCGGTTTGCCTTGGCTGATGCGGCTATCGGTATTGGCCAGCGCCAGAGTCACGAATTTTTCACCCAAGGGTTGTTCCAGCACCACGTCGAGCAGCGGCAGCAAGCCATGATGCAGGCCCTGCGTGCGCAGTTGCTGCAGGCAGGCCAGTGCATGACCGCTCATAAGCAGCTTGAGCATTTCGTCAAACACGCGTGCGGCCGGAACATTGTTGATGAGCGGGGCCATGACGGCGATAGGCGCACCGGTGGCAGCGTCAATCGAGAATTTCAGTTTGGCGGCGAAACGTACCACCCGCAACATGCGTACCGGATCTTCACGGTAACGTTCTTCCGGTACGCCGATGATGCGCAGCGTCTTGGCGCGGATGTCGTCCATGCCGCCATGATAGTCAAGCACGATTTGTGCGGCCGGATCGTAGTACATCGCGTTGATGGTGAAATCGCGTCGCACGGCATCTTCATGTTGTTCGCCAAAGGTGTTGTCGCGCAGCACGCGGCCATGTTCATCCTTGGGTGCGCTGTTGACTGAACTGCCTCGGAAGGTGGTCACTTCAATGAGTTCCTGGCCGAACATCACATGCACGATCTGGAAGCGGCGGCCGATGATGAAGGCGCGGCGGAACAAATGCTTGACCTGTTCCGGCGTGGCATTGGTGGCAACGTCGAAATCCTTGGGTTTAACCGCCAGCAGCAGATCACGCACTGCGCCACCGACGATGAATGCCTTGAAGCCGGCCTGTTGCAATGTCTGGGTGACGCGAATGGCGTTGGGGGACACCAATTGCAGGTCAATACCGTGCTGCTTCTGACTGAGTACGCTCGGTTCAGTGGCAGAGCGGACGGCAGTTTTCTTGTTCTTGCCGAGGATGGAGCGGATAAACTTATTAATCATTGCGCGTGCGCATCGTCGAAGAGATTCAAAATCGGCCAGCCCTGAGCGACGGCATGCGTTTTGAGCCTGTCGTTGGGATTGGTTGCTACCGGATGGGTCACGCGCGCGAGCAACGGGATGTCGTTTTGCGAGTCGCTGTAAAAATAGCTTTGCGGGAAGTCTTCAATGGTTTTCCCCATACCTTTGAGCCAGGCTTCCGTATGCGTGATTTTGCCTGGGCCGTAGGTTGGCGTACCCAGTAATCTACCGGTCATGCGGCCGTTGGCATCGACTTCTGGTTCGGCACCGATCAAATGATGAGCCTTGAACAGTTTGGCAATGGGTGTCGTCACGAAGCTGTTGGTGGCGGTCACGATAGCGACCAGATCGCCGGCATCGAGGTGCTTTTGTACCAATGCCACGGCAGCAGGCACCATGGCTGGCTTAATCACTTCTTCCATGTATTGCTGATGCCACTCATCGAGTTCAGCTCGGCTGAATTTGGCCAAGGTGCCAAAGGCGAATTCCAGGTATTTCACCGGATCGAGCGTGCCGGCCTGATAGTGCGCAAACCATTCATCATTGGCGCGGCGCAAAGCATCGCCATCGACGGCGCCGGTACGAGCCAGGAATTCACCCCACTCATGGTCGGAGTCGATAGGGATGAGCGTGTGGTCAAGATCAAATAAGGCAAGATTCATGGCGTAATTTCTTCGGTTTTCTGTAATAGGAGGTCGCGTAGCAGTGGCAGGGTGATCGACCGCTTGGTTTCCAGAGAATAGCGGTCCAGCGCATCAAGCATGCGCGACAGCGATGGCATGTCGCGGCGGTAATGCGTGAGCAGATAAGTGAGAATGGTCGGGGATACGGTCATGCCGCGCGCCTGTGCCGATTGCGTCAGTGCGGCGATTTTTTCGTCGTCGGTGAGGCCGTGCAACTGATAGATCAGACCCCAGCTCAGGCGGGTGCGCAAGTCTTCTCGCACTTGTTCTTGTAGTAGCGCCGGCGGTAGTGCGCCGGCACTGATGAGGTAGCCGCCTTGTTCGCGGATCTGGTTAAACAGATTGAAGGCGGCAATTTGTGCCGCCGGTGACAACTGCTCGCAGTCGTCGAGCAGATAAACGTTCACCGCTGGGCTGTAATCGAAGGCCGGTAGGAGTTCGTTTGCGCTAATGCTGCGACTGTCCTCGCAAGCCTGAGCCAAGGACTGCAGCAAATGTGTTTTACCGGCGCCGCTGGCACCCCATAAGTAGATGAAGCGGTCACTCAAGCTGGGCAGGACATCGTTGCTGCCGATGCCTTGCAGTCGTTGCAACAACTCGGCATTCTGGCCGGTGACGAAGGTATCGAATGTGGGCGGTTGCTGTGCGCTTAAATCAAGCAGAAGTTGTCTCATGTCTCGCTATTGTAGAAACTGCTGCTAAGGTAGTGGCTACGCAGGTGGCGCACCATCACCGACACGATCGCCGATGCAGGCAGCGCCAGCAAAATGCCGACAAAACCGAATAGCTGACCAAACGCCAACAAGGCGAAAATCACCACCAGCGGATGCAGGCCGATGCGCTCTCCCACCAGTTGCGGCGTTAGAAAAAAACCTTCCGCGACCTGACCAATGCCATAAATGATGGCAACCGCAATCAAACCGTAAGGGCCAGGGAACTGCAGTATTGCAGCAATGAGCGCCAGTACTAATCCCAGGCCAAAGCCGACATAGGGAATAAAGACTAGAAGGCCGGTCAAAATGCCAACCGGCAAGGCAATGTCAAAACCGGCAATGGCCAGCGATACAGAGTAATAGGCTGCCAGAATCAACATCACCAGCAATTGGCCTCGTAGATATTGTGCCAGCAAGTCGTCGACCTCTTCTGCCATGACGCCGACCTTGCTGGTCCAACGGCGCGGGATCATAGCACGCAGCCGATTGATAAAAGCATGCCAGTCTTTCAACAAATAAAACAACACCATGGGAATGAACAGTAAATTGGCCAACGAGGCCAATAGAGCGCTGCCGCCGACTTTTACCGAGGCCAGCAGGGAGCTCCAGATTTCATCGCCGCTGGTGGCCAGTTGCTGAGTGAGCAATTTTTTGATGCCAGCAACATCCAGGCTGACATGCACGCCGTACTCTCTCAGTCGTGGCGCCACCGTGGCGTTAAGCTTGTCGAGAAAATTGGGAATCTGTTGTTGTAATAAAGGTAATTCCTTGAACAGCACCGGCACCACCACCAGCGACAGCGCTAGTATTACCAGCGCCAGCACCAGCATCACCAGCATCACCGCCAGCGTGCGCGGCAAGGGAAAACGGCCGAGCCGACGGCGCGCCAGCCAGTCTACTCCCGGGTTTAGGGCGTAAGCCAAGATTGCAGCGGTGATGAATGGGGTCAGCATCGGCCCCAGCAAGATGACGAGGCCGAGCAACAATAGCCCTAAAATGAGCCACAACAAGCTTTGTTTTTGCTCATTCGATAAAGAAAAAGGCATGGAAATCGGGCTTTAGGCGAATCGGTTTGATAAAATCATGGTTTAAATGGTGTTCAGCCATCGTTTATCTTCGGATAAATTTTCTTAGACCTGCTCTATTTTACCGCCTCTAGTGCCAATATCATCATGACTTCATCATCCAATGTTTCCCTTTCTTACCGTGACGCCGGCGTCGACATCGATGCGGGCGACGCGCTGGTCGAGGCGATCAAGCCATTTGCCAAGCGCACCACGCGGGAAGGCGTGCTGGGCGGGATCGGTGGGTTTGGCGCACTGTTTGAGATCAGCAAGAAATTTAAAGAGCCGGTGCTGGTATCCGGTACCTACGGCGTCGGTACCAAGCTGAAACTGGCGTTTCTGCTCAAGCGTCACGACACCGTAGGCATTGACCTGGTCGCCATGAGTGTCAACGATATTCTGGTACAGGGCGCAGAACCGCTGTTTTTCCTGGATTATTTTGCCTGCGGCAAGCTTGATGTGCCGAGCGCCACTGATGTGATCAAGGGCATTGCCAAGGGTTGTGAGCAGGCTGGTTGTGCGCTCATCGGCGGTGAAACTGCCGAGATGCCGAGCATGTATCCGGACGGCGAGTATGATCTGGCTGGTTTTGCGGTCGGTGCGGTGGAAAAATCCAAGTTGATCGACGGCACCAAGATTATCCCGGGCGATGTTGTGCTGGGTCTGGCCTCTTCGGGCGCCCACTCTAACGGTTATTCGCTGGTACGCAAGATTCTTGAAGTCGCCAAGCCTGATCTGGATGGTGATTTCCATGGCCGTAAACTGGCTGACGTACTGATGGAGCCAACGCGCATTTATGTCAAACCGTTGCTGGCCTTGATGGAAAGCATGGAAGTCAAAGGTCTGGTTCATATCACAGGCGGCGGCTTGGTGGAAAATGTGCCGCGCGTGCTGCAGAGTAATCTGACAGCCGTGCTGCATCGCGACGCCTGGCCCATGCCACCACTGTTTGCCTGGTTGCAAGAGCATGGCGGTGTGGCCGATGCCGAGATGCATCGCGTCTTCAATTGCGGTATCGGCATGACTGTCATCGTCGCCAAAGAAAACGCCGATGCCGCAATTGCCCAGTTGCAAGCTGCCGGCGAAACCGTCAACCGTATCGGTGAAATCCGCGCTCGTGCAGACGGTGAGGCGCAGACTATCGTGGTCTGATCGTCTATGCGCGGTGGGTCGGCGCTAACGCCGGCCTGTTAGCAACAAAAAAGCGGCAGCAAGAAATTCTTGCCGCCGCTTTTTTGTTGCGCCCAGCATTAACCGGGTTGTTGTGCGCGGTCGTGATCGCCTTGTCCTGCCAAAGTTTGCCGAGAGATCTGCGTTGTGTTGCGCGCAATCGCCTCCGGCGGCGGCACGCGTACCGGCTGGCTCAGCACGTCACGGCTGGAGAGTACATTCGATGTGGTTTCAGGTGCGGCGTTCCAGACCGGATCATCGATGGCTTCGAACACGGATTTGAGTTGCGCGCCCCAGCTATTGCGGATCATCTGGAAATACTGGTTGTGCTCATCGATGGTGACAAAGCGCGATACTGCCAGGCTGTTTGTATCGTAGAGCAGCAAGTCGAGTGGCAGACCGACCGAAATATTCGAACGCAAGGTCGAATCCATCGAGATTAGCGCACACTTGGCGGCTTCATCAAGCGAACTGGTCGGCGTGACCACGCGATCGATGATGGGTTTGCCATATTTGGCTTCGCCGATCTGGAAATAGGTATTTTCATCGTGAGACTCGATGAAGTTGCCGGCAGAATACATTTGAAACAGACGGCAGCGCTCACCTTTGATCTGACCACCAAAAATGATGCTGACGTTAAAGTCGATACCGAATTTTTGCAATTCTTCGGCATCGCGGTCATGCACCGTGCGAATGGCGTCACCTAAAATTTTGGCGGCTTCGTACATGGAGGTGGCGGTCCAGATTGAGCGTCCATCGGCGTTGGTTTTTTCGCTGATGATCTGGCGGATTGATTGTGAAATGGAAAGATTGCCGGCGGTCATCAATACCATGACGCGTTCGCCCGGGTTCTCATAGACATTCATTTTGCGGAATGTGCCGATATGATCGACACCCGCGTTCGTACGCGAATCTGATAAAAAAACCAGGCCGTCGTTGAGGCGCATGGCCACGCAGTAAGTCATGATGAGAGAAAGAAGCGTAAAACCTGGATTTTACAGGAAGCCCTGTCGGCGCCGGGCGCAGACAGGGTAAAAATGTCGCTGTGCTGATACATTATCAGCAAATTCTTGATACTTTTTCAGCGACTGGTCTCTGTCGTTGTTATTTTATGCTGCCAAAGGCACAAGAAAATCTTTACTGATACGGTTGCCAAGCTCAAAAATGCGTTCCAGAAACACGGTCAGATAATCGTGTAGACCGGCGTCGAGAATTTCTTCGATACGACTGAACTGGAGGTCGGCATGCAGTTTTCCGGCAAAGCGTTCGGTATCGGCCGAGACATCGTTGTGCACGTTTTTGAGGTTACTGAGCACCTGATCCATACACGCCAGCAGCGAGCGCGGCATGTCGCCACGCAGGATCAGCAGTTCGGCTACGCGTTCCGGTGTGATGACATCGCGATAGACCTTGCGGTAGATTTCAAAGCCTGACACCGATCGCAGGATCGCGGCCCAATAATAGAAATCGATCTGTTGGTCATCGTCCTTGCGTAACAGGCCCTGACTTTGTTGCTGACTTTGTTGCTGACTTTGCTTGCCTTGGGTTTCCTTGGCGCCGTGAAATTTGACGTCGATAATGCGCGCCGTGTTATCGGCACGTTCCAGGAAGGTACCCAGGCGGATGAAGTGGAAGGCTTCGTCCTTCAACATAGTTCCAATTGTCACTCCACGTGACAGATGGGACCGGTGTTTGACCCATTCGAAAAATTCACTCGGATTTTGCTCAAGCGCATCGGTGGTCAGATAGCTCTGCATCTTGATCCAGGTAGCATTCTGGATTTCCCAGGCTTCGGTAGTCAGGGCGCCGCGCACGGCGCGGGCATTTTCACGCGCCTGACGCAGACACGAGGCAATCGATGAAGGATTGCCGGGGTCGCGCACCATGAAGTCGATGACCTCCTTTTGCGTCAGTGCATCGTATTTCTGCTCATAGCCATATAGAAGTTCAGATATGCCGAGTATGGCGCGCCAGCCTTGCTCGGCATCGTCGGTCGATTGCGGTAGCAAGGCGGTTTGCACGTGTACGTCGAGCATGCGTGCGGTGTTTTCAGCGCGTTCGGTATAGCGCGACATCCAGAAAAGGTGATCAGCGGTACGGCTCAACATGTTTATTTCTCCAGAATCCAGGTGTCCTTGGTGCCGCCGCCTTGCGACGAATTCACCACCAGCGAGCCATCCTTGAGCGCCACGCGCGTCAAGCCGCCCTTGACCATCGAAACCGTCTTGCCGGACAGAACGAAGGGTCGCAGATCCAGATGGCGCGGCGCGATGCCAGACTCGACATAGGTCGGGCAGACCGACAGCGCCAAGGTCGGCTGGGCAATATAGCCGTCTGGCTTGGCGATGATGCGCTGACGGAAATCTTCGATTTCCTGCTTGCTCGAAGCGGGCCCCACCAGCATGCCGTAACCGCCGGCACCGTGAACTTCCTTGACCACCAGCTTGTCCAGATTGGCCAGGGTGTAGGAAAGATCTTCCTTTTTGCGGCACTGATAGGTAGGAACGTTGTTGAGGATAGGTTCTTCCGACAGGTAAAACTTGATCATGTCGGGCACATAGGGGTAGATCGATTTATCGTCGGCCACACCGGTGCCGATGGCGTTGGCCAGCGTCACCTTGCCGGCGCGATAGGCCGCCAGCAAGCCAGGTACGCCTAGCGAAGAATCGGCGCGGAAGGCCAGTGGATCGAGATAGTCGTCGTCAATGCGGCGGTAGATTACATCGACCCGTTTGGGCCCGCGCGTGGTGCGCATGTAGACAGTATTGTCCTTGACGAACAAATCTTTTCCTTCGACCAGTTCGACACCCATTTGCTGGGCCAGGAAAGCGTGTTCAAAATAGGCCGAGTTGTACATGCCAGGTGTCATTACCACCACCGTCGGATCAATCACGCCCACCGGTGCTACCGAGCGCAGATTGTCGAGCAGCATGTCGGGATAATGATCAACCGGCGCAATCTTGTGTCGGGTGAATAACTCTGGAAACAGGCGCATCATCATTTTGCGGTTTTCCAGCATGTAAGACACGCCAGAAGGTACTCGCAGATTGTCTTCCAGGACGTAGAACTCGCCTTCGCCGGCACGCACGATATCGACTCCGGCGATGTGGGCGTAAATGTCGGAGGCGACATCGACGTCCTGCATCTCTGGACGATATTGGGCATTCTGGAAAATCTGTTCAGCGGGAATCACACCCGCTTTGATGATTTTCTGATCATGGTAAATATCATGGATGAACATGTTCAGCGTTTTGACACGTTGCACCAATCCAGCTTCCAGCTTGGCCCATTCGGCCGCATGAATGATGCGAGGAATGATGTCAAACGGAATCAAGCGCTCCGTGCCTGCGTCGTTGCCATAGACGGCAAAGGTAATGCCGACGCGGCGGAAGATCAGGTCGGATTCGGCACGCTTGCGGGCAATCGTTTCGGCAGACTGAGAGGATTGCCAAGCCGCGAATTCATCGTAGTGTTTGCGGACGGAAGCACCGTCGCCGGAATACATCTCGTCAAAAAATTTGGCCATAAATTTGCTTCGTTTCGAGTGCGACTGCGGAGGAAATATTCTATGAGTGCTGATGCCGATCAGGTCGGATCTTGACGGATTTTTTTAATTGAAATTGCTTGCCGAGTCATCCTCATCGCTTGTGAAGGTATCTACAGACTATCATGCCATTTCCGCTTTTGGACAGAGAAAATTACACGACGATGACATGCAGACGATCATGTGCGGTAGGTGATGGCAGCGGTTTGCGAGTGATAAACTCCTTTCAGTTCATGCCCACGGTGTGGGCGCCGGTACAGCACACGGTGCGGGCATATCAATGGTGGTGAAATCGGCTGGACTGACGATTTCCAGATATTCCATATCCGGCGAATAGTCGAACAGAAAATGGACGATGCCCGGTCGCTGGTGCACGCAGTCGCCGGCCTTGACCAGAGTTTCTTTATCGTCGTACATGAAGCGTGCCCAGCCCTTCAACATGATGACGATATGGAAATTTGCCTCATGCCGGTGCCAGCCGGTCCCAGTTTCTGGCGCCTGGTTGGCTTTGACCAGTTGAGCGACTACCTGGCCGCCAGTGGCTGCAGCGATGCCGAGATCGCGATACATGAAAAAATCGCGTAGTCCACCACTCTCGTAAGGGGTATCGCCCTCGCTGACATGAGAAAACATATTCAATGCCGTTGCTGTATTCATGACGCTCATCCTTTCTGCGCTGGTGCGCATGACTTGATTTTCATAAATCCTGGCGGTGGTCATTTCAGTCTATGGTGCTCAGAACTCGACGTCCAGTTCGTCGATATCTTCCGGCTCTAGTTTCGCCGCGGCAACCCATTCCTGCATTTCCGGCATCTCCATGATGCGTTGGCTGTAAGCCACACACACTGGTTCCAGGGCGACGTCGTAAGTCAAGAAGCGGGTCACTACAGGGGCGTACATGGCGTCGGCGACAGTACGTTCGCCGAACAGATACGGGCCGCCATACATGGCTAGACATTCTTTCCAGATGGTGGTGATGCGGGCAATATCAGCTTGCGCACGCGACCATACCTTGAAGTTCGGAAAATGCCCCTTGAGGTTCATCGGTAGTGCTGCACGCAGGGCGCTGAAGCCAGAATGCATTTCACCGCAAATAGCGCGGCAATGTGCGCGGGCGGCTTGATCCGCTGGCAACAGTCTGGCCAGCGGGCGCACTTCGTTGAGATATTCGGCAATGGCCAAGGTATCCCATACCAAGATTTTTCCGTGTTTGAGACTGGGTACCAGAATCGAGGATGACAACAACAGAATTTCGGCGCGTGCATCCGGATCGTCCGGCGAGACGATATCTTCCTGAAAGGGCAGCCCGGCAAATTTTGCCAGCAGCCAGCCGCGCAGGGACCATGATGAATAATTCTTGCTGGTAATGCGCAAAGTCGTTTTAGGCATCTCGGTCCTTTATTTATGTATGTGTGCTTTGACTTTGTTGACCTAGGCGCGCTGATGTTTGCAGGAACGCGTACGTGTTGCCAAGTGTTGCTTTTTACTACTTGCAAAGGGCGTGCCAGGGATGCATCTTTACCTATACCTGAGCATGTTCCATACCTTATGGATGTTCAGTGGCATGCATATTGCATCGAGTAGCAGACTGACTGGTGAGAACAAAAGGAATGGGTAGTCCTATGACGAATATGTACCAGACATATCAGCAATATGCTGATGCCACCGATCCGATGCGCGCTTCGGCGCGTCTTGCGGCGCCGTATCTGAGCCAGACGGTGGAACAATTCATGAGCCAGGTCTGGTCTGGCTTGCCGGCGAGTCAGACGATGCGCAAACTGGCTGCGGCCTATGAGGTGTTTGCACGCACCCAGTTGACCCACGTACGGCCGCCGTTTGCGATCGACAGCGTTGAAGATGGTGGTTGCACCGTTTCGGTGCGAGAGGAAGTGGTAGATCAGACGCCGTTTTGCAGCTTGCTGCGTTTCCGTAAGGAAACAGCGGCAGCGCAACCGGCCGTCTTGCTGGTGGCGCCGATGTCGGGGCACTTTGCCACCTTGTTGCGCGGCACCGTCAAGACCTTGTTGCGTGATCACGACGTCTACATCACTGACTGGCACAATGCGCGTGACGTGGCGCTCGAACACGGCCGTTTCGGGCTGGATGAATATGTTGAGCACCTGATTCGCTTCCTGCAAACCATCGGTCCTGGCGCGCATATTGTCGCTGTCTGTCAGCCGACGGTGGCCGCCATTACCGCCGTGGCCGTGATGGCCGAGGCCAATGACCCGGCGCAGCCGCGCAGCATGACGCTTATGGCCGGCCCTATTGATACCCGCGTCAATCCCACTACCGTCAACGAATTGGCCAAGAGCAAACCGATAGCATGGTTTGAATCCAATCTGGTCAGTACAGTGCCGCAACGTCACGCGGGCGGCGGTCGTCGCGTCTATCCGGGCTTTTTGCAATTGACGGCATTCATGAATATGAACCTCAATCGCCATATCGATGCCTTCCGCAATCTGTACCACTATCTGGTGGACGGCGAGCATGAGAAGGCCGACGCGATCAAGGTGTTCTACGAGGAATACTTCGCCATGGCCGATCTGCCGGCTGAGTTTTATCTGGAAACCGTACGCGTGGTCTTCCAGGAACATGCCCTGCCGCTCGGTCTGTTGCAGTATCAGGGGCGGCCTGTCAATCTCAAGGCCATCCGACGTACCGCGTTGTTTACGGTAGAAGGCGAAAAAGACGATATCTGTGCGGTCGGACAGACCGTGGCCGCACAAGATTTGTGCAGCAGCATCCGTCCTTATATGCGGCTGCACCATGTGCAGACGGCAGTAGGACACTATGGGGTCTTTAATGGCCGTCGCTGGGACAATGAAATCTATCCACGATTGCGGGATTTCATTAATATGCACCAAGGGTGATCGGTAGGTATTGATCATCTTGGTGCATCATTGCCCGAATTGCTTTCCATCCACCCGCTCAAACTTGCTTTGTTGTAAAGGATATCCATGTCAATTCATGTGGCGCTGAACCATGTCACGTCGTATCGTTACGATCAACCGATTCATCTCGGGCCGCAAGTCATTCGCCTGCGTCCCGCACCGCATTGTCGTACGCGTATCCTGAGTTACACGCTGCGCGTGCTGCCGCAGCCGCATTTCATCAACTGGCAGCAAGACCCGCAGTCCAATTATCTGGCGCGGCTGGTGTTTCCGGAAAAGACCACGGAATTTCGTATTGAGGTCGATCTGGTTGCCGAGATGTCGGTCATCAATCCGTTTGATTTCTTCCTTGAACCATATGCCGAACAGGTGCCGTTCGACTATGCCAAGGAGCTGCAAAACGAATTGGCGCCGTATCGTAAGACTTTGCCGCTGACGCCGGAGTTTGAGAAATTCCTCAACAGCATTTCTCGTGAAAAGACGCGTAGCGAAGATTTCCTGGTGGCAATCAATCGCAAGCTGGCCGACGCCATCAGTTACACGATTCGCATGGAGCCGGGTGTGCAAACACCGGAGCAGACGCTGACGCTGGGTTCCGGTTCTTGCCGTGATTCGTCCTGGTTGCTGGTGCAGTTGCTGCGTCATTTGGGACTGGCGGCGCGTTTTGTTTCGGGTTACCTGATTCAATTGACTGCCGATCAGAAGTCGCTCGATGGCCCCTCCGGACCGGAAGCTGATTTCACCGATTTACATGCCTGGTGCGAAGTTTATTTGCCGGGTGCTGGCTGGGTCGGACTGGATCCGACTTCGGGCTTGTTTGCCGGCGAAGGGCACATTCCATTGTCGTGCACGCCGGAGCCTTCTTCGGCGGCTCCGGTCAGCGGTCTGGTTGATCCCTGCGAGGTCGAGTTTGACCATGTCATGAGCGTGGCGCGCATCTGGGAAGCACCGCGCGTGACCAAGCCTTATAGCGAAACGCAATGGCAGGACATCGAAGCACTTGGTCATGCCATCGATAAGGATCTGCATGCGCTTGACGTGCGCCTGACCATGGGCGGCGAGCCGACTTTCGTGGCACTTGACCATCCGGATGAACCGGAATGGAATACCGCCGCCATGGGCGAGACCAAGAAGCCGCTGGCGGCCGATCTGTATCACCGTATGCGTGAAAAATATGCGCAACAAGGCTTGCCGCATTTTGGTCAGGGTAAATGGTATCCCGGCGAGCAACTGCCACGCTGGGCCTTGAACTGCTACTGGCGTCGCGACGGCCAGCCGATCTGGCGCAACCGCGATCTGATCGGTGACGAGACCCGACCCAACGTCAAGGATGAGGACATTAGCGAACGTTTCCTTAAAGCGGTGGCAAAGCGCCTGTCGTTGGACGGCAAACATGTATTTTCGGCCTTTGAAGACGTGTTCTACTATTTGTGGCGTGAGCGCCGCCTGCCGGGCAATGTCGACCCCTTCGACGCGCGCCTGGATGACAAGCAGGAACGTGAGCGACTATTGCGGGTGTTTTCGCAAGGACTAGACAAGATTGCCGGGCACGTCCTGCCGCTGGCGCGTCGGGCCGATAATCGGGGTTGGCAAAGCGGTGACTGGTTTTTGCGCGGCGAACGCTGCTACCTTTACCCGGGCGATTCGCCGCTGGGTTATCGCTTGCCGCTGGATTCACTGCCATGGGCCAAGGCCTCTGACTTGCCGCATGTCTATCCGGCCGATCCGACCCAGGCCTTCTCTGCCTTGCCATCGGCAACTGAAATTCGTCACCAGGTTGGCGGCCGCGCAGCGCAGGCAGCGCCGCAAGGAGTGCCAATCGCCACCGCATTGGCGGTGCTGAAAGATCATTTCGCGGCGCGTTCCAACGCCGGTATTCAAGCTGGCAAGGTGAAAGCCAGTTTGCAGACCGGCAAAGCGGACGCTATTAAAGTCGTGCCGGTGCCTGTGCCATTCGAATCGGCTAGCTGGATCACACGCACCGCCCTGTGCGCAGAAGTTCGCAAGGGCGTGCTGTATCTGTTCATGCCGCCGCTGGAGCAGATGGAAAATTATCTGGCCTTGGTGGCTGCCATTGAAGCGACAGCGGAAGAGTTTGAGCAACCGGTGGTGATGGAAGGTTACGAGCCGCCACATGATCCGCGCGTACGCAAGTTCAGCGTTACGCCCGATCCGGGCGTCATTGAAGTCAATATTCAACCGGCCGCCAATTGGGCCGAATTGGTCGAGCAGACCACGCATTTGTATGACGCGGCGCGGGCATCACGCCTGACTACAGAAAAATTCATGCTCGACGGTCACCATTCCGGCACCGGCGGCGGTAACCACATGGTGTTGGGCGGCGCTACCACGATCGATTCGCCGTTCCTGCGGCGTCCCGATTTGTTGCGCAGTTTGATCAGCTACTGGCACAACCATCCTTCACTGTCTTACCTGTTCTCGGGTATGTTCATTGGTCCGACTTCGCAGGCGCCGCGCATTGATGAGGCGCGCAACGACTCCACCGCTGAGATTGAACTGGCGTTTGTCGAAATGGAAAAACAGATGGGCCAGGGCGGTTGTGCTCCCTGGTTGGTGGATCGCCTGTTGCGCAACTTATTGATCGATGTCACCGGCAATACGCATCGCTCCGAATTTTGCATCGACAAGCTCTACTCTCCTGACAGTGCCACCGGCCGTCTGGGGCTGCTGGAATTGCGCGCCTTTGAAATGCCGCCGCATGCACGCATGAGCCTGACGCAGCAATTGCTGTTGCGGGCGCTGGTGGCGCGGTTCTGGAAGACGCCATACAAGCCGGCGCGACTGGTGCGCTGGGGCACCGAACTGCATGACCGCTTCTTGTTGCCGCATTTCATCTGGCAGGATTTCGCCGATGTCATTGAGGACATGAAGGAGGCCGGTTACGCCATGCAGGCCGACTGGTTTGCACCGCATTTTGAATTCCGCTTCCCCAAAATCGGCGACTATGCGGTCAAGGGCATGGAGCTGGAATTACGCACCGCACTGGAACCTTGGCATGTGTTGGGCGAAGAGGGCAGTTCCGCCGGCACTGCGCGTTACGTCGATTCTTCGTTAGAGCGTTTGCAGGTGAAAATCAGTGGCATGGCGCAAGACCGCTATGTGCTTACCTGCAATGGCGTGGCGGTGCCTTTGCAACCGACCGGTGTGGTCGGGGAATTCGTCACCGGCGTACGTTACCGGGCCTGGCAGCCGCCTTCGGCACTGCATCCGACCATCGGCATCGATTCGCCGCTGACCTTCGATCTGGTCGATACCTGGAACGGTCGCAGCCTGGGTGGTTGCCAGTATCACGTGGTGCATCCGGGCGGGCGCAGTTACGAAACCTTCCCGGTCAATGCATTTGAAGCGGAAAGTCGTCGTCTGGCGCGTTATTTCCGTCTCAACCACACCCCAGGAAAAATGGAAGTTACTGCTTCGAGAGCCTCAATCGAGTTTCCATTTACGTTAGACTTGCGATATTACTGACGTTACCTGCTTAGCAACAGCCGTTGTCATTGCAATGCGATTTAACTTTGCAAGACAGCGGCTGTTGCGTCACTGAAACTTATGCATCAGCGCCTCCTGCAAAGTTATACCGCCGACGCCGATCGTTACGACGAGATGTTGTCAGCAGACGGTAGTCTGCGGCCGCATTGGCGTACGCTGATCGATCAATTGGAAAATCTTTCTCCAGAGATGATGCGTCGGCGCGCCGAAGAAGTACGCGACGCCATTGCCTCTGACGGCATGACCTACAATGTATATGCTGATCCGCAAGGCATCAATCGTCCCTGGGAACTGGACTTGTTACCGCAGATCGTGGCTGCAGATGAATGGCGCACATTGTCTGCTGCAGTCGTGCAGCGGGCGCGCTTGCTCAATGCGGTCCTGGGCGATCTGTACGGCAGTCAGCAATTGCTTGCCGATGGCTTGTTGCCGCCAGCACTGGTATTTGGCCAGCACGGTTATCTCTGGCCTTGCCGCAGCGTGCAACCACCGGGTGGCGTTCACCTGCATCTCTATGCAATCGATCTGGCACGTTCGGCCGACGGCCACTGGTGGGTGATTGCCGACCGCACGCAAGGGCCGTCGGGCTCCGGCTATGCGTTGCAGAACCGGCAAATCATGACGCGCGCCTTGCCTGAAGCATTGCGCGACATGCACGTGCAACCATTGCTCAACTATTTTCACACCTTGCATCAATGCCTGACCCGGCTGGCATCCACTAATGGTGAACCGCCGCTGGTCGTGTTGCTCACGCCCGGACCGTACAACGAAACCTATTCAGAGCATGCGTTTCTGGCGCATACGCTGGGCTTTCCTCTGGTCGAAGGGGTGGATCTGACGGTGCGTGCAGAGGTGGTCTATCTCAAGACACTGACCGGTTTGCGGCGCGTTCATGCGATCATGCGCCGGCTCGATGATGATTATTGCGATCCGCTCGAACTGCGTTCTGAATCGGCGCTCGGTATTCCGGGGCTGACTCAGGCCGCGCGTTCGGGCAATGTGCTCATCGCCAATGCATTGGGCAGTGGCGTCCTTGAATCCACCGCCTTGCACGGTTTCCTGCCGGGGATTTGTCAGCGCTTGCTAGGAGAGGAACTGGCCTTGCCAGCGGTGGCATCGTGGTGGTGCGGTGAAAAACCGGCGCTCGATTACACCTTGGAGCATCTGGATGAACTGGTGATCATGCCGGCGTTTCCGTCGATGCGTATGCAACCGGTGTTCGGTCATACGCTCACGGGGCAGGCCCGCAAGCATTTGATCGAAAGTTTGCAACTCAAGCCGCACGCTTATGTTGCGCAGGAATGGGTGCGCCTGTCGCAAGCGCCGGTGCTCTCGCGTAGCGGCGAGTATCGACTCATGAATCGTACCGTGAGCCTGCGCGTGTTTGCTGTGGCCGACGGTAATGGTGGTTACCATGTCATGCCAGGCGGCCTTACCCGCGTGGCGCCGCGCCAGCGCCGAGATGTGGTATCCATGCAACAGGGCGGTACCAGCAAAGATGTCTGGGTACTCAGTGAACACCTTGAGGAGGCCGACATCGATGGTGTTGACGAGACCAATACCGCAGTCGGTCCCGGCGCCATGACCGATCCGGTGTCGCGTACTTCGGCACTGATTCGCACCACCGTCGACGTTTCCTCGCATGCCGGTGAAAATTTATTCTGGATGGGACGTTACGCTGAGCGCACTGAAAATCTGGCGCGGTTATTGCGCACCACTTTGCAGTGCACCACCGAGGGGCTCTCCGAGCACCGCAGCATCTTACGCAGTGTCAGCCAGATTTGTCGTGACATGGGCGTGCTGATGCCGAAGTCGGTACAGGCGCATCCCACCATTACGGCCATGCAGCAAAGCCTGCAGGCGGTGGTATCAGACCCCAGTGCCACGGTCAGTATCTCGACCCATCTGCGTCATTTGCATCATTCCGCTTACCAGGTGCGCGAGCATTTGTCGCTGGATAATTGGCAGGCCTTGAATCGCATGCCGGGTCTGGTGCAGGAGCGCTTGAATACGCCTGTTGCCACGCTGCATGTGCTTACCAACGTTATCCAGGCCTGTTCCGGGCTGGCCGGTTATGCGCTGGACGATATGACGCGCGACGAGGGATGGCAATTTCTGATGATAGGCCGGCATATTGAACGCATGGTACATCTGGCAAGCTTGTTCGAAAAATTCATGCGACTTGAGCCGGCACAGCAGAACGCGGCGCTGACCTGGCTGCTGGAGTCGTCTTCAAGCATCGTGACTTATCGGGTACGCTACCGGCGCACACCGGAGTGGCTACAGGTATTGCACTTGCTTATTTTTGATGTCAGTAATCCTCACAGCATTGCTTATCAGTTCCGCATGCTGCAACATTATCTGACTGATATTGCGCAGCAACTTGGCATTCTCAGCATGAATATTCCGGCCCATCTTAGCGCGCAGCTCAACAACTTTTCTTTACCTGATTTTTCTCGTGATGCGGCGCAGATGACGGTCGCCAATGCGCGTCTGATCAAGTTGATGTATGAAGCGTCGGCCGCCGGCTATGCGCTCACCGATGATCTGGCGCGGCATTTCTTTACGCCGCTCAGTGTCCCGGTCAGCCAGGGAGTATGAACATGAGTCAGAGTCAGAGCCAAAGCCAAAGCCAAAGCCAAAGCCAAAGCCAAAGCCAAAGCCAAAGCCAAAGCCAAAGCCAAAGCCAAAGCCAAAGCCAAAGCCAGGCCACTTATCATATTCTGCACGAGACCAGCTACCGTTATTCGGTACCGGTACGGCTGTCGCATCAGGTGCTGCGCCTGACACCACGGTTTTTGCCATGGCAGACCTGTACTTCACATACCATCAATATTTCGCCGACGCCGAAGAGCGTCGATATGTTCGTCGACAGTTTCGGCAATGCGTTGCAATCGCTTTCACTGGATCAGGATCACAGTAGCCTTGAAGTTATTGCGGAATCTTGGGTGGAAATTGCCGGTCGGCCTTTGCCGCAGGTGACGCCGCCGTGGCAGCAAGTTGCGGCGGCCTTGTCGTATCAGGCCGGACGGATGTTGTCGCCGGAAATGCTGGACGCATCGTGCTTTTTGTTTGAGTCTTCGCATGTACGCATCAAGCGTGAATTTGCGCACTATGCGGCCGACTGTTTTGCTCCGGACGTCTCACTGCTGGATGGCATAGGCACACTGATGCGGCGTATTTACAACGAATTCACATTCGATCCGCTGGCCACTACGGTGTCTACTCCGGTGACCGAAGTATTCATGAGCAAACGCGGCGTCTGTCAGGACTACGCCCATTTCATGCTGTCCTGCCTGCGTTCAATAGGCCTGGCCGCGCGCTACGTCAGTGGCTACCTACTTACACAGCCACCGCCTGGTCAGGCGCGCCTGGTCGGCGCTGATGCATCGCATGCCTGGGTGTCGGTCTATTGCCCGGGCATGGATGGTCAGCCGGGTTGCTGGATCGATGCTGATCCGACCAATGGCATCTTTCCCGACATCAGTCATATCACGCTGGGTTGGGGCCGAGACTTTCTCGATATTTCACCTTTGCGCGGCGTGTTGATCGGTGGTGGTCAGCAGACCATGCAGGTAGCGGTCACTGTCATGCCGACCGAGGAAATTCCGGGTTTGCCATTTGCCCGTTAGGGCGCGCGGATGTGATCAATCAGCGCCAGCGTACGGTCATCCGGCGGTGGTGTGAGTAGGCTGGCGATCACCAGTGCAGCAGTGCCGACCGGGACACCGAACAGACCGGCCGAAATCGGCGCGATATGAAACCACTGGTTGTCGGCGTTGCCACCAAAAGCCGGATGAGTATGCACCATGTAATACACGCACATCAGGAACCCCGATAGGATGCCTGCAATCGCCCCGGCCTGATTGGCGCGTTTCCAGAAAATGCCCAGTACCAGCGCCGGAAACAAGGTCGACCCGGCCAGTGAAAACGCCACACCCACCATCGATAGAATGTCGCCTGGCTTTAACGACGCCGCATAGGCTGCCAGCAACGCCACCACCAGCAACAACAGTTTGGAAATCGTCACCCGTTTCTGGGTCGATGCGCTGGGATCAATGACTTTGTAATACACGTCATGGGAGAGCGCATTGGAGATTGTCAGCAGCAAGCCGTCAGCCGTCGATAGCGCTGCCGCCAGGCCGCCAGCGGCGACCAGGCCAGAGATCACATAGGGCAGACCGGCAATTTCGGGTGTGGCCAATACAATGATGTCGCCATCGAGCGAGATTTCACCGAGCTGGACGATATGATCATGATTGAGGTCGGTAATGCTGACCAATGGATTGACCTTGTCGATGTTGGCCCAGTAATACACCCAGTCGGGCAAGTGAGCAAAATTGCTGCCTACCAGGGAGGTATAGATGTCGTATTTCACCAGAATCGCCAGCGCTGGCACCGTAATGTAGATCAGCATGATGAAAAACAAGGTCCAGAACACCGACTTGCGCGCCTCTTGCACGTTTGGCGTGGTGTAGTAGCGCATCAAGATGTGCGGCAAGGCGGCAGTGCCTATCATCAGGCAGAACACCAATGCCAGAAAGTTGTTGCGCTTGATGTCGGCAGCTGCTTTGTCCTTGCCGGGAAAGGGCTCGGTTTGTGACAGCGGCGGTTGCGCCCGTGCCAGATTGGCAGCTTTGGCATCGATCCATTTGCGTTCGGCTTCTTCCGCCGATTTCGGATAGCCGCTCAGCGCGCGGCTGGCGCCTTTGATGTCGGCCAGAGAAGCATGGCTGTCGTGGCGGATTTCTTCAATGTGATGCTGGGCTTCGATGCGACCTTCTTCCCATGAGCGCGGCAAGTTTTTGAGCTTGCGCTCATAGTCGTCGGCGCGTGCCTGGAAAATGGCGCGCACTTGCTGTTCCTTGGGATCTGAATTGATGCGTTGCTCAAGTGCGTTCAGTTTGGGCAGCACGGTGCCATAGGCTACCTGCGGTACCGGTACGCTAGTGTGTTTGGCAGAGAGCCAGATGACCGGAATCAGATAAGCGAACAGGATGATGATGTATTGCGCCACCTGAGTCCAGGTGATGGCGCGCATGCCGCCCAGGAAGGAACACACCAGAATGCTGGCCAAACCCAGAAAGATGCCGATGGAAAAATCGATACCGGTAAAGCGCGAGGTAATCAGGCCGACGCCATAGATTTGCGCCACCACATAGGTAAATGAAATGATGACGGTGGCGATCACCGCCAGGATGCGCACGAAGTTGCCGCCGTAACGCTCGGCCAGGAAATCGGCAATGGTGTATTGACCAAATTTGCGTAGATAGGGTGCGATCAGCAAGGCCACCAGACAATAGCCGCCGGTCCAGCCCATGATGTAAGCCAGACCGTCGAAACCTTGCAAATACAGACCGCCAGCCAGACTGATGAAGGTGGCGGCGGAAATCCAATCGGCCGCCGTGGCCATGCCGTTGAATATCGCCGGCACGCGGCGTCCGGCAACGTAATATTCCGGCACATCGGAGGTGCGGCAGACTACGCCGATGCCGGCATATAGGGCAATCGTGACGAACATGAACAGATAGCCGATCCAGGCGCGCGGCATGCCTTCGCGCTCAAGCACGGCCAGTATCAGCAGAAACTGGACGAAACCGAAGGTGTACCACAAGTAATAGCGCGTCAGGCGCCGGGAGAAGGCCTTATTCCCCATGGTTATCCTCATTGGCAGCTTGCCATTGGCGTTCGGCGCGATTGGTGCAGACGGTGTAGATCAGCACAATGACCAGATAGACCAGCATCACCCCTTGTGCTGCCATGTAAAACGACAGCGGCCAGCCGAACAGCGTAATGTGATCGAGTTCACGGGCAAAGAAGATGGCGCCGAAGGTCACCAGAAACCAGACTGCCAGCAATATGAGCGTTAGTCGCCGCGTTTTGCGCCAGTAAGCTGCAGCTGATGGTGCGGAGGGAGAAGGAGGTGCGGCAGGCGCGGTAAGCTTGGTCATGTCAGCCGATATCATCGATGAAATGCTGGCGCGCCGCCATTTTCAGCGTGACGCGAAACAGGCAGCCCGGGTTCTTGGGGTCTGGGCTGTGTGGATTGTTGCTGATCTCTACGCTAGCGTCATGTTGCTGGGCGATTTCGCGCACGATTGCCAAGCCCAGTCCGCTGCCGGCCGTGTGAGATCCGAGCACGCGATAGAAACGCTCGAACACATGCTCTCGCTCACTCGGTGCAATGCCCGGCCCGGTGTCTTCCACTTCCAGGAAGGCCAGACGGGATGCCTCATCGGCACTGGCGCGCACGGTCACACTACCCAGTGGCGGGGTGTAGTGCAGCGCATTGTCGAGCAGATTGCTCAACAGTTCTCGCAACATGATGGGATTGCCGGAAATCATGATGGGATGTCCGGGCTGCTCAAAGCCGAGGTCAATGCGTTGCGTAAATGACATCGGCACCCAGTCTTGCACCACGGTGCGGGCCAGTTCGGATAGTTCTATCGGCTGCCACGGCGCCGTTGCCGAGGTCTGATTTTCGGCGCGGGCCAGCGACAACAGTTGATTGATCAGACGGGTCGCCGATTCTGAACTCTTGGCCAGTTGTTCGAGTGAACGATGGATGTCGCTTTGGTCAGTCTGGCGCAGCGCTAGTTCGGATTGCATACGCATGCCGGCCAGCGGCGTTTTCATCTGATGCGCGGCGTCGGCGATGAAACGTTTTTGCAGGGCAATCGTCTGCGACAGACGTGCCAGCATGTCATTGAGGGAGCGTACCAGCGGTGAGATTTCTTCCGGTACCTGGCCGGAATCAATCGGACTGAGATCGTCGGGACGGCGTGCACGTATGCGCTGCTGCAATTCAGACAAGGGCGACAACCCGCGTGAGAGCGCAAACCATACCAACCCCAGTGCCACCGGCAAGATCACGAATTGCGGCAGGATCACACCTTTGATGATTTCATTGGCCAGTTGCGCGCGCTTTTCCAGGGTCTCGCCGACTTGTACAGTTGCCAGTCGAGGCTCTTGCGCAGTCGCCGAGCGTTGTTCAGAAAGGCGCCGCAGATCGACCTCAATAGTGGCAATGCGCACGTCGCTGCCATGCAGAATGTCGTTGCGAAACTGCACCGTGCCAATATCTGGACGTTCTTCCTCGGGCGGCAGCGCCGGCATGTCATGATCGCCTTCGACGAACTCGCCGTGCGGGCCGGTGATCTGAAAATAAATATTGTCGACATCGTCGGCGCGCAGCAAATCGCGCGCCGAAACCGGCAGGTGCGCCACGGTTTTGCCATTGACTTCGCTCACCTGTTGCGCCAACACCGTCACGCTATCTTCGAGCGCACGATCAAAGGGCTGGTTGGCAATCGATTGGGCAATCAGATAGGTGATGGCAATGCTCATCGGCCACAGCAATAGCAGTGGTGCCAGCATCCAGTCGAGAATTTCACCGAACAGCGAACGCTGAATGCGTTCTTCCGGCTGAGTGGCAATAAGAAGGCGGCGTTTTGCCTTGCCGCCAGCACGAGCGTCTGTTTCCGGTAATGGATCTGTTTCAGGCGTATTACGCATGAGCTTGGCCCAGCGCAGCATGAACGACGACCTCAGGGGGTGCCAGCAACACTGTTACTGATACTGGCATTGATGACGGAGTCCGGCAGCTTTTCCAGGCAATAGCCGAGCCCGCGTACGGTCGCGATGCGAATGCCGCCGACCTCAATTTTTTTACGCAGGCGATGCACATAGACTTCGATTGCATTATTACTGACTTCCTCGCCCCATTCGCAGAGATGATCTACCAGCTGTTCTTTGGAGACCAGCCGTCCGGTACGTTGCAATAATACTTCGAGCAAGCCCAGTTCGCGTGCCGATAGTTCGAGCATTTGTTCGCCAATGTACGCGATACGGCCGACCTGGTCGTAACACAGCGAGCCGTGGCGGATCACGGTCGGGCCGCCGCCGGCGCCGCGCCGGGTCAGTGCACGTACGCGCGCTTCCAGTTCGGACAGGGCAAAGGGTTTGGCCATGTAATCGTCGGCGCCTAGGTCCAGCCCCTGCACGCGTTGCTCGACCGAATCGGCGGCCGTCAGGATCAGCACTGGCAGGCGCGAGTTGCGAGCGCGTAGGCGTCGTAAGACTTCCAGTCCGGACATTTTGGGCAAGCCCAGGTCAAGAATGAGCAAATCAAAGTCTTGCGTGGACAAGGCTGAGTCAGCTTCGATACCGTTCTTGACACAGTCCGTGGCATAGCCGGAATGACGCAACGAGCGCGTCAAGCCATCGGCCAGAACACTGTCATCTTCAGCGAGCAGAATACGCATGGAATAGGGGCCGCAATGGCAAGTGAGGAAGTTGTCTCGTTTTTCGTTGGAAAACTGCGATATTTTTCTGCATGTTCCACTAAAACACAGGCTATTGCAATGCATAATCGGCGCGCCTTTGCGCTGGCTCAAGGACGCGTTAAATTCGTGCTAAGCGCTTGAAATATCGGGTAAACACCCGCATATATGACAACTATTGGTATAATTTTGGTGTTTTTCGTCTGAAATAGCTATGAAGCGCCTGTTTATCCTTTTCCTGATCTGTTTGCTGCCCATGCAAGTCTTTGCAGGCATGATCACGTTCAAGAGTGCGATAGCGCAACAGGCTCAGCTTGGTGGGATGCCTGACGTCAACGTTGAGCTGTCAGGTGCAGCTATTGATGACAGCGACAATGGCGATAAAGGTGATAATGCCGACGCCAGTGCTGCTAGCGCCGATGGTGAAGATTTTTCCAATCATGCCGCCATTGGCGATGAACCGGTGCTGCATTCAGCACAGCTGTTCGTGGTCAATTCGGCGACGCTGGCACCTGCACTGCGCAGCGATGCCGCCTGTCAACCACCTTTTCTTCCTCCCGCCGGCCGTCCTCCGCGGGTCTGATCCACAGCCGATTGCAGCAAGCCTTGGCTTGGTTGCGCATGGTCCGTTGTCGGTCTACATCTCAACGCCTAGTTCACTAGCGTTTGCTCAGTCCTGACGTACCTCGCTTGCAACCAATGCCGGACTTGTTCCGCGCGCGGTTGCTCAGGCATTCCCATTTGTTTTTGTTTTTCGGTTGACGCGACCGTATTCGCATCGTATTTGCATCACATTCCATCTCAGGAGATCGTATGAAAAAAGTATTTGTCGCGCTGATTGTAGCCGCGCTGACCCTGTCAGTCGGTATCACCGCAGTCGAGGCCAAGCGTCTTGGCGGTGGAGGCTCCTTCGGCAAGCAGTCTTCCGGTGCCAGCCGTCAGGCACAAAATCCGATGCAGCAGAATCAAGCAGCGTCGGCCAAACCAACTGCCCCAACGGCAGCAGCTGCCGCACCCAAGCCAAGTCCATGGAAGGGCATACTCGGCGGCGCCTTGCTGGGCCTTGGTCTGGGTGCCTTGCTGTCACACTTCGGCATGGGCGGCGCACTTGCCAGTATGATCAGTACCGTGCTGATGGTGGCGTTGCTGGCCTTTGCCGCGATGTTCATTTATCGCATGATCAAGCGTAAGTCTGAGGGGCAAGGCAACACGCGTGCCGCCTATGCCGCGGCCAATGACGATTTCAGCACGCCAGCTATTGGTTCGCAACGGGATGCGACATTTATACCCAAAGCGCTGCAGGCCAATGAATTCGGCACTGCGGCTACTGGTGTCGGAGGTGCTATGGTTGCTGAACAGTCGTCCTATGGCATTCCGGCAGACTTTGATGTCGTTGGCTTCGTGCGTAGTGCCAAGACTTACTTCATTCGCTTGCAGGCGGCCTGGGACAAGGGCGATGCCAATGACATCCGCGAATTCACCACGCCGGAAATGTTCGGCGAGATCAAGCTCCAACTGCAGGAGCGCGGCGCGACGGCCAATAATACCGATGTCGTGTCGCTGGATGCGGAGATGCTGGGCCTGGAGTCAGTGGGCAACGACTACATGGCCAGCGTCAAGTTCTTTGGTTTCATCAAGGAAGATCCAAGTGCATCGCCAAGTCAGTTTAATGAAATCTGGAATCTATCCAAGCCGGTTTCAGGCTCAGGCGGCTGGGTGCTGGCGGGGATTCAACAGTTGTCTTGATGGGTGTGTCATCAATGAAAAAGCCGCTCTTCGGAGCGGTTTTTTGGGTGTGCGATTATACGTTGAAGTAGTTGTGTGGCATTTAAGGCAAGATCAGTTCGAACAAGGCGCCGCCATCCGGATGATTGCTCAGGCGTGCCTGGCCGTGTTGCTTACCCTTGACATGCGCTTCGGCGATCGCTTGACACAAATCCATACCCAAGCCAGTCGATGGTTTAGTTTCCTGGGTTCCGATACCCGGGCCGTCATCGCGAACAGTAAAGGCGATGCCGTCGCCGTGTTTGCAGCAGGATAGTTCTATGGCGGAGTGCGCAAACCGGGTCGCATTTTGCAAAGCGGCTTCTAGCGCCAGGCCAACCAGGTTTTCATCAAAAAATGCCAGTACCGGCATCTCTTCATGAGCAACCGCTACCTTCAGATTCTCCTGTGTGATGGTCTGATGATGCAATAAACCATTGAGAAAATCATGTGGCGAGAGCGCCTCGATATGAGCCGTCAGCCCTTGCGATGACGCTTTGTAGAGCGTCAGAAAACCGATCAGCTTTTCCTGCAACGTCAGACAGGTCACATGGGCCTGACCTGCACGAGCGTCGTTTGAATCAGTCGCCAGTACGCGCAACTGGCCTTCAAGTACACCTAACGCGTTTTTGATGTCATGGACAATGATGGCGGCCAATTCGGCGTTCATAGTCAAATTTTCTTTTGAGCGGCTTTAGTGATAGTGTCGCGCAGGAATCGATGCATCTTCGCGACCCGGTCGTTTCCGGGAATCAGGCGGTCCAGCGTGGTCAGGTAGCCGTTGACACGCTTGACGTAGTCCGCATTGACGCCACGCTGACTCATCCACAGCAGGTACAACTGTGCTGCCGCCATCAAAATGCCCGTATTCTCCGGCAGGCTTTGCAAAGCCTCCTCCAACTTGGCAAGGGATTCATCCGGTTTGGCGCTGCGCATGAGTGCGTTCGCCTCAGCGATGATGCCCGTGCAATGCTTGATTGCGCCGTCAACCAATGTGTCGGCCAGTTCAGCTTTGCCACTGTCTGCCAACGCTTTGCGTGCCAGAGTCTGCAAGGTCTTGTTTTCGTGGTCGGCCTTGATTGCCTGTGAAATCAACTGAGCGCCTTCTTCGTCCTTGCCGACCGAAAATGCAGCCTTGGCCAGTGCCAAAATCGCCATCTCGGATGGGTTTTTCCCTGCTGCATTTTTTGCTATTTCGAAGGACTGTGCAGCAGCGTCCATATTGCCCATTTTGACATGCGCCTGCGCCGATACGGCAGCCTGAGTTGAGTTAAATACCTTGGACTCAGCGTAGCGCTTGGGCGCAGTGGCAAGCAGGGTCAGCGCTGCTTCGGCGTCCCCCGTGTCGACATGCACCTGGGCCATCGTCAGTAAATCGCTGGGTTGGGCTGTCAATGATCCCTTGGTATGTTTGAGCACCTTGTCGAAGGCCGTCTTGGCTTGCTCCAGGTCTCCTGCACGATAGGCTGCATTACCCACCAGGCGGCTACGGCGCGCCGATGGGATAATCTCAGAAGAACGCGACAGTGCGTCCAGCGCCTCGTTGTTGTTGCCTTGAGCCTCTTCGATCTGGGCTAGCAAATCATATGCTTCGATGTACTGGGCATTTTGTTTCAGTACTTCTTGCACCACCACTTTGGCCTCATCGAGGTGGCCAGAAATGATGTCGCAACGCGCCATGCCTATTTTGGCCCATACCAGATCGTCGCGCATGGCCAGTGCATCCGAATAGACTGTCCGGGCTTCGTCAATGCGACGTAATTCGATGAGCAGAGTGGCTTTGGTCTTTAGAATGTCGACCGCCCATTTGGGCGCGCTCTGAAGCACGTTGTCGCACTCCACAATCGCTCCTGCGAGATCCTTGCGTTCGAGTTTCTTGTTGATTGGCAGTAGAGCATTCTGCTTTTCCAGCAGCCGATCGATACGCTCGGCGATTTTGGATGCGGTCAGAGGCTTGAGCATGTAAGCATCGGGTTGAAACTCGGCTGCGCTGGCGACCAGATTGTAGCCGCTCTCGGCGGTCACCATGATGAACATGGTCATGGGCGACATCATGTTTTGCGTACGGAAAAATTCCAGCAACTGCTGCCCGTTGGTTTCTTTGTTCAGATTGTAATCACAGATGATCAGGTCGTACGCGCCAGCTTCCACGAAACGAATGGCTTCGTCGGGCGTACCAGCCTGATCCACTTTCGTTACCCCGAGTTGCCCCAGATGCATGCGAATGTTTTGGCGCATGGTAGGCATGTCATCAATGACAAGCGAGCGCAGGCTGCTAATGCGACTGAAAGGAACCAGATTCATATGGGAAGCAAAGACGCGTAATATTACTAAATGGAAATGTATATCAGATACAGTAACTATCGATTAAAAACCTGGAAACTTGAGCTCTTTTTTACCCTTCAATGCAGATTATAGAAGACGACAGCATTTTTTCCGCTTGAAGCACCCAGTTTAACCGTGTCTGACGTGTTGTCTGATGTGTTGTCAACTAAGGAAGTCTAGTCGGGGGCATACTAACAGACTATCCTCTTCGCAAACATAGTGCTGTGATGCGCCTTGGGTGCTTGTTTTTGGGCAAATTTGCAACAGGCGAAAAAGTACTTGCACAAACAACTGTTTTTTT
>Ga0302156_10000686_pt1 | contig 31633 bp, 34 predicted proteins | sample I_Bog_N3_2_FD_193503 | JGI IMG/M metagenome (GOLD analysis project Ga0302156, IMG submission 193503) | Peat permafrost microbial communities from Stordalen Mire near Abisko, Sweden - I_Bog_N3_2 | ecosystem: Environmental > Terrestrial > Soil > Wetlands > Peat | place: Sweden: Abisko, Stordalen... | reverse complement strand
TTCGCACGACGCCCTCGAGGCAAGCACCCTGTCTGTGGAAAAGACCACCGGTGAAGTTCACCTGCGTCACCACGTATCGCCAGAAGGCGTATACCGTGGCCGTAAAGTGATCGACAAGGGCGCTGACGAGTAAATCTTGTCCGCTCAGATCATCGCGATCGACGCAATGGGCGGGGACTTCGGTCCCCGCAGCATTGTCCAGGCCAGTATTGCCTGCCTGTCTGCTACGCCCTCGCTGCACCTGACCCTCGTCGGTCAACCTTCCCAGCTTGAACCCCTGATCGCCAGTCATCCGACTGTGGATCGCGCGCGCCTGACGATTACCCCCGCCAGCGAAATCATCACCATGGACGAGCGCCCGTCCCAGGCCCTGCGTGGCAAGCCGGATTCGTCGATGCGCGTGGCCTTGCAGTTGCTGCGCGATGACAAGGTCCAGGCCTGTGTCAGCGCCGGCAATACCGGTGCCTTGATGGCCTTGTCGCGGCATGTGCTCAAGACCCTGCCGGGAATCGATCGTCCGGCCATGGTCGCGGCCATCCCGACCCAGCGCGGCTATTGCCAGTTGCTGGACCTTGGGGCGAATGTCGATTGCAGTGCCGAGCACCTGTTCCAGTTCGCCGTGATGGGCGCGGTGGCCGCCGAGGCCCTTGGCGTGGTGCGGCCGCGTGTCGCGCTGCTCAATGTCGGTACCGAGGACATCAAGGGCAACCAGCAGGTCAAGCTGGCGGCGACCCTGTTGCAACAGGCGCGGGGGCTGAACTACATCGGCTTCGTCGAAGGCGACGGGCTGTATCGCGGCGAGGCCGATGTGGTGGTGTGCGACGGTTTTGTCGGCAATATCCTGCTCAAGTCCAGCGAAGGCCTGGCGACCATGATCGCCGCGCGGATCGAGGCGCTGTTCAGGCAGAGCCTGGCCTCACGCCTGGTCGGCGCCCTGGCCCTGCCGCTGCTCAAGCGCCTGCAGGCCGATCTCGCCCCGGCACGGCACAACGGTGCGAGTTTTCTCGGCCTGCAGGGCATTGTCATCAAGAGTCACGGCTCCGCCGGGGTCGAGGGTTTCCAGAGCGCAATTGCCCGGGCCCTGATCGAGATCCAGGAAAACCTTCCCGAGCGTCTGCACGGTCGCCTGGAGGAGCTATTGCTTTAGGCGTTTTCCCGCGGGAATGCTTAAATGTGACCGCTCAGTTCAATCAGCCATCCAAACTGACAGTTTCTTGCGTCCGCCAAGGCGGGACGTCAATTCTTCGACGACAAGATCATTAGGGGCTTGTTACATGTCTACATCCCTCGCATTCGTCTTTCCAGGACAGGGGTCGCAGTCCCTCGGCATGCTTGCCGAGCTGGGCGCGCAATACCCGCTGATCCTGGAGACCTTCAAAGAAGCCTCCGATGCCCTGGGCTATGACCTCTGGGCGCTGACCCAGCAGGGGCCGGAAGAGCAACTGAACCAGACCGACAAGACTCAACCCGCGATCCTTACCGCCTCCATTGCCTTGTGGCGCCTGTGGCTGGCTGAAGGCGGTGCGCGTCCGGCCTATGTCGCCGGCCACAGCCTGGGCGAATACAGTGCGCTGGTTGCCGCTGGCAGCCTGAGCCTGGGTGATGCGGTGAAGCTGGTGGAGCGCCGTGGCCAACTGATGCAGGAAGCCGTTCCGGCCGGGCAGGGCGCCATGGCGGCGATCCTCGGGCTGGACGATGCCGATGTGATTGCGGCGTGCGCCGAATCCGCCCAGGGCGAAGTGGTCAGCGCGGTGAACTTCAACTCGCCAGGCCAGGTGGTGATCGCCGGCGCCAAGGCCGCCGTCGAGCGCGCCATGGAAGCCTGCAAGGCCAAGGGCGCCAAGCGTGCCCTGCCGCTGCCGGTCAGCGTACCGTCGCATTGCGAACTGATGCGCCCGGCCGCCGAGCGCTTCGCCGAATCCGTTGCCGCCATCGACTGGCAGGCACCGCAGATCCCGCTGGTGCAGAACGTCAGTGCCCAGGTGGCCACGGACCTCGCGACCCTCAAGCGCGACCTGCTGGAACAACTTTACAAGCCGGTGCGTTGGGTCGAGTCGGTCCAGTGCCTGGCGGCCAACGGCGCCACCGAGCTGGTCGAATGCGGCCCCGGCAAGGTGCTGGCCGGCCTGAACAAGCGTTGCGCCGATGGCGTCAATACTTCCAACCTCAATACCCCGGATGCCTTCGCCGCCACGCGCGCGGCGCGGGCCTGAATCAGGAGAAGCCTGCATGAGTCTGCAAGGTAAAGTTGCACTGGTCACCGGCGCGAGCCGTGGCATCGGCCAAGCCATCGCCCTCGAGCTGGGGCGTCTTGGCGCCGTGGTCATCGGCACCGCGACCTCGGCCTCGGGTGCCGAGCGGATTGCCGCGACCCTCAAGGAGCATGGCATTCAAGGCACCGGCCTGGAGCTTAATGTAACCAGCGATGAGTCGGTTGCCGCCGTGCTGTCGAGCATCAGCGAGCAGTTCGGTGCGCCGGCGATCCTGGTCAATAATGCCGGCATCACCCGCGATAACCTGATGATGCGGATGAAAGATGACGAGTGGTACGACGTGGTCGATACCAACCTCAACAGCCTGTTCCGCCTGTCCAAGGGCGTTCTGCGCGGCATGACCAAGGCCCGTTGGGGCCGAATCATCAATATTGGTTCGGTTGTGGGTGCCATGGGCAACGCAGGCCAAGTAAACTACGCAGCAGCCAAGGCCGGCCTCGAAGGTTTCAGTCGTGCACTGGCGCGTGAAGTCGGTTCGCGCTCGATTACGGTAAACTCGGTGGCCCCAGGGTTCATCGACACCGATATGACCCGTGAACTGCCTGAAGCGCAGCGTGAGGCCTTGCTGACGCAGATTCCGCTGGGCCGTCTGGGCCAGGCTCAAGAGATCGCGCAAGTGGTCGCTTTTTTGGCTTCGGAAGGTGCGGCATACGTGACTGGGGCTACAATCCCGGTGAACGGCGGGATGTACATGTAATTCAAATGTGACGGATTGCTTCAAAAAAATGTCATACCAGCTGTCTAAAATCCGTTATAAAGCTGCAACTTATTGAGGGGCAGAGGGCAAAGGGGGACAAAGGCTGAAGCTTTCGGTTGAAAAGCTGAAAAGCCTTTCTATACACTTACCCACCGGCCAGCTGCCTGAATTTTTCCATTAGGAGTGAAAACAAGGTATGAGCACCATCGAAGAACGCGTCAAGAAAATCGTTGCCGAGCAACTGGGCGTCAAGGAAGAAGAAGTGAACCTCACTTCTTCCTTCGTTGAAGACCTGGGTGCCGACTCCCTTGACACCGTTGAGCTTGTGATGGCTCTGGAAGAGGAATTCGAGACCGAAATCCCTGACGAAGAAGCTGAAAAAATCACTACCGTTCAAGCTGCTATCGATTACGTTACTGCCCATCAGGCGTAATAGTTTGTAGTCGTTGCCCGCTGTCATGGAAAAACCGCACTGCCATCACGGCGTGCGGTTTTTTCTTTAGGTGTGAGGCAAAGTGTCGTCAACAGGATAAAGGAGAGTGCTGTGTCGCGTAGACGCGTCGTAGTCACCGGCATGGGGATGTTGTCGCCATTGGGTACCGATGTTCCGAGTACCTGGCAAGGCATTCTGGCTGGCCGTAGTGGCATTGGTCTGATCGAACACACAGACCTTTCTGCCTATACCACCCGTTTTGGCGGCTCGGTAAAAGGTTTCAATGTCGAAGAGTACTTGTCGGCCAAAGAAGCCCGCAAACTCGACCTGTTCATTCAATACGGCCTGGCAGCCGGTTTCCAGGCAGTGCGTAACGCCGGCCTTGAAGTCACCGATGCCAACCGTGAGCGCATCGGCGTGGCCATGGGTTCGGGTATTGGCGGTCTGACCAATATCGAGGAAACCTGCCGCACGTTGCACGACCAGGGCCCACGGCGCATTTCGCCGTTCTTCGTGCCCGGTTCGATCATCAATATGATTTCCGGTTTCCTGTCCATCCACCTGGGTGCCCAGGGGCCGAACTATGCCATCGCGACGGCGTGCACCACCGGCACCCACTGTATCGGCATGGCGGCGCGCAACATTGCCTACGATGAAGCCGATGTGATGATTGCCGGCGGCGCCGAAATGGCCGCCTGCGGCCTCGGCATGGGTGGTTTCGGCGCGTCTCGCGCGCTGTCCACGCGTAATGACGAGCCGGCCCGTGCCAGCCGTCCGTGGGACAAGGGCCGTGACGGCTTCGTGCTGTCCGACGGTGCCGGCGCCCTGGTGCTCGAAGAGCTGGAGCACGCCAAGGCCCGTGGCGCGACCATCTACGCCGAGCTGATCGGCTTCGGCATGAGCGGCGACGCCTACCACATGACCTCGCCACCCGCCGACGGCGCCGGTGCGGCCCGTTGCATCGCCAACGCGATGCGTGATGCCAAGCTGAACCTGGATCAGGTGCAGTACATCAATGCCCACGGCACTTCGACCCCGGCCGGCGACATGGCCGAAGCCGAGGCGATCAAGCGGGTGTTCGGTGAGCACGCCTACCAGATGGCGATCAGCTCCACCAAGTCGATGACCGGCCACCTGCTGGGCGCCGCCGGTGCCATCGAGGCGATTTTCAGCGTGCTGGCCATCGCCGACCAGGTGGCGCCGCCGACCATCAACCTCGATGAGCCCGATGAAGGCTGCGACCTGGATTTCGTGCCCCACGAAGCCCGGCGCATGCCCATCGATGTGGTGCTGTCCAACTCCTTCGGCTTTGGCGGTACCAACGGCTCCCTGGTGTTCCGCCGGTTCGCCGGGTGATGGAAAGCTGGGTCGACGGCCAGCCGGGCGATGCGTTGTCCCTCAAGGACCGCGGCCTGGCCTACGGCGATGGTCTGTTCGAGACCTTCGCCGTCAAGGGCGGTCGACCGTTGCTGCTCGAGCGGCACCTGCAACGTCTGGCTGAAGGCTGTCGACGGCTGGGTATCGCGGCGGATCACGAGTGGGTTCGCCGCGAGTTGCTCGCCTACGCTGCGGCACTGGGGGAGGGCGTGCTCAAGCTGATCCTCACCCGCGGTGATAGCCAGCGCGGCTACGCGACCTCGGCGCAGGCCGTGCCGCGGCGTATCCTGCAAGGTAGCCCGTTACCCACTTATCCACAGGCCTACGCGCAACAGGGTATTGGTCTTTTCCCCTGTGCGACGCGTTTGTCCGAGCAGCCCTTGCTGGCCGGGCTCAAACATCTCAATCGCCTGGAACAGGTCCTGGCCCGTGCAGAGTGGCAGGGTGCCGAACATGCCGAGGGCCTGATGCTCGACACCTCGGGTCGGGTGATCGAAGGGGTGTTCAGCAATCTGTTTCTGGTGCGTCAGGGTATGCTCTTCACCGCTGACCTCAGCCGTTGCGGCGTAGCGGGAGTGATGCGGGCGCAGCTGTTGGAAGAAGCCCAGGCACTGGCGATACCCATAGATATTTCCGACATCAGCCTGGAGCAATTCCGGCAAGCTGATGAAGTCTTTCTCTGTAACAGCGTCTACGGTGTCTGGCCTGTTCGGGCTTTTACCGACCTGAGCTGGTCGGTTGGCCCGCTCACCCGTAAACTGCAAGGCATTGCCCGCGCGCTATTGGAAGTTTGAATTGAGACGTAAATTCTTGGTGCTGCTGCAAGCCGTTCTGGTGCTGGCCGGTTTGCTGCTGGGCGGTTCTGCCTGGAAGCTGCATTCGGCACTGGAGCAGCCCCTCAACCTGACGCAGGAACAACTGCTGGATGTCCCGGCCGGTGCGACACCGACGGGCACGTTCAATCGCCTCGAGTCCGAAGGCTTGCTCAAGGACGCCTTCTGGTTGCGCCTCTACTGGCGCTTCAATCTTGCCGGCGTGCCGTTGCACAGTGGCGAATACCGGATCACACCGGGCATGGACGTACGTGCGCTGCTGTCACTGTGGCAGCGCGGCGAAGTGGTGCAGTACAGCCTGACCCTGGTCGAGGGCTGGAATTTCCGCCAGGTGCGTGCGGCTCTGGCCAAGAACGAAAAGCTCCAGCAGACCCTGGCCGGTCTCAGTGACAGCGAAGTCATGACCAAGCTGGGGCACAAGGGCGTGTTCGCCGAAGGGCGCTTTTTCCCGGACACCTACCGCTTCGTGCGCGGCATGACCGATGCCGAACTGTTGGAGAAGGCCTATGATCGCCTGGACAGCGTCCTGGCCCAGGAGTGGCAGAAGCGCTCCCCTGATGCGCCTTACACCGAGCCCTATCAGGCCCTGATCATGGCCTCGCTGGTGGAAAAGGAAACCGGCGTGCCCCAGGAGCGTGGCCAGATCGCCGGGGTATTCGTGCGGCGGATGCAGCAGGGCATGTTGTTGCAGACCGACCCGACGGTGATCTACGGCCTGGGCGAGCGTTATACCGGCAAGCTCACCCGTGCCCATCTGCGTGAGGCCAACCCCTACAATACCTACATGAACGCCGGCCTGCCGCCGACCCCGATTGCCATGGTCGGACGCGAGGCGATCCATGCCGCGTTGAACCCGGTAGCGGGCAACAGCCTGTACTTCGTCGCGCGCGGCGATGGCAGCCATGTCTTCTCCGACGACCTGGATTCCCATAACAACGCGGTGCGCGAGTTCCAGCTCAAGCGCCGGGCCGACTACCGCTCCAGCCCCGCGCCGGCAACTGCACCTGCGCCAGCGGTTCCGACGTCTGCTCCGACAGCTGCACCTGCACCGACGATCCCGACGCCTGTTCCGGCAGCCGCACCTGAGCCGACGGCTCCGGCGGCCGCCCCGGCGACAGCGCCGACCTCGGTCCAGAGCCCGGCTCCCGAGGCGTCCGAGTCGGCGTCGAAACCCGCACCGGCCCCGGTTGTCGAACCTGTACCCGCGGCACCCGCGTCAACCGACGCCGAGGCGAAAGACTCGCAATGACCCAGATTAAGGATTGCCCGTGACTGGCTTGTTTATCACCCTGGAAGGCCCGGAAGGCGCCGGCAAAAGCACCAACCGCGATTACCTGGCCGAGTGCCTGCGAGCCCGGGGCGTCGATGTCCTGCTGACCCGCGAGCCCGGCGGTACGCCGCTGGCCGAACGGATCCGCGAACTGCTGCTGGCAACCAGCGATGAAGCCATGTGTGCCGATACCGAACTGCTGCTGGTGTTCGCCGCGCGTGCCCAGCACCTGGCCACGGTGATCCGCCCGGCCCTGGCCCGTGGCGCGGTGGTATTGTGCGATCGTTTTACCGATGCCACCTATGCCTACCAGGGCGGTGGTCGCGGCCTGTCCCATGAGCGTATCGCTACCCTGGAAAATTTTGTCCAGGGCGAACTGCGTCCGGACCTGACCCTGGTCTTCGACCTGCCGGTGGAAGTCGGCCTGGCCCGCGCCAGCGCCCGGGGTCGGCTGGATCGTTTCGAGCAGGAAGGCCGGGTGTTTTTCGACGCCGTGCGCAGCACCTACCTGAAACGCGCCGAAGCCGATCCGTCGCGCTACCGACTGGTGGAGGCGGCCCAGCCGCTGGCCCAGGTGCAACAATCCCTTGACCGCCTGCTGCCGGAAATCCTGGAGCGGCACCGTGGCTGAAGCCTATCCCTGGCAGGACAGCCTCTGGCAGCAAATGGCCGGGCGGCCCCAGCATGCCCACGCCTATCTGCTCCACGGCCCGGCGGGTATCGGCAAGCGTGCCCTGGCCGAACGGCTGATGGCGCTGCTGTTGTGCAAGAGCCCGGAGAACCTCAATGCCTGTGGGCACTGCAAGTCCTGCCTGTTGCTGAAAGCCGGCAGCCATCCGGACAACTACATCCTGGAACCGGAAGAAGCCGACAAGGCGATCAAGGTCGACCAGGTCCGCGATCTGGTCAGTTTCGTGGTCCAGACCGCGCAACTGGGCGGGCGCAAGGTGGTGCTGATCGAGCCGGTGGAGTCGATGAACATCAACGCCGCCAACGCCTTGCTCAAGAGTCTTGAAGAGCCTTCCGGCGATACCGTGCTGTTGCTGGTCAGTCACCAGTCGAGCCGTTTGCTGCCGACCATCCGCAGCCGTTGCGTGCAACAGGCCTGCCCGCTGCCGAGCGAGGCCATGAGCCTGCAATGGCTGGCGACGGCCTTGCCCGACAGCAGTGCGGAAGAGCGCGTCGAATTGTTGACCCTGGCGGCGGGTTCGCCCCTGGCCGCGGTCAGCCTCCAGGCCCAGGGTGTTCGCGAACAGCGGGCGCTGGTGGTCGACGGGGTGAAGAAATTGCTCAAGCAACAGCAATCGGCCACCCAGTTGGCCGAGGGGTGGAATGCGATCCCCCTGTTGTTGCTGTTCGACTGGTTCTGCGACTGGTCGAGTCTGATCCTGCGTTATCAACTGACCGAGGACGAAGCCGGCCTGGGTCTGGGGGACATGCGCAAGGTGGTGCAGTACCTGGCGCAGAAAACCGCCCGGGACAAGGTCCTGTCGATCCAGGACTGGATTCTCGCCCAGCGCCAGAAAGTCCTGAGCAAGGCCAACCTCAATCGGGTGCTGTTGCTCGAAGCGCTGTTGGTGCAATGGGCAGCTTTACCTACCCAACACTGAGGCGATGGGCCTAGAATCGGCTATCTGCATGACCGGAGCGAGTATGAACGAACCCATTGGTCCCGGCCCGCGCAACGGCATCCTGTCCCTGACCATCAAGGACAAGTCCGTGTTGTACGCGGCCTATATGCCTTTTATCAAGAACGGTGGCCTGTTCATCCCCACCAGCAAGAGCTACAAGCTGGGCGACGAGGTGTTCATGTTGCTCAACCTGATGGACGAGCCGGAAAAGATCCCGGTCGCCGGCAAGGTCGCCTGGATTACCCCCAAGGGTGCCCAGGGCAACCGCGCGGCGGGCGTCGGTGTGCAATTCAACGACGGTGACAATAGCGCTCGCAGCAAGATCGAAACCCACCTGGCCGGCGCCCTGAAGTCCGACCGTCCCACCCATACGATGTAGTTGTCGCCTTTTTATGCTTGTAGATTCCCATTGCCACCTTGACCGTCTTGATCTCGCCGAACATGCGGGCTCCCTGGATGCGGCGCTCGACGCGGCGCGTCAGCGCGGGGTCGGGCACTTCCTGTGCATCGGCGTGAGTGTCGACAATGCGGCTGACGTGAAGTCCCTGGCCGAGCGTTATGCCGATGTCGATTGTTCGGTCGGCGTGCACCCGCTGGACGTCAAGGCCGACGCCGCTCCGGCGCTCGACTGGTTGCTGCGCGAGCTTGAGCATCCCAAGGTCGTGGCGATCGGTGAGACCGGCCTGGATTATCACTACGAGCCTGAAGCCGCCGAACTGCAGCAGGCGTCCTTCCGCTTGCATCTGCAAGCGGCCGGGCAGACCGGCAAGCCGGTGATCGTCCATACCCGTGGCGCGCGCGCCGATACCCTGGCGTTGCTGCGCGAGGCGCAGCTGCCCCAGGCCGGCGTGCTGCATTGCTTCACCGAAGACTGGGAGATGGCCAGGGCCGCGCTGGACCTGGGCTTCTACATTTCCCTCTCGGGTATCGTCACCTTCCGCAACGCCGACGCCTTGCGCGACGTTGCGCGGCAGGTGCCGGCCGATCGCCTGCTGGTGGAAACCGACTCACCATACCTGGCGCCGATTCCCCATCGCGGCAAACCGAACCTGCCGCAGTATGTGCGCGATGTCGCCGAGTACCTGGCGATGCTGCGCGGGGTGCCGTACGAGCAGTTCGCCGAGCAGACCACCGAGAACTTCAAGCGCCTGTTTCCCCTGGCCCATGTGCTCGGCTGAGCCGAGAGGGTAAATCGAAGGCAAAAAAAACCCGGGTTCTGGGGGGTGAATCCGGGTTAAGACCATTAGGAGTAAAACAAAGGTACACGGTCCTTCGGCACCTTTATCAGCGCGCCACTTGGGGGAGATGTCGCGCCGACAATTCAAGTATTGGTCAGGATCGCCCGACGTCCAGTCAGCATTGCTCATTTTTTAAACAGATTTGGAATACAGGCGCTTCTGTTGAGTTCTCATCGTGCCAGGAGGCTTTTCGACGGCCGACGGTGGCGACGATCCGTGACCCCGGCGAAGACTTTCTGACCGAGGCGGCCTGATTCGTCGACAGTGAAAACGAAAAGCCTCGGATGATTCGTGCAATTTGGCGCGAGTCAGGCATAATACTTGGCTTCGATTTTGCCCCTACAGACCTTTTCTTATGCATAAAGAACCCCGTAAGGTCCGTGAGTTTCGTCGCCGCGAGCAGGAAATTCTCGATACCGCGCTAAAGCTGTTCCTCGAACAAGGTGAAGACAGTGTCACCGTCGAGATGATCGCGGATGCCGTCGGTATCGGCAAAGGCACCATCTACAAGCATTTCAAATCCAAGGCGGAGATCTACCTGCGCCTGATGCTCGACTACGAGCGTGATTTGAACGAGCTGCTGCACTCGGCGGATGTCGACAAGGACAAGGAAGCCCTGTCCCGGGCCTACTTCGAATTCCGCATGCGCGATCCCCAGCGTTATCGCCTGTTCGACCGCCTGGAAGAAAAAGTGGTCAAGGGCCACCAGGTGCCGGAGATGGTCGAGGAACTGCACAAGATCCGCGCGTCCAACTTCGAACGCCTGACCTTGCTGATCAAGGGTCGCATCAGCGAAGGCAAGCTCGAGGACGTGCCGCCGTACTTCCATTACTGCGCCGCCTGGGCCCTGGTGCATGGCGCTGTCGCGCTGTACCACTCGCCGTTCTGGAGCAATGTGCTGGAAGATCAGGAAGGGTTTTTCCAGTTCCTGATGGATATCGGCGTGCGCATGGGCAACAAGCGCAAGCGCGACCCCGAAACGCCAGCAGCCTGACCCGCGCGCGCGGCGTATACTCGGTGAAAACCTGTAGGAGCCGGCTTGCTGGCGATGAACGATAACGCGATTCAACTTGAGATTCGCGTCGCCTGGATCGCCAGCAAGCCGGCTCCTACGGATAGGGCTTGTCAAAACCTGATTTATGAGTCAAGTTTTGCGCGTTCCACAGTCCATCGCCGGAGTGTTCCATGATCGTTGACCGTCAAGGCAGGCGTTTTCGCAACCTGCGCATCAGCCTGACATCCGCCTGCAACTATGCCTGTACCTACTGCGTGCCCAATGGCAAGCGGCTGGTGGCTGCGCAGGACGAACTGTCGGCGCAGGCCATGGCGCGCGGCGTGGAATACCTGATCGAGGCGGCGGGGATCGAACGCCTGCGCATTACCGGCGGCGAACCCCTGGTCAGTCCGAAGCTGGAAGCCTTCATGGGCGCGGTCGGCCAGATGGGCCTGGAAGATATCAGCCTGACCACCAATGGCCAGTTGCTCGCGCGCAAATTGCCGCTGCTGGTGGACGCCGGGATCAAACGGATCAACGTTTCCCTCGATACCCTGGATGCCAGTGCTTTTCGTACGATCGCCCGTGGTGGTGACCTGGCCAGCGTGCTCGACGGCATGGCGCGGGCGCGGGCGGCGGGGCTGAAGATCAAGGTCAATATGGTGCCGTTGCGCGGGCAGAACCTGGATCAGGTGATGCCGCTGCTGGATTACTGCCTTGAGCACGGCTACGAGCTGCGCTTTATCGAACTGATGCGCATGGGCCACCTGGCCAGTGACGGCAATGCCTTTCTCCAGCAGTTCGTCAGTCTCCAGCAGTTACTGGGGCTGATTGGCGAGCGTTATGAATACCAGCAGGCCGACGCACCGGTGGATGCCACCGCCGTGCGTTATGCGATTCCGGGCCGTGGCCACTTCGGGGTGATCGCCAACGAAAGCGTGCCGTTCTGTCGGACCTGTTCGCGCTTGCGTTTGTCGTCCACCGGTTGGCTGCATGGCTGCCTGTCGTCGAGCAACCGGCACTATGTCGGCGACCTGCTCGACAAGCCGCGCCACGAGGCGCTGCCGGCGTTGCAGCGGTTGCTGGTCAAGGCCTTGGGCGACAAGCAGGAAGTGGCCTTCTCGGGCGGCGCGACAGTGATGAAAATCATCGGCGGCTGATCTGGCGCGGAAGCTGCATCCACGCGACTAATCGCCGGTTTTCCGTCACCGGCCTCTGGAGGGTAGGATGCGTAGCCTGGTTGTGCTGCTGGCGTTTTTGGCGCTGGGCGGCTGCATGAGTGTCAGTGACATGGGCGAAGGTGCTCGCCATCAGATGAGTGATGCGGGACTGCTCGATCATAGCGATACGCGCCGGATCCGCTCGTTCCGCATCCAGCCGGACTCCTTTATCTATATTGCCCAGGGCGCCTTTACCCCGCCCGGTAGTGCCTACCCGCGTCCCAACGTGGTGGCCGAGGAAGCCTTCAACGGTTTTATCGAGTACTTCCCGATGGTGCGCCGCGCCCGTGCGCCCCTCGGTCTCGACCAGGCCATGGCCGAAGCCCGCTCCGCCGGTGCGCACTATCTGCTGTACACGCGCTTCGCCAAGGCGGACGACCGTATCGGCAACGCCGACGAGTGGGCCGACCAGGAATCCGTCGACCGCTTGGGCGTGGATACCGGCGTGATCCAGATCATGTTGATCGAGACCGGCACCCAATACCTGATCGATACCGCGCGGATCAAAAGCCGTGGTGGCGTGCTGACGTTCCACAACAACAAGCCCGAAGACCTGATCGCCGCCCCCTTGGCCGAATATGCGCGTAGTCTGTTGGGTGTCGGTGAACAGTGGATGTCGGATTGAGTATGAGTGAGCCGGGCAAGGCCAGCGACCTGTTGGCACAAATCCCCAGGACGGAAAAAGGCCTGCCGCCGGTCCACTTGTGGAATCCAGCGTTTTGCGGCGATATCGACATGCGTATCGCCCGTGATGGCACCTGGTATTACCAGGGCACGCCGATTGGTCGCAAGCCGATGGTCAAGCTGTTCTCCACCATCATGCGCCGCGACGGCGATGATTATTTCCTGATCACGCCGGTGGAAAAGGTCGGGATCAAGGTCGACGATGCGCCTTTTGTCGCGGTGACCCTGGAGGTCGAAGGGCAGGGCGAGGCACAGCAGCTGCGGTTTACCACTTACGTCGATGAACAGGTGACGGCCGGTGCCGAACACCCAATCCGGGTGGTGATCGATCCGATCAGCCAGGAACCGGCGCCTTACGTGCATGTGCGCAGCAATCTTGAAGCACTGATTCACCGCAATGTGTTCTATCAGTTGGTAGAGCTGGCGGTCAGTCGTGAGATTGACGGCCAGTCCTGGCTGGGCGTGTGGAGCGGCGGCGAGTTTTTCCCGATCGGCCTCGAACCCTGAGCGATTCTCAATCACACCACCATTCATCTGCCTGAAACATAAATCCCTTGCACCCCGAGGCCTGTTTCGGTTATCAATTTGTACATGATTAGACATGTCCGATTTGATAAGAAAAAAAAGGTGGTCGATGAGCTGATCCGGCGCATCGAAAGCGGTCTTCTTGAAGACGGCTTGCTGTTGCCGGGTGAACATCAGTTGGCCGAAGAATTCTCGGTGAGCCGTGGCACGCTGCGCGAGGCCCTGGCCGAGCTCAAGCGGCGCAACTACATCGCGACCCAGAGCGGCGTGGGCTCCATCGTCACCTACGATGGCATTCCCCTCGACCAGCGCGCCGGCTGGGCCCAGGCCCTGGCGGACAGCGGGGCGCTGATCAACACCGAGGTGTTGCGCCTGGAAGCGGTGACGCGGCCGGACCTGTTCAGTCGCTACGGCACCGAACAGTTCATCGCCCTCGATCGGCGCCGGCGCAATACCGAAGGCACCGCGGTTTCCCTCGAACACTCGCTGATACCGGCCAGCGGCGGCCTGGAAGGCCTGCCCCGTGTCGGTCTGATCGACAATTCCCTGACCATTACCCTGGCGGCCTACGGCTATGTCGGCGATCGCGGCGATCAATGGATCGGCGCCGAACCCTTGTCCGATGAAGATGCCGAGTTGCTCGGCCGTCCACAGGGCACGGTCTTTCTCAAGGCCTTGCGCACCACCTATGACAAGCAGGGACGTTTCATGGAGCAGGTCGAAAGCCTGCTCGACCCTTTGCATTTCCGCCTGCACCTGGCGTTTGGAAACCCGACATGACCCCGATTCATCGCGCCCTTGGCGCCTTCTACGGCCTCGCCCTGGGCGACGCCCTGGGCATGCCGACCCAATCCCTGAGCCGCGCCCAGATCCAGGCGCGCTTCGGCAGCATCACCACGTTGGTCGACGCCGGTCCCGACCAGCCGATCGCGCCGAACATGCCCGCCGGCTCCATCACCGACGACACTGAACAGGCGATCCTGGTCGGGCAGTTGCTGATCGACGGTAACGGCCATATCGAACCGGCGCTGCTGGCCGAGCGGCTGATCGCCTGGGAAGCGGTGATGCAGGCCAAGGGGTCGCAGGATCTGCTCGGCCCATCGACCAAGCGCGCCATTGAAATGATCCTCGCCGGCCACAGCCCCGAGGAAGCCGGGCGCTACGGCACCACCAACGGTGCGGCCATGCGTATCACCCCGGTGGGCATCGCTGCCGATATCGCCCAGCCCCAGCACTTTCTCGAGGCGGTGATCCAGGCCTGCCAGGTCACCCACAACACCAGCCTGGGAATCTCCAGCGCCGCCGCGGTTGCCGCGGTGATTTCCTGCGGGATCAACCGCCAGAGCCTGGCGCACGCGCTGGATATCGGCACCGAGATGGCCTTTACCGCCGAGCAGCACGGCCACTGGGTTGCCGGCGGGCGCCTGGGACCACGGATTCGCTGGGCCCGTGAGCTCAGCCGCAATTGCCCGGACGCCGAATTGGCCGACCTGCTGTATGACGTGGTCGGCACTTCGGTGGCGTCCCAGGAGTCGGTGGTGGTGGCCTTCGCGCTGGCGCAACGGGTCGCCCTCGGCAAGCTCAACGCCTTCGACGCCCTCTGCCTCGCCGCCAGCATCGGCGGCGACACCGACACCATCGCCGGCATTCTCGGCGCCATGCTCGGGGCCTGCGACGGCCTGGACTGCTGGCCCGCCGAGATGATCGCGAAAATCATCGAAGTCAACGCGCTGGAACTGGTGCCACTGGTTCAAGGGCTGATCGCCCTGCGCAACGCCTGACACAAAAAAACACGCAATGGACTGCAGACGAAGGGGGCCCGGAAGTGGCCCAGGGGTTTCTACACCTTCCGCACTGCCCAACAACCACAACAATTGGCATCAGGAGCGCAATACCATGACCTCATCAAACGCCGGACAGAGTGCCGGCCAACTGGAAACCCGCGGTATAGAACCGGTCCCGGAAGCCGAGTGCAACGGCCATCCGCTGCAGCTGTTCTGGGTCTGGTTCGCGGCCAACATCAGTATTCTCGGCCTGCCGCTGGGGGCGACCCTGGTGGCCTTTCGCGGGCTGGCGATCTGGCAGGCGATCATCGTCGCGATTCTCGGTGCGGCGGGTTCCTTCGCCGTGGTGGGGATCATCTCCATCGCCGGCCGTCGCGGCCACGCGCCGAGCCTGACCCTGTCGCGAGCGATTTTCGGCGTGCGCGGCAATATCGGTCCGACCATCGTTTCGCTGATGTCGCGCCTGGGCTGGGAAACGGTCAACACCACCACCGCCGCGTTCGTGCTGCTGTCGTTGTGTTCGATCCTGTTCCACTCGCCGGTGGAGGCCAAGAGCGCGCCGGTACTGACGCTGCTGTTTATCGCCATCTTCGTGCTGCTGACCCTGTCGGTCTCGGGCCTGGGGCATGCCACCTTGCTGGTGATCCAGAAGTGGGCGACCTATGTCTTCGGTGCCCTGAATATCCTGGTGGGCGGCTTCCTCTGCGCGACCATCGACTGGAGCGCGGTGTTCAACGCCACCCCGGCACCGATGAGTGCGATGATCATCGGCATCGGCACCATGGCGGCCGGTACCGGGATCGGTTGGGCCAACGCCGGCGCCGACATGTCGCGCTACCAGCACAAGAGCGTCAAGGCGGTCCGTCTGGTGGCCTCGGCGGCTTTCGGCGCGGGGATCCCGCTGGTGCTGCTGATCACCCTCGGCGGCCTGCTGTCGGTGGGCAACCACGATCTGGCCCAGGCGACCGACCCGATCATCGCGATCCGCGACATGCTGCCGACCTGGATGGCCGTGCCGTACCTGATCACCGCGTTCGGCGGGCTGTTGCTGTCGAACAACCTGTCGGTGTACTCAGCGGGCCTGACCACCTTGACCCTGGGTCTGAAGGTCAAGCGCGTGCATGCGGTGATCGTCGATATCGTCGCGATCTTTGCCGGCTCCATCTACTTCATGTTGATCGCCGACAGCTTCTACGGCCCGTTCATCACCTTCATCTCGCTGCTGGCGGTGCCGATCACCGCCTGGGTCGGGATCTTCGTGGTCGACCTGGTGCATCGCCAGTACTACAGCCCCAAGGACCTGCTGGACGTCAGTCCGACCAGCGCCTACTGGTACAGCGGCGGCATCGAATGGCGCGCTTTCGGTGCCTGGGCCGTGGCGATTGTCCTGGGCTTCAGCTTCACCACCATCGGTACCACCGCCGAGACCACCTGGTTCCGTGGTTTCCTCTCCGATTCCTGGTTGGGCCACAACGGCCTGGGCTGGATCGTCACCTTCCTGGTTGCCGGCGGTATTTACGCCGTGCTCGGCGGTGCGGCGGATCGTCGTGCGGCCTTTGTAGAGAATGCCAATGGCTAGACTGATGCATACCGGCCAGGTCATGGTTGACCTGGTCATGTCCCTCGACCAGTTGCCAGCGACCGGTGGCGATGTGCTGGCTAATGCCGCCAGCTTTGAAGCCGGTGCGGGTTTTAATGTCATGGCCGCGGCCCGGCGCAACGGTTTGCCGGTGGTCTACCTGGGGCGCCACGGTAACGGGCGCTTCGGTGACATAGCCCGCCAGGCGATGGCGGCGGAGGGGGTCGAGATCGCCCTTGAGCGCGATGGCGAGAAGGACACCGGGCTTTGCGTGTCGCTGACCGAGGCCAGTGCCGAACGCACCTTTATTTCCTATATCGGTGCGGAAGGCGGTGTTTCGGCTGAAGAACTGGCGCGGGTGTCGGTGCAATCCGACGATTACGTCTATGTCAGCGGCTACAGCCTGCAATACCCGGACAAGGCGCTGGCGCTGCTGGAATGGGTATTGGCCTTGCCGAAGGCGGTGACCGTGGTGTTCGATCCGGGGCCGTTGGTCAATTCGCCGGACGCAGAGCCGATGGCGGCGTTGTTACCGCGCATTGATATCTGGACCAGCAACAGTGTCGAATCCCTGCGGTTTACCGGCGCAACGGATATTGCCGGCTCCCTCGACAGTCTGACCGAGCGTTTGGCCGACGGTGCGCTGCTGGTGGTGCGCGACGGTCCGAACGGTTGCTGGGTCAGCCGGGCAGGGGAGCACCGGCATGTGCCCGGTTTCAAGGTGCAGGCGGTGGATAGCAATGGCGCGGGCGATGCCCATTCCGGTGTATTCCTCGCCGGGCTGGCGGCGGGGCTCGATGCCGTCGAGGCAGCCCGGCGCGCCAATGCGGCGGCGGCCCTGGCGGTCACGCGCTGGGGGCCGGCTACCTCGCCTGGGACCCGGGAAGTGGATGCCATGCTGGCTGAAGGCTGAACCCGGTTTCTGCTGTAGATACCGACACATCACTGCAATCAACACGGTCCTTGTAGGAGCCGGCTTGCTGGCGATGCGATCTGGCCGTCGACACTGCCGTCGCCTGGAAAATCGCCATCGCCAGCAAGCCGGCTCCTACACGGTTCTATCGCGTTCACCAGGCGGTGACAGGTCCGTAGCGAGGGGCCGCGCCGGTACAACTGTAAGAAAATACTGTAATAGATAGTGGTTTTGCTTTCGCTCGGAAGACGAAACACTGGAAACCCATACGCCAGCTGTTCTACCCTAGTGCGTTGGCTACCTTTGCGACGCCTGGACCCCGGCCTGTGTGCACCGGGCCACCAGGTGCATGAGAGGTAGCGTGTCCTTTCGACTTCTGTGACGACGCCCGTGAAACTCATCATTATCGCTGTTTACGTCTTGTCCATCGCGTACGTACACCTGCGCGGCAAGGTCCGGCACAAGCTGGGCCGGCAACTGAGTGACCACTCGACCTTCCTGGCCCCGATCAACTGCTTCCTCTACCTGTTCTCCAAGGTGCCGAGCCGTCCGTACCTCGACCCGGCCGGTTTCCCCGAGCTCAAGCCGCTGCAGGACAACTGGGAGGAAATCCGCACCGAGGCCCTGGCCCTGTTGCGCGCCGGTGAGATCAAGAAATCCGAGACGCCCAACGACGTCGGCTTCAACTCCTTCTTCAAGACCGGCTGGAAGCGTTTCTACCTCAAGTGGTATGGCGACAACCATCCCTCCGCCGTCGAGCTGTGCCCGCGCACCACGGAACTGCTCAACAGCATCGGCAGCATCAAGGCCGCGATGTTCGCCGAATTGCCGCCGGGTTCGCGCCTGGTCCGCCACCGCGACCCCTACGCCGGTTCCTTGCGCTACCACCTCGGCCTGGAAACGCCGAACGACCCGGGTTGTTACATCAACGTCGACGGCCAGGACTACCACTGGCGCGATGGCGAGCCGGTGATGTTCGACGAGACCTTTATCCACTACGCCGAAAACAAGACCGACCAGAACCGCGTGATCCTGTTCTGCGATGTCGAGCGTCCGTTGAAGTATCGCTGGGCGACGGCGTTCAACCGCTGGTTCAGCCGCAACGTGATGTCGGCCGCCGCCTCGCCGAATGACGCGAACGACAAGACCGGTGGGATCAACAGGTTCTTTACCAAAATCTACGGTATCCGTCTGCGCGGCAAGGCCTTGAAGAAGACCAACCGCACTCGCTACTACCTGGAGAAGTGGGCGATCTTCGGCGGCTTGCTGGCGTTGTTCCTGCTGATCTAGTTCACGCTGCCGCTTGACGAATCCGGCCGGGTCCCCAATGGGAGCCCGGCCGTTTTTTTGCGCTATCGCCCAAGGTTGTCGCGGCGCTTGCAGGTCATGAGCGACTAGCGCTCCAGCACCCCACGAAACGCCGCACTCAGCGCCCGCAGGGTTTCCTGCGAGCGGGCATCCGTGGGCCGGGCGTGGAGGATGATTTCGGTGACCGGCAGGGTCGGCAGCCCGAGTTGTTCACCGACTTCTATCGCGCCGGCCGGTGCCACCCGTTTGGCCAGCGCCGCCACGCCGAGCCCGGCACTCACCGCCGCGCCCACCGCCATCACACCGCCGCCGATAAACACTTCGGTCCAGGGGATGCCGGCGTCGTCCAGCACCCGCACCGCCAGATGCCGCACGCCACAGGGCGCGGCCATGGTCGCCAGGCGCAGGACGCTGCCGGGGATGTGTTGCCAGGTGGGCGCGGCGAACCAGCCGAAGCGCTCCACCACCAGCACCTCACCGTCGTGACGGTCGCCTTCGCTGCGCACGATGGCCGCATCCAGCTCGCCACGATCGAAAGCCGCGCTGAGGTCCCGGGACGAGGCGATCCGCACCTCGATGATCAGCAGGGGATCGTAGTGCGCCAGGCGACTCAGCAGGATCGGCAAGTCCGGCCCCGCCACATGGTCGCTGATGCCGATGATCAAGCGACGATTGGGCGTGGCGCTCATATCCCCCAACGCCCGCTCGTGGGCCTGGAGCAGGGCGCGGGCGGCATGGATAAATTGCTCGCCCGGGGGCGACAGCCGCACATGCCGGGGTGTGCGCTCCAGCAGGCGGTAGCCGAGACGCTCCTCCAGGCGCTTGAGTTTCAGGCTGATGGCCGCCTGGGAAGTGTCCAGCGCCTGGGCCGCGCGGGTGAAACTGGCGAAATCGGCAATCAGCACAAAGGCCTGGACGGTGTCGATATCGAGAGGCTTGACGGCTTCAGTCATATCTATCTCTTATCACACATATATCTATCGATATCTTGTTGTAATTATAGATCCTGCGCAAGCTGGCTCCAGGTTCTCGATAACCTTTTCCCACAGGAGTGTCGCCATGTTTGCCAAACAGTATTCACACCGCTTGCCCGCCAACTACGACCTGGGCTTGATCCGCAGCCGCGCCGCCGAACTGGGTCCGCTCTGGGACGATGCCCAGGGGCTGATCTTCAAGGCGTTTATCGCCGAGGAGCGCGGGGTCTTCGGGGCCCAGGCCAATCTGTATTCGTCGGTGTATCTCTGGTCCGATCCGAGCGCTGCTGCGGGCTTTCTGATGGACGAGCGTTTCCAGCGGGTGATCGACTCATTCGGTCGTCCGGATATCGAGGCCTGGCTGCCGCTGGACCTGCAATTGGGCAGCGCGCCGCAGGCCCGGGCGCTGTACCGCGAAGCCTTGCCGTTCGATGCAGAGGCGGATCGCGTGCAGTTGCTGGCGACGGAGGTGCAGCGTAACCAGGCCATCGTTCGTCAGGACGACACGGTGGCGGTGTTCCTCGCGCTGGATACTGCGGCCTGGCAGTTGATCCGGGTCACCCTGTCGTCGTCCGAACCTGACCGTCGTCGCGCGGGCAAGGCGTATGAGGTGCTGTACCTGGCACAACCGGGACTTGAGCAATTGCGCCATGGTGCGTGAAGAGGAGGGCAGTGGACATTGGCAGTGCCTGGGTTTCCATCTGCTCGGACTGGGTATCGGCGCCGGGCTGATCCTCGGTTTGACGCTGCTGGCCTGCCTGTTGACGGTGAATTTTTATTGAAGTGATTCAAGCCGTCGCACAATCCGCATAGCATGGGCGACTTCACCGACTCTGGAAGCGCCCATGTCCCTTGAAATACGCGAAGCCCGGCCCAGCGATGCGCCGCAGATCCTGGCCTTTATCACTGAACTGGCCGAGTACGAGCGGGCCCGCCATGAAGTGATCGCCAGCGTCGTCGACATTGAGCGCAGCCTGTTTGGCGAAGGGGCTACGGCCCACGGTTTGATCTGCCTGCGCGATGGCGAGCCGGTCGGTTTTGCGGTGTTTTTCTTCAGCTACTCCACCTGGCTCGGGCGTAACGGCCTGTACCTGGAGGACCTCTATGTGTCACCGCAACAACGCGGTGCCGGCGCAGGCAAGAAACTGCTGCGGCACCTGGCGCAGATCGCCTGTGCCAATGACTGCGGACGCCTGGAATGGAGTGTGCTGGACTGGAACGAATCAGCGATTCGCTTCTACGAATCCATCGGCGCGCAACCCCAGAGTGAATGGGTGCGCTACCGCATGGATGGCGAAGTGTTGAAGAACTTTGCCCACTCGCAGGATTGAGCGGAAATCCTGAAGTCACCACGCAATTGAACGTGCCGCGAAATCTGCAGGAGCCGGCTTGCTGGCGATAGCGGTGGTGAAGGTGACATCGCTATCGCCAGCAAGCCGGCTCCTACGGTAGAGCGTGTTCAATCAGTGGCGGCGGTTTACTTGAACCACTGCCACAACAACAGCGTGCCAATCAGCCCGACCACGGAAACGATGGTCTGCAACACCGACCAGACCCAGATCGTCTGCTTGAGTTGCAAGCCGAAGTACTCGCGGACCATCCAGAAGCCGGCGTCGTTGACGTGGCAGAAGAACACCGAGCCGGCGCCAATGGCCAGGGCCACCAGCGAGCTTTGGGTGGTTGCGAGGCCAGCCATCAGCGGCGCGAGAATGCCCGCCGTGGTGGTGGTCGCCACGGTCGCCGAACCGGTGGCCTGGCGCAGTGCCACGGCAATCAGCCAGGCCAGCAGGATGTAGGACATGTTCGCGCCGGTGGCGACCTTGCTGATGGTGTCGCTGATGCCGGCTTCCAGCAGGGTCTGTTTCAGACCGCCGCCGGCACCGATGGTCAGCAGCAGCACGGCAATCGGCCCGAGGCTCTTGCGCAGCACACTGCCGACTTGATCACGGGCCATGCCGATCGACCAACCCAGGCAGATCACCGCCGCGATCACCGCGATGCCCAGGGCGATCAAGGGTTCGCCGAGGAACTTCAGGGTGATGGCGAGGTTGCTTTGCGGCGCCATGGCGACCTTGGCCAGGGTGCTGCCGAGCATCAGCAGCACCGGCAGCAGGATGATCAGCAGCGAGATGGCGAAGCTCGGCTTGCGTCGGGTCTCGACCTTGGCGGTGAACAGGGCGCCGAGTTCGGCCGGTTCCTTCACATCCATGCGCCTGGACAGCCAGATACCGTAGAGCGGGCCGGCGAGGATCACCGCCGGGACCGCGATGCAGAAGCCCAGCAACATGGTCATGCCGAGGTCGGCGTGCAAGGCGCTGACGGCGATCAACGGGCCCGGATGAGGCGGCATCAGTGCATGCAGGGTGGTCATGCCGGCCAGGGCCGGAATCGCCACCCTGAGCAGCGGCTGGCCGGACTGGCGGGCGATCACGAAGATGATCGGCACCATCAGCACCAGGCCGACTTCGAAGAACAGCGGCAAGCCGATGACCATCGCCACCAGCGCCATGACCCAGGGCAGGGCCTTGCCCCGCGCATGGCGCAGGAGAGTCGAGGCGATACGATCGGCGGCCCCGGATTCGGCCATCAGCGCACCGAGCATCGCGCCCAGGGAAATAATGATCCCGGCTTCACCGAGCAGGCTGCCGGCGCCCTTGCTGAACGCCTTGGCCACTTCTTCAGGCGGCAGCGAAGCGCCGATCCCGGCGACAAAGGTGCCGATCAGGATGGACAGGAAGGGGGGCAATTTGGTCAGGCTGATCAGCACGATAATGGTGGCGATGGCCAGCAGGCAGCAGACGATCAGGCGGGTGTCGTGGGCAAGCCACGCGGCATGTGAAAGATCCAACGGGAACCCCTTCTTGTAATATTTTGTCACTCGTTTGGACGGAATATACCTGATGGATTCATATAGATGATTACATGAGCGAGGTTTTTTTTACGAACGGGAGTATGAAAGTCCAGGCCGATTGACGTCGTTCGGCAGCCATCCCCGAGTGGGCTCAGTCCATCAGCATCGGCGGTAAGGTGCCCAGCAGCGAGACGGCGAGAATCGCCCCCAGCCCGAGCAGCCATTCGATCGTCACGCTGGTGCGCAAGACACTGAAACGTCCGCGCGGGCTCATCACCCGGTTGAACAGGGCCAGCCCCAGCATCAGCACGACCATCAGCACCTTGATCAGCAGGATCAGGGCGAAGCCGTTGAACAATGGCGTCGGCCAGAGGGCTCCCGTGAGGACCCGCACATTGATCAGGCCGGTGACGATAATCACGGCGACCAACAGGTAACCGAGGTTGCCGAAGCGTCGCAGGACCTGCTTGATGTCATGTTCCGCCGGTTTGTTCAGCATCAGGGCGAGCAACATCAGGCCACCGACCCAGGCACCGACGCCGCTCAGGTGGATGAACTGGTTGAGCATCAGCAAGCGTCCGTCGAGGCCGTCGAGCATGGCGCCGTGGCCGACCGGGGCGAGGGTCGCCAACAGCAGGAAACCGAGCAGCAGGTTGATGGCCGGGCGGGTGTTGGCCTGCAGGCTGAGCACCAGCAACAGGCACAAGCCCAGGTGCCAGCTCCAGACCTGACCGAAAAAGGTCTTGCCCAGGACCAGTTGGAGAGTGGCGGGATTCAGGGTATCGGCCCAGTCGCCGGTCATATTGGCGGTGGTCAGCAGCAACCAGCCGCCAGCGCTGAGCAAGGCCAGCAGCGCCAGCCAGCGCTTGATCCTGAGCAGCTGTTGATCCAGTGCCGGGCTGGCTGCGCTGCCGATCAACCAGGGCCTGAACAGGCAGGCCCCGAACAACGACAACACCACGGCGAAATGCAGGAAGCGGCACAGGACCATGGCGTTTTGCATAGACTCAGTTGCCCACCGTGAAGCTGTAGTTGCCTTCGCTCTTGTGGGTATCGACCGACACGGCGTGCCATTCGACCTTGTACTCACCGGCCGGGAGTGCCGCGGCGGGGGTGACGATCAGGGTTTTCTTGTCAGACGGATCTGTGGCAATGCTTTTCAGCGTGACGGTCTTGCCGGAGCTGCTGACTTCGACCTTGGTCAATGCCGCTTCGACCCCTTCACTGAACACCAGGCGCAATTCGGCCGGCGCGCTGACGGTGGCGTCCTTGGCCGGGGTTTCGCTTTTCAGGTGGGCATGGGCGAAGGCGACGTTCGCACCGGCCAGACCGGCCAGCAGGAGCAGGGTACCGAGCATCTTCTTGAGCGGGGCAGCAGGCATCGATCAGTTCCTCGTGGGATGAAGTGAGCTGACTATACTAGCTCGCTCTGCAGCCGAACGTCGTATTTGAGCCTTTGTTCGCTTGAGCGATACTTGCAATACTGGCTGAGTGACTTCCCGGTATGTTGAGCCACGACACGGACTGCCTTTCGGAACACACCCTTATGTCGATTCGTTTGAGCTTTGTTTGCCACGCCCGCACCGAGGCTCAGCGCCTGGGCCGTTTTCCGCTGGACGAACCGGTCGAGCCCAAGGGCTTGCTCAAGGCGGCCGAGCTGGCGGCGCGCCTGAAGAAACCGGTGCGCATCCTCAGTGCTCCGGAAACCCGCGCCTGGCAGACCGCCGAGGCCTTGGGTGGAGAGGTCGAGATTGTCCCGGAGCTGGGTGACCTGGATGTCGGCGAATGGCAGGGTGTCATGTTGACGGACTTGCTTGAGAGCGAACCCGAATTGCTCGCGGCCTGGACCTCGGACCCGACGCAGGTCCCCCCGGCAGGCGAGTCGGTGGCGGCATTGTGTGCCCGGGTCGGGGCCTGGCTCGAGGGGTTTCGCGAGGAAGGGCATTTTATCGTGGTGACCCATCCCTTCGTGATCCGTGCGGCACTTCTGCATGCACTGGGAGCCAGCCCCGCCTCCTTTAATGCGATCGATATCGAACCGTTATCCGTGGTCGACCTGCGCCGTAACGGGCACTGGCGGTTGCGCTTCTGAGGCAGCGCGCTGTTGCCTTTTTTGATCGCGGGGGGGTTGCCAGATTCAAACCGACCGTAGGATGATCGAGCCCATGAACCGGAATCCGCTGAACCTCACCCAGAGCACCACGACCGCCTATGGCGGGCGTGAGGTCGGTGCGTGAGTCGGTAAACGCAGTGAACCCGGGCCCCGCCAGCAATGGACGGGGCCTTTTGGTTTCTGGGCCTTTGCTGGCATCACACGGAAGGAGCAATACCCATGCAAGCAGAAAGCGCAAAGCGTTCGGCCCTGTTGATCATCGATATGCAGGTCGGTCTGTTCCACGGTCCCGACCAGCCCTGGGAAGGGCTGCGGGTGCTGGAGAATATCAATCAACTGATGGGTGCGGCCCGGCAGGCCGATGCGCCGATTTTCGCGGTCCGGCATACCGGGCCTGAAGGCTCGCCGATTGCGGCGGGGAGTGCGCTGTGGCAACTGGTGCCGGAGTTGCGGGTCGATCCCGCGGTGGATCGTCTGGTCGACAAGACGCGCCCCAGTTGTTTCTTCAATACCGGGTTGGCCGAGCAGTTGGATGATGCCGGGATCGGACGTTTGGTGATTGTCGGGATGAAGACTCAGTATTGCGTCGATACCACTTGCCGGTTGGCGCGGGATCTGGGGTTCGAGGCGGTGCTGGTGGGTGATGCCCATACCTGCATGGAAACGCCCGGGTTGTCGGCCCGGGCGATTGTCGAACATCACAACGCGACGTTGAATGGAGCGTTTGTGCAGGTGTTGAGTACGGCTGACGTGCGGTTCTGAGGGGCGACCGCTACGCGGTCATCGCCAGCAAGCCGGCTCCTACAGGTTTTACGTCGTATACAAGATTTCGGTACGACGCGGACATTGTAGGAGCCGGCTTGCTGGCGATAGCGGGCTATCTGGCGCCGCTATCCTCAGGGCTTTTTCACCGGCGTCGGCAAGGTCACCAGCGAGACGTAGTCGTTCCAGAATTTCTTCTGGTCCACCGCGAAGACGATTTTGGCTTTCTGCGTCCCCACTGGCGGGCTCTTCTTGTAGCCCAGTGCACGACCGTAGTCCGGGCCGAAGTGGGTATCGACATCGATCCACATGTCGCGCGACTCGGTGACGATCTCAGGCTCGGCGAGGAACAAGGCCGGCAGGCTGTCCCAGGTAAAGCTGTGATAACCCGGGTCCTTGGCGAACTGCGGCCCGAACACGCTCTTGTACAGTTCCGGCACCGCGCCCTTGGCGGCAATCACCCGGTTGTAGACCGAGGCATCGAAGGTGACTTTCTCACAGACATCGTTGGGGAAGATCACATGTTCGATGGGCGAGCGCAGGACGATCTTCGCCGCCTCCGGGTCGAACCACCAGTTGAATTCCGCCGCCGGCGTGGTGTTGCCGGGAATCTCGATGGCGCCGCCCATGTACACGATGCGCTTGATCAGCGGCACGATATCCGGCGCCTGGCGGATCGCCAGGGCCAGGTTGGTCAGCGGACCGATGGCCAGCAAGGTCACTTCGTGGGGGTATTTGCGCACGCTGTCGATAATGAACTGCGGGGCGGTTTCGCTGCGCAGCTTGGTGTGGGTCGCCAGGCCATCGGGCGGTGCGACCAATTGCGCAGCCGAGGTCGGCCGCGGGTTCTTGAACGCCCCCGGCCAGCCTGCGCCGAACATCGCCTGCTCCTGTGGATAAGTGGCGAAGTCATGCAGCAGCGGATAGGCCGCGCCGGAGTAGACGCCGATCTCCTTTTCCACCCCCATGCGTTCCACGGCCTTGAGCGCGTCGACCTGTTCCTGGTCGACCCAGGCGTTGCCGCTGACCAGGGTCATGCCCAGCAGGTCGATCTTCTTCTGCGCGTGCAACTGCGCCAGCATGATAAAGGCCTGGCCGTCGTCGTTCAGTACGTTGAAATCGGTGTCGATGATGACTTTTTCAGCCGCTTGCAGCGAGCCGGCGGACAGGCCGACAGCCAGCGCCAGCGCGCAGCCCTTGAGAAAGCGTTGCATGGTGATGTGCCCCAATGAGTTGTTGTTGTATTGCGGTAGCCCAGCATGCCTGCCGACGCCTGGAAAGGCCATCGGCAGGTAAGTGGCTACTTAACGATTGACCAGTTTTGCCGGCAGGGCGATCACCAGGAAGCTGCTCAGGATCAGGCAGCCGGCGAAGAACCAGAGGGCCCCGGCGCTGCTGCCGGTCAGGTCGATGGCCACGCCCATCAGCGAGTTGCTGACCAGCCCGGCGATGTTCGCCAGCGAGCAGGCCAGGGCAAAACCGGTGGCCGCCGCGGTGCCCTTGAGGAAGGTCGCCGGCAGGCTGAAGAACACCGGCACCGCGCCGATGATCGCCGCCGAGGCAATGGCGAACAGGGCCACCGTCGCCACCACGTTATGGGTGAAGAAGGTGCTGGTGGCCATGGCGGCCGCGCCGATGAAAAACGGCACGATGATGTGCCAGCGACGTTCGCGATGCTTGTCGGAACTGGCGCCGATCAGCAGCATGCCGAGCAGGGCGGCGACACTCGGCAAGGCGGTGAGCACGCCGATATGGAAGGTGTCGGTGATCCCTGCGTTGCGGATGAAGGTCGGCATCCAGAAGCCCATGGCGTAGGCGCTGAGCAGGATCGAGAAGTCGATACCGCCGAGCATCCAGACCTTGAGGTTGAAGAAGCCGTCGCGAAAGTGCTGCTTGCTGTCGGGGCTGCTGGCCTCGTCGTTTTTCAGTTCGCTTTCGAGTACGGCCTTTTCCTCTTCATTGAGCCATTTGGCCTGGCGGAAGTGGTTCGGCAATGCCCAGAAGGTCAGGATGCCGAGCAACACGCTGGGTACCGCTTCGATCAGGAACAGCCATTGCCAGCCGCGCAGGCCGTTGACCTGGTCGAAATGGCCCATGACCCAGCCCGACAACGGTCCGCCGATAACGCTGGAGAGCGGCAGGCCGATCATGAACAGGGCAATGATGCGCCCGCGTCGATGGGTCGGGAACCAGGTGGTCAGGTAGAACAGCACGCCCGGCAGAAAGCCGGCCTCGGCGGCGCCGAGCAGGAAACGCAGGATGTAGAACTGGGTGGTGGAGGTGACCAGCATGGTGCAGGCCGAGAGCAGGCCCCAGGTGATCATGATCCGCGCGATCCAGATTTTTGCGCCGACCTTTTCCAGTACCAGGTTGCTCGGCACTTCGAAGAGGATATAACCGACGAAGAACAGCCCTGCACCGAGGCCGAAGGCGGTTTCGCTGAAGTGCAGCTGGTCGAGCATCTGCAGTTTGGCGAAGCCGATATTGATCCGGTCGAGGTACGCGGCCAGGTAGCAGAAGCACAGGAACGGGATCAGTTTCCAGGTGATCTTGTGGTAAAGCGCTTGGGTCGGGTCGGCGACCGTAGTCGCTGATGTTGCATTCGCAATGGGCATTGGTTGTCTCCTGGCGGTGACTTATGGTTTTTATTACAGCCGCTTTTTCCAGCACTCTGGAGCGCGGTAAAGGCGGCTTCCAAAGGCAGTGTCAGAAGACTGGGCGTCACGCTCCGCACGGAGGCGACGCTCAGTTTTTTACGCGACCATGCTCTGTGGCACGGTTCTGCGGTCAAGCTCCCTGGAACTTCGAGATCGCTTCCTGTTTGCTGACGACATCGCCGTACTTGCTGTCGATGTCGAACAGATTCGCTTCATGGGGCGCCGAATGGCGGTCGCCCACGCATTCACGTACCACGATGGTCCTGAAACCGTGCTGCACGGCATCCACCGCTGTCGCGCGGATGCAGCCGCTGGTGGAACAACCGGCCAGCACCACGGTATCGATGCCTTGGGCGTGCAACTGCGAGGCCAGGCTGGTGCCGAAAAACGCACTGGCGTACTGCTTGCTGATCACCACTTCCGACGGCAGCGGCAACACCGCTTCGCAGAACGCCGCGAGCGGATTGCCTTCGACCATGTCCTTCATCACCGGCGCCTTGCGCACCCAGATGCCACCGTCGGCGAAATGCCCCGGATGGTAGCGAATATTGGTGTGCACCACCGCAACGCCGTGACGGCGGGCGCAGTCCAGCAGCTCGACGCTTTCGGCCACGGCGCTGACCACGCCGGGGGCGAACAGCGGCGCGCCCTCGGTGGTGTAGCCCTGCATGAAATCGATCATCAGCAGGGCCGGTTTCTGGCCGAAGCCGATCCGCTGGCCCCAGACGCCCTGGTAATTGTCATTGGCGCTTTGTTCGCTCATGGCGAGGTTCCTCGATCAGTACGCGCCGGAGAGCAGGGCGCCGGCACCGGGCACGATCGGCTCCAGGTCCAGGGCCTTGAGCATGGCGTAGGTGGTGGCGATGGCGGCGGTCAGTACCGGCTTGCCGGTCTGTGCCTCGACCTTGGCCACCGCCGGCAGCGACTGCATCTGCACGCAGGCCGAAAGGACGATCACATCGACGCCTTCCAGGTTCATGCCGGCGACGATGCCTGGCAGATTGGCCGGGTCGTGGCGGGCCACTTCGAGGTTGTCGGGGATCTCCAGGGCGCGCCAGTCGACCACCTCGAAACCTTCTTCGCGGATGTAGTTCACCACCAGTTCGGTCAGCGGCTTCATGTACGGCGCGACAATCGCGATGCGCTTGGCACCCATGACTTTCAGGCCTTCGATCAGGGCGCCGGCGCTGGTGATCACCGGAGCGTTGGCGTCGTTGTCGGCGGTGGCCTTGCGCAGGCGCGCTTCGGATTGGCGGTGATAGCCCAGGCCCATGGCCATGATCGCCACCAGGCAGGCGTAGCCCAGTACGTCGACCTTGGCGTCGGACAGCTCGACGGCGCAACGGTCGGATTCACCGTCCATGGCCGCCAGCTCTTCCTTGCGCACCTGCTTCATGCGCATGCGGCTGGAGTGAAAGGTGAAGCGTTCCGGACGGATTGCCTGGCGTGCGTTGAGCATCGCCGGGATCTCGGTTTCCATGGTGGTGTTCGAGCTGGGTACGATCTGACCGATACGGTAGGGCTTGATCATGCTTGTCTCCTTAAATCGATGATTCAGGTCACACATCACTCTGTAGGAGCCGGCTTGCTGGCGATCAGGCCTGTGAGCCTTGCATCGTCTGGTTGGTCGCCATCGCCAGCAAGCCGGCTCCTACAAGGTTTGTGTGTTGTTCAAGAGGTCAGGCTCACGCCGAGGAAGTCGCCGAAGGCGGCGAAGAAACCGTCCAGGTCGTCCCAGGGAATCATGTGGCCGGCATTGGGCACGTGGGCGATCCGGATGCCCGGTTGCAGCGCGCGGATTTCGGCTTCGTCCTCAGGCAGGATCACGCCGCCGCGACCGGCCACCAACAGCAGCGCGGGGGCGCCGAGCTGGGGCAGGTCCTGGTGGAAGTCCACCGTATGGAAGTCGTTGAACGCCCTGACAATGGCCGGCTCGTAGCAGGTGTGCAGCCATTCGGCGCGCAGTTGCAGTTGCTCCGGGGTCCAGGTGGCGCAGAAGGCGCGCATCGCCTCGGCATCCATCCCGATCAGCGACTGGCGGATCGAGTCGACGTACCAGGGCAGCTTGCTCGGGTATTCGCGACGACCCGGCCCGGATACCGGCGGGTCGATCAGCACCAGGCTCTTGACCCCGGCGGGGTTGAGCACGGCACTGCGCACGGCAAAGCGTGCGCCCATGGAATGGCCGACCAGGTGGTAGCTGTCCAGGCCCAGGGCGGCGGCGAAGGCGGCGATATCGTTCGCGCAGGTCTCGGCGCTGTAGTCCAGTTCCGGACCGCTGGAAGACAGGCCGCGTCCGCGGACATCCAGCACATAGGTGTCGAAGTGCCGGCCGAAGCGTTCGGCAACGAAGCCCCAGGTGATCGCCGGGCTGGTGATACCGGGGATCAGGATCAGCGCCGGGCCCTGGCCGCCATAGCGCAGGTAGTGCTGGCGAATGCCGTTGGCCTGGACGTTGCCGCCGTGGACGAAAGTGCTCACGCCGCCACCCCCGATTTCAGCACCTGGGCGTAGAGGTCGTAACCGTAGACCCAGGCCGGATCTTCCTGGGTGCGCAGCCAGGTGTTGGCGTTGGACACCGCCTGGACCCGCGAGGCGCGCTCCTTGCGGTTGGCTTCATAGAGTTCGAAGGCGGTGCGGTGGTCGCTGAGGCCGGTTTCCTGCAGGCAACGCGTGAGCATGGCGGCGTCTTCGATGGCCATGCCGGCGCCCTGGGCCATATGCGGTTTCATCGGGTGGCAGGCATCGCCCAGCAGCACCAGGCGCCCACGGCTCCACAGCGGCAGCGGGTTGCGGTTGCGCAACGGCCATTTGGTCACGCTGTCGGTGGATTCGATCAGTGCCTGCACGGTGGGGTGGTAACCCTGGAAGGCTTCGAACATCTCTTCGCGGCTGCTGTCGACGAACGGGCCTTCGAAGTCCAGCTCCGGGTGCGGCACGCCGGTGACGTAGTAGTACTCGTCGCGCTTGCCGGTGGTGTAGTAGACCATCATGTGCCGGTCCTCGCTCCACCACTTGATGCAGTCCTCGAAGTTGAGGTCGTAGCGGGCCAGCTTGTCGCGGGTGATCAGTGCGCGGTGGGCGACCCAGCCGCTGTACAGCGGTGCTTCGTGGCCGAGCAGTTCTTCGCGGATCTTCGAGTTGATGCCATCGGCGCCGATGACGATATCGGCGCTGGCCGTGGTGCCGTCGGTAAAGCTCAGGCGCACCTGGTCGCCGGTGTCTTCGATCTTTTCCAGGCGCTTGTTGAAGTGCAGGGTGCCGGGTTTGATCGTCGACATCTGCAAGGCATGCAGGTCGCCACGGTGCACGGTGACATAGGACGCACCGTATTCCTTGCGAGCGAATTCGCCCAGGGGAATCCGCGACAGGTAGTCACCGCTCATGCCGTCGCGGCTGAACCAGTGATCGGGGTGCGAGCCCATCTGGTCGAGCTGCTGCTCGATGCCCATGCGCCGGAAGATCTTCATGATATTCGGACCCATGTGGATCCCGGCGCCCAGGCGGGAAAACTCCG
>Ga0302156_10000678_pt1 | contig 31834 bp, 33 predicted proteins | sample I_Bog_N3_2_FD_193503 | JGI IMG/M metagenome (GOLD analysis project Ga0302156, IMG submission 193503) | Peat permafrost microbial communities from Stordalen Mire near Abisko, Sweden - I_Bog_N3_2 | ecosystem: Environmental > Terrestrial > Soil > Wetlands > Peat | place: Sweden: Abisko, Stordalen... | reverse complement strand
TTGAGGGGGATAATGGTGTCGGTAAGTTTTCCAAAGGCATACCGACGGTGGGTTGGCTGAGTGGTTTAAAGCACGTGTCTGAAACACACGCAGAGGATCTAATCAATCCTCTCAAGGGTCCGAATCCCTTACCTACCGCAATACAGCGCAAATGGGCGCTGCTGAACCAGCGCCCATCCACTTGCATACGGCACACGTAAGCAATCACCTCACTTGCGCCGACGCCGGTTTTAAAACCAACTTCAGTGTATATATCATTCCCAACACTCTGCAAAGCATAAAAAACAACTTTGCAAAAACACACGAACAGGCGTTCGATAACACCTTCCATCAGGGGTGACGTTATGTCACACCTACTTGGAAGAATTGAAGAATGAGGACAACGATTGCCAGCCTGAGCCGAGAGATTATTAGCGAGGCTGACGCCTACTTGTATCTCGAAAACATGCGCTGGCACGGTGAGACCAAGTGCCCTAAGTGTCTGTCCACTGACGTTCACTACGTCACGCCGACCAATGGCGTTTCTCGCACCACGGCTGGCGGTTCTCAGTCCGCGCGCCGTGTGTGGCGTTGCACACCTTGTCGCAAGCAGTTCAGCGTTTTGACTGGCACCATCATGCACGCGACCAAGATTTCTGTTCGTACGTGGGTCATGGTGATCTTCGAAATGTGCGCTTCGAAGAATGGTGTCGCTGCGCGTGAGATTGAGCGCAAGTACGGACTCTGCCCTCGTACTGCGTGGCATATGTTGCACCGTATCCGTGAGGCGATGAGCCACGATGACTACGTGTTGTTTTCCGGTGACGTTGTTGTTGACGAGGTTTACATCGGCGGTAATCCTGAGTTTCGCCACGCCAACGATACCCGTGAAGTTGGAATTGGTCGCGGTTCGAAAAAGACGCCCGTTGTCTCCGTCATTGACGTGAACACTCACACTGTCCGTTCGCAGGTTTTGGAGTCCGTCGACTCGAAAGCGTTGGGAGATGCCATCCGAATGAACGTGGACACCGCCACCACGACGCTTCACACGGACTCGTTTCGTGGCTACCTCTCGGTCGGTCGCGCTATGGCCGGTCACTACATTGTGGACCACAAGGCCGGTATTTACGCCACTGACAAGACGAACGGTACGAACCTCTGCGAGAACTACTTCGCTCAACTCAAGCGCGGACTTAAGGGCACGCACATTCACGTTGACCCCAAGCACTTGCACCGGTACTTGAATGAGTTCGACTATCGATACAGCACTTGTGAATTGACTGACTCCGAGCGCATGGCCGATCTCGGTACGAGACTCGCAGGAAAGTTGCCCTACGCGCATGTCATTGCTTAGAGGCATACGGACCATTCTTCGGCCAACGTCGCTCGTCATCACAGTTCTCTAGCCAGCGCAAAGCATCCTGCGCCTTTCCTCGCGTGTTGACCATTTCATGGATGTCACCCTTTGGATCGGCACCTTTCTCGATTTCACGAATCCGGTTGACATCCATGTCTAAATTGTCGGCTTCTTTTTTGCCCATTACTTTGCGCACCGTGGCCTGTACATCAACAACCCACTGCGCCATAGCTCTAAATCTCGCCTCAGACATCCATCCCCAGTCATCGTCTGGATTAACGAACGTCTCCGTCTGGAATGCGTAGGCCAACGCATTAACAATCCAGTCATACGCCATCGTGACGTTGACGCCCTGGGTCCGTAATTCGTTGACAATGCTCTCTGCGGTTCCACGAACGTTTTCTGTATGAGGAGATGCCCCCAGCGAATCCGCAAGAAACCCGCGATGATCTTTGTGAAATTGTGCGATGCGTCGATCAAGTAGGTGGAGATGCAGCCCCCACAGCGAAGACGCCAAACCACATACTGCTAGCAGGCAGGCAAACGAAAATAGGGCCAATTCCACAGGCGTGGAAATACCTGTTGGAAGCATCACGGCGAGCAAGATACTCCCTGCCGCAAAGGAGATTCCCCCTGTAAGTCCGAATGACTTTCCGTCCAAAGACGATTTTCTTGCCATCGCCCGAAACTAGTCCTCGGACCCTGAGCCTTCGTCCATTTCCCAGTCCTCGTCGGCAGTCCCAGCGCCGTCCAGAATTGCCTCCAAAGCCTCTTCGGGTTCCATTTCGAGGCCGACCAATTCGTCGGGGTCGTAGCGTTTCTTTTCCATAAATACCAGCCTAACGGGGGTAGATTTTCGGGGTATGGCGTGTTTTTTTTGCGCACACAACGCTATATCCATTTTACGAACACTTGTTCGTAGTACCGTGATTACGGGTGGAGACCGACCGATGTCACAAGAGGCTCATAGCGTTCCTCCGATGACGAAAAACAAGGAGACAACAATGGCAACCGACGACCGTGAGAAGGCCCTCGACGCCGCACTCGGCCAGATCGAGAAGCAGTTCGGCAAGGGCTCGATCATGCGCATGGGCGAGAACCTGCACATGAACATCGAGTCGATTCCGACCGGCGCCCTCGCGCTCGACATGGCGCTCGGCATCGGTGGGCTGCCCCGCGGTCGCATCGTCGAGCTCTACGGCCCCGAGTCCTCGGGTAAGTCGACATTGGCGATGCACGTCGTCGCCGAGGCCCAGCGAAACGGTGGCGTCTGTGCCTACATCGACGCCGAGCACGCGATGGACCCCGTCTATGCGCGCGCCATCGGCGTCAACGTCGATGACCTCCTCGTCTCCCAGCCCGACACCGGCGAGCAGGCCCTCGAGATCACCGACATGCTGATCCGCTCGGGTGCACTTGACGTCATCATCATCGACTCAGTGGCGGCGCTGACGCCGCGCGCCGAGATCGAAGGGGACATGGGCGACTCGCACGTCGGACTGCAGGCCCGTCTCATGAGTCAGGCACTTCGCAAACTCACCGGAGGACTCTCCAAGTCCAACACCGTCGCGGTCTTCATCAACCAGTTGCGCGAAAAGATCGGCGTCCTCTACGGATCACCTGAGATAACCCCCGGTGGGAGGGCCCTCAAGTTTTACGCGTCAATCCGTCTCGACATTCGTCGCATCGAATCGATCAAGGATGGCACCGAAGTGGTGGGTAACCGCACGCGCGTGAAGGTCGTGAAGAACAAGTGCGCCGCGCCCTTCAAGCAGGCTGAGTTCGACATCATGTACGGCCAGGGCATCAGTCGCGAAGGTTCGGTCCTCGACGTCGCCGTCGAGTTGGGCTTCGTGAAGAAGGCCGGCGCCTGGTTCACCTACGAGGGTGAGCAGATGGGCCAGGGTCGCGAGAACGTGAAGGCCTTCCTTCGCGAGAACCCGCAGACGATGGCTGAGATCGATGGACGCGTGCGCGAGCACATGGCCAACGCCCTATTGCCCGACGTCGTTGGTACCGGTGTCGAAATGGACATCGACACGCCTATCTCACTCGACTGATCCTTCGGCGTCAGCGTCATCAGTGACGTGGGCTGACTCACTGGCCCTCGGGCGATGAACGACGCTCGCGCGTACCAGTAGCGTTGCCCCAGTGAATAATCGACTTCGCTTCCGACAGTTCCTGGGCGCACGGGTGCGCGCTGCTCGTCGGTACGTCAACGAAGTGGCGACGGTCGGACCGAGTGACCCGTACGCGAAGGAGTTCCAATACTTCGGCAAGGGCGCGGCCTTGATGGCGCCCCAGGGCGTGATCTACAACGAGCGCTACCTCGCCATCGGTGATGAGACGCTGATCGGTCCGAACGTCTGTCTGACCGCCGGGATCAGCGGTGAGCAGACGATGCTGAGTTCCCCGGTCGTGACGATCGGGAAGAAGTGCATCATCGGACGCGGATCACACATCATCGGACACTGGTCGATCGTGTTGGGCGATGAGATCCAAACCGGTCCCTACGTGTACATCACCGACGAGAACCATTCCTACGAGGACCCCGATCAGCCGATTGGTTGGCAGCCACCGACCGAAGCGGCCGTGCGCATCGGATCGGGGAGTTGGCTGGGGGCCAACGTCGTGATCCTGCCAGGCACCGAGTTGGGCCAAAACACCGTCGTCGCGGCCGGCGCGGTCGTGCGCGGAACGTTCCCTGATCACGTCGTATTGGGCGGCGTCCCCGCGAAGGTACTGCGCCACTACTCGCGCGAGAATGGATGGCAATCCGGACCGCCCAGTGAGTAGAAAACTCGGCGTCGACCTCACGCCGCTTCGGGTCTCCAAGCAGTACCGCCGTCTCTACATCGCCGGGTTCGTCACCGCGCTCGGAAGTCAGGCCACCTACGTGGCCGTGCCGTACCAGCTTCGACTCCTCACGCATTCGCCGCTCGACGTCGGATCGCTCGGCTTGGCGGAGTTCTTGCCATTGATCGTCTTCGGTCTCTACGGAGGGGTCCTCGCGGACCGACTCAACCGTCGACGACTGATCATCTCGATGGAACAGGTGTTGATGATCTCGACGGCGGTGCTCTTCGTCAACGCACTCTTGCCGCATCCCCAAGCCTGGATCCTCTACGTCGACGCTTTCGTCGCCTCGGGCGCGGGCAGTCTTCAGCGCCCCAGTATCGAAGCACTGAATCAGATGTTCGTGCCCCACGAAATGCAGCGAGCCGCTTCGACGCTCGCGAACATTCGCATGACGACCGCGTCCATAATCGGACCGGCCCTCGGTGGCCTCGCCGCGATTGCACTCGGTCCGGCGTCGGTCTACCTCGCCAATCTCGTGACGTTCTCGCTCTCCCTGATTCTGCTGTATTCGCTGCGCGCGACGGCGGCCAGCGTGCCCGCAGAAGACGGCGACGTGGCGGCGCTTCGTTCGGGAGTGCGCTACGCAATGTCGCGACCGGACATCGTCGGCACCTACATCATCGATCTCTTGGCGATGATCCTCGCCTTCCCGGTCGTCATGTTGCCCTTCGTTGCCGCCAGGTTTCACGAGACCTACGCCCTCGCGATTCTCTATTGCGGTCTGCCCGCCGGGGCCCTCATCGCGACGCTCACGTCCGGGTGGTCGCGCCGAGTGCACCGTTACGGACGGGCGATCGTGATCGCCGCGGCGCTCTGGGGCCTCGGCATCGCACTGTTCGGATACTCCTCGTCGCTCTGGCTCGTCTTGCTCGGGCTCGCCGTCGGCGGCGGGGCGGACGCGATCAGCGGCATTTTTCGCACCACCATGTGGAACGAGTCGATTCCTCCGGAGATGCGCGGTCGCATGGCCGGCATCGAGATGATCTCGTACTCACTCGGGCCCACGGCCGGACAGTTCCGCGCCGGCGTCATGGCGGCGTGGACGACCCTGCGTTTCTCCCTCACCTTCGGAGGTCTGGCGTGCACCGGATCGGTCGGTGCCGTCGCTCTCGCGCTGCCCCGACTGTGGAGTTTTGACGCGCGCACCGACCCGCTCGTCGCTGAAGTCCGCGAGATGCGTTCGGGCGAGGACCATTCCGAGTCTTAGCCACGAAGCGACAACCTCTACGCTGCTGGGGTGAGTTCTACGACGTTCCTCGTGACGGTCAGTGGTCCCGACCGTGTGGGCGTCGGAGCCGAGCTGTTCGCCGCTCTCACGTCACTCGAGGCGCGCGGTATTGAGATCACCGACGTGGCGCAGATCACGATTCGTGGTGCGCTCGTACTGTGCGCTGAAGTCAGTTCTCGTAACCCCGTGACCCAAGCGCTCATCGAAGAAGCGTTGGCCCAACGAAACATCGTCAGCGCGGGCATTACGGCCACCGTCGAAGCGGTGACGCCGAGCGACGTGAGTGACGGTCGCCGACTCCTCGTGACCTTCCTCGCCCCGAGGATTGGCGCGACGCAGTTAGAGGACGTCTTCTCGGTGATCGCCGCGTCGGGATCGACGTGCGAGCGAATCGTGCACCTCGCGAGTTATCCCGTCGATTGTTATGAACTGGTGGTGCGCAGTTCGGACCACACGCTGCTTCGTGAGTCACTCGTCGAAGTCGCTCGCGACGCGGGAGTCGATTTGGCGGTCCAGCGAGCGGGTCTGCATCGGCGCGCCAAGCATCTCGTCGTGATGGACGCGGACTCGACATTGCTGCAAGACGAAGTGATTGATTTGCTCGCTGATGAGTGTGGGTGTGCGGCGGAGGTCTCGGCGATCACCGAGTTGGCGATGTCGGGTGAGATCGACTTCGCCGAAGCACTTCGACGGCGCGTTGCGCTCTTGGCGGGATTGCCGGCGTCGGTCCTGGACGACGTGCGCTCTCGACTCCGTTTGACGCCGGGTGCGCGAACGTTGCTTCGCACGTTGCAGCGCCTGGGCTATGTCCCCGCGGTCGTGTCGGGCGGATTCGTGGAGGTCCTTGCGCCATTGATGGCCGAACTGCAGGTCGAGCACCTCGCTGCGAATCGTCTCGAAATCGTTGAAGAGAAGTTGTCCGGACAACTCGTGGGCGAGATCGTCGACCGCGCGGGCAAGGCCACGGCGCTGCGTCGTTTCGCTGACGAGGTGGGCGTACCGTTGGAGCAAACCGTGGCGGTCGGCGACGGGGCGAACGACATCGACATGCTGTCGACGGCCGGCCTGGGTATTGCCTTCAATGCCAAGCCCGTCGTGCAAGAGCACGCCGACGCACAACTGTCGGTGCCGTATTTGGACGCGGTTCTTTATTTTCTGGGCATCAGTCGCGAAGAAATTGAGACGGAGTAATCGATGGCCGTGCTCGGTCAGGGGTGCGACCGAGTGTTGTTCAGGCGCGAATTACAAGTCATACATCATATCTCTTACTGGGTAGTAAGGTCAGTCAGAACAAGCAAAGGGGGGGCCGTGAAAGTACGCATTGACCCTGAGATCTGTCAAGGTCAAGGGCGATGTTTTTCGATCGCTCCGCAAATCTTTGACTTCGACGAATTAGGCAACGGCGTCGTACTTGGCGACGGCCTACTGACGAGCGAGACCATCGAGTTGGCGCGTCTCGCCCAGGCGAACTGTCCCGAGCACGCAGTTTTCATTGAGGATTCGCCATGACCGACAACCCTCTCGTTCAAGATTTCGCCACCGACTGGGATCACTCCGATCCGCAGTGGGTCGCCGATCCCTACCCAATATGGGAAGACCTTCGTCAGCGCTGCCCGGTCGCGCACACCGATCGTTACGGCGGGGGCTGGTTTCCCGCGACCCACGCCGGCGTCTCAGAGATCGCGAAGGACACGACGAACTTCACGAGTCGCAACGTCGTCATCGGCAATGGTCGACCCACCGAGCTCGACCTGCCCGCACCGATCGGTGTGGCACCCCCGATCACCTCGGACCCGCCGTTCCACGCGATCGCGCGCCGGCTGATCCTGCCGGCCTTCGCGCCGGGACCGATCAACGCGCTCGAACCGATGATTCGTGAACTCTGTTCGAAATTGCTGGACACCATGGCCGGTGAGGACGTCGTGAACGCGGGCACCCAGTACGCGCAGTACATCCCGCCGAGCGTCATCCGCGGCATGTTGGGCTTTCCCGAAGAGGACATCGAGCAATTCCTCGAATTCGTCCACATCATCCTCGAGGGTATCGATCACCCGGAAGAAGAGCGCATCATCGAGTTCGAGCCGGTCGAGAAGTACTTCGTCGCCCAGATCGAAGAGCACATGGACAGCCCGCGCGATGACCTCACGTCGTATCTCTTGAACGCGGAACTCGACGGCCAGAACTTGGCGCTCGAACACGTCTTCGGCACGATGGTGCTGATTCTCGTGGCCGGCATCGATACCACGTGGTCGGCGATTGGTTCGGCGATCTGGCACCTCGCCCACAACCCCGAGGACTTGGCGCGGTTGGTCAATGAGCCCGATCTCATGCCCGTCGCAATCGAAGAGTTCCTCCGCTTCTACGCTCCGGTCACCATGGCACGACTGGTGAAGCATGACATGGAGTACCAGGGCTGTCCGATGAAAGAGGACGACTGGATTCTGCTGGGTTTCCCGGCGGCCAATCGCGACCCGGTCGCGTTCAAGGACGCCGACAAGTTCATCATCGATCGAGCGGAGAATCGTCACGTCGCCTTTGGACTGGGCATACACCGCTGCGCCGGATCGAACTTGGCCCGTCTCGAGATGCGCGTCGCGCTCGAGGAGTTCATCAAGCGCTATCCCCGCTTCGAATTGGCCGATTCGAAAGCGGTGACGTGGGCGCCCGGTCAGATTCGCGGGCCGCGGAACTTGCCGATTCGAATTCTGCAGTAGGGAGGGTTGGACGTGAGCGACGTCGTTGACGAGTCAGTGGCGCATAAGACGCCGGTCCAGGACTTCGCCGCTGACTGGGATCACACGGATCCTCAGTGGGTGAACGATCCCTACCCGATCTGGGACGACCTGCGCGAACGTTGCCCGGTCGCCCACACCGAACGTTACGGCGGAGGCTGGTTCCCGACCACGCACGAGATGGTGACCTCGATCGCCAATGACACCGAGCACTTCACGAGCCGCATGGTTGTCGTCACGCGCAACAAGTTCCCGCCGAACTTCATTCCCGCGCCCGTCGGCGGCGCGCCGCCCATCACGTCGGACCCGCCCTTTCACTCGATCGCTCGACGCGTGATCCTCCCGGCCTTCGCCCCGGGACCGGTCAACGCGCTCGAGCCTCAGATTCGCGCGCTCTGCAACAAGCACCTCGATGAGATGGTCGGTCGTGAGTTCGTCGACGGCGGGACCGACTACGCCCAGTTCATCCCGCCGGGCGTCATCGCGACGATGCTCGGCTTCCCTTCGGAGGACGAGGAGATCTTCCGCGACATCGTCCATTTGGTGCTGGACCTGATCGACCTGCCGACGGAGGTTCGCGGACCGCTCTTCGAACCGATGGGCGAGTACTTCGCTAAGCAGATCGACGACCACATCGAGAATCCCCGCGATGACCTGACGAGCTACCTCTTGAACGTCGAGGTGGGGGGCAACAAGCTCGAGCGTCAGCACGTGGCCGGGACAATGGTCCTGATCCTCGTGGCCGGCATCGACACGACATGGTCGGCCATCGGCTCGGCGATTTGGCACCTCGCCCAGCATCCCGATGATCTCGCGCGACTAGTGAACGAGCCCGAGTTGATGCCGGTGGCGGTCGAGGAGTTCCTTCGTTTCTACGCACCGGTGACGATGGCTCGTTTGGTCGCCGAGGACCATGAGTTCTTCGGCAGCCCGATGAAGAAAGATGACTGGGTCCTCCTGGGATTTCCCGCCGCCAACCGCGATCCGAAGGTCTTTGCCGACGCGGACAAGTTCATCATCGACCGCGCGGCGAATCGTCACGCGGCCTTCGGACTCGGTATCCATCGTTGCGTCGGGTCGAACCTCGCGCGCCTGGAGTTGCGCGTCGCCATCGAAGAGTTCATCAAGCGCTTTCCGAGATTTGAGCTCGCCGACCGTGACGCGGTCACGTGGGCTCCGGGCCAGGTGCGCGGACCGCGACACCTCCCGCTGCGGATCCTGCCCTAGTCGTTACAGCCCGAGATTCGGGCTCGCCTCACTCCACAGCTTCGCCATCCACGCTTCAACTTCGTCGGCGTCGCGCGGCAACGCCGCAGAGAGATTCTGTGATCCGGTGGCGGTGACCAGTACGTCGTCCTCGATGCGCACGCCGACGCCGCGATACTCCTCGGGCACGGTGAGGTCGTTGGCCTGGAAGTACAGTCCCGGTTCCACGGTGAGGACGTAGCCCTCTTCGAGCACGCCGTCGCGGTACATCTCGTCACGGGCGTTGGCGCAGTCGTGGACGTCGAGTCCGAGCATGTGACTCGTGCCGTGCAGCGTGTAGCGCCGATGGAGCTGACGATCGGGGCGAAGGGCCACCTCGGGCGGCTCTTTGAGGATGCCCAATTCATAGAGACCATGAGCGAGGATCTTCATCGCCGCCTCGTGGGGCGCCTTGAAGGTCGCGCCGGGCTTGACCGCGTCGATGCCGGCCTGCTGAGCGATGACGACGAGATCGTAGATGCGGCGCTGCGCCGGGGAGTATTTCCCGTTGATCGGAAGCGTCCTCGTGACGTCGGCGGTGTAGAGGTTGTGGCATTCGACACCGGCGTCGAGCAACAACAGATCGCCGCGTCTCACCGCACCGGTGTTCCTCATCCAGTGCAACACCGTCGCGTTCGAACCGCTGGCGGCAATGGTGTCGTAGCCCACGTCGTTGCCTTCGACACGCGCGCGCAGGTGAAAGACGCCTTCGATCACGCGCTCGCCGCGTCCCTCGGCGGCCGGCAGCGCTCGTACGACGTCTTGGAATCCCTTGACGGTGTAATCGACGGCCAGTTGGAGTTGGGCGATCTCGAAATCGTCTTTCACCAGCCGATGCTCGCTGAGCGTCGCGGCCAGAAGTTCGTCGTCCTTGTTCGGCTCGAGGGAGTCGTCGACCCACTGGTCGAATCCTCGAACGCTGACGATCTCGGTCGCGGCCAACGCGGCGAGTCCCTCTTCGAGCGACTCGAGCGGAGCGGTGTTGATCTCGTAGTACCGGGCGGCTTCGGTGACGCCGCGGCGCGCGCCGACCCACAGTTCGCCGTAACGCGCATCGGTGAAGAAATCGTGGGTGCTCTGGTCACGGCGGGCCGCGATGTAGAGCGTGGAACGCGGTCCGTCGCTCCCCGGTCCAATGACCAGCACCGCGTCGGGTTCATCGCAGCCGGTGAGGTAGAAGAAGTCGGTGCCGGCCCGGAATCGGTAATCCGTGTCGTTGGCGCGAACTTTGAAGTTGCCCGTTGCGACGACGATCGTGCGGCCCGAGAACTCTTCGGCGATGCGCGCACGTCGCGTCGCACAGTACGTCGCGGCGGGGTGGACTTCAAAACTGGGCGTGACGGTCGCCCAATTGTTGGTCATGTGCTCAACGAGTGCGCGCGGCACCGCGGGGCGGTGGTCACCGGCCCAGATCCAGTGTTCGGAGACGGGGTTCTCTTCGGTGACGTCGGGTTCGGGGACAGCGGAAATATTCTCGGCCATAGTCGTAACTTACCCGGAGACCCGGCACGTCATATGCTCCGTCCATGGACATCGCACTGACCTACGAGGGCTCGGTCGCAGTCCTGACGTGGAATGAGGGAGAGAACCGGATCAACCTCGACTCGCTGGCCCGTTTGAATGAGCTCCTCGACGATATCGAGAACGTGGATGGCCCAGTGTCGCTGGTCCTCACGGGCAGCGGAAAGTTCTTCTGCAACGGACTCGATCTCGCACGCTTCGCCGACAAGCGCGACGAGTTCACGGCGACACTGCACTCCTTGGAGCAGACCATCGGTCGCCTCCTCATCTTCCCGGCCTACACGGTCGCGGCGATCAACGGACACGCGTTCGCCGGTGGTGCGCTTATCTCGTGCGCCTTCGACTATCGAGTCATGCGTGAGGACCGTGGGTACTGGTGCATGAACGAAGCCGAGATCGGCCTGGCCCTGGACGAGCGGCTCTGGTCGATTCTGACGAATCGCCTTCCGCGCGCCACGGCGACCATCGCGGCGTCGACGGCTCGACGATTCTCAGGTCCCGACGCACTGCACTTCGGTATCGTCGAAGCGGTGACGGGCGAGTCGGACGTACTCGCGCACGCACTCGAGGTCGCCGAGAAGATGTCAAATCTGGACCGACCGACACTGAGCGTGCACAAGCGTCTCGCGCACGGCGCGGAGGCGAGTTACTTGGGCTTTGAGCTCTGAACGAAGTCCCGGGTTGGTCGCTTCGCTTGTGGAGAAGTTGTTCTCGTCAACCCGTGAAAGTTCGAGCCCGTAGGTATCGTGGGTAGGTGAACATCGACGTTTATCGCAGCTGCACGTGGAGGGAGAAGCGCGACGTCCTCAACGTCTTCTGGCGAACCAACGTGGACGCGACCTCGCGCATCGTCGTGGCGGCCGCGCAATACGGGTACTACGCCGTCATCTCACTCGTGGTCGTGATGGCGGAGGTCGCGCTTATCCTGTGGGTGGGTCTTGAACACAACGCGCTGGTCGCGGGCCTAGCTGCAGCCTTGGAGCTCTTCATGATCTGGTCCACGTGGTGGGCGATCAAGCGCTACAGGTCCTTGAGGTCCCATCTTTCTACTTGACAAGGTCGCGGTTTCGTTTCGTTAGTTGCCGCTCGAAGTGGTTGTGGCTTGAATCAATGACACCGTGGCCTGGCTGGGCCACCACGCGGCGAAAATTCTGTTGTCGACGGTGGCCACCACGCTCGAACCATCGCTGAGGGTCAATGTGACCCCCGAGACGCGCGAACCTATTGAGCCTTCGACCACGCTAAATTCCCAACCATTGCTGTTGACGGCGGAATTCTCGTATTCAACCGTCGCTTCCCCGGGAGCGGAGGCTGCCGCCGCCCATTGTTTCATCGAGACGCGTTCCGTGGTCGATCGGCCGACGACGGTAGTGCCGCCTCCCATTGATGGCGCATCACTCGTGCCGATCGTTCCTCCGTTTTCGTTCAGTGAGGAAAACCCGTTGCCAAGGACGCACAGCGTGGGACTCGTGGTGCCGTAGACGATCAAGGTATAAGGTCCGCGCGCGTCAGTTAAGGAGACCGGCGGCAATGTTGCCGACGCGGTACTTCCGGGCGAGTTGGCGAGGTTCGCCGCGAGCGACGCGCACGCGGTTTGGGCGGTGCTGACTTGACCCGAAGATGCCGATGTTGGTTGGGCCGACCAGCCGGCGAATGCCGGAGACGCCCACGGACCCAAGAGTCCGACGAGCGCCGCCGCGACGGCCACCACCCCTCCACCAACACCACCAAGGACGTAACTCCGCTTCTGACGCAGTGACGGCGTCGCGATCTCCTCCACGAGATACTGCGTTCGTTCGGTGACCCATTCGTCACTGAGCGCGGGCACGCCCGGTGTCAAGAGATCTTCATTCATGACGCCTCCTTACCGACTCGGTCACCGCCGAGTCGAAGTTGTAACTTTCGACGGGTGCGTGATACTCGAGAGCGAACCGTTCCCACCGGAACTCCGAGCGCCACCGCCGTGGCTTCGTAGGTGAGACCACTCCAGAACACCAGCAGCACGATCTCGCGCTCCTGTTCGGTGAGATCTCGTATGACCTCGTTCACGAGGTTGAGCGACGTTTCCGCATCGATCCGGTCGATCACCGCGTCATCGCTTGGCGTGTTGCGATGGCCATCGAGTCGTTTGAGCGCTTGGCTGTAGCGACGCAGCGAACGAGTTGCGTTGTGCGACGCGTGGTTCGCTACTCCGAGCAACCAGGGTAGCGCCGAGCGCTGTTCGAGGACCACCAAGTCGCGGCGTTTCCACGCTTCGAGGAAAACGACACTCGTGACGTCCTCCGCCGTGGCCGCGTCGCCCGTACGCCAGTAACAGATCGCGAAGACCGAACGGGCGTGACGTCGAAACACTTCGCCGAACGCCTCCGGGTCATTCTTCGACAGTTCCCACAGGTCCGCGTCGTCGAGTTCGTCGTAGGTGCGCACATCAAATAGTGTCCGACCGCGCCGTCGCAGTTCCATATTCTTGATCGTTGGAGCTCATTTTGGGTGACCAAGAGGCAGTTATCGCGACTCCCTTGAAATAAGCCTCCAAGTTCAGAGGTCGACAATCCAGCCCTGGTCGCGGCCAATCTGCTCGACGTCGCCAATACGCAGGCCGGTTCGGTGCTGCAGCGTTCGGATCAGTCCACCGGCCTCGTAGAGCGATTCGTGCGTTCCGGTATCGAGCCACGTCGTCGCGCGCGAAAGGACCTCCACGCGAAGTTCCCCTCGCTCGAGGTAGGCGTTGTTGAGCGCCGTGATCTCCAGCTCGCCGCGGTCGCTCGGTTTCAGTTCACGTGCGAGTGCCGGAGCCTTGGCATCGTAAAAATAGATCCCCGGGACGGCATACGTGCTCTTGGGCTTCAGCGGTTTCTCTTCGATGGAGATGACCTTGCCGTCGTCGTCGAACTCAACGACGCCGTAGTGCGACGGGTCGCTCACCTGATAGGCGAAGATCAATGCTCCCTCGACCGCGGTGTTCTCTTGTAGGTGCGTACCGAGGCCCGGTCCGTAGAAGAGGTTGTCGCCGAGGATCAACGCGCAACCGTCACCGTCGAGGAACTCTTCGCCCAGCAGTAAGGCTTCGGCGAGACCGTTCGGTTGGTCCTGCACGACGTAGGAGATGGCGACGCCGAGTTGTGATCCGTCACCGAGCAGTCGTCGAAAGGCGTCTTGGTCGTGCGGCGTCGTAATGAGAAGAATTTCACGAAGTCCCGTCAGCATCAACGTGCTGAGCGGGTAATAGATCATTGGCTTGTCGTAGATGGGCAATAACTGCTTGGATACCGCACGAGTTATTGGGTGAAGGCGTGTGCCGCTACCACCAGCCAGAATGATTCCCTTCACTGAATTAGTATAGAAGTCTTGCAAGCCCTTCTAAAGGTCGAGGTATCGCCATGCGCGTTGTGATAACTGGAGCCGCTGGGTTTATCGGTTCACGCTTCGCCGAAGTGCTGCTCGAGAACGCCGAACGACTTGACTTCGACGACATCGTTCTTCTTGACGCGTTGACCTACTCCGGTCGACGAGAGAACATGGACGAAGTGTTGCGCGACTCGCGCGTCAGTTTCATTGAAGGATCGATCACGGACGCCGATCTCACCACTGAGGTGCTGTGCTCGGCGCACGCCGTCGTGCACTTAGCGGCGGAGAGCCACGTCGACCGTTCGATCACCGGTGCGCGAGCGTTCTACGACACGAACGTCATCGGCACGCACCAACTGCTCGAAGGCGCGCGCCACAGTGACGTGCAGCGATTCGTCCACGTCTCGACCGACGAGGTCTACGGATCGATCGGTGAGGGGTCGTGGCGTGAAGACCACATCCTCGAGCCGAACTCGCCGTACTCGTCGAGTAAGGCCGGGTCCGACCTCGCCGCCTTGGCCTATCACCGCACCTACGGCATTCCGGTCATGGTGACGCGTTGTTCGAACAACTACGGACCTCGCCAGTTTCCGGAGAAGGTGATTCCACTGTTCGTGACGAATCTCTTCGACGGGGTGAAGGTCCCCCTCTACGGCGACGGCCAGAACGTCCGTGACTGGCTCTTCGTGGACGACCACTGTCGCGGGATTCTCGCCGTCCTCGAAGGCGGTCGCGCCGGTGAGATCTACAACATCGGTGGCGGCACGGAACTGACGAACGAAGAGTTGACCACGCGGCTCCTTGACCTCTGCGGCTACAGCGACTCGATGATCGAAGCGACGACGGACCGCCTGGGTCACGATCGTCGCTACTCCGTCGATTGGAGCAAGATCAAGAACGAGTTGGGGTATGAGCCTCAGATGAGTTTCGACGAGGGCCTGGCGCACACCGTGAAGTGGTACCACGACAACGAGGCGTGGTGGCGACCGCTCAAGGATCGACCGTGAAGCTGATCGAGCTCTCGATCCCCGGGTTATTCGTCTTGGAATCACCGGTGTGGGGCGACGACCGAGGAACGTTTCGCGAATGGTTCAAGGACGAGGACTTCAAAGAGGTCGGGGTCGACTTTCGAGCGCAACAAGCGAACCTCTCGATTTCGAAAAAGAACGTCGTTCGCGGACTGCATTATTCGATGGCCCCAGGAGGCCAAGCCAAGGTCGTAACGTGCGCGCACGGAGAGTTGGACGACGTGATCGTCGACATCCGCGTCGGCTCGCCGGCCTTCGGTCGCTGCGAGATTGTGCACCTCGCCGCCGGCGAGGAACGATCGGTCTACGTCCCGGTCGGCGTAGCGCACGGTTTCTGCGTGACCAGCGATCTTGGTGCGCTGACCTACCTGCTCTCCTCGCCCTTCAACGCGGCGTTCGAATTCGAGATCAATCCTTTCGACGCTGAGATCAGCGTGCCGTGGACGATTGTCGGCGAGGCCGTCGTGAGTCCCAAAGACGCCGGCGCGCCCTCGCTTCGTGAACGCCGTGACGCGAAGGAACTTCCTCTCTTTCGCTGACCTTGGCTCGGATGCGATGGCGGCGCGCGGCGTTGCTAGCGTTGTCCAAGTGAGTACCGCACCGCTTCGTCTGGTCACTGAACAAGATCGCAGTGTCCAGATCGCCGCCACGATCGCCGTGCCCACCATCGAGTCCGAAGCGCAGTTGAAGGCCCTCCTCACGAGTCTCTCGGGCGTTGACGCCGTGGGCGCTGATGCGCGCGCGGCCAAACTCTCGACCCGGTCAATCAAGAAATCGACGAAGTTGGCCGCGATCGAGATGGCGATCTCGATGGTCGATCTCACGACGCTCGAGGGCGCCGACACGCCAGGTCGAGTGACGTCACTGTGTACCAAAGCGATGCGACCTGATCCCCGCGACCTCACAATCCCTTCGGTCGCCGCCGTGTGCGTCTACCCCGACCTCGTCGCGCACGCCCGTTCTGTATTGGGCTCCTCACCAGTCGCGGTGGCGTCGGTCGCGACGTCGTTCCCGTCCGGGCGCGCCTCGCTCAAGGTGAAGCTGATGGATGTCCGAGACGCGGTGAGTGCCGGGGCGGATGAAATCGACATGGTGATCGACCGCGGCGCGTTTCTCTCCGGTCGCATCGGTCAAGTCTTTGACGAAGTCGTGGCCGTCAAAGAGGCGTGCGGCGAAGCGCACCTCAAGGTGATCCTCGAAACAGGGGAGTTGGTCACGTACGACAACGTCCGACGAGCCAGTTGGATCGCAATGCTCGGCGGTGCCGATTTCATCAAGACCTCAACGGGCAAAGTGACGGTGAACGCAACGCTTCCCGTGGCACTCGTGATGCTCGAAGCGGTCCGCGACTTCGCCGAAACGGCCGGACCGACGGTGGGCGTGAAGGTGGCGGGCGGGATCCGAACCACGAAGGACGCCATTCGATACTTGGTCCTCGTCAACGAGACGGTCGGCTCAACGTGGCTCACTCCCAACAAGTTCCGCTTCGGTGCGTCGTCGCTCTTGAACGACCTGTTGATGCAACGACTCAAGCAGCAGCGTGGCACCTACGTGCGCGCCGATGAATTCAGCGCGGACTGATGAGCGATCGCCAACTCGCCAACTCGCAACTGGGATCACTCGAGTACGACCCGGCCCCGGAATCGGCGGCCATCGCCAAACTGAAGCCGAGCTATGGGCTGTTCATCGACGGCGAGTTCAGTGACGCGGCGTCCCACGGCCAGTTCGCGACGATAAATCCCGCGAACGAAGAGACGCTTTCGATGGTCGCCCAGGCAAACGCCGTGGACGTGGACCGCGCCGTCGTGTCCGCGCGTCACGCCTACGACAAGGTGTGGTCCAAGACAACAGGCGCGCAGCGCTCGAAGTACCTCTTTCGGATCGCTCGACTGATCCAGGAGCGTTCGCGCGAATTGGCCGTCGTCGAGACCCTCGACAACGGTAAGCCGATCCGCGAGTCGCGCGACGTCGATATTCCGCTCGCGGCAGCCCATTTCTTCTACTACGCCGGATGGGCCGACAAGCTCGATCACGCCGGATTCGGCCCCAACCCCAAGCCGCTCGGCGTGGCCGGACAGATAATCCCCTGGAACTTTCCTTTGTTGATGGCCGCGTGGAAATTGGCTCCGGCGTTGGCCGCGGGTAACACCTGCGTGCTGAAGCCCGCCGAGACCACACCACTCAGTGCCCTGGTGCTCGCCGAGATCCTCCAGCAGGCCGAGCTACCGCTGGGCGTCGTCAACATCGTCACGGGCGACGGTTCAACCGGTGCGGCGTTGGTCGATCACCCCGACGTCGACAAGATCGCCTTCACCGGTTCGACCGAAGTAGGTCGAATGATTCAACAGCGCACCGCCGCGAGTCACAAACACCTGACGCTCGAACTCGGGGGCAAGGGCGCGAACATCGTCTTCGACGACGCACCCATCGACGAGATGATCGAAGGCATCATCGACGGCATTTTCTTCAACCAGGGCCACGTGTGTTGCGCTGGCTCACGCCTGTTGGTTCAAGAATCAGTGGCCGACGAGGTTCTGCGGCGTCTGGTTCGTCGCGTCGAACAGTTGCGCGTTGGTGACCCGCTCGACAAGAACACCGACGTGGGCGCGATCAACTCCGCGGCGCAGCTCCTTCGCATTCGCGAACTGACGGCGTTCGGCGAAAGCGAGGGCGCGACGCGCTACACGAGTTCGTGTGAGCTGCCTCAAAAGGGCTACTGGTTCGCCCCGACGGTCTTCGCCGACGTGGCGCAGTCCCACCGGATCGCGCGCGAAGAGATCTTCGGTCCAGTGCTCTCGGTACTGACGTTCCGCACGCCCGAAGAGGCCGTCGCCAAGGCGAACAACACGAACTACGGACTCGCGTGCGGCATATGGAGCGAGAAGGGGAGCCGGACGCTCTGGGTCGCCGAGCGACTCCGGGCCGGCGTCATCTGGGCCAATACGTACAACCGCTTCGATCCGACGAGTCCCTTTGGCGGCATGCGCGAGTCGGGGTTCGGGCGCGAAGGTGGACGGCACGGACTGGAGGCGTACCTCAATGTCTGACGCTCGACTGGATGTCCGAAAGACGTACAAATTGCTCATCAACGGCGCCTATCCCCGTTCGGAATCGGGTCGAAGTTACGAAGTGACCTCGGCCAAGGGCGCGTTCCTCGCCAACGTCGCGCAGGGCTCTCGCAAGGACGTCCGTGACGCGGTCAGCGCAGCGCGCGCAGCGCAAGCGAAATGGTGGAACGCGACCGCCTACAACCGGGGTCAGGTCATCTACCGTCTCGCCGAGATGGCCGAATCACGTCGCGACGAACTCGCCGAGCACGTCGCGCTCGCGGAGGGCGTGAACGTCAGGACGAGTCAAAAGAAAGTCTCGGCGTCGATCGATCGCATCGTCTGGTACGCCGGGTGGACCGACAAGGTTGCGCAGGTACTGGGCGGGACCAATCCCGTGGCCGGCCCGTTCTTCAACTTCTCGATCCCGGTGCCGAGCGGCGTGGTCGGTGTCGTGGGTGTCCAAGAGTCGCTCGAAGGATTCGTTGACGCCATCATGGCGCCACTGTGCGTCGGCAATACGGTCGTCGCCCTCGCCAGTGAAACCCGTCCGACGCCGGCGGTGTTGCTGGGCGAGATGACGTCCGCCTCGGACTTCCCCGCGGGCGTGCTCAACATCGTCACCGGTCTTACGAGCGAATTGGCCCCGGTACTGGCCGCGCACGAGGACGTCGATGGTCTCGATATTTGCGGCGTCACTCGCGACGCGGCCGACGAACTGGCCGTCTTGGGCGCCGGCTCCATCAAGCGGGTCTTTCGCCCCCGCGAGAATGAAACTGACTCCTCGCTTCGACGCCTGCGTGCCTTCGTCGAGACGTCCACGGTGTGGCACACGATAGGACAGTGATGACAAATCCGTACAAGCTCGCCCGGCGCGCCGCCGACGAACTGCGCGAAGCGAGCGGCTATGACAACTACGACATCGCCATCGTGCTGGGATCGGGGTGGCGCGAAGGCGCGGTGGCCTTGGGAACGCCGGCCAACGTGCTCTCGACGACGTCGCTCACGGGCTTCGTCACGCCGACCGTGGCTGGTCACAGTGGCCAGATCCTCTCGCTCAAGATCGGCGACCGACGAATCGCGCTGGTGGCGGGACGGGTCCATCTCTACGAAGGAAATACGGCCGACCAGGTCGTGCACCCGATCCGCACCGTCATCGCGGCCGGCGCGACCAAGGTCGTCTTGACCAACGCCGCGGGTGGCATCGATCCGTCGTGGACCCCCGGCACTGTCGTCATCATCCGCGACCACATCAACTTGACCGCCGCGTCGCCCCTCGAGGGACCCGCACCGCCCAAGGGATACGGCTCCCGGTTCGTCGACCTCACCGATCTGTACAGCGCGCGACTTCGCGCGACCGTGAAGAAGGCCGAACCCAATCTGTTCGAAGGCGTCTACGCCGGCTTTCGGGGTCCGCACTACGAGACCCCGGCCGAGATCGTGATGGCCCGCACGATGGGTGCGACGCTCGTGGGAATGTCCACGGTGCTCGAGGCCATCGCCGCGCGTCATCTGGGGGCCGAGGTCCTCGGATTGAGCCTCGTGTCGAACCCCGCCGCGGGCGTGACGGCGGGCCACTTGAACCACCTCGAGGTCCTCGAAGCCGGCCAGTCAGCCGCCGCGTCGCTGGGCACGTTGTTGACCCATATCGTCCCGGTCCTGTGAACCAATCGCTCCATGATCGCGTGCTCGAATGGATCGAGGGCGACCCGGACATTGAAGACCGCGAAACGCTGCAACGACTGTTGGAGAGCGGGGACGAAGAAGAACTCCACCGTCGATTCGACACGCCATTAACTTTTGGCACCGCGGGACTTCGCGGGCCGGAGATGGCCGGGCCCGCCGGAATGAATCGCTACACCGTGCGCCGGGCGACCCAAGGCGTGATCGCCTGGCTGGATGAGATCGGCGTCGACGCTGGTCGCGGCGTCGTCGTGGGACGCGACGGTCGTAACGGGTCGGACTTGTTCAACAACGAGGTGGTCGCCGTACTCTTGGGCGCCGGCGTCAAGGTGTACGAAATGCCCGGGCCGCTGCCGACGCCGCTCGTCGCGTACTGCGTGAAGAAACTCGGAGCCGCCGCTGGCATTATGGTGACGGCGAGCCATAATCCACCGCAGGACAACGGCTACAAGCTGTACTCGAGTGACGGCTCCCAGATAATCCCGCCCAACGACGAAATCGTCGAGCGATTTGCGAACGACGTCGTGAGGCCCGAACTGGGCGAGCGAACCAGCACCCACCACCGATGGATCTCCCAGGACGTCCTCGATCAGTACCGCGCCCACTTCGCGAAACGATTCGCGGTTCCTGGTGGGAGCGACCTCGCGATCACCTACACGCCGCTCCACGGCGTCGGTGGCGCGACCATGATGGAGCTCTTCGCTGCGACCGGCTTCTCCTCCGTGACGCCGGTCGCGGTCCAGTTCGAACCCGATGGTGCATTCCCGACGCTGCCGTTCCCCAACCCGGAGGAACCGGGCGCCCTGGATCTCGCCATGGCCCGCGCCGACGAGGTGGGCTCCAGTCTCGTGATCGCGAACGACCCGGACGCCGATCGTTTGGGTGCGGCCGTGCGCGACGACGACGGTTGGCACGTGCTTCGAGGCGACCAGATCGGCTGGCTCTTGGCGTCGGCGATGTTGCCCACGATGAGCGATCCCCGTGACGTCGTCGCGACGACGATCGTGTCATCCACGCTGTTGCGAGAGATGGCGCGCGACGCGGGCGTTACTTTCACGATGACGCTCACTGGATTCAAATGGCTCGCGCGCGCCGCCGGAGACGGGGTGCTGCGACTGGGCTACGAAGAGGCCCTCGGTTTCGCGGTCGATCCCGAGGTCGCGGACAAAGATGGCCTCTCGGCCGCCCTCGCGATCGCTCGTCTCGCCGATGACCTTCGCCGTCACGACCAGACGCTGATCGATCGTTTGGATGAGATCGAGACTCGTTACGGAGTCCATTCGATCTTCCAACTTTCGCTTCGAGCTGAGGGGCCGAGCGGCCTGGGCGCGATCACGAACGCGCTACAGTCACTGCGCGAAGAGCCGCCGACGACGCTGGGCGGCATTGCGGTAAGTGACCACTTCGACTTGGTCAACGGCTACGAGGGACTCGGTTCGACCGACGGCGTGCTGTTGCGACTCGGCGAAGCCGGTCGCGTCGTGGTGCGTCCGTCCGGGACCGAGCCGAAGTTGAAGGCGTACATCGAGATCACCTCACCGCCGAGTGATGCGACGTCACTCGCCGAACAACGACGGCACGGCGCGGCGCTCGTCGAGGCCGTGCGCGCCGATCTGGAATCGTTACTGCGTCTCTAAACGCAGCGCGGCGTAGCCCGGCTTGATCACGGTGTTGATCATGTCGAGGCGTTGATCGAACTGGAAGAACGAACTCTTCGCGGCGTTGAGTGTGAGCCACTCCATGTCGGCCAATGACCATCCGAACGTCTCGGCGCACGTCTCGAACTCACTCGTCATGGAGATTCCGCTCATGAGGCGATTGTCGGTGTTGAGTGTCACACGAAAGCGAAGCTTGCGAAGAAGTTCGATGGGGTGCGTGACAATCGAGACCGCGGCGCCCGTATGCACGTTCGAGGTGGGACACACCTCAAGTGGGATGCGACGGTCGCGAACGAAGTTGGCCAGTCGGCCGAGATGGTAGTCGCCGTCCTTTTCGATGATGTCGTCGGCGATGCGCACCCCGTGTCCGAGTCGCTCGGCGTTACAGAATTGAACGGCCTCCCAGATCGACGGAAGACCGAATGCCTCGCCGGCGTGAATCGTCATGTGGAAATCCTCGCGCTGCACGAGATGAAACGCGCGCAAGTGATGCGTGGGCGGGAAGCCGTCCTCGGGTCCCGCGATATCGAAGCCGCAGACGCCGCGGTCGCGGAACTCGACCGCGAGCTCTGCGATGGTCTCACTCAGACTCGCCTGTCGCATCGCCGAGAGGATCGCGCGAACGATGATTGCGTGACCCTCGATCTCAGCGTCGTGCATGCCACGAGTGAAACCCTCCAACACCGCTTCCACGACCTCGTGCAACGTCAGACCACCTTCGAGATGCAGTTCGGGAGCGAATCGAATCTCCGCGTAGACGACGCCATCGCGCGCGAGGTCGAGCACCGCCTCGAAGGCCACCCGCTCCAGGTGATCCTTGGTCTGCATCACAGCGGTCGTGTGCGCGAATCCTTCGAGGTAGCGCACGAGATCACTGCCCGGCGTGTCGGCAATAAACCATTGGCGCAGTTCTTCGGGGTCGTTGGTGGGTAGGCCGGTGTAGTGCGACTCGCGCGCGAGTTCCAGTACCGTCGTCGGACGCAGACCGCCGTCGAGATGGTCGTGCAACAAGACCTTCGGCGCTCGTTGAATCAGGTCACGCGAGAGTGCAACTGCCATAGAGAGAGGTTAGTCAACAGGCCTGTGGACTAGTTGGTGATACGTTCCAGCAGCAAGGCTTCGGTGTTCACCGGACGTTCACCTACGACGACGGCGTTCGCGATGGCGTCGCGCCCCTGTTGGAGATGCGTCTCATCGTCGGCGTGGAGTTCGAACATCGGTTGGCCCTTGATGATCGCGTCGCCTTCACGAATCAGACACACGACGCCGGCGGCCGCGCTCACCGGGTCCTCTTTTCGAGCACGTCCCGCCCCGAGTCGCCACGCCGCGATGCCCACCCCCAGCGCGTCAATCGAGTGAACGACACCGTCCTCGACGCTCACCACCTCCTCGCGACACGAAGCGATCGGGAGCGTCGCGTCGGGATCGCCACCTTGCGCGCGGATCATTCGTTCATAGACTTCGTAGCCCGATCCGTCGTCCAGTTTCGTTTCGGGATCGACGTCGAGGCCGACGAGTTCGACCATGATCCGCGCGAGTGCGAGGGTCAACTCGCGGACGTCACTCGGACCTTTTCCTTGAAGGACGTCCACCGACTCGGTGACCTCGAGCGCGTTTCCGATGGCGCGTCCGAGCGGAGCATCCATTGACGTGAGTTGCGCGACGGTCGCCACGCCGTGACTGACACCCAAACCAACCATCGTGGAAGCGAGTTCGCGCGCCTGTTCCAAGTTCTTGATGAAGGCGCCCCGCCCGACTTTCACGTCGAGAACCAGAGCGTGCGTTCCCTCGGCGATCTTCTTGGACATGATCGACGATGCGATGAGCGGAATCGAGGCTACGGTCGCGGTCACGTCGCGAAGCGAGTAGAGCTTGCGATCGACCGGGGCCAGTCCTTGGCCCGCGGCACAGATCACGGCGCCTACCGAGTCCAGTTGTTCGCGGATCTCGTCGTTCGAGAGAAACGCGCGCCAACCGGGGATCGACTCGAGTTTGTCGAGCGTCCCTCCCGTATGTCCGAGGCCGCGACCGGAAAGCTGGGGGACCGCGGCGCCGCAGGCCGCCACGAGGGGCGCGAGGATGAGTGAGATCTTGTCACCCACTCCGCCGGTCGAATGCTTGTCGACGGTCGGTCGCGTGAGATTTCCTAGTTCGAGGCGCTCACCGGACTCGATCATTCGGTCGGTCCAGGTGTTCAACTCCCGCTCACTCAGTCCGTTGAAGAAAATCGCCATCAAGAGCGCGGACATCTGCTCTTCGGCGAGGTCGCCACGTACGTAGGCGTCGAGGACCCAGGTGATGGCGTCGTCGCTCAGGACGCCGTCGTCACGTTTCGTAGTGATGATGTCGACTGCGGAGAAGTAACTCACTGACTCTTGCGCACGTCCAAATCTGCCGGACCGAAGGCGCCGGGAAGGAGTTCGCGAAGCGGTGTCGGGTCGACGCCATCGCCGGCGTCAACCAACAGTTCGTTGCCCCCGTGCTCGAAAAGCACTTGACGACACCGACCGCACGGGGCGATGGGCTTCGCGTCGCCCGCGACGATCGAGATGGCTCGAAGACGACCTCCGCCCACGCGCGCGAGGTCTGACACCAACGAACATTCGGCGCACAGCGTCAGGCCGTAGCTCGCGTTCTCGACGTTCGCACCGACGACGAAGCGTCCGTCGGTGGTAATGGCGCACGCGCCGACGGTGACATGCGAATACGGTGCGTACGACGTGGCGGTAGCGTGACGGGCCTGTTCACGCAGCTCATTCCAAGGGATGGCCGTCGATGAACTCACGGTCAGACATTACACTTCGCAATGCGTGACTAACTTTCGTAACTCCTCGGTCGTGATCAACGACGAAGTGGCCCAGACTCTCGAGAAGGGTCGAAACATCGTGGCGCTGGAGACGACGATCGTCGTGCAAGGTCTTCCCGCCCCCGTGAATCTGGAGGTCGCCGAAGAGTGCGAGTCCGCCGTGCGCGACGCCGGCTCGGTACCGGCGACGATCGGCGTGCTCGACGGTCGGGTCATTGTCGGTCTAAGCGCACAGCAACTGCGAATATTGGCCGACCCGGCTCGTCACGCGAAAAAGTTGTCGGCCCGCGACCTCGGTCTCGCGCTCGCGACCCACGACGACGGGGCGACGACAGTTGCCGGGACGATCAGCGTGGCGAGGCGCGTTGGTATCGAAGTCATGGCGACGGGCGGTCTCGGGGGAGTGCACCGCGACGTACGCGACAGTTTCGATGAATCGGCCGACCTCACCGCGCTCTCGCGCAATCAGGTCTTAGTGGTGGCCTCCGGAGTGAAGTCAATCCTGGACATCGGTGCGACGCTCGAGCGCCTCGACACCCTCGGTGTCCCGGTGGCCGGTTTTCGAACGGATAAATTTCCCGGTTTCTATCAAAGTGAAAGTGGATTTTCGTTGGACTGGATGCTCTCGGACGAGAAGGAAGCGGCCGCGGCGTTTCTCGCGCACTGTGACCTGTCGGCGACTGGCTTTCTCGTCGCGAATCCGATCGACCCTAAGAGCGAACTCTCCGTCGAATTGCACGACCGGGCGCTCGCGAGTGCGCTCGAACGGGCCAAGGCTCTGGGCGTGAGTGGCAAAGAGGTGACGCCGGTCCTGCTGGCTGAGTTCGCGCGCTATACCGCCGGCGCCAGCGTTGAAGTGAATCGTGAACTGGTCGTGGCGAACGCCGGGCTGGCCGGAAGAATCAGCGCGGAGATCGCCAAGGCACGGGTGTGAGCTTTCGCGACGTCGTGGTGGTCGGCGACGTGATGCTCGACGTCGTCGTGAAGCCAGATATCGAGATAGCGCCGACCAGCGATACGCCATCGCGGGTGCGACTCACTCGCGGGGGCGCTGCGGCGAACGTGGCCGAGGCGCTTGCTCGTGCGGGTCATCACGTCAAGTACGTCGGGGCGTGCGGGGACGACCCCGCGGCACAACTCTTCGAAGTGACACTTCGCCGCGCCGGCGTCGACGTCTCGCTCGAACGCGTCGACGAGGCGACGGGCGTGGTCGTTGCCGTCGTGGACGTTACGGGCCAACGCGCCATGATGACTGACCGGGGTGCGAATTCCAAGCTTCGTCTAGAGCACGTTCTTGACATTCTCGAGGGACCGTTCGATCATCTCCACGTGTCCGGCTATACCTTGCTCGATCCCTTGACGGCCGACGTCGGTCGCGGCGCACTCGCGCGGGCTAACGAGTTGGGATGTTCTACGTCGGTCGATGTCTGTTCCGTCGCACCGCTCATCGCGACAACGCCGGCAGTCTTCATGGAGGTCGCCCGTGGAGCGAGCATGTTGTTCGCCAACGAAGAAGAGGCCGTGGCCCTGAGCGGCGGGGTGGACGTGGATGACGCGATCGATCGGTTGTCACGCGAATTCATCGAAGTCATTGTCACACGAGGCGAACACGGTGCTCGAGCTCGCCGCGACGGCGTCGATTACGACGTGACCACATTGAGTGACGAGGTCGTCGACACGACGGGCGCCGGTGACGCCGCCACGGGTGCCTATTTGGCAGTTCGCCTGCGCCAAGGTTCAGTGGACGAAGCGCTCGAAGCTGCGATGTCGGCTGCGTCACTCGTCGTCAAGGGACTCGGTTCGCGAGGCCAATCGCGCCTATAGGTTTTCCCGTCAGCGGCGCGCGCACGCGTCCGATACGTCCGGCAACTACGGCAATTGTGACGAGGTACGCGAACATCGAGAGGATCTCCGTCGAGATCGGTACCGAATAAGGGCTACAAACTAAGCGGGTTCTAGAGGTAACGGGGATGCGACTTCGGGCGACGTCGCGCCCGGGGCAGCGAGCGCGCGACCGGTGTTTCGAGGTAGTGCAAAGGACACGAAGAACGCGACGACGGTGACGAGGGCGGAAATCTGGAAGACGCGGTCGTAGCCCGAGGTGTAGGCCGCCGCTTGAGAGGTAGTGGCGATTGCGTGGTTCTTCACGTCAGTCGCGACCGTGGCGAGGATCGCGAGCGCGAGCGAACCGCCGACCTGTCGCGCGGTATTGAGAATGCCCGAGGCGAGACCGGCGTCGGATCGATCAACGCCCGAAGTCGCGGCCGTCGCGAGCGGCGCAAAGAGCAGGCCCATCGCGAAGGCGCAGATGAATGACGGCACCAGAATGTGTCCCGCGTAGGAGTCGGCGGGCTTGATGAGCGAGATCCAAAGGAAACCGAGGGCTCCGAGCACGGCGCCGATTTGTAGCAGCGGTCGTACTCCCGTCCTCGAAAGGAGTCGCGACGAGATCTGGGCGCCCACGATGATGGCGAGGGCCATCGGAAAGAAGGCGAAGCCGGCCTTCACGGGTCCGTAACCGAGGACACCCTGGAAGTAGTAGGTCAAGAAGTACCACATGGCGAAGAACGTGCCGCCAATGAGGAACATCATGAGATTCGCCGTCGTGAGCGGTCGGGATCTGAAAATCTTGAACGGCACGAGCGGATGCGACGCCACTTTCGCTTCCCAGAATATGAACGCCGCCAGCAGAGCCAATCCCAAGAAGAGCCATTCGAGCGTCGTGGAGGACGTCCAGCTGTGCGTCGTCGTATTCACCACCGCGTAGATCGCCGCCGCGAGACCCCCCGTGACGAGCACTGATCCGGTGACGTCGAGCTTGGTGGTGGCGTCGCGGTTGCGCATCTCACGCAGGTACATCACGGCGACGGTGCCCGCGACGATACCGAAGGGCACGTTGATGAAGAAGACCCAGCGCCACGACGCCCATCCGGTCAAGATTCCGCCCAAGAGACCACCGACGGCGCCGCCCGCCCCGGCGACTGCGCTCCAGGCGCCGATGGCCTTGGGCAGGCGTGGTCCGTGAAAGGTCGTGACGATGATGGTGAGCGTGGCGGGCGAGAGGATGGCGCCACCGATTCCCTGGATCGCGCGGATCGTGATCATCTGCGTGCCGGTTTGTGCGACGCCGGCGCCGATGCTCGCGAGCGTGAAGAGGATGATGCCGGTGATGTAGACCTTGCGTCGTCCGAAGAAGTCACAGGCCCGTCCGCCCAAGAGCAAGAACCCCGCGAACGTTAGTACGTAGGCGTTCACCACCCATTGGGCACTGCTCTGCGTGAAGTGCAGATCGTGACCCATGCGCGGCAGGGCGACGTTCACGATCGAGACGTCCAAGACGACCATGAACTGCGCGATACAGGCAATACAGAGGATCAACCAGTCGGGCGCGTGCCGATCCGTCGAGGCGACGTCGAGGGAGATGTCGGACATTTTCCGATTGTAATAGTGGCCTCTTAGATTTAATGACGTGCGATTTTCGTGGCGTGCGCGATTTCGGCCACACTTGATGACATGGTTGCTCAGTTCATCTTCACCATGCGAGACCTCCGCCGGTTCTACCCGCCGGATCGAGAGGTCCTGCGCGGCATCAATCTTTCGTTCTATCCGGGAGCGAAAATCGGCGTCATCGGCGCCAACGGATCAGGCAAGTCGTCCCTGCTGCGCATCATGGCCGGCCTCGACGACGGATTCAGCGGCGAGGCGCGACTGACCCCGGGCTTCAGCGTCGGCTACCTCTCACAAGAGCCGCAGCTCGATCCCACGAAAGACGTCGTGGGCAACGTCGCCGACGGTATCGGCGAACAGCGAGATCTGCTGATCCGCTTCAACGAAGTCTGTGCCGCGATGGGGAACCCCGACGCCGATTTCGACGCGCTGCTCAGTGAACAGTCCGATCTCCAGACCAAGATCGACGCCGCCAGCGCCTGGGACCTCGAACGAACCCTCGAGATTGCGATGGACGCGTTGCGACTGCCCCCGCCCGACGCGGACGTGACGGTCTTATCCGGTGGAGAACGCCGACGCGTCGCGCTTTGTCGACTCCTTCTCTCGAAACCCGACCTCTTGTTGCTCGACGAACCAACGAACCACTTAGACGCCGAGTCCGTCGCGTGGCTCGAGCGGACCCTTCAGGACTACAGCGGCACGGTCGTCGCGATCACCCACGACCGCTACTTCTTGGACAACGCCGCGTCGTGGATCCTGGAGCTGGACCGCGGTCACGGTATCCCTTGGGAGGGCAACTACTCCTCGTGGCTCGAGCAGAAACAGGCCCGACTCGCCCAGGAAGAGAAGTCGGACAAGGTCCGTCAGGCGGCGCTCGAACGAGAGTTGGAGTGGATCCGGATGTCGCCGCGCGCGCGACAGAGCAAAGGCAAGGCTCGACTCAGTGCCTTCAACGAACTGGTCGCGGAGTCCGAGTCCACCGAACGTCGGGCCGATCGGCTCGAGATCGCGATCCCGCCCGGTCCGCGTTTGGGTGACGTCGTCGTCAACGCGCGCGACGTCACCAAAGGATTCGACGACCGGCTCTTGATCGAGAATCTGACCTTCTTGTTGCCGCCGGGCGGAATCGTCGGGGTCATCGGGGCGAATGGGGCGGGAAAGACGACGCTCTTTCGCATGATGCTCGGGCAGGAGAAGCCTGACGCCGGGAGCTTCGAGGTCGGCAGTACCGTCGTCTTCGCCTACGTGGACCAGTCGCGCGACAATCTCAACCCCGACGCCACGGTCTTTGACGAGATCAGCGAGGGTCAAGAACAGATGGTGGTCGGCAACCGCGAGATCCACGCCCGCGCCTACGTCGCGAGCTTCGGTTTCAAGGGCAGCGACCAGCAGAAGAAAGTGGGCGAGATCTCGGGCGGTGAGCGCAATCGGGTCCAGTTGGCCAAGGTGCTGCGCAGTGGCGGCAACGTGCTCCTCCTCGACGAACCGACGAACGACCTCGACGTGGACACGCTGCGCGCGCTCGAAGACGGACTCTTGACGTTCCCGGGTTGCGCGGTCGTCATTAGCCACGACCGCTGGTTCCTGGACCGGATCGCTACCCACGTGCTCGCCTTCGAAGGCGACGCGGTCGTGCGGTGGTTCGAAGGGAACTTCTCGGACTACGAGGTCGAACGTCATAAGCGCCTCGGCACCGACGCCGACCAACCGCATCGGATTCGCTACAAGCCGATCACGCGTTCTTGAAGCGAGGGTCCCTGAGGGCGGTTCTAGTGTGGACCCGTGAGTAAAGGCACCGACTACTCGACGTACCTTCGAATCAACGACCTCTTGAAACTGCAGATCCCGCTGAGCGAGGACGCCCCCGACGAGCTGCTCTTCATCGTGGTCCACCAGTCCTACGAGCTCTGGTTCAAGGTGATCGTGGACGAACTGTGCCGCTGCGCCCAGGAACTGCACGCGAATCGCCCCTGGCTCGCCGTCGCGCACCTGCGCCGGACGGTCTCGATCGAGGATCTCTTGCTTACGCACCTTCAGTTGCTGGAGTCCATGTCGCCCGAGGGATTTCTGCGTTTTCGCGACCCGCTCGACCCGGCATCGGGATTCCAGTCCTTCCAGTTCCGCGCGATCGAGTTTCTCAGCGGCGCCGGGAAACAGGCGATGCTGAGCTTCGAGATCTTTGACGACGACCAGCGCGCCTGGTTGAAGGAGATGGCCGCGGTTCCCTCCGTGTGGTCGGGCTTCGAGCACTCGCTGCGAACGACGGTCGGCGCCGCGAACGATGACCTCTTGGACGTCCTTCGAGCGCTCTACCTGTCGCACGACGATCCGGCCTTGAGTGCTCTGCACGCGGTGGCCGAACTCTTGATGGACCACGACGAGCGATTGGCCGTCTGGCGACACCAACACATGTTGATGGCCGGACGACAGATCGGTCGGCGCCCGGGCACCGGCGGGAGCGAGGGCATGGCCTATCTCGACACGACGTTGTCCCAGCGCCTCTACCCAGCGCTCTGGGAAGTTCGGTCCGTCCTGTGATAACCCGCGACGACTGCCAGAAGTTGGACGACGACGACGTTCTGGCCCCCCTTCGCCAGGAGTTCACCCTCAACGAGGGCGAGATCTACCTCGACGGCAACTCCCTCGGGCCCGTGTCGTCGTCCGTTCGACGACGCGTCAACGAGGTCTTGGACACCGAGTGGGGTCGAGGACTGGTGCGCAGTTGGAACGACGCCGGTTGGATGGCCGCGCCCACGAGGCTGGGCGACCGGATTGCGCCGCTGATCGGCGCCCAACCGGGCGAGGTGCTCGTCGCCGACACCCTGACCTTCCTGATCGCCAAATTGATTGGCGCCGCGCTCGAACAGCGCCCCGAGCGACACGTTGTCCTAACCGACGCGGCAAACTTCCACTCCGACATCTACATCATCGAAGCGATGTGCGAGCGAGCCGGCCGGTCGGTGACGATGAAGACCATCGACCGGGACCGCCTGGACGAGGAGCTCAACGACGACGTGGCCCTGGTCGAACTGACCCAGGTCGACTACCGCAGCGGCGAGGCACTCGACATGGCCACCATCACCGAAAAGGTGCACGCGGCCGGCGCTCTGATGCTTTGGGACTTCGCGCACTCAGCCGGGGCCGTACCGCTCGACGTGACCGCGGCCGACGTCGACTTCGCCGCCGGCTGCGGGTACAAGTATCTGAATGGTGGTCCGGGCGCCCCGGCCTTTCTCTACGTGCGAAAGTCGTGGCAGGGAAAGCTCCGCAATCCCTTGCCGGGCTGGCTCGGACACGCGCGACCGTTCGATTTCGAATTGACGTACGAGCCAGCCGAGGGCATGCAGGCCTTCGTCACCTCGTCGCCGTCGATTGTCGCCCTTGCGGCCCTCGACGGAGCGCTTGACGTGTGGGAGCGCGCGTCGATGGGGGACGTTCGGGCCAAGAGCCTGGCCCTGACCGACCTTTTCATACAACTTGTCGAAGAACGACTGCCCGGCGTCTTTGACGTCGTGACGCCGCTCGAACACGCCAAGCGAGGCAGCCAAGTGGCGCTTCGCCACCCCGAGGGCTACGCCATCATTCAGGCGCTCATCGAGAATCGGGTCATCGGTGACTTCCGGGCGCCGGATATCTGTCGCTTCGGCTTCACGCCGCTCTACCTGCGCTTCGTCGACGTCTTTGACGCCGTCGAGCGGATCGCTGGCGTCATGGAAACTGAGTCCTTCCGGGACCAGCGCTACGCCGTGCGCAACGCCGTTACCTGAGATCTCGAACCGGGCGAGGCCTTAGAGCGTGTGTCCCATTTTGTGGCGAGTGCGCCCGGAGCCATGCTCGGCACCGTCGCGTCGTGGCCAATTCCAGTGATCTGACCGATGCCCAGTGGAGCTTCCTCG
>Ga0302156_10000671_pt1 | contig 31950 bp, 33 predicted proteins | sample I_Bog_N3_2_FD_193503 | JGI IMG/M metagenome (GOLD analysis project Ga0302156, IMG submission 193503) | Peat permafrost microbial communities from Stordalen Mire near Abisko, Sweden - I_Bog_N3_2 | ecosystem: Environmental > Terrestrial > Soil > Wetlands > Peat | place: Sweden: Abisko, Stordalen... | reverse complement strand
TCGAAAACGCGGGGGCCGCGTTTTCTGTCGGATTTCAGCTAAGTAATTTATTATCAATTGCTTACGTAGTCGAAATCCATGAAATATTACTCTGGAAGGTTAGGATGCTTCCCCTAATAAACCGTGGATGGTTCGGAACACCGCTTAAAGCTAACCCTGGAGAGTTGCGAAACCAGGGGAAGTTAACCATGGGCTACGGCGATTGAGAAGGCTGTGCATGGAAAGCTTTTATGTTGAATATGTTACGATTGATTTCCCCGGTAACAGGACTGCCGTCAATGGGTGAGACGATCGCGCTCATAGGTTCACTGTTCTTATTGTGCGCCGGGGGCGGGTAATTATCTGCAAAGCTGGCTGGCAACTGGCCTGAAGCGTGGTTTGGCCTGTTTTCTTGTACAGACTTTCTTGGCCGGCAAGATCGGCGAACCGTTGCCGACTTCGCGGTAGTAATCCGATGTCGGTGAGCGAATTGGCGATTTCGCGTAAATCGAGGCACACCCTGGCCGGGATCACAAATTCGTAGCGCGTCTACTCATATATAAAGCGCATGGAAGTCGACTGAGTGAAATTCCGGGTTGATCATCTTTATACCCATATTGATCGTACCCGCATCGATTGGCTGCCAAAGAAAGTTCGAGAGAAGGAGCGCGCCGCGGCGTCTTTTTGTCGAGAAACCAATAAACGTATTGCAGCCGGCGGACAGACCAGACTTCCAGGCAATTTCCTCTTTCCCGTCCGATGAGATGAACCAGCCCAGCCCCACATCCGTTCCGGCAAGGGGTGTGGATTTCCGCGTTTCAAGCAATCGCCCAATTGGTGCACTTAGCGAGGTTTGCGTGAGCCCCATACACGCCTTGAGGAATACTGTTAGATTATTAGCGGTCGAGCGGACATAGCCCGCCCCCGGTATGGCCGGCCAATCCCACAGCTGAGTCGGCTTCAGGTCGAGGTCGTGGCCTTGCACCAAGTGCCGCCGCATCTCGCTGGTCAGCGTGATGCGAGTGTGGCTGAGGCCGAGCGGGCCGCAGACTCGCTCGATAAGCAACTCTTCGTAGCTCTTGCCGGCGCGGCGAGCGAGCGCTATGCCAAGCAATCCGAAGCTGAGATTAGCGTATTCGTAATGCGTGCCTGACTCATATTTCGGCACATAGTTCGAGAGAAACTCATAGAGCTTGGCCTCAGTATAGTCTCTCATCGGCTCGGGATTGGCATACCAGTCCGGCGGCAAATTGCCGGGCATGTTCGGCAGGCCAGAAGTATAGGTCGCAAGATCAAGGAGCGTAATCGGCCGAACCTTTTCATGCAGTGTCACCGAAGGCGGAAGATACTTCGCAAGGGGATCGTCAAAGGCCACCTCGCCGCGCGCGGCCATGTCCGCAAGCAAGAGCGAGGTCAGCACCTTTGTGATCGACATGATTTCGAAAACGCTATCGCGATCCATAGCGAGATTGGGCACGCCGGAGCTTCCGTAAGAAGTCAACCGCGTGCCGGATTCGTCGACAACGACGGCAATCATGCCGGCGACCTTGTCGCGCGTACCCACAGTCTGCTGCAGCGCAGCGCGAATCGGATCCGTCGCCGGTTCAGCAAAACAATCGCCTCGAAGAGCGACGATCCCCGCACCAATTGAGCTCAACAAGAATTCACGCCGATGCACTATGCCTCTCCCTTTCTCTATTTGTCGACCATTCCCCAGTAAAACACCGGAGCAAAGGAAGTGAATCATATGCGGCGATGCGAAAGAGTGCAGAAAATATTCATTTAGGAAAATTCCTGTTATCTCTCAAGCTACGTCGGCAGCAGCGATGCCGTAACTCTTATACGGTCGTTGGTTCACAAAGGTTCCGTGAGTCTGCTGGACTCAGGCCGCATTTCATGTGTGCACAGGCGGGACGCCGAGTCGAGCGGACCACACTAAGCGCCGAAAGTACTCGATATTGCCGGTTCAGTCTCGAAAAGTCTGCATAGCCCAGCCGATCGGCTCCGCTCAGTCGTGGATTTACGCCAACAGGTCAATGCGCTCATTGAGGATGTTTTTGGCTCCGTCAATTTGATAGGTCCTGCTAAACGCCGCAGTATCCCAGAGCATTTCCGGAATGATGCCAAGTCGATCGAGCCTTATCGAGGGTTTGGGACGCGGGAACCCTGCATTAGCGGCTGGAGAAGACGAATTCGTTGCCATCGGGGTCTTTGAATTTGGCCATCGTGCCCCAGATTTGCTTCTTCGGCTCTTCTGCCAGTTCCACGCCTTTGGATTTGAGCAGGGCTGCCGTGGCGAAGACGTCGTCGCACCAGAAGGTCATTGGCTGAAAGCCACCGATTCTGCTCTCGTGGCCGGGCGGGGTGAAGAGGGCGAGACCTATTTCGGAGCCGGGGATGAGGAGCTCGATCCAGCGCTGGCCGGGGCCCATGGGTTGGTCGGTTGCTACTTTGAATCCCATCTTTTCTGTGTAGAACTTGAGCGAGACATCCTGGTTGCTGACGGGGATGCTGACGAGCTTGATTCCGCGAATCATGTAGAGCCTCCGGGTTGAGATTCCCGCACTATAGCGGGGTTGAATTTCGGATGCAATCTGGTAGTTATGGCTATACTTCTGATTGGTATAGCTATGTTGAAGATCGACGATTACGTGACCGATGTGTTGATGCGGGACCTTGTGGGCCATGACAAGAGGCCGGTGAGTTTTCTTGTCTACCTGTGGCTGGCGGCAGAGGAGCAGCGCAGGGGTGCGGAGGTGCAGATCAGCTACCAGGAGCTGGCCGAGTCGATTGGGGTTTCGAAGAGCTCGGCGCAGACGGCGGTGGGGTGGCTGGTTAGGCGGAAGTTGCTGAATGTGAGTAAGGCTACGGTGACGGCTACGCCTTGTTATGCGGTGTTGAGTCCGTGGAGAACGCGGGAGGGGAAGTGAAGAGTGGCTTACTCGACAGCGACCTTATGGAAGCCGAGTCCATAAAGAAGGGCGCTGACAGCGGCCTGAGCGTTGCCGTGGGCTCTCATCAGAATGCCGTCGTCGAGAGCGGCCTGCGTCATTTGCTGCTCGGCGGCCTGGCGGACCTGGGACTCGAGGTTCACATCCGGATTAACGAGCAGGCCGGTGCTGCGGGAAAAGACCTTGGTCTGGCCGTTGTCAATGCGGGTGGTGAAGACCTGGGCTGCGGGCAATTTGACATGAACGGAATCGCCGTTGACGGAGACGTCGGCGGGCTTGAGCTGCTGGAGATCGACGCCGGCGATGACTTCGCCGTGAGCTACGAGGATGAGCTTGTCGCCGACCAGAAAGTCGGGGATGTAAGAGCTTTGACGCTGGCCTTCAACGATTTTGTCGAGGGAGTAGACGACGGATTCGAGGCGGGAGAGCTGGCGGATCCGTTCGACGACGGTGGGGGAGGACGTGTCGATTGTGGCGGAGCGGCCAGTGACGAAGTTGGCGAACTTGCTCCAGAAGCCGGCGTGGGCAAGGTGACCAAGGGAGGCGATGGCCAGGAAGCCCAGCAGGACTCCGGCAAAAAGCGTGGCAAAGAATACGCGAAAGATCGTACGCATGGGCATGACCTCGTGGGCGCCGCTCGGGTATTTTGTTGGATGCGGTTTGGGGCGTTCCTGGCGTACCTCGGCGCATAAGACCGCGAGGATGTTGCATTGTTTATACCGGAGATAACGCCCCGGCCTACCGCACAATTGAAGCCGTTGGTATACTGAGAGATGTGACCACTTCTGTGCTTGAAAACCTCTCGAACGGTAACCACTCCGAGACTTCCCCCACTGAAAAAAGGGTGTTGTTGCTAAAGCCGCGCGGCTTTTGCGCCGGTGTGGTGCGCGCGATCGATGTTGTGAAGATCGCTTTGGAAACCTTTGGGGCGCCTATCTATGTGCGCCGGGAGATTGTGCATAACCGCTATGTCGTGAATGAGCTAGCGGAAAAAGGCGCGATTTTTGTTCATGAAATTGACGATGTCCCGAACGGCCAAAGAGTGATTTACTCGGCGCACGGGGTGTCTCCGGCGGTAAAGGAACTGAGCAAGAGCCGCGGGCTGAAGGTGATTGACGCGACGTGCCCGCTGGTGACCAAGGTGCATATTGAGGCGGTGAAGTTTGCCAAGCAGGGCTACTCGCTGGTGCTGATTGGCCACCGCGATCACGACGAGATTGAGGGAACGCTGGGCGAGGCGCCTGACGTGACGCAGGTGGTTTCGAATGTTGAGGAAGTAGCCGAGCTGAAGGTCCCAGACCCGAACCGCGTGGCGTATCTGACGCAGACGACACTGAGTCTGGACGAGGCGCGGGATATTATCCACGCGCTGAAGGAAAAGTTTCCGAATATTGTGGGTCCGCACACGCAGGACATTTGCTATGCCACGGAGAATCGGCAGGTTGCGGTGCGCAACGTCGCGAACAAGGCAGAACTGGTGCTGGTGGTGGGGTCGACGAACAGCTCGAATTCGAACCGGCTGGTTGAGGTTTCGCGCAACCTGGGGACCATTGGGTACCTGATTGACAACTCCCAGGCGATCGATCCGAAGTGGCTGGAAGGCGTTACGAATGTGGCGGTTACGGCTGGAGCGTCTGCACCGGAAATCCTGGTGGAGGACGTGGTGAATTATCTGCGACTAAACGGATTTTCCAGCGTCGAAGAAGTAGAGGTCATGCCGGAAAACGTTCGGTTTGGCTTGCCTCCGGAGATCATTCAGGCGATTGGCGGAGCGGGTGGCGGAGAACCTGTAGCGGTGCGGTAGAAGCAGTTCTTAGTTCACAGTTTTAAGTTTTGAGTTCTATGTTCCGATTGCGGGATTTCGTTGTTTACTGGAAATTTTCGCGTTACAACTGAGGCGATTTAAACCGCATGAGTCAAAAAAAAGGGAAGACACTGTCCGTGGTTGCAACGACGGCGGCACCGCGATTTGGCAGGATTGATGCAGATCCTGCGGAAGTGCGGGTGGGAATTGAGCGTTCCAGGGATTACATACTCTCGCAGCAGCATCCGGACGGGTACTGGTGTGGTGAGCTGGAAGCGGACTCAATGCTGGAGGCAGACTACATCTTCCTGCATACGCTGCTGGAGACGGGCGATCCGGGCCGGTTGAAGCGGGCGCTGACGGAAATGCTGCGGTTCCAGAATGAGGACGGGAGCTGGAGTCTATATCCCGGCGGCCCGGGAAATATTTCGCTTTCAGTGAAGTGCTATTCGTCTGCAAAGCTGATGGGGATTCCTGCGAGCGATCCGCGGCTCGTCAAGTGCCGCGAGTGGGTGCTTGCGCATGGCGGCGTGGTGGCGACGAACACCTTTACGAAGGTGTATTTGTGCGCGCTGGGCGAGTACGACTACGACGCGGTTCCGGCGATTCCGCCTGAGATTGTTCTGTTTCCCAATTGGTTCTACTTCAATATTTATGAGATCTCGTCGTGGTCGCGGTCGATTCTTGTGCCGCTGGCAATCATTTACGCCAAGAAGCCGTTCAAGAAGATCCCGCCGGAACATGGGATTGACGAGCTGTTTGTGGGCGGACGGGCGGGAGCGAAGCTTCGACTGCGGATGGACCGCAAATCGATCATCTCGTGGCGCAATTTCTTCCTGGTGCTGGATCGGATTCTCCACTTTGCGGAGGCGGTGCACCTGCGGCCGCTGCGGAAAATTGCTCTGGCAAAAGCGGAAAAGTGGATGCTGGAACGGCTGGAGATGACGGATGGGCTGGGCGCGATTTATCCGGCCATGCTGAATGCGATTGTGGCGCTGCGGTGCCTGGGCTACTCGGAAGACGATCCTCAGGTGATTCGCGCACGCGACGAGTTTGAAAAGCTGGGCATTGAGCAGCCTCCTACTGCGGATATGCCGGAGCCGACGTTCCGCATGCAGCCGGCGGTTTCTCCGGTGTGGGATACGGCGCAGGCCGTGTATGCGCTGGGTGAAGCGGGCGTGTCGCGGACAGATGACCGCATGTTGAAGGCAGTGGACTGGATGTTGTCAAAGGAAGTGCGGCACAAGGGCGACTGGGCTGTGAAGGTGCCCAATACCGAGCCGGGTGGATGGTACTTCGAGTACAACAACGAGTTTTATCCCGACACCGATGACACGGCGCAGGTGCTGCTGGCGCTGAACAAGGTGGACAATCCGCGGGAGCGGTATCAGCACCAGGTGGCGCAGCGGGCGATTGAGTGGGAGTTTGCCATGCAGTGCCGGAATGGCGGCTGGGGCAGCTTCGACAAAGACAACACCAAGATGATCTTCCAGTACATTCCATTTGCGGATCACAACGCGATGCTGGATCCGCCTTCGGTGGACATTACGGGACGGATGCTGGAGATGCTGGCAACCTATGGATACACGCAGGACGACAGCCGCGTGCAGAAGGCGATCAAGTTTATTCTGAGCGAGCAGGAGTCGGACGGATGCTGGTTTGGCCGGTGGGGCGTGAACTACATCTACGGGACGTTCCTGGTGTTGCGCGGTCTGGATGCCATTGGCTTCGATCATTTTGAGCCACAGGTTCAACAGGCTGCGGAGTGGATCAGGATGGTGCAGAATCCCGATGGCGGATGGGGCGAAACGTGCGGCAGCTATGACGATCCAGATACGCGTGGGATTGGGCCAAGTACTCCGTCGCAGACTGCGTGGGCGATGCTGGGATTGCTGGCGGCAGGAGACGACCGTTCCGATTCCGTGGCCAAGGGAGTTCGCTGGCTGTTGACTCGTCAGCTACCTGATGGAAGCTGGGACGAATCGATGGGTGAGGGGCCCAGGCGGCAGGCTATCATTACGGGAACCGGCTTCCCCAAGGTCTTCTACCTTTCGTACAACCTGTACCGACAGTACTTCCCGCTGTTGGCATTGACGAGTTACAGCAAGGCGATGGAACTGAAGAGCAGTTCTTAGCTTTCAGCTTTCAGCTTTTGGATCAAAATTGAAAGCGGTTCGACAGTCTTTGGCGTTTGGCTCGGAGCTAGCGGACTTGAACAGTACTTAGGAAACGCGCAGAGATTTGCGCTGGAGGATAATCAAAATATGGCTGTTCCTATCTCACAGATGTGGACGGTTGCAACGTATGTATTGAAGAAGAGGATGTCAGGCGAGAAGCGCTATCCATTGGTGCTGATGCTTGAGCCTCTGTTCCGCTGCAACCTGGCGTGCGCCGGTTGCGGCAAGGTGCAATATCCGCCGCATATTTTAAAGAAGCAACTGACGCCGGAAGAGTGTTTTGCGGCGGCGGAAGAGTGCGGCGTGCCGATGGTGGCGATTCCGGGCGGCGAGCCTCTTTTGCACCCCCAAATCGTCGAAATCGTGAACGGCCTGGTCGCGCGCAAGAAGTATGTGTACATGTGTACGAACGCGCTGGAATTGAAGAAGCGGCTGCACGAGTTTACGCCGTCGAAGTATCTGACATTCTCTGTGCACCTGGACGGGCAACGCGACCATCACGACTTCAGCGTGTGCCGCGAGGGCGGGTACGACATTGCGATTGAAGGCATCAAGGCTGCGGTCAAGGCAGGCTTCCGCGTTACGCCTAACTCGACCTTCTTTGACGGCACCGATCCAAACAGCGTGCGCGCGCATTTTGACGAAATGATGGCTATTGGCGTGGAAGGGATTGTGCTTTCGCCGGGGTACAGCTACGACAAGGCGCCGGACCAGACGCATTTTATGGGCCGCGCGCGGGTCCGCCGGTTGTTCCGCGCGATTTTGTCGAACCGCAAGAAGTCGTGGAAGTTCAACATGTCGCCGCTGTTTCTTGAGTTCCTGATGGGCGATCGAAATTACGATTGCACTCCGTGGGGTTCGCCGGCCTACAACATCTTTGGCTGGCAGAAGCCGTGCTACCTGCTGCAGGATGGCTACGTCGATACCTTCAAGGAACTGATGGAAACCACCAAGTGGGAAGAGTACGGCGTGGCCAGCGGCAACGCGAAATGCGCCAACTGCATGGTGAGTTGCGGGTATGAGCCGACCGCGGTGATTGACGGATTCGGAAGTATGTCGGGCTTCTGGGCGATGGTCAAGGGCACCTTCAGCATGTACAAGGACAAGCACGCACTGAAGCTGTTGAACGAATCCGCCCCGCATGGGCCGGCGACGCTGGTTCAGATTGCCAAGCCTGAGCGTGCGCTTGAGGAGACCAACGCATGAGTGCCGAAGTCCTGAAATATACGCGGGAACAGATCGAGGAGATGGAAGTTGCTCCCGGCTTTGCGCACGAGAATCTGGAAGGATGGATTCCCGAGTTTGCGAGCGACGAAGATGTGCACAAGGCGTTTGAGAAGGCATTCGATTATCGCGGCGATGTGACGCTGACGCTGAAGAACGGCGAAGTGGTTGAGGCCTACATCTTCAATCGCACAACGGGTAATTCGCTGGCGGAATCGTGGGTGCACTACTTCACGCCGAAGGCTGCGGACAAGCGTAAGGTGAGCTACGCGGAGATTGCGCGGCTGGAGTTTACGGGCAAGGATCGCGCAGCCGGCAAGCACTGGGAAGACTGGGTTGCGAAGTACAACGAGAAGAAGGCGGCCGGCGAGAAGAACATCGCGCTGGTGCCGGATAAGTTGGACTAGCTGATGGTTGGCCGGGTGCAGGAGTGTGGGTGCATCGCGCTGCCTGAAGAATTGCAGGAGCTGACGGGGCTTTATCCGGGGGCCACGTATGAGATTGAGCTGTCTGCGGAAGGCCACGGCCTGCTTTTGGTGCCGCTGGAGAAGCGGGAATCACCGCCGCCGGAACTTGGCAGCAAGTGCGGCTAGTAGGCGAATAAAAGTCTCCGGTGCTATGTGAGCAACTTTGCTTTCAGCCCCTGTTTTGCAATCGCCGACACGGCCTTTTTGTCGAAGGAAACAAACGTCTCACCACCTCGCCAGCGCCCCTCGTGTGCAATCACGCCGTCGGAGAAGTCCGCGCCCAGCTGAAGCATTGACAGTCCTGCATCAACGGCAGCGCCGTCCAGTTGAATCTTGCTTGTCTCGCGTAACCCGGAAATCGTTGCCGCGATGTTCACGCGGGAGACACCATAGCTGCTGCGCAAAACCCAGGCCAGCTCACAGAGTGCAACAGTCGTGACTACAACGGCCTCTGCAGTCTTCATAATTTCGAGCGCCAATTTGTATTGCGCAGGATCGTCGGCCAGCAGAAAGCGCAGAAGAACATTGGTGTCGGCGACCACCTTCATCGCTGAACGCCTCTCAGGAACTCTTCGACGACGGCTTGGCCAATGGCTTCGTCCATCTCTTCAATCGTCAGCCTTGCACCGTTAGTCTTGCCCTTCAGGAATCCCGCAAGATCGTCGATGCTGCCCTTCTTCTTTACCGCACGGCCCCGGATTTCTCCGCCGGGCAACAGGTCGATTTCCAACTTTTCACCAGGTTTGATTCCGACATGCTGGAAGATTTCCTTCCGAAGGGTCACTTGTCCCCGCGACGTCGTACTCACAATCGGCATAGGATCAACCTCCTTTTACATTGTAATGCAGTTTTACATTATTCGACGAGCTTCATCCGATAATTGGTTGCAATCGAGCGACACCATTCAACGAATTAAGATGGTGTTTGAGATTCAAAGCTATGAAAGTTTTTCTTACAGGCGCTACGGGATTTGTGGGCCATCATGTGGCGCGGGCGCTTGCCGCTGAGGGAGCCGACCTTCGGCTTCTGGTTCGCAAATCCAGCAATCTTCAAAATCTTGAAGGAGTGGCGGGCGAGACTGTCGTTGGGGACTTGCTCGCGCCTGAATCGCTGCGGTCTGCGCTGGCTGGCTGCGACGCAGTGATGCATGTGGCTGCGGATTACCGGCTGTGGATTCGTGATCCTGCGGCAATGTACAAGGCCAATGTGGATGGGACGCGGGAGTTGCTGCGAATGGCGCGGGAGTCGGTCGTGCCGCGGGTTGTGTATACCTCCAGCGTGGCGACCATGCACTTCAGGACCGATGGCCTGGTCATCAATGAGGACACGCCGGTTTCGCTCAAAGACATGGTGGGGCATTACAAGCGTTCGAAGTTTCTGGCGGAGCAGGAGGCTATCAAGGCGGCTGAGGGCGGACAGAAGGTGATCATTCTGAATCCGACGACGCCGATCGGGCCGAATGATGCGAAGCCGACGCCGACGGGGCGGATTTTTGTCGACTTTCTGAATGGGAAGTTTCCGGCGTATATGGACACTGGCCTGAACCTGGTGGATGTGGCCGAGGTGGCGCGGACGCATGTGGCGGCGCTGACCGTGGGGACGCCGGGGAAGCGGTATATTCTGGGCGGGGAAAACCTGACGCTGAAGCAGATTCTGGATAAGATGTCAGCGATTACGGGGATTCCTTCGCCGACTGTGGAGATTCCGTTTGCCGTGGCGGCGACGTATGCGTTCTTTGAGGAGTGGATTACGGGGCGGATTCGTGGGAAGGAGCCGCGGGCGACGCTCGAAGAGGTGCGGATGGGGCGGAAGAAGATGTTTGCATCCAGTGCGCATGCGCAGCAGGAGTTGGGGTTTCGGATCTATAGGATTTACCCGGCGATGCGGGCGGCGATTGAGTGGTTTAGGGCGCATGGGTATGCGCCGTGACGCGCATCGCCATCATCGCCGCCATGCCCGGTGAGTTGAAGCCGTTCCTTGCCTCGAATACGAAGGGAGGCTGGGCGCACAAAAGGCGCGGCAACGTTCATCTGTGGCGGCAGACTTGGGCCGATGGGATTGAATGGGTCGCGGCTTGCAGCGGTGCGGGCGTGGATGCGGCTACGCGGGCGTTTTCTGAAGTCGAGAAGGATGGGCCGGTTGATCTTGTGATTTCGACTGGTTGGGCTGGAGCTCTAACCGACGAATTTGCGACGGGGTGTGCGTTCCATGTGAGCCGAGTGCTGGATGCGCGGACGGGAGAACGGTTTGAGGCTTCGACTCTTTCTCATCCGGGTGCTTTGCTGGTGACTAGCCCGATCGTGGCAGGGGAAGCTGAAAAATTGCGGCTAGCGGGGGCTTACGGGGCTGGCTTGGTGGATATGGAGGCTGCGGGTGTGGCGCGGCTGGCGGCGATGCGCGGGATTCCGTTCTATTGCGTCAAGGGAGTCAGTGACGGATTTCGGGATCGGCTCCCTGATTTCAACCGGTTTATTGGGCCGGCAGGGGAATTTCGGCTGGTCGGCCTTGTCCTTTATTCGCTTCTAAGACCGTGGCACTGGCCCGCACTGATGCGGATGGGCGAGAATAGTAAGAAGGCCGCCGGAGAGATCGCGGAATTGTTGTGCGAAATCTTGAACCAACGAGGGATAATCAGTAAATCGAATGGCTACCCAGATCTCAAACATTGAAAGCACCGGTGAACTCGCGCAAGGGGCGGCAAGCATTCCCGCAACCATGAAGGCGGTGGTGTACCGCGGCATGAACGATATGCGCGTGGAGACGGTGCCGGTGCCGAAGATTGGCCCGGGGGAGTTGCTGGTGAAGGTGGCGACCTGCGGGGTGTGCGGGACGGACCTGAAGAAGATTCACACCGGATCGCACTCGGCGCCACGGATTTTCGGGCATGAGATGGCGGGCGTGATTGTCGCGGTGGGCGACGGTGTGACCTGTTTCGAGGTGGGTGAGCGGGTCATGGTGTTCCATCATGTGCCGTGCGGGGACTGCTACTACTGCCGCAAGCAGACGCCGGCGCAATGCCCGCTTTACAAAAAAGTTGGCGTTACCGCCGGTTTCGAACCGTCAGGCGGGGGCTTTGCGGAGTACATTCGGGTGATGGACTTTGTGGTGGCCAACCGCGGCGTGGTGCGGGTGCCGGATGGAGTTCCATTTGAGCAGGCTGCCTTTGTGGAGCCCGTGAACACGGTGCTGAAGGGCGTGAAGCTGTTGAACCTGGCTGCGGACGATACCGTGCTGGTGATTGGGCAGGGACCGATTGGCTTGATGCACGCCGTGCTTGCGCAACGGACGGGGGCGCGGGTGCTGACGTCGGATCTTTTCCCAGAGCGGCATGCGATTGCGGCGCGGTACGGGCTGCGGAATCCGATTCATGCCGGGACCGAGAATGTTGTGGAGCGTGTATTTGCGGAGACCGATGGACGCGGCGCGGATGCGGTAATTTTGGCAGTGGGTGGAAACGCGCTGATCAAGACGGCGATGGATGCGGTGAGGCCCGGAGGCAAGGTAATGCTGTTCGCGCAGACTCAACACGGCGAGGCTAACTTTGATCCAGGCGCGGTTTGTATGGACGAGAAAACGCTGATGGGGTCGTACTCGTCTTCGTTCCCCATTTTGGATGAGGTGACCGAGCTGGTTTTTGACGGTTACCGCAACGGATTCGATTTGACGCCATTGATCTCGCACCGGTTTCCACTGGAGGAAGCGGTAGCGGCGATCGAGATCGCATCGCACCCCAAGGCAGACTCAATGAAGATCATGATTGAGGCTGTTCCGGGAGGGGGAGGCGGGTCCTGATGGCGACAACCATGAAGGCCGCAGTCCTCCACGGCCGCGAAGACATTCGTATTGAGCGCGTTCCTCTGCCTGAAGCGGCGCCCGGTGAGTTGGTGGTGAGCGTGGGCGCGGCGCTGACGTGCGGCACGGATCTGAAGGTTTTCCGGCGCGGGTATCATGCGCGCATGATTGTGCCGCCGGCGCTGTTTGGTCATGAATTGGCTGGGACGGTGGTACAGGCGGGCGAGGGCGTGGTGGATTTTGTGCCCGGCGACCGGGTGGTGGCTCTGAACTCCGCGCCATGCGGGCATTGTTATTTTTGTGAGCGGGCCCAGGAAAACCTGTGCGACGATCTTTTGTTTAATAACGGCGCGTATGCCGAGTTTATTCGGATACCCGCGCGAATAGTAGCGAAGAATACGCTGAAGGTTCCGGATCATGTTCCGCTGGAGCACGCGGCGCTGACGGAGCCGCTTGCATGCGCGGTGCATGGGTTTGAGGATTCGCGTCCGCGTTCCGGCGATACGGTTGCCGTGATCGGAGGCGGTCCGCTGGGGCTGATGATTCTGCACGTGGCCGCTCTAGCGGGGTGCCAGACAATTGCGATTGTGAAGCACGACGGACAGGTGGAAGCGGCGCGGCAATTGGGAGCGTCGCATGTGGTGCAGACTTCGAGCATTCGCAAGGCCATCAGTGAGACGCGCGCTCTGACAGAGAAGGGCCGCGGAGTGGACATTGCGATTGAAGCTGTGGGCGTTCCCGAGGCATGGCAGGAAGCGGTGGAACTGGTGCGCAAGGGCGGTACGGTGAACTTCTTTGGCGGATGCGCAGTTGGGACGCACGTCACATTAGATACGAACCGGATCCATTACAGTGACATCACACTTCGGGCCACGTTTCATCACACTCCGGCAATATGCCGCAAGGCGCTGGAGCTTATCGCCGGTGGCCGTTTTCAGGCGAGCGCGTTTATTACCGGGCACGCACACTTATACGAACTTAACCGTGTCTTTGAGAAGCTGATGAAGCGCAGCAGCGAGATCAAGACCGCCATTGTGCCCTAAGCGATGACCATGGCAACTGACAAGACGGAAAACACGGCCGTAACGCTGGATCAGGATGAGTTGATTGCGCGTGGATGGGCGGCGCTGCCGGCGAGTTATGGGATGCCTGCGGTGGCGCCGACTCCTGCTGAAGCACGGGCATGGTGCAAGCAGCTTGCGAAGTCGCACTACGAAAACTTTCATGTGGCGAGCTTGTTTTTGCCCAAGGCGCTGGAGCCCCACTTTCACGCAATCTACGCGTACTGCCGGGTCTCTGACGACCTGGGAGACGAGGTAGGCGACACGGCTCAATCTTTGGCCTTGCTGGATTTTTGGGGAAATGAGCTGGATGCGTGTTATGCGGGTGAGACGCGGCATCCGGTATTTGTGGCGCTGGCGGAGACGATACATGCGTGTTCCATTCCCAAGGAGCCGTTTGCGGATCTGTTGACGGCCTTCCGGCGAGACCAGACGGATACGCGTTATGCGACCATGCTTGACCTGTTGGATTATTGCCGTTATTCAGCGAATCCGGTGGGGCGGCTGGTGCTGTACGCCTGCGGCGAGGTGGACGATGAGAAGTTCCGGCTTTCCGACGCGACCTGTTCCGCGTTGCAGTTGGCGAATTTCTGGCAGGACGTGGGCCGGGACTGGGCCAAGGGGCGCGTGTATATCCCGCAGCAGGATATGGGATTCTACGGAGTGAGCGACGAGACGATTGCACAGGGAGTGGCGACGCCGGAGTTTCGCGACCTGATGCGCCTCGAGGTTGATTTTGCCCGGGGGCGTTTCGAAGAGGGAATGGATCTGATTCCATTGGTGGCCCGGGATCTGGCGCTCGATCTGGACCTTTTCAGCCGCGGGGGACTGGAGATTCTTCGGGCGATTGAGCGGCTGGACTACGACGTGTTGAGCAGCCGGCCTTCCATTTCGAAACTCACCAAGTTCAATCTTGCACTGAGGGCAGTGAGCGCGAAGCTGTTCCCGTTTAAGGCCCTCAGCCGCTATAACGTGGGCACAGAGAAGGCGGATTGACGGTCGAGCGTACAACGGACGGAACGGCTCCGGGTGAATTGACGCTGAGCTCGGCGTACGCGGTTTGCCGGGCAATTGCCAAACGCGAAGCGAAGAATTTTTATTATGCGTTTGTCGCGCTCCCCAAGCCGCGGCGTAACGCGATCTGCGCCATTTATGCATTCATGCGGAAGGCCGATGATCTGGCTGACGATGAAAGCGTGCCCATGGCGGAGAGGCGCGCGGGGCTGAATGCGTGGCTGGCCGGATGGCGTGCGGCGAGTGCCGACGGTGCGACCAGCGATCCCGTTTTCATTGCGGTTCGCGACGCGATGGTGCGATTTCAGATTCCGTTGACGCTGCTGGATGAGCTGGTGGCGGGCGTGACGATGGACCTCGATTCGGTGCATGGGGACGCGCCGGATACTTACGCGACATTCGATGATTTGTATCGCTACTGCTACCTTGTCGCTTCTGTGGTTGGCCTCGTGTGTATCCGCATTTTTGGGTACACGGACCCGCGTGCTGAGAAGTTGGCCGAAGAGACTGGGATTGCGTTTCAATTGACCAATATCTTGCGGGATGTGGCGGAGGATGCGGAGCGGAACCGCGTGTATCTACCTCTGGAGGATTTGAAGGCACATGGAGTGGTGCTGAATCAGCTGGTGGAGCGGGCGAAGGGAGTGGGACCGACGGCTGCGGAACGTGCGCTGCTTCAGGAGATTGGACGGCGGGCTGAGAAGTATTACGAATCTGCGGAGCAGTTGATGCCTCTGATTGATAAGGAGAGCCGGCCGGCGTTGGGCGTGCTGGTGGAGATTTATCATGCGTTGCTGAAGCGGATTGAGTCCGCGGATTTCGATGTGTTTTCGAAGAGGGCTAGCGTGCCGACTATCGAGAAGACGCGGATATTGGCGGTAGGCATGGCGAAGATGGGTTTGCAAAGGATTGTTGGTTGAGCAGCTCAGCGCAGCGCACGACAAAAACAGTCTCGATCATCGGCGGTGGCGTCGCCGGCATGAGCGCTGCTTGCGCGCTGGCGGAGGCTGGGTTTCGCGTGCAATTGGTGGAGCGGCGCGGGTATCTTGGTGGGCGGGCCAGTTCGTATCTGCATCCGGGTGTCGGTGAGGTTATTGATAACTGCCAGCATGTGCTGTTTGGGTGCTGTACGAATTTGATTGGGTTCTATCAGCGGATCGATGTCGCGGACAAGATTCACTGGACCACCGACATGACAATGATTGAGCCGGGTGGACGACGTTCTGTGCTGGGACCCTCGTTTCTGCCGGCGCCGCTACATGGGCTGCCAAGGTTTATGTCCGCGAGCGCATTTACGTGGGCGGATAAAATCGCGCTGGGTCGAGCCTTTAATGCGCTGATGAAGCCGGTGCCGCGCGACTCGATGGAGACGCTGAAAGACTGGCTGATACGACACAAGCAAACACCCGGGACTCTCCAGAGATTCTGGCGGCTGGTGATTGCCAGCGCGCTGAATGCGGAGATTGACGAGATTGCGCTGCCATATGCAGCGAAGGTGATCCGCGAGTTGTTTATGAAATCGGCGGAGGCGGGAAGCATGGGGATGAGCACCGTGCCGCTGAGTGCGTTGTATGCGCCGGTTGTGCCGTTTCTTGAAGAGCAGGGTGGTCGCGTTCTATTGAATACGCATGTTGAAAGCGCCGATTGGAACGCAGCTACATCGCAATGGACTGTGCGGACGCGGACAGGCGATTTGAAGTCGGATTATGTGGTGATAGCGCTGCCGTTTGAGGCGACTGAAAAACTGCTGCCGCAACTGCCGGCATCGGACGGGGCAGGAGAGTTGGCACGACAGATTGCGCAGCAGGAACATTGGCCGATTTGCAGTGTACATCTGTGGTTTGATCGCGAGATTACGGAGCTGGAACATGCGGTGCTGCTGGATCGCGAAATTCACTGGATGTATAACCAGTCGCGGCTGCAGGGACGCGGTGGCAATTATATCGAGCTGGTGGTGAGCGCAACGCGGGCGTTTGCAGCTCTGCCGCGAGATGAGGCGATTGCCCAGGCGCTGCGCGAATTAGCTGAATTCTTTCCGCGGGTGAAGGAAGCGAAGCTCGAAAAAGTAGTGCTGGTGAAGGAGGTGCGGGCCACGTTTGGCGTGCCTCCGGGGATTGATGCGTCGCGGCCTGGGGCTGTTTCACCGTGGCCGAATCTGTTTCTTGCCGGGGACTGGGTGCAGACGGGATGGCCTTCAACGATGGAGAGCGGGGCGCGGAGTGGGCACCTTGCCGCAGAGGCGGTTTGTGTTGCGGTTGGAGAGCCGAGACGGGTTCTGGATGCGGATTTGAAGCCGCGAGGGTTGATGCGGTTTGTGGGCAGATGACAGTTGCGAAGAGCAAATAATCAGTGACAGCTTACAGCAGTGCGCCGGGGGCTTGAGAAGGCTGAAAATTGGCGTCGCGCGAGACATGCGCCCAGGAGCCTTGGCACCGTTTGTGATACCTTGCGGCTTATGCGTTCTGTACGGAAGCGGAAATTATTTGGAGCATTGTTGCTGGTAGGATTCGCTGCCGCGTTGATAACGACCTTTGGGCTGGTAGAGCTGCATGACGAGATTCTGAAGGCGTCGTTTGAACAGCGGGACATTGCGATTCAGAGCTGGGTGCATGGGTTTGCGCAGCCGACGTTCACCGAGGTGATGCGCGGGCTGAGTTGGATTGGGTCACCCTTTGTGCTGGTGCCGGTGGTGACTCTGGCTGCGGGGCTGATGTGGTGGTTGAAGCGCAAGGACAATGCGGTACTTGTGGCCGCAGCAGCGCTGGGTGGGGTGGCGCTGGATGAGGTAATGAAGCTGCACTTCAAGCGGCTGCGACCGGAAGTGCCTTGGGCGTTTGTGCACGAGCACAGCTTCTCGTTTCCAAGTGGACACTCCGTGCTGGCGATGGTGATGTACGGGGTCATTGTCTACAAGACGTATGACAAGCTGAGCAGCATGTGGGCCAGGGCGGCGCTTGTGGTGGGGGCGATCCTCATGGTGTTGGGGATCGGCGTCAGCCGGGTGTACCTCGGTGTTCATTATCCGAGCGATGTGGCGGGCGGGTATTTTGTGGGCGCGGTATGGCTGGCGGCGGTGATTGGTTCGGATATGTGGGTCGACGCGCAAAGGAATTGACCTGCGCATCCACCCTCACGCAGCGAGCATGAAGTCGGCAATCAGGGGCAGATGGTCGGAGGCGATGAGAGCGGTGCGGCTGCGCCAGAGTTTAGTGTCAAGCAGTTGCAGCGGCGGCTCGTAGTAGCAGTGATCGAGCGACAAGAGCGGCAGCATGCCGGGGAAGGTGCGCGGGAAACGCGGAGCATGCCGCGGACGGAAGGTCTGAAACTGGCTACGCATCAGCCGCGTGGTCAGGCCGCGGGTCCACTCGTTGAAGTCACCCAATACGAGGCGCGGGCCGCGCAGATCGGGCTGCAGCAGGATCTCGTGGTTCAGCAGCTTGCGGGCCTGGTAACGGCGCTCCATGTGGCCGGTGCCGAGGTGCACATTGAATAGCTGAATGGACTGGCCGGGGGCGATTTCGATCTCTGTCTGGATGACGCCGCGCGGCTCGCGCAGCGCTCGCGACAGGTCGTGGTTGTACATGGAGATGATAGGGAAGCGCGAGAGCGTGAGGTTGCCGTACGCGCCGCCGCGGTATTGCCGGTTGACACCGAAGGCGGTGTGTATGCCGGGGAAGGCGGCGGCGATCTCCTCCACCTGGTTCAGATTCGGCTTGCCCGCCTGAACGTCGATGACTTCCTGCAGGCAGAGGATATCCGCATCCAGTTCCAACGCAACCTTGATGATGCGCTCGGGAACGATGCGCATGTCGAAGCCGCGGGACTTGTGGGTGTTGTAGGTGGCGATGCGAAATTGCTGGTCCATTCGGTCAGGCCGCGGCCTTCCTCCGTGATGCAGGTTGAGTACTTATTGCTGCCGCTCGATTGCCCAGCCAAGCAGTTCGGTGCATCGTTCCGTGAGAGGCCGATGATGCCAGTCTTCCATGGTGATTCGCTGGCTTTCGCAAAGATCGTTGGTGAAGTCGGAGGCGAGGCGGCGAGCCACAATCGGGTCCCGCACGGCCAGGTTGACCTCGTCGTTGATGCCGAAGGAACGGTTATCGAAATTGGTTGAACCGACGACAGCCCATAAGTCGTCGATGATGAGAATTTTGGCGTGGATCATGGAGGGCTGGTACTCGTAGACCTCGGCGCCGGCTTTGAGCAGTTCACCATAGGCGCCGCGGCTGGTGCTGCGCGTGACCATATGGTCGCTCTTCATGCCGGGAACCAGGATTTGCAATTTTACTCCGCGCTCGACGGCGCGACAAAGCTCGCGCCTGAGCGTTTTGTCGGGGAGAAAATAGGGCGTGGTGAGTGCGATGGTGCTTTTTGCCGAGGCGACGAGCAGTTGCATAAGAATGCGCGCGCGGGTTGAGCCGCCAGCCGTGGGTGTGCTGTTGATGACGAGCGCAGTGGTGGGGTCAGGGCACTGGATGTCAGGAAAATAGGCATTGCCCACCAGCAGTTCGTCCGCTGCCTGCAGCCAATTCTCCATGAATGTCGCCTGGAGGTTGGCAACTGCTTCGCCTTCAACGTGGATCATGGTGTCGCGCCAGCGCGGCTTGCCGCCTGCGCCGGTAAACCACTGGTCCGCAACGCCCGCGCCGCCGATGAATGCATGGTTTCCGTCCACGATAACAAGTTCTCGATGGGTGCGGTTGTCCATCTTCATCAGGTGATACCACGTTAGGCGGTTGTAGCGGACGACCCGGCCGCCGGCCTGGAGCAGCGGTGCGAAGAATTTGTCGGGTGCACCAAGGCTGCCAATTGCGTCGAGGTTCAGATTCACCTGAACGCCGGCGCGCGCGCGCTCTGTGAGTATCTCGACATATTGACGTGCTATTTCGCTCTTTTGGAAGACGTAGGCTTCAACGTTGACGCTGCGTTGTGCGGAACGGAAGGCGTCAAGAATGGCCGGATAGAATGCGGGGCCGTTGGTAAAGACGCGGAGCCGTCCCGTGCGATTGATGGCTGCATCGACAAGGGAAGAGAGAAGAAGCAGGAATGGGCTTGTATCGTTGGGCGGAATTTGATCCCTGTCCCGCATTTCATAGCGGGGCATAGGCCCGAACAGGCCGGCGAGAAAGAAGGCCATGAGCAATACAAGCGCCGCCACGCCGATCACGAACCAGCCGGTGGGAACTGCGATCGCGAGAATGAGAAAGACGCAGAGATTCATTGAAAGCACAGAAGTGCCGGAAAATGAAGCGAGATTCCCGGCGCTACAACAGGCTTAGATGCGGGGAAAGTAAGGCCGGTAGCTGGGGCCGTGAGGAATACGATTTCGTGGACTGGCAGCCGTTCTGTGTCGCGGGATTTCACATTCAGCAGGTCGAAATTGCGGCTTTACGCGTGGCGATGGCGGTGCGTGTGCCTGCCGTGGTGCCTTGCGTAGGTCCACTTGCGGTCGGGACCCGTGTCTACGTGAATAAACTGGCCCTTAGGGTAGTAGCCAACGCCGCCGGCATGGAGGGAAAGCGCAGCGTCCCGCAATTCGACCGCTGGAACGCCGGGAACCCGTAGATCCAGGGCATTTGCTTCGATATGCTGCGAGTGTTCAGCAGCGTTCGTGGTTCCACTCTCGCGGAGCGCGTCGTTCGTCTCCTTGGTTCGGTAGCCGGAAAGAACCTCGATTTCGTTGCTGGAACGATTCAGCCTGGCAAGCATGGTGTGGAGTATGTCGAAGGTGCGGGGATCGTAGTTCTTGACCTCATCGTTGTGGGTGTCGCGCAGGAATTCGCTAAGTTGGTCGAGTGCCTCGGGGATATACATATCGCCCACCCTGTAAATCACGTCAATAATTTCGCCGCCCTGGCGAACAAGCTTAAGTTGATACTTGGGGCCGTCCTCGGGAACTTCGTCTTCGTCCGGTATGAATCCCACGTCAGGCAGGACGACGTCTGAAAGCATGTGCCGCATGGCGTTGAGGCGCGGATGCTTGTGCTGCTGTGTGCCGTGAGCACCTGCTACGGGACCGAATGCGAGCAGCGCACCCACAGCAGCGAGCGTGCAAGCGTGACGGGCGGAAGCGAGGCGGCGAACGGACATTACGATATTCATCGGCAAAACGGCAGGACTCCTGAGTTCAATTTGAAGCAGCGGCCCATCGCACATCCCTCATGCTTGTAATAAGGGTATGAAAATGAGGGGCCAAAATACCCGACATCGCGAGGTGGTTCGTTTTCACTTCAGTTGGTACTCACCATATTACTGAAGAGGACGCCTTCCCGTCCAAGGGTAACTGAAATGATTTCCGCAGCCTTGTGATGTAGTGAACTGATACAAGGCCCATTTAAGTGTGATTCGTTCTAATACGATTGCGTTGTGCGCGTCCAGAATGGGCGAGTCTAAGAGGCGTTTCAGTGCGCCAGCAGGTAGACGCCAATGCAGACCAGGACTGCGGCGGTCCAGCGGCGTCGGTCTACATTTTCATGCAGGAAAAACTTGGCAGCGATGGTGTTGGTGACCAGGGTGAGGGAGGCTGCGGCTGGGCCAACGAGGCTGAGATTCATGTGATTCAGGGCGAAGAGCAGGGAGAAAAACGCGATTGCCATGAAAAAGATTCCCGCGACGAAGAGCGGGGAAGTGACGACGGCGCGAATAGCTCCTTTCATGCCGGAGCGGGCGCGAATGACATCGAGGTCGCCCATAGACTTCATGGCTGCCGCGGTGAGTACTTCGCCCGTGGACGACGTGAGAACAATGGTGGCGATCATGGCGGTGGCCTGCCAGAAGCTGGGCTGGATGAGGTTCGTGGCTTGCATCATCGCACCTGCTCCTTTTCAACGTCGGCGTCGCCTTCAAGAGCATCGTCGAGTGGAGAATCTTCCGCCCCGCTGCTGGGGGTGGGTAAATTGAGAGGCGGTGTTGTGGATGCGGGGCCGTGGGCTACAAAGCCTACGCCAACGGTGATGAGCGCAACACCCATCCAACGCATTGGAGAGATGGTTTCATGTAGCCAGAAGTGCGCGAGCAGGGCAACAAATACATTGCCGAGGGCGGTGGCAGGCATGACGTATGTGAGATCGGCCCAGGAGAGCGCGGTGAGATAGCTTGCGAAATAGCCGATGAGAAGCAGGATGCCGAGGGCGATCCAGGGAGTGAAGACGGCGGCGATGAGCGTGAGGGGATGGGCGAGGGAAATGGCGGGCAGGCTGGTCATGCCGTGGGAAAGTGCGGTGTCGCCGAGCGGCACACTGATGGAGACGAATGCGAGGATGAGGTATTGCTGTAGCGAAAGTCGATGAGCCATGCGTATTTGAAACGGCCTTTTGTGTGGCAAAAAGGAGCTGGGCTGCTATCCAACCCGATGAATACCTTACCGTTAGAGTAAGGAGCTGGGCATAAGGTTTCGATGAGGTGAGTGCAAAGAATCAGGGCGGACGCAATCGCGTCCGCCCTGATTCTTTGCGAAGAGGGAACTAAGCGCCGGCTTTTGCCGGAGTGTTGGAGTCGGCCTGCAGGGCACGTGTGGCCTTGACCGCCTTGTTGCGCTGCGAGCGAAGCTTCATGAAGGCCTTTGCTTCGACATAGAGGCGAGGCACATCGCGATTGACGATTGCCTTCCACACCACGCGGAATGCGGCCTTGGGGCGGAAGTAGTATTCGTCGTAAAACTTGTGAACCATCTCCATGACGTAGTCGACGGGCAGGCCGGGATACTCGATGTGCGCCATCTGGTGGCCGCCGCCGTCTTCCATGCGCTCGTTGGTGATGTAGCCGTTGGCCTTGGCGAAGTCATAGAACTCGGTGCCGGGGTAGGCGTGGGCAATGGAGACCTGAATGGTCTCGACGTCCAGGGTCTTGGCGAAGTTGATGGTGTTGCGGATGGACTCTTTGGTCTCGCCGGGGAGGCCGAGGATGAAGTCGCCGTGGATGGTGAGGCCGAGGTCGTGGCAGTCCTTGGCGAAGGCGCGGGCACGTTCGACGGTGGCGCCCTTCTTGATGTTTTTGAGGATCTGCGGGTCGCCGGACTCGAAGCCGACGATGAGCAGGCGGCAGCCGGCTTCCTTCATGGCCTTAAGCGTTTCGTAATCGGTAGTGACGCGCGAAGTGCAGCTCCATGTGATGCCGAGGGGCTTGAGCTTGGAGCACAGCTCGACGGTGCGAACCTTCTGGATATTGAAGGTGTCATCGTCAAAGAAGAACTCCTTGACTTCAGGGAAGTTCTCGTGAGCCCACTTCAGCTCGGCCGCAACGTCATCCGTGGACCGCTTGCGCCATGCGTGGCCGCTGAGAGTCTGAGGCCAGAGGCAGAAAGTGCATTGCGCCGGGCAGCCGCGCGTGGAATAGAGCGCGATGTAGGGATGGAGCAGGAAGGGGACGTTATACTTCGTCACGTCCATGTCGCGCTTGTAGATTTTGGTGGCCCAGGGCATCGCGTCGAGGTCTTCAACCTGCGGACGATCTGGATTGTGCAGGATTTTGCCGTCCTGCTTGTAGCTGATGCCGAGGATCTCACTGAGCGGCTTGCCCTGGGCAAACTCGACCACAGAGTAGTCAAATTCGCGGCGGCAGATGAAGTCGAGGACGGAGCACTCATTCAGGGCGCGCTCAGGATCGGTGGTCACCGGGGGGCCGACGAAGGCGATTTTGATGGAAGGGTTCTCAGACTTGATGGTCTCTGCGAGCCGCTGATCGCCTTCCCAGCCGACGGTGGAAGTGAAGAGGACAAGGAATTCGAAGTCCTTGCATATCTTGATGGTTTCCTCGGCGGAGACGTGGTGCGGCGGCGCATCGAGCACTTTGGAACCCTCGAGCAGGCCGGCCGGGTAGGTTAGCCACACCGGGTACCAGTAGGACTCAATCTCGCGGGTTGCGGGCCAGCGAGAACTCGCGCCACCGTCAAAGTTCTTGAACGAGGGCGGATTCAGGAAAAGCGTTTTCAGGGGCATAGGCATCCCTTCTATTCTAACATTTTCTCTAGTTTTCAACTGATTTGATTCGGACAAGGCTCACTTTGTGTGGAGTTCATGGAGCCAGTCATCCATGTGGCCGAGGGCGCGGAGGAGTTGGAGGCGTGCTTTGGCGAGGTCGAGGCCGGCGTCGAGGGCGTCCTGGTACTTTTGGCGTTCGTCGATGCGGGCCAACTGCTCGGCCTTGGGGGTGAGCTGGGGTGGCGCGCCCGGACCGCTTCCGCCGTTTCCCGATTCGAGTTGGGCGAGGACGGTCTTGAGCTGCGCGTCAGCGATTTGCTGCTTCAGGCTCGCGACTTCGGCCAGAGCGTCCAGTTCGCGAAGGCTGCCGGTGAGGGTAGCGATCTGGACGTCGTTCTGCCTCTGGGCCTGCTCGGCTTCGACTTGGGCGCGGAGGGCCTCCGATGCAGTGACCTTTGCCTTGGCACGCAAGGCAAAGTCGAAAAAGGGAATCGTGATCTGGATGCCAAAACTAACGTTGTTTGGAGTGAAGTTCCGATAGTAATCACTGTAGCTGTTCAGCTCGTTGGAGTCGTAGTTGTAGACGGCGCCGAATCCGAGTTGGGGCCGGCGCCACGCCAGATCGTCTCCATGCGCCTGGAACAGTTTTGACTGAGCAGCTGATTCCGCGGCGTCGATGCCTGGGAGTCTGAGAGGCGCTTGATCCGCGGTAACGGGCGGAATTTCAGGAATGCTTGCGTGGTCCGTCAGGATGGTTCCGAGAGGAAGTCCGGTAAGTGTATTGAGTTGCTTTGTGAGCGTGTCCGCGCGCGTCTGCAGATGAAGACGTTGGAGCTTGAGCTGGGCGGTTTTAAGCCGGGTCTGTAACAATTCCAGATTCGAATCGACACCAGCCTCTGCACGCTGTTGTTCAATGCGAAGCAGTTCCGCAGTGAACGCTTCTTGCTGCTGAGCCGCAGCGAGTTCACGATTTACGGTATCCAGCTCTATATATGCGGAAGAGGCTTCCAGTGCGACTTGCTGTCGCGCGTCCTTGAGGCTGGCGTTGGCGGATTCAATCCCGGCCCGGGCGGCTTTGGAGTACTGACGCTGGGAATAGCTGAAGACCAGCGACTGCATGGTCGCGCTTCCCACGGAGGGTTGACCAGTTGGGAAGCCATGAGAGTAGCCGATCGTGGAGCCAAGTACGAAATTGGGAATATATGCGTCCTGAGTCTGAGCGAGTGCGGCTTGCGCTTTTTGAAGGTCCGCTTCAGCAAGCTTTACGGCGCTTGAGTTGCGCTGTGCGAGGTCGACTACAGTGGTGAGCGAGACCTGTGCAGAGGCACACACAGACACAGCAGCGAGAACCCCGGCAATGAGAATGGGAACGGCTACCAGGCGCGGGTTGTGCAGGAGATTCAACTTAGCTCGTTCCTTCAATGACTGTCTTCCTGGGTTCCGGATTCGGAGGCCGGCTTGTATTCGTGCGCAAGAACCAGAGCCGCTGCACGGTCCTTCCGAGCGCCCGTGGCGTTGCCCAACTGAGCGTCAATGCGAGCGAGCCGAACATACGCAACAAAGGCGGGCGCATCCTCAGTTTTGGCAGTGCTGGTCAGATAACTATTGAGCATTTTTGCGGCAAGGCCCGGGTCGCGCTTGGCCTTTGTCAGCACCGAAGCTCCATCAAAGAGCGCAACAGCGGACTTCTTATCGCGATCGACGGCGGCGATGAGGCTGTTGATCGCCGAATCCAGGTCAGTCCAGCGGTCGCGTTTACGGTAAAAGTCGGCCAGCGTAGCCCATTGCATGGCGGGGTGCGGACCGGCGGCGATGGCCTGCTTGAATTCGCGTTCTGCGGTGTCGTAGTCTTTGCGCCCGGCAGCAATTTGACCACGAAGCTCATGGGCGCGCGCTGGATCGGCTTTGTCCAGTTGGGTCGCAATACCTTCGGCCTTGTCGACTCCGCCTCCGACTGCGCCGGGTGCATCCTTGTAAAACTCTCCCAGGTCGGCAAGCGCATCGGCGTTACGGGGATTCAGCTTGACTGCCTCTTCGAATTCCGAGCGGACGCGCTTGGCGAGCGAATAGGCGCTGAGGAAGCTGGCGCGGTCCGCCTTCTCACCCAACGCGCGCCCGAGCCAGAGATGGTGGTTGCTGTTTTGACCATCCTGCTGGACGGCCTGCTCGCATTCGTGGATGGCGGCGTCCCACTGCTGCAGGGTGTAGCGAACGCGGCAGGCAAGATTGTGTGCTTCCGCACTGACAGGCTGAGGGAGCGAGCCGATCAGGGTAAGCGCCTTGTCTGCTTCTCCAGCCTGGAGGGCGGCATTGACCGCGACCAACGGGTCGGCGGAATCGCGAGGAGCCGGTGTTGCTGAAGCAATATGATTTGGCGCAGCAGTCACCATGGACGCGGGCATGAGGGCCAATGCGAGCGCGCAGGCCGCGATTTGCAAAATTCTCACGGCCCAACCTTCTTGATCGGAACGCCCTCCTGCAAGGGGATTCCCGTGGTTGTGCCGGTTGCTACCCAATCGCCTTCGTCGAGACCGGAAGTGATGGCAACCTGGGTGAGATTGATGGTTCCAATGGTAACCGGGGTACGGACCAGCGAGTCGCCGACGACCTTGAAGACATAGGGTTTGCCGTTCTGGGAGTGAAGAGCCTCGCGAGGCAGGCTCAGTGCATTGGGTTCGCTGGAAGTGGTGACGGTGACAGTGACGTTGGTGTCGGGCAGCAGGTCGCCATCGCCATCGTCAATCTGGACAAGGACTTCGCCTACATTGCGGGTGCCGTAGACCATGACGGTGGAGGGGGTACGTACGATGTGGCCGTGCCACTCCTTGCCTTGTTTGGCGTCCCACTTGATGAGGATTTTTTGCCCAATGGCAAGCTGGCCGATCCACGGCTCGTCGAAGTAGGCAACAACGTGTTCGTGGTGCAGGTCGGCTAGCTGGAGGAGGAGTTTGCCCTCTTCCACGAAGTCTGTTGGGCCGGCATCAAGCGTGTAGACCGTTCCTGCAATCGGCGAATAGTAGGAGGATTGCTCGACCACTGCGCGGGCTGCCGCTAAATTGGCTTCTGCGTCCGACAATGCGGCCTGGGCGCGCGCTACTTCTGCAGGTGAATAACGACTTTGGGAGCTCTGTTGGGCTGCGCGGAGGCCTGCGTCGGCTGTGGCTACGCGCTGGCGGGCTGCGGCCACTTCGCTGGCAGAGGCTGCGCCGGTCGAGTTTAGCTTCGTCAGTGCGTCCAGATCGTGATGGGCCTGATCGCTTTCAAGCTGGCTGCGCGCGATGTCGGCGGCGGATGCCTGACGCTCCTGCAGGGAGCCATTGTGGGTGATGGATTCCATCATGGCCTGGGCGGCTTTTACGCCGCTTTCGGCAGTCGCCATGCGGGCCGCAGCCTGCAGATCGTCCAACTGAATGAGCAACTTACCCGCTGGAACCATGTCGCCAGGATGCACACTGACCTTCTTGACGAGGCCGGCCAGGGGGCTGTGGTACTGGTAGTTAACATCCGGTTCGACGCGGCCGTTTGTGGGCACCGTGCTGACCAATTCCTGATGGCGGACCTGGACTTCACGGACCAGCAGGCGGTCGCGCATTAAAAAACGCGCAACAAAAAATACGATGATGATTAAAACGCCGGCGCCACGCCAAATCCAGAGGCGCAGACGATCTGATTGCTTTTTCTCTTCAGCCATTCATCTAACCAGAGTCAGTATATAAGAGTCGGGAAAGGGGTTTTGGAATCAGGAAAATGCAAACAAAAGATGCGCCGGGGTGTCGATTTTGATTCGGCGGCAAGAGGGCAAGTACAATAGGGCCATGGCTTTGGAACCACGGTATACGGATGATCATGCGGCGGCGGGGTTGGACTTCGCGTTTCCGGCTATTGAGACCTGGAAGAACCAGTTCCCGGGGTACGAGATTCTGATTGACGACCCGGAATTGACTTCGGTGTGCCCTAAGACGGGGTTGCCGGATTTTGGGGTGCTGACGATTCGGTATATGCCGCGGGAGCGGTGCCTGGAATTGAAGTCGCTGAAGGAATATTTGTTCAGCTACCGGAATTTGGGGATCTTCCAGGAAAACATTGTGAATCAGGTACTTGAGGACGTGGTGAAGGCCACCGATCCGGTGTGGGCGGAGGTAAAAGGGGTGTTCCGGCCACGGGGGGGAATTGGGACGACGGTCGTTGCGCGGTTCCCGCGAACGACAGGGATCAGTGGATAGTGATTAGAAAAGCCCGGGTCAGATTGGCGCGAACGGTTCGATCTCAGGGTTGCACACCATAGCTGAAATGGCTGCAAAAATGGTTACAAAACACGCGAAAGGGTTGAACCTGTGGTCGCGACTCGTTGAGACACGTACCTTGCGGGCAGCCTTTCTGAGATGTTTAGGTTGCAGAGAGTTTAGTTGAACGAGGTTGAGGGTTGCGGAGATTTAGCCGTTCTTTTGAAATTTGCTCTGATTTGGCAGGGTTTAGATGGTTAAGTTATTGATAATGTGTTGTTTATTTTGATTTTGTTTGCTGTGCAGTGTGCGCGGATTTCGTGGTGGCTGGCGGGAAATTTATAAAGACCTAAAAGGCTGTAAAAAAACCAATGCCCGAAGAACTATAGATAGGTGGAGCTATCCCACCTTAACCGACGCGCAAAAGCCCGCATCTGCGAAGGAGGGGCACCCGCTATAAGAAGCTGTAGGAAGCAATAAGGAGCTATAGGAAGCAGGTCCTTCGACTCAGGATGACAGATGTTTATAAGAGGCCCGCGGCTAAAGCCGGTCTGGTTGAGGGATCGTATTCAGGGGGTTGAAACCCCCTGCTCCCTCCGAAAACCCTCTGGTCCCTCCGGATACCCGTTGCTCACTCCGGATACCTGCGTCGACGGAGGGCATTGCCCCTCCCTCCGGGCAGCCTAGACTTTTCCACTGGATTTGAGGGCGGATTCGGCGTCGCGGATGTAGGCGGCTATGCGCTTGCGCTCGGGTTCGGAGTCGCGAATGATTTTGCGGACGGCGTTTTCAGGACGCTCTTCTGGGGAGCGCAGTTGGGTCATCATGTGGCTGGTTAGAATTCGGATGTCGTGGTAGGCGCGGAGGTGAATATTGCGGAGCATGCCGCGGGGCTGGATGCCGTCGACGATGACGCAGAAGCTGGCGATGGCGGCGGCGATGAGGCTGAAGTTTGTTAGATGATACTGGGCGCAAATGCCGGCGCTGGCGGAGGCGACGATGGCGGGGATTTTGAGCGCCCAGAAGGCGACCGCGTCATGGCGGGCGTCTCGCTGATTGGCTTTGGCCCACTGTTCAAGTTCGGTGAGGTGGTCCGTCCATATTTCCATAGGCGTGCGGTCGAAGAGGGATGGGGGACTGGTCAGGAATGGCCCCGAGGTGACAGGGCGGAGAGCTCGGCCCTTGTCCATGAAGACTGGGGATGCCGGTGCCGATGGCGCTGCGAATATGGACGGCATCAGGGCTGGCGCGGAGGAGGGGGGTGGGGCTTCTTCAGAATGCCACGACCTATTTTGCAGAGACAAGGGGGGTGGTGGCGCGGAGGGGGCCGGCGGGGGGGACGTCGGATAGATTGGTTCGTCGGGCATGGGGAGGTCCGTCCGACAAGTCTAACGCAATTTTTGTGTAGTGATCCTTTTTGATCTGAGGGGTTGATCGGGGCCTGATCCCCGGTCCCCGAGGGCGAGGGACCGAGGGCACCCACACATAATGGGTTGAAAAGGTCACCGGGACCGGTGGCACCCAGTTTACGATCACGCGACCGGAGAGGGAATCTCTATGTTTGGGGCGGAGGGTGTGCCCGACTCCAGAATCTCTTCCGTCGCCTTTCCGGTTGCGGCGGTATCTATCGAATAGAGCGTGGAAATCCCCATTACGGTGGAGGCCTGGGCGGTGACGTTTGTCTGCTGTTGAGCAGTCACGGCGTTGTGCACTGCTATTGAGAGAGCTCCGGCGGTGGCCTTCAACAGTTCCGCGTCCGGCACTGTGTTTCCGGGCGTTCCGGCTTCGCCCGCAGACGGCTGTGGCCGCAACTGCGCCAGAAGATCTGTTGCCCGATGGAGGAGCTTTTCAAACTGCGCAGCGCTGTGGTCCAGAACGGACACCACCGCAGCCAACGACGGATTATCGATTGAGCCGGGGCGGGTTGCGTGGGGATGGATCAGGAGCGAACTGGCCATCGCGGCTGTGCTGATCGTCTGCACATTGCGGAGATAATTGGCCGCGTCCACTACCGAGAGCGCAGTGGCGACTGCGATCAATTGCGCCGCGCTTTCCAAGGTGTCGTGGGTTGCTTCGCTGCTCGCGATCTTGTCCACTGTTGCGAGGGCCGTCTCGGCGATGGACGGTGTTTTGTGGGCGGCGGGCGCGGAGGGAATTGCCGCATCCAGAGACTTTTTCCATTCCGCCGCAGTTACCGCGGTATTGATGGAATAGAGCGTGGTGACGCCCATTATGGTGACGGCCTGGGCGGTGATGGCGCCGGATTGTTGCTGCGCCACTGCGTTCAGCATTGCCAGGCTGATGGCCTCGGAAGCAACGATTGCGCTGAACGGAAGGTTGTTTGCGGGGAAGGTGGGGTTGGTCATTTGCGCGAAGTATAGCACGGGGTGAAATGCGTTTGTAGGTGGAATATTTGGTTGCGAGGTGGCTGTGGGGACTCTCAGGCCATCCGCCCGATTTAGATTTTGTCGGGGTGGTTCTTTCGGATCCAGTCTTCGACTTGTTTGCGGACTTGCGCGGCTAGGTCGCCGGCCAGATCGGCCTCGCCTTGCGCTACAAGGCCATAGTCGTCGTAGGCGCCCGTGTTTCGCTTTTTGCGTAAGGCATCGAGGCTGGGTATGAGTTTTCGCTTGGGGTCGATGGAGAACTCAAGGGCCTCGATGGTGCGGTAGTGCTCGCCGCCTCCGCCTCTGACGACGCGGTATCCGGTGGCGCGTAGTGCGGCTGTTGCTGAAGCGCGGATTGCGTCGTAGGCGAGACTCAGTTGCGCGTCGGCGGACATTTCACTTGCGACGGCTTTTCGATAGTCGTTGAGATGGCCGTCGGCGTTGGCGAGCAGACGCTCGATCTCCGCTCGATCTGAGCCGAGCTTCTCAAGCCACCGATTGCTTGCCCAGTTCTCCAAGGACATTTTCATCGCCTATGAGGAACAGCTTCTTTTCGGAGAGAACTGTCTTCAGGAAATTGCCGCGAATTTTGCTCGCGAACTCCCGTGCTGAGTATACGGTGGGATTGATTTCTCTGCTGAGCATCTTCTGGGCATCGCCTAAGCAGGCGACTACTTCGCTGAACGAGACTGTTCCAACAATCATTAGATCGATGTCGCTGTGGCCCGCTTCCTGGGAGCGAGCTACCGAACCGTAGATGAAGGCCAGGCTGATTTTTTTCTTGAGTGGGGCCAGGGCTTCGAGGAGCGTGTCGTGGATGCCGACGGTTTTGGCGACGAGGCTGCGCATCTCCTGGAAGACGGGGCTGGCTTGATTGGCGCTGTAGAGGGTTTGGGTTCCGAGTGTCTCTTTGGTTACGAGGCCGGCATCGACGAGTTGCCGCATCTCGCGCTGGACGGGGCCGAGGGAGATGCCGGTTCGGCGGGAAAGCTGGCGCAGATAGAAGGACTCCCCGATGTGGCCGTAGAGTACGGCGAGGACGGCGCCGCGCGTGCGGCCGAAGAGGGTTTCGGAGAGGATGGTGGCTGTACCCATTTCGGGGTCAAGTGTAGCCGAAAAGGGTACGGAGGGGCAAGGGGATTCGGTGCTGCTCGAATCCACGTTCCCGAGTGCAAGGGACCGTGGGCACCCACGCGTGAGACACTTTCAACAGTTTCGATTGGAGTGGGGATGCCTAGGGGAGTTAAGTGTCCTGTCAATATCGGCGATCATGAGTTCCCCACGAAGTCGGCGGCTAAGTTAGCCGTTCGAGAGGTTCTTAATGGGTATCGGTTGGGGGAGACGCTAACGGGAGATAGAGATGTCTTCGTGAGAGACCTGATTGCCCTTCACCCTGCGACCGAGGATAAAATCGGCTGCGGCATTCACCATCTTGAGATTGGACTTGATCCGGACTACGGCACGACTCGATGCTTTCATATTGTCCGCACTGACGGCTCATCAACAGATGTGAGTTACATCAAATGCGTCGATGGCGAGAACAGGCGACAACTCGTCCGTCCTGCCCTCCGCAATGCAATCTTGCCCCAGATCCTCCACTTTAAAGAGCGCCAATTCTCAAATGGCGTTCAGAGATGCCCATATACAAACGAGTTTCTCAAATACGAGACTTGTCACGTTGACCACCTTCCCCCGATGACCTTTGAAACTCTAGTAACCGAATGGCTGAAACTGACTGGCCTCTCGGAGGCAGATATTCAGATCACCGGACGAGAGGACAATAATTCAGCCCGGTATATGACCAAAGAGGAACAGATCGCGTCGTGGACTGCGTACCATCAGAGTCATGGAAGACTCCGGCTTCTTAGCCGTAGAGGCAATCTTTCTGACTCAAAGCTTGAGGCTGGCAGGAAAGTGATACTCGGCCAACCGGGCGGTTCTGACGGGTAACTC
>Ga0302156_10000668_pt1 | contig 32036 bp, 30 predicted proteins | sample I_Bog_N3_2_FD_193503 | JGI IMG/M metagenome (GOLD analysis project Ga0302156, IMG submission 193503) | Peat permafrost microbial communities from Stordalen Mire near Abisko, Sweden - I_Bog_N3_2 | ecosystem: Environmental > Terrestrial > Soil > Wetlands > Peat | place: Sweden: Abisko, Stordalen... | reverse complement strand
TACGACAATGTACAAACTGGCTGCCATCGTTTTCGAGTCTAATGGACCTTGCACCCTGATGTGGGGAAATCGGTTGCCCGGTTACCCAAACAATTACGCTTTAACTGAAACCAAACCGCAGCGTTACCCAAGTGTACCCGTTGGTGTTTCAGATGCTACAAAAGAGTTATAGAAAATGACTGGAAATGTTCGATTCTATTAAGTGAACCATTGTATGTTGCCGAGGCGTGCTTGATTAACTGGACTGTGCTACCGGATTTAGCGGCGGTCGGGCTATTGGCCGGCGCATTTGCCTCAGTTGCCAGGCGCAATCAAACCCACGTCTCCAAATTATGGCTGACCGGCTGGCTGATGATTGCCGTCCACTTTGTCGCTCTTTTGTTTCTCACGATCCCTGGCCCCATCGGTATCCTGTCAGGAATCATCGGCATGTCGGCCCTTACCTGGGCGGGACTCCTGTTCATGTACGCCTCCGTGCCCTACCGCGAAGAGAGTTCCAGTCGCGCGATCCTCGCGGGTCTGCTGATCGTCAACACCCTGTACATCGCCCTGCTCAACATCGATGGTGTTCCGGGTTGGACACTCGACGTTGCCGCTCCGCTGTTTGGCTTCCTGCCGCTCGCGATCGCACTTTCCACCGTCAAGGGATTTGATAGCCCGCTGCGCTGGACGTTGATTGGTATTTATTCCACACTGTCGGTGTTTCTTCTCGTCTTTCAGCAGCGCCCAGGCAACGGGCCCGACATTGCACTCAATGCGGTGCTGTTCACTGTCTACCTTGGCTGCTGCGTCCATTTCTGGTTCGCCTATCGGCGGGCCACAGCCGGCGCTTTCATCACCATCGCTGGATTTCTGGCTTGGGCTTCCGTCTTCCTCGTTTCTCCGCTGATGCCGGCCTTCTTTCCCAAAATCCTGGTGGAAGGCGAAGTCTGGAACCTGCCAAAATACCTGGTTGCCATTGGCATGATCTTGCTGGTGCTTGAGGACCAGATTGAACACAACCAGCATCTGGCGCTGCACGATCCTCTCACCGGGCTGCCAAATCGCAGGCTTTATCAGGACCGGCTGGCCAGCGCTCTGGAGCGCGCTCGCCGCTTTGAAGCCCAGACCGCCTTGCTGATCATCGACCTCGACCGCTTCAAACAGGTCAACGATTCCCATGGCCACCATGTAGGCGACCTGGTTCTGCAGCGCGTCGCAACCCTGTTTTCCGCTCGCGTTCGTCGCTCTGACACCGTGGCCCGCACCGGCGGCGATGAGTTCTCAGTCATTCTTGAAGAACCCACCTGCCGCGAAGATGCCATGCTTGTCGGACGGTCTCTCATCGACCTGCTCAAGGAACCCCTCGATCTGGGTGAGCAAACCGTTCGTATCGGCGCCAGCGTTGGCGTTGCCGTGTTCCCTGAAGATGCCCGCGAAATGGAGTCGCTCTGCATTGCCGCCGACTTGCGCATGTACGATTCCAAAAACAGTTCGCGGTCCAATCGTGAGCAGGATCGCAACCTCCGCGGCCTTCCACGGATCGATCCGGCCAAGCAAACAGATCTGCAACTGATGGATTAGCAGCCACATTTCCGCTCGAACTCGATAACGCACACAAAAAGGCCCGGACATCGCGTCCGGGCCTTTCTGTCTTACTCGTCAGCTTGTCGCTTATGCCTGGCCGCCACCGCTGCCTGGACCGCGACCACCGCCACCACCACTAGGGCCACCCGGACGGCGGCGACGACGGCGGCGATTGTTGTTGTTGCCCATCGGGGGACGTCCGCCGCCTGCCGGCACTGCCTGACCCACTGGGACCGGCGCGCCTTCAATGCGGTTGAAGTTGGGCTCGTTCTCCTCGTCAAACTCCTCGCCAGCCTCTTCCTCGAAGTCGTCTCCGCCTTCGATGAGAATAGTGCTCTGGTTTGACTTCGGCTGACGCTCGTCGAACTCGTGACGAGGCCGCGCCGGCGCAACTGGTGCGGCCGGTTCAGCGGCAGCTTCAAAGGAACCGCCCTCTTCCGCTTCCGGCTCCTGAGGGGCAGACTGGGCCAGCTTGGCCTTCTGCTCCTTGATGAGCGCCTTGCGGCTGAGCTTGATGCGGTTGCCCTCGATGGCCAGAACCTTGACCATCACCTGGTCGCCTTCGCGCAGTTCGTCCTTCACTTCCTTCACGCGATGCTCTGCGATTTCGGAGATGTGCAGCAGGCCGTCGGTTCCGGGGAAAAGCTCGACAAACGCGCCGAATTCCGCCAGGCGAACAACCTTGCCCAGGTAAACTTTGCCGATCTCAGGAACAGCGGTGATGTTGCCAATGATTTCCAGAGCCTTCTTCAGGCCCTCGGCGTCACTGGAGGCAACGCTCACGCGGCCGGTATCGTCCACGTCGATCTTGGCCCCGGTCTGCTCGATGATGCCGCGAATCGTGGCGCCACCCTTGCCGATCAGGTCGCGGATCTTGTCGGTCGGAATCATGACCGTCTCGATGCGCGGTGCATAGGCAGAACGCTCGGTGCGAGGTCCGTCCAGAACTGCGTCCATCTTGTCCAGCAGGAAGATACGGCCGCGCTTGGCCTGCGCCATCGCCTGCTCAAGAATCTCGCGGGTCAATCCGCCGATCTTGATGTCCATCTGCAGTGCCGTAATGCCCTTGCGGGTACCGGCCACCTTGAAGTCCATATCGCCGTAATGATCTTCCGCGCCGGCAATGTCGCTCAGGATGGCATAGTCGTCGCCCTCCTTCACCAGGCCCATCGCCACACCGGCAACGGAACCCTTCAATTGGATACCCGCGTCATAAAGGGCAAGGCTGGCACCGCAGACCGAAGCCATGGACGAAGAACCATTCGACTCCAGAATGTCGGAGACGATGCGGATGGTGTAAGGCGACTCTTCAGCACTGGGCAAAACCGCGGTGATTGCCCGCTCGGCAAGTGCGCCGTGGCCAATCTCGCGACGGCCCGTGCCCGTCATACGTCCTGTTTCACCAACGGAAAACGGCGGGAAGTTGTAGTGAAGCATGAAGGGCTTCTTCTTTTCGCCCTCATAGCTCTCCAACCGCTGCCCATCGTCCTGGGTGCCCAAAGTTGCCGTGACCAGTGCCTGCGTCTCGCCACGTGTGAACAGGGCTGAGCCGTGTACGCGGGGCAGAACCTTGGTCTCGATGGTGATTTCGCGAATCTCGTCGAAAGCGCGACGATCGGGGCGAATGCGCTCCTTGGTCACCTGCTCGCGGAAGGTGCGCTCGCGCAGCAGTTCGTAGTAGGTGGAAAGCTTCTTTTTGGCGTTCGGATCGTCGGCTGGAAGGTCGGCGACGAGTTCGTCCTTGATCTTCTTGACCATTGCATAGCTGTCGGTCTTGGCGTACTTCTTGGTGTCGAGAGCGTCCTTGAGGCGATCGCCGATCTTGGCCTTCAACTCTTCGTAGTAGGTTTCGTCGGTCACCGGTGCGGTAAATGCCCGCTTCTTCTTGCCGGCTACCGCAACCAGTTCGTCGATGGCGGCGACAATCTTCTTGATCTCGGTATGTGCAAACTCGATCGCGGCCAGGATGACGTCTTCGGTCTCTTCCTTGGCGCCCGATTCGATCATCACAATGCCGTCCTTGTGACCGACAACCATGATGTTCACCGTGGTTTCGGCGCGCTCGGCATAGGTCGGGTTGATGACGAATTCGCCATTCACTCGGCCCACGCGCACCGCGCCAACCGTTGCGCTGAACGGGATGTCCGACAGAGCCAGGGCGGTGGCGGCGGCGTTGATGCCGACTACGTCCGGATCGTTTTCCTTGTCGGCGGACAGGACCAGGGCAATTACCTGGGTCTCGTTACGGAAGCCAGCCGGGAACAAGGGGCGGATGGGGCGGTCGATCTGGCGGCAGGTGAGAACTTCCTTCTCGCTGGGCCGACCTTCACGCTTGATGAATCCGCCGGGAATGCGTCCGCCGGCATAGGTGTATTCGCGGTAATCCACCGTGAGAGGGAAGAAATCGATGCCTTCCCGGGGATCGGGAGAGGCTACTGCGGTTGCCAGGACGACGGTTTCGCCCGTGGTCACCAGCGCGGCGCCAGAGGCTTGCTTGGCCATGCGGCCGGTCTCAAAGACCAGTCGCTTGCCGCCGGCAAGCTCGACAGCTACTTCATGCTTAGACATAGTGTCCTCGTTTCGTTTTTGTTCGCTTGGGAAACTTGTGGTTGGAAGGCGCCTGGGAAGGGTGTGAAAGAGCCGGCGAATTGCTTGAAAGTCCGCTCGTCTGAAGACAGGCTGCGCGCAAAAGAGTGGGGGTTGCGCGGGGGAGCGGATTCTCCCGGCCCGTCGTTCAGGCTGCATGCAGGAACAGCGCACAGCCGATAGCTGTGCGCTGTCCCCGGCAGCGGTTCAAGGTCGCCGGGTACACCATGGCCCCAGGTTCTGGGAAGAACCAGGGGCCTGACCAATACTCGGTCTGGGCGCTTCCGTGTCAAAATTGGCTTTCTGGGCTCGCTGTCCGAACTACTTGCGGATACCGAGTTTGCCGATTACGTCGCGGTAGCGGTCGGAATCATGCGCCTTCAGATAGTCCAGCAGACGGCGGCGCTTACTGACCAACTGCAACAGACCGCGCCGTGAGGCATGATCCTTCTTGTGGGTTTTAAAGTGCTCGGTCAGTTCGCCAATCCGCTCACTCAGAATCGCAATCTGGACTTCCGGCGAGCCGGTGTCCGATTCATGAGTCCGGAAACGTTCAATCAGGGTAGTTTTCTTTGCGGTCGCCAGCACGGCGTGTGTTACTCCTCTGTTTTTGCTCAGTCCACTCTCAAGTGTCTAGTGAGAGGTTACCACGAATGCCCTGCCGCGCGCCATTGCAGCCTGCTGAGACCCCAGGGCAAGCGCATTTGGAACGACAAGCTCTTGATGTTGTGAGGGAGATGCTTTTTCGGGGCGAATCGAGGTGGAAAAACAGAGCACGCTGGGATGGTTTGGGTAGGCGAATTTCGATGTGCGAAAAGTGCCATTTTTTGCTCTAAAGTGCCAGTTTCGATGGTGTTTTTGGTGTTTTTTTGCCTGAAAATGGGGGTTTGTGTTTACCGATAGGTAAACAGGTAATTTTTGTAACTCATTGAATCTGAATTAGTTAAGCTAATTCTACCTTCGATTTTTTGACGAATTTGAGGAGGGGGGGGTGGGGTCTCAGCGTTTTTGGGGGTTTGAAGGCCGGAAAAACAGGGGCAAAGGCGGGGCGATGGAATTGGCGAGGGCGAGAGTGCGGGTTGCGTTTTGCTGGACGATTTTGGCATGCGAAACACCTCTACAAGGATTGTGCGCCAAAAGGGGGTAATTGCCTGCAAGTATGGTGCGGGTGGAAGTTGTTGGATTTAAGCAGGTTAGTTAAGGTCAGTTGGAGGAGGGGCTTGCTTTTTTGGGATGGAGTATGGGGGATCGGGTTGCAGGCCTGCCGGAAGGCACATTCCGTGGTTCGATCGATTTTCAAAATGCGTTTGCCCTGGCAAGCATGGGGGCCTGACTCAAGGTTGCGGTCCCTTGCCGACGAAAGCCGGCTGGGGAGCGCCTTCGGGCAAAACCAGGTTTTGCGTCAGGCAGCAGGCGCGGTCAAGCTTGGCCAGGTCGGCTTGCATCTGGCGATCATTGCGCAAGGATGCGAGTGCGGCGTTGAGGATGGTCGCTGCTGCTTCGCTGCCGGGCGTTGAGATGCGATAGTGCATCCATTTGCCTTCGCGCCGCGCGGTAACCAGGCCGGCTTTGCGCAGGTAGGCCAGATGGCGGGAGATCTTGGGCTGTCCCTGGCGGAGGATTTCAACGAAGTAGCAGACACAGACTTCGCGGCCAGCCATGAGGTTGAGCAGGCGCAGGCGCGTGGTGTCAGCCAATGCGGCAAAGATTGCGGCCAGGGGGACGGGATTGTCGGGGCGCGGCATGCGCTTATTGTATACGGATTGACAAATATGATGGCCTATAATATATTTGCTTAAGCAAATATGAGGTGCGAGATCATGGACACGAAAACGGCAGTGCAGGAGAAATACGGCGCGGCGGCCAGGCAGGTGTCGGAGAGCGGCAGCGTGGCCTGCTGCGATCCGGGGTTGAGCTGTTGCGACCCGATCACCACGAATCTTTACGACGAGGCGCAGAAGAGCGGGTTGCCGGCGAGCGCGGTTCTGGCGTCGCTGGGCTGCGGGAATCCCACGGCGCTGATTGAGCTGAAGGCGGGGGAGACGGTGCTGGATCTGGGCTCGGGCGGGGGGATCGATGTGCTGCTTTCGGCGCGGCGTGTGGGGCCGTTGGGCAAGGCGTATGGGCTGGATATGACCGACGACATGCTGGCGCTGGCGCGCGCGAATCAGCGCGAGGCGGGCGTTGAAAACGTGGAGTTCCTGAAGGGCGAGATTGAGAGCATTCCATTGCCGGATGCGTCGGTCGACGTGGTGATTTCAAACTGCGTGATCAATCTTTCGGCGGACAAGAGCCGGGTGTTGCGCGAGGCTTTTCGCGTGTTGAAGCCGGGCGGGCGGTTTGCTGTATCCGACGTAGTGGTGCGCGGCGAGGTGGACGTTGCAGTGCGGCAGAGCATGCTGTTGTGGGTGGGCTGCATTGCCGGGGCGATGGAAGAGCGCGAGTACGGGGCGAAGCTGGCCGAGGCTGGATTCAGCAGCATTTCGGTGGAGCCGACGCGGGTGTACAGCATTGAAGATGCGCGGCATTTTTTGACTGAGGCGGGCATTGATGTGGACAGGATTGCGCCGCTGGTGGATGGCAAGTTCATGAGCGCGTTTATCCGTGCCAGCAAGCCGGCGGGCGGATGTTGCGGGGCGGGGTGCTGCAGCTAGTTTCGAGATCGAGTGAATTGGTAAGTACCGCGAGCGAGCGTGGGCGCGGACGCCCACGCTACAGCCGGTCTGGAGACCGGCGCTACAGTCCGGCGAAACAGGAAGGTGATTGGGATGCAGAGGACGTACAACATACTCGTGCTGTGTACGGGGAACTCGGCGCGCAGCATTCTGGCCGAGGCGCTGTTCAACATGCTGGGCTCGGGGCGGTTCAAGGCATACAGCGCGGGCAGCCATCCGGCGGGGCGGGTGAACCCGTTTGCGGTTGAACTGATGGAGGAGCTTGGGTATCCGGTGGACGGCCTGCGGAGCAAGAGCTGGGATGAGTTTGCGCGGGCCGATTCTGCGCAGATGGATTTCATTGTGACGGTGTGCGACAACGCGGCGGGCGAGGTGTGTCCGCTGTGGCCGGGGCAGCCGGTGACGGCGCACTGGGGGTTTCCCGATCCGGCAGCGGTTGAGGGCAGCGACGAACAGAAGCGCGCGGCCTTTAGGCAGACGCTGCGGCAGATTAGGCACCGGGTGCAGCTCTTTCTGAGCTTGCCCTTGGAGACGCTGGACCGGATGGCGATTGAAAACCGAATGAAGGCGATCGGGCGGGAGCCGCTGTAACCGTGCACCAGTGGAAATAGGAGAAATTGCATGCAGACGCAGCCCGAGATTTGTTGTCCGGTTCCGGTGCCGGGAAGCGCGAAGCTTTCTTTTGTTGACCGCTTTCTTACGCTGTGGATTTTTCTGGCGATGGGGGCGGGCGTTTTGCTGGGCCGATTTGTGCCCGCGGCGCCAACCCTGTTGCAGCGCTTCCAGGCAGGGACGACGAACATCCCCATTGCGGTGGGGCTGATTTTGATGATGTATCCGCCGCTGGCCAAGGTGCAGTACGAGCGGCTAGGGGAGGTCTTTCGCAATCGCAAAGTGCTTGGGCTCTCGCTGCTGCAGAACTGGGTGATCGGGCCGGTGCTGATGTTTGCGCTGGCGGTGGTGTTTCTGCGCGGGTATCCGGAGTACAGGACGGGGCTAATTCTGATCGGCCTGGCGCGCTGCATTGCGATGGTGATTGTGTGGAATGAGCTGGCGCGCGGGGATACGGATTACGCCGCCGGGCTGGTGGCGTTCAACTCGGTTTTCCAGGTTTTGTTCTATAGCGTGTATGCGTGGTTATTTCTCACCGTATTGCCGCCGCTGGTTGGGTTGAAGAGCGTGATGGTCGACATCCGAATGAGCCAGATTGCGCAGAGCGTTTTCATCTATCTTGGGATTCCGTTTCTGGCGGGGATGCTGACTCGGTTTGTGCTGCTTAAGGTGCGGAGCCGCGAGTGGTACAGGACGCGGTTTCTGCCCGCGATCAGCCCGATCACGCTGGTGGCTCTGCTGTTCACGATTGTGGTGATGTTCAGCCTGAAGGGGAACCTGATCGTTCAGCTTCCACTGGATGTACTGCGGATTGCGGTGCCGCTGCTGATCTACTTCGTGGTGATGTTCTTTGTGAGTTTCTGGATGGGTCGGCGGGCGGGGGCTGACTACTCCCGGACAGCGACGTTGTCGTTCACGGCGGCGAGCAATAACTTCGAGTTGGCGATCGCGGTGGCGGTTGCGGTGTTCGGGCTGAACTCGGGCGCGGCCTTTGCGGCGGTGATTGGGCCGCTGGTTGAGGTGCCGGCGCTGATTCTGCTGGTGCAGGTTTCGCTTTGGCTGCAGAATCGCTGGTTTGCGGAGCGTGTCGTCGTGCAGGCTTGATTAGACTCCGGCGAAGTTACGGCTGCCTCTTCGTGAACTTGAGATTTTGAATGCGGTCTGCGTCGAGCAGGAAGCCGGTGATGTGCTGGGCGGCGTCTCGGGTGAAGGTGATTTTGCCGGTATCGCCGACGAAGGTGTCGTTGGCGGCGAGGTGCAATGTGTCGGGGCCGTACTTGAGACGCGTGAGGACGAGGCTGCCGTTCTGCGAGGCGATGCGGTAGACGGGGTCGATCTCTTCGCTGACGTAGGGGCCGGCGTAGTCGTCTAGTTGGGCGGCGGTGAGCGGGGGCAGGCCGACGACGGTGAATGTCTGTGGGTCGCCGCCGTTGAATGTCTCTTCAATGCGACGCGGTTTGGCCTTGTCGGCGGGGATGAAGTGGAGGTCGATCTGGTTGCCCCAGGGCTCGTCGGCGACGTGGAAATGGCTGGGGGAAAACTGCTTGAGCTGGTGGAAGTCGGCCTGATTGACCTCGAGCATCAGCTTGCTGTCTTTGATGGAAATGTCGGCGAATTGCTGCTTGCCGTCCCAGTAGCCACCGGCTATGACCGTCATCTGATTGGGGGGAATGGGAAGGTCGGCGTCTGTCTTGGCCGGCTTTTGGACGGATGCCGGGGGAGGCTGCTTGAAGTCCTTGGCGAGCAAGATGTCGGCCACCTGATTGGCCAGATCGCCGGGGTCGGCGTCGGCGACGTTGCATAGCACCGATGCGCCGAAGTGCTGGTCGGGAAAGCGGACGATGTTGGAGCGATAGCCGGCGTCGGCACCCCCGTGGCCAACGGTGGGCAGACCCCTGTAGATGCCGATGAAAAGGCCGCTGGCGTAGTCCTGTAGCTTGCCAGAGTTCAGTTTGCCTGGCTCGACCATTTGGGCGATGATTGCGGGGCTGCCGACGCGGGGGTGATAGAAATTCTCATCCCAGAGGGCGAGGTCTTCGACGGTGGTGTGGAGGCTGGTGGCGCCGGCGGTGTCAAAGTTGGTGAGGCTCATGCGGAATGGCTTGCCGGGGCCGGGCTGGTCGTAGCCGAGGGCGTCGTGCTTGATGACTTCTTGGTGATCGTCGCGGAAGTGAGTGTGGGTCATGCCGAGGGGTACGAAGATGTTTTTGCTGGTGAATTCGCGCAGGGACATGCCGCTGACTCGCTTGACGACCTGGGCGAGCAGGGTGAAGCCGGTGTTGGAGTACATGTACTTCTCGCCGGGCTTGAAGTTGAGGGCTTTCTGGCGGGTGACGACGGAGAGGACGTCGTCGTCGGTGATGAGGTCCTGGGAGTAGCGCCAGCCGGCGAGATTGAGCAGCGCCCACTGGTCGCGGAGGCCGCTGGTGTGGTGCATCATCTGGCGCAGCGTGATGGGAACGCCGAAATCCTGGAGTTCGGGAATGTATTTGTGGATGTCGTCGTCGAGCGAGAGCTTGCCTTGCGACGCGAGCAGCAGGATGGAAAAGGCGGTGAACTGCTTGGACATGGAGGCAACGTGGAAGACGGTCTCCGGGGTGATGGGGACGTCGTCGTTGAGGTTGGCCATGCCGTAGCCGTGGGTGTAGAGAATCTGTCCATCTTTGTAGACGCCGAGCGCGCAGCCGGGGGAGTCGGTGCGGTTCCATTGGGCGAAGACCTGATCGACCTGGGCGGTTTGCTCCGCAGAGAGCGATTGAGCCTGGGTGGGGGAGGGTGCGGCGAGGAGGAAGGGCAAGGCGAGCAAAGGGAGGATGGTCTTCATGAGGCTCCTTGGCGAGGGCGGATCACCGTGCTGAGAAAGATGCGGTCCATTTTCACAGGATTGGCTCAGGGGCGCAAGGACCTGCGGAGCAATTGAAGGGTATCCTTTGACAGATAGTACGTAGCGTACTATAGTACGAAACGTACTATGAAAAATGTTTCGACACTTGAGTTTGCGTTGATTGGGCTGATGCGGCATAAGGCGCAGTCGGGGTATGACTTGCGCAAGACGTTTACGGAGACGGCGATGCGCCACTACAGCGATAGCCCGGGGTCGATTTATCCCGCGCTGCGCCGGCTGGTGGGTAAGGGTCTGATTGAGGCTGAGCCCAGGGACAGGCGGGGTCGGGAGGTGTTTCACCTGACGCCGGCTGGGGTTGAGGCATTGCTGAAGTGGCTGGCGCAGGACCTGACGCGCGAAGACGTGACCTTCCGAGTTCCGGAAGTGATGTTGCGGTTTGCGTTTATGGATGGCAATGTTCCGCGGGCGACGGCCATACGCTTTCTGGAACAGTTTGAGCGGGAGTATGGGGCTCATGCGGCCGATTTGCGCGCGAAGTTTGAGCGGGATAGTGCAGGGAAACCAGTCCATACCGGGTTGCTCGCGTTTGAATCGGGCGTTGAAGGGGCGGAAGCGCAACTGAACTGGGCGCGGCGGGCACGGGCTCGGCTTGTGGAGGATGTGCGATGAAGAGCTTTTTGAAGCTGCTGGCGGCATGGTTTGCGGTTGGCTTGTCGTTTCTGGTGGGCGGCCTGGTAGATCGGGCACTGCACCTGCGGATTAATCTTCCGGCGGACCACAGCGCGCCCTACATCAAGATGGTCGCGTTTGCCGGCGCCAGCGCGTTGCTGGTGATCGGCATGTGGCCTCTGGCCCGTGGGTTGGCTGGGTCGGTCCGGGCGCGGGCGGGGGTTTTGAGCGTCTTTTTGTTTCTTGCGCTTGGCGCGAACACCATTTTCGAAGGCGCCATTTACACGGCCGCCTTTGATGGCGCGCTCGCTTCAAGCCTGCTGATGTACCTGCTGCTGGCGGTGATGCTGGGTTCCGCGCTTGCCGGGGGTTTTGGCGAGGTGGGACAGGCGACTGGGTTTGCGCAGCACGGCGCAATCACGCTGGCATGGCGCGCGGTGCTTGCTTTTCTCGCCTGGCCATTGATCTATTTCTTCTTTGGCGCGTGCATTGCGCCCATCGTGATGCCCTATTACGAGAACGGGGTCGTTCCGGGTCTTCATATCCCGCCGCTTCAGGGCATTCTTGCGGTGCAGTTGGTGCGGAGCTTGCTGTTTCTGGCCTCGTCGCTGCCTTTGATTGTGCTGTGGAAAGGGACGCGGCAGAGGCTCTGGCTTGCGTTGGGGCTGGCCCACTCGGTCGCCGTGGGTCTGTTTGGCCTGGCAATGGCAAATTTCCTTCCAGCCGTGCTGCGTATCACGCACAGTGGGGAGATTGTCTGCGATTCTTTCGCGTATGCGGGGTTGCTGGTGCTGCTGTTCGCTGCGCCGGGTGTTGAAGCGGAAAGGGCACGGGCTGGTGGCCCGCTTGCTCAGGGGATGCAGTCAACGAGCTAGGGGTGGGGCGACTCTCAATGGAAAGGGAAGGGGAATCACGATGAACGGGAGATTTGTTGCAACGGTGGCTTTTCTTTTGGGGGCTACGGCGCTGGTTGCCGCGCAGGCTCCTTTGCAGTCACGGAATGCGCTGAGCCGTCAGTACGTTGAGGGGCAGGCGCTGAAATATCACATGACGGGGATCAACGAGAACTGGCACTACGCGATTGACGCCGACGGGGTGGTGAAGAAGGACGCGGGGGGCGTGTTTTTTGAGGAGTACCAGTGGGAGAACATGGTTAGCGATGGGCAGCCGGTTGTGTTGGCGGGGGCGGCGGATTATCGCCAGCGGCTGACGCTTGACCCAAACCGGAATCCTTCGGCGCCGGACCTGAACAAGGTGGACCCGAAGATGATTGGGCCGATTACGGACTTGATGACGTTTTATGTGGATTTATGGCTGGCGAACAAGCTTGGCGCGGTGAGGAAGGCTGGGGATCACTTCCTCTTCAGGAACCCGATGCCGGCTTCGTCGTGGGCCGACGGGACGCGGGTACTGATCGGGGAGGACGCGATCGACTTCGATATGACGCTGAAGTCGGTGGATGCAGCCGCGGGGACGGCGACGCTGGTGATGAAGCATGTGCCGCCGGAGAAATCGGCGGTGAAACTCCCGGCTGCGTGGATGCAGGCACCGGTGGGCGACGGTCCGAACAACTGGGTTGAGGTGCAGAAGGAGCAGAACGGGACTTACACAGCTTCAGTTGGCGAGGAGACGTTCACGGTGGAGATGAAGGTGAGTTTGTCGGATGGGAAGATTTTGAGCGCTACGATGAACAACCCGGTGAAGACGATTCAGCGGGTCTGCGAGGACGAGGCTTTGACGAAGTGCGGGGAGGCGAAGCCGCATGAGATTTTAAGGAAGATTGAGATATCGCTGGTGCAGTAGGCGGAAGAACAAATACAGGTCCCCATTCGACTTCGCTCAGGGCAGGCTTTCGACTCACCACCCCCAACCTCCACCCCAGCGACGAAGACCTGTCGCCGGGGACCCCGGAACTGAACTACGTTTGGGGCCCCTTTCGCTCCGGATGACAGCCTCTGTCCTAACTCCGACTGAAAGAGAAGGAGGGACGGCTGCGGCCGTCCCTCAAGTTTTGGTGGAGATGGGTTTTAGGCGTGGATGGAGGCGGCGCGGGCGGAGACGCCGCTCAATTCCGCGGCACGGGCCTCGGCGTAGGCGGCGGCTCCCATTTGCGCTGCGCGGGGTTCCAGAATAATGCGCACCGGCATATTGATGAGCAGTTGGCTGAGGCGGCCCTTGTCAGTGAAGGCTTTGAGGAAGGTGCCGTCCTTGAGCTTTTCGATGATGCGGGGGGCGATGCCGCCGCCGACATAGAGGCCGCCGACGGAGAGCACCTTGAGGGCCAGGTTGCCGGCCTCGGCGCCATAGGCTGAGACGAACATGTCGAGCGCCTTCTCGCAGATTTCGCTTTTCGCGGAGAGGGCCATCTCGGTGATAACGGAGTTGATGTCGTGTGCGGCGGCAAGCTTCTCGGTGAGCCAGGCGGGCTCTTCCATGCCGCGGACTTCGCGGAGGAACTCATAGACGCTGGTGAGTCCCATGCCGGCGACGACTCGTTCAAAGCTGACGCGGCCGTTGTATTTCTCTTTCAGGAAGCGCAGCAGGTCGATTTCGTCTTCGTTGCGCGGAGCGTAGTCGGCGTGGCCGCCTTCAGAGGGATAGGGGACGTGGCTGCGTCCGTTCCAGATGAGCAAGCCTTCGCCAAGGCCGGTACCGGCAGCGATGAGGGCGCGATTGCCGGTCTGACTGGGGTCGCCTTCGGAGAGCGTGAAAATTTGCTCGGGGGTGAGCTCGGCGATGCCGTAGCCGTTGGCTTCAAGGTCGTTGATGAGGAAGACGTGGTCAATGCCGAGGCCTGCGGAGAGCTCACGGCTATCCAGGGTCCAGGGCAGGTTGGTGAGGCGTAGACGGCCGTCGCGGACGGGGCCGGGAACGCCAAAACAGGCCGCGGTTACCTTGTCTTCGCCGAGGAACTCCTTGACGATAACTTCGAGGCCGGAGTAATCCCTGGCCCGGTAGACCTTGTCTCGTGTGTATTGAAGTTTTCCGTTGATAAAGTCATACAGCCCAAGGTCAACCTTGGTGCCGCCCACGTCTCCCGCCAGAATCATCTATTTCTCTCCAAAAAACCGCGGCCTTCCCCATCGGTTGCGGGTAGGAGCGCTGCTGCGGCCTGATCCAGAATCAGCGTAAGTATACCGCTCGCCGGCCAAATGAGTTGACTTGGCAACTGCTCGGGAGTGCGTGGGCCGGTTAAAACCTCATTAAGGACGGCAGCTTTGTCGGCGCCCGCAATGAGGAAGAAGACAGAACTGGCGTGGTTGATTACCGGCCAGGTGAGGGTGATGCGCCAGCTTTGTTTTTGCTGCGGGACATGGTTGGCGACCACCAGTCGGCTCATTTCGTGGATGGCGTCGGTGTGCGGGAACAAAGACGCGGTGTGTCCGTCGGGGCCCATGCCGAGGGCAATGAGGTCAAAGCGCGGGCTTTCGGCGCCCTCCAGGCGGAAGCTGTTGCGCAGCTCCGACTCGTAGCGGGCAGCGGCGACCTCGGGCTCGAGCTCGCCTTCGATGCGGTGAATCTGCTCTGGCCGGAGCGGCACCTGGTCGAGGAGGGCTTCGCGGGTCATGCGGTAGTTGCTGTCGGCGTCCGTGGGAGGGACGCAGCGCTCGTCGACCCAATAGAGATCGAGATTGTCCCAGGGCATATGGGCGCGCCAGGGCTGGTTGGGGTCGGCCAGCAGGGCAAAGGTGGCTTTGGGGGTGGAGCCGCCGCTGATGGCGATGCGCGCACGGCCGCGGGCTTCCACGGCTTCACGCGTCATCTCAAGAAAGTACTGCGCCGCGTGCCGGGCCAACGCTTCCGGGTCCGGTTCCACGTAGTAATTGATTCTCAACTGTTTGCCCGCGCGCATGTATGCCTCTCATCTCTAAGTTACTCGAAAAGGCCGGATGATTTTGAGACATTCGGGTTTCTTCATTTGATTTCAATGGGGATGGGGGCGCAGTGACGCGGAAAAGTCCCGAGCAAATAGCGGAGGATGCTTGAACTTCTGGGGAACTGGAGCGGGACTTAGCGGCCGATGTAGTCGCGGTATTGGGTTTCGAGGACGCCGGCGGCGCGGGCCAGGGCAAGCTTGGCCAGGTTGAACTGGTAGAGGCTTTCAACGAGGTTGGTTTTGGAGGAGGCGAGCGAGGCCTGGGCGGTGACGAGCGGCAGGTTGTCGTCGACACCGGCGTTGACGCGGTCGGTCTCGTCGGAGAGGGCGCGGGTGGCGAGATCGACGTTGGAGCGGGAGACCTGAACCAATTGCTGGGCGGCGCTGACGTCAAGCAGGGCAGAGCGGACCTGCTGGTCGATGTGGCTGCGCAGGTCTGTGAGCTGGTTGTTGAGCGCGTCCAATTGGGCCTGGGCTGCGTCCACGTCGCCGCGCAGTTTGGCCTCACGGAAGAGTGGCACGCTCAGCGTTCCCTGGGCGATAAAGTTGCCGTGGGTATTGACGCCGGTGACTGTGTCGACGCCATAGTAGCCGCCGAAGCTGAGGGAGGGCAGGCGATAGCTGCGATACGCGGCGTGGATGGCCTTGTATTCGACGGCCTGGTTCTGGAGGTTCTGGTAGTCCTGGCGGCTTCGGTAGGCGACGGCGCGGACTTCTTGGGGTGTCTGTTCGGCGAGTTCACTGTATGGGGCGGGGTCAGTGAGGGCGATGGTCTGGCCGGGGGCGACGCCGATTTCGCGCTTGAGCAGAATGAGGTCTTTGGCGAGGGCGTTTTCAGCCAGGATGCGGGATTGTTGCTGGGACTGCAACTGGACGCGGGCGCGAAGTTCGTCGAGATTGGCGGCGGTTCCGGCAACGTGGGCGTCGTGGGCGTTGTTGAGCAGGACCTGGTCTTCGGCTTCGAGGGCCTTGGCGTTGTCCACTTCACTGGCGGCGGCGATGGCGTGGAGGTAGGCCGAGGCGACCTGCTGGACGACTTCGCCGCGGGCTGACATTTTGGCAAAGTGGGCGGAACGCTCGGCTGCGCCGGCGGCTTTGTATCCAGCGAGAACAGGGCCGGAAAAGATGGTCTGGCTGACCTGGATCTGGCCCTGGGTGAGCGTGTCTCGGGTGATGAACGGGAAGCCGGCGATGGACGAACTGCCCATGAGGGAGGCGAACTGGCCGATGACGCCGGGCCCAAAGCCGACGGCGGCCAGGTTGTGCTGGTAGACGCCGGTGGAGCCGGAAAGCATTACGGTGGGGAGGAACTCCTGGAGGGCCTCGTTCCTTTCTCCCTGGAAGACTTTTTCGCCGGCTTCGGCTTCTTTGAGGCCGAGGTTGTTTTTCAAGCCGAGGCTGATGGCTTCGTCGAGGGAGAGCTTGAGCGTGTCGTCGGTGGCGACGTGGGCGGTGACGCTGCCGTAGAAGGGGTTGGCGGCGGAGGAGGGGTTCTGCTGGGCAAGCGCCACCGTACCTGCGCCACAGAGGGCAAGGATTGCCAGGAAGGTTGGCGTGCTCATGGGCCGAAGGTCAGAAGTTCGTTCGCGATTCACTGCCATTATTTTACAGATGATTGGATGGGCGGGTGGGATTCCGGGATGAGGCGAAAAAGTGGGTTGGCCATCTGGCAGCTTGCCATATCGGTCCGCGTTTTTGACTGCATGTACCTTGTGACATACACTTATGAGGCAAGAGACAAATGTGAACGACGCCAAGAAGCTGAGTGTAGTTTTCTACCGGTCCAAAACAGGTGCAGAGCCGGTTCGGGATTGGCTTGGCGCTTTGCCGGCGGAAGACAGGCGGACCATTGGCCGGGACCTTCGCCTTGTGGAGATAGGCTGGCGCATGGGAATGCCGCTGTGCAAGCCGTTTGGAGAGGGTCTTTGGGAGGTTCGCAGCAGGCTGGGGAGCAATCGGATTGCTCGCGTCTTATTTTGCGCGACACAGGGGCGTATGGTTCTGCTGCACGCTTTTATCAAGAAGACCCAGAAGACGCCGCAACCGGAACTGGACTTGGCAAAGGCGCGACAAAAGGAGGTTTGTTTATGAGCACGAATCCGCATATTGGTTCTTCGCTCGATGATTTTCTCAAGGAAGAGGGAATCTATGAGGACGCGACTAATTTTGCCGTGAAGCGGGTATTGGCCTGGCAGGTGGAGAAGGCCATGCGCGAGCAAGGTATCAGCAAGGCGGAGATGGCCCGGCGCATGGGAACAAGCCGGGCGCATTTGGACCGGCTTCTGGACCCGGAGAACGATAAGGTGCAACTGGACACGATGCAACGTGCGGCTGAAGCAGTCGGGCGAAGGGTGAGGCTGGAGCTGGTGTGAACTGGGCAACGCCAGCGCCTGCGTTGAGTCGACAGATGGGCTTACTTTCCCCTCGGAAAAACGACCATTCCCAGGTACACGGTGAACAGGAGTTGCGCGATCCCGAAGTTGCAAATGCTGTAAGTTCTCTCGCTGAGCAACTCGCGCATTCTTTCTTTTCGCAAAGTCCTCCGAAAAGCCAAGCCCAATATGAGAGGAAAGAGGCAGTAGAGAAGGCCCATGCCAGAAAGTATGGCGTCAATCCACTCGAAAGGATGGGCGTGAGCCGCATTCCATTCGAATCCGGCACGGACAAGAAAAGCGACAAGCGCCAATAAATACACAATAACCCAATACATACCGGCGTATTCGGTGTTCTGCAATGCGCGATCTTCACTTTCCATCGCCCCTCCACTTCGACTTAACTTCTCTGACATCTTCGCCTCCAATTTAGGCGGGCGGGGGCGCCGTTTGCTTACACCATGGCGCGTTCTTTGACGGTCAGGTACTGGTTCAGGACGGAGGAGGTTAGGGCTTCGGGGTTGAGGTCGAGGGTGAGGGCGCCGTGTTCGTGGAGGCGTGCGAGGAGGAGTTCGCGGCGGCCGGCCATCTCCTGGGCGGCGGCGGCGCGGAACATCTGGTCGACGGTGTTGGGGCGCTTGCCGGCGATGGCTTCGACTTCGGGCTGGGCCATGGCTACGAAGAGGAGGACGTGGCGGCGGAGGAGTTGGATGGCTCCGTCGATGACTTCGGGGCGCATGGCGGTCTCGGCGAGGTCGGTGACCCATAAAATGAGAGCGCGGCGGGGTTGCAGGCGGTTCAATGTGGCGGTGGCTCTGAGGTGGTCGGCTTCGCTGGATTCGGCGCGGACCAGGGCGAGGGACTCGATGAGCTGGCGGAGGTGTGCTGCGCCGCGGCCGGGGAGAATGCGCTGCTGGATGTTTTGGCCGTAGGCTAGCAGGCCGACTCGGTCGCCGGAGAAGAGGGCGAGCTGGGCGAGGGCTACGGCGGTGGTGCAGGCGTAGTCGAGCTTTGAGTGGGGGGTGGTTTCCTCGGGGGCTGAAGCCCCTTGATTTTTGGTTGGGTCAATGTACGGGCTAAAGCCCGTACCCTTCCTATCGCCCGTACCCTTCACGCTAAAGCCCGTAGCCCGCACGCGGGAGCGCATGAGGCGGCCGCAGTCGAGGACGATCCAGACGGCCTGGCTGCGTTCGGTCTGGTATTGGCGGGTGATGAGCTCGCCACGGCGGGCGGTGGCGGTCCAGCAGATGTCGCGCAGGTCGTCGCCCTGGCGGTATTCGCGGAGGCTTTCGAAGTCGCGGCCGAGGCCACGGAGACGCGCCTGGCGGAGCTGGAGGTCGATTTGGCGGCTGCGGGAGAGGAAGATCTGCTGTTCTTCGCCGGTGCGTAGGGCGGGATAGACGCGGACGGTTTGGGTGAGGGGGGCTTTGGCCCAGCGCTCGGTGAGGCCGAGTCCGGAACGGTAGCGAAGGTAGAGCGAGCCGGTCTCGCAGTCGCCGCGCTCTTCGGGACGGACGCGGTAACGGAGGGTGGCGGGGACGCGGGGGAAGGCGAGGAGGCGGTGGGTTTGGGGCAGGGCGGTAAGGGAGGTGGGCAGGTCGTCGACCAGGCGGCAGACGAGGATGAGGCTGCCGCGGTTGTCGATGGTGAGCTCGATTTCGGTTTCGGAGTCGAGGGCCGGGGCGTTAGACCAGGTGCGGGTGGCGGAGAGGCTTTGGGGAGCGGGGAGACGGAGGAAGTCGAGCAGGGCGAAGAGCAGGACGAGGCCGTCCCAGGCGGGCATGGAGTAGGCGAGGCGCGGGTCCCAGAAGCCGGGGATGAGGCCGAGGAAACCGACGAGGAGGAGCGCGATGGTGCGCGGGGTGAGGCCGAAGGCGAAGCGGCTGCGGCGCTCAAAGGGTGCGGTGATGGGGGCGGGATGTAGGCTGGGGGCGATCATTGGTTCGATTCAGATCCGGAGATCAAGGGCCAAGGCTAGCGCCTGATCGACTTCTGCCAATTTCTGGCGCGAAAGCGCGCCCACAAATTGCGTAAGCGCCGATTTCTCCACGCTGGTAAGGTCGTCGCAAAGAATCCAGCAATGGTGTTTCAGCCCTTCGTCAGGGCCAACGCAAACCTGGGTCAAAAGACCGGTCCCATTGGTGTAAATAGGCGCGCATATGACTTTTGGGAATCGTGCATCGATCAGCGCCTGTCTGCTGACGATCACGAACGCGCGAGACTGCTTCGTGTCGCCCGGTGGTTGGTAGACTCGATAGATTTCGCCACGGCGCATGGTGCCTCATTCGGTTCCGGAATAGTCGATTGGCGCTTGATAGCGAAGTACATCCATCGCTTCGCGGTTGAAGTAGTCGGCGTTTTCGTTGAGGATTTTAAGGTCGCGCTCGTAGATGGCATGGCGGACCTTTTGCTTGTAGTACTCACGGAGAATTCCTTCGATAAAGGCGGAACGAGATCTCGCTGAGCCCGCATCCCTGTCCACTTCGGCGAGCAGGTCGGAGGAAAGTGTGATTGAAGTCTTCTCTTTCATGCTACCTTTATACCACTTTCCGAGCTCTCGGCGACTGTCAAATTGAACTCCTTTGCCGGTTGCAGTCGGAGCAGATCACTTCCTAGGCACAGGCACGGCGGCGATTACGTCGGTTAGGACGCGGTCGGCGTCGAATCCCTCCAATTCGGCTTCGGGTTTTAGCATTACGCGGTGGCGTAGGACGGGCTGGACGGCGCGTTTGACATCGTCCGGAACCAGGTAGTCGCGGCCGTCAAAGGCGGCGGTGGCCTGGGCTACGCGCATGAGGCTGATGGCGGCGCGGGGACTCGCGCCGAGGAGCAGGGCGGGCCACTCGCGGGTGCGGCGGGTGAGGGCGAGGATGTAGGTGTAGAGCTCGGGCTCGATGCGGATGGACCGGACTTCAGCGCGGGCGGCGGCGAGCAGGTCGGCAGGGATGGGGGCGAGCTGGGAGTCTTCAAGCAGGCCGGCGCCGGAGCCGGCGTGGTGGCGCTCCAGAATCTGCAGTTCTTCCGCTTCAGAGGGGTAGGCGACGCGGATTTTGAGCAGAAAGCGGTCGAGTTGGGCTTCGGGGAGGGGGTAGGTGCCTTCGAAGTCGACGGGGTTCTGGGTGGCGAAGACGGTGAACCAGGCTGGGAGCGGGCGGCGGATGCCGTCGCTGGTGACCTGGCGCTCTTCCATACATTCCAGCAGCGCGGCCTGGGTGCGCGGGGGCATGCGGTTGATTTCGTCGACGAGGAGTAGGTCGGTGAAGACGGGTCCGGCGTGGAAGGTGAAGGATTCCGAACCCTGGCGGAGGATGGTGGTGCCGAGAATGTCGGCGGGCATGAGGTCTGGCGTTGCCTGGACGCGCTGAAAGCTGAGGCCGAGGAGCTTGCCGAGGGATTTGACGATGAGGGTTTTGGCGATGCCGGGCACGCCTTCAAGCAGGGCGTGGCCCTGGCAGAGGACGGCGATGAGGACTTCTTCGATGACTTCGGACTGGCCGGCGATGACGCGGCCCAGCTCCTGACGGGCGTGGGCGATCAACTGGCCGGTGGCGCGGAGGCGCTCTGGAGTTTCTGTGTTCTGGTTTTGGTCTTGCGGGATTTCGTCGCTCATGAAGCCCTTTCCTGCGGTATGGGATGAGTGTCTGGTGGTGTTGCGGATTGGATGGAAAAAGCGCCTGGTTTGGCGGCGGCGCGGAGTTTTTCCTGGTGGCTATGGAGCGCCTGGATCAGCCTTAGGGCTTCGCGTGGGGTGACGGCATCAGCCCATGCGGCAGTTTCGCAGGCGGCGAGGTCGACTTCGAGGGTTGGATCGAGTTTTGGGAAGCGGCGGCGGAGGGCCTGGGCGAGCTCGGTTGCGGGCATTTGTTTTGATCTGAGGCCGCAGAGTTTCAGGGATTTTCGGCGGAAACGCTCGAGGGCGATTGCGATTGCGGTGGAGGCGGCTCCGGCGTTGCGGTAGAGGGAGCCGAGGGCCTCAAGGAATTCGACTGGGGTGGCGCGAACGATGGCGGGCAGCTCGCGGACGGGACCGCTCCGGCGACTGAAGCTGAGGATTATCAACAGCATGAGAATGGGCAGGCCGATCCATAGCAAGGTCCAGGAAGGGCCGGCGGCGTAGCTCCAGGTGGAGCGGATGTCGCCGTGGAGGGACTCGTCCCAGTAGAAGTGGTGGCCGTCGCGGGGCCCGAGCGAGTTGAGCAGCAGGTCGAGGTCCTGGGCGCGGGCCAGGGAGCCGTTTTCGAGCGGGGTGGAGCTGGCCCACCAGACGGCATGGCCTTTGGCCCATTCGTATTCGACGACGGCGGGCTGGCCGCCGCAGGTGTAGTCGACGTGGAAGGCGGGGTTGCCGACCTGCCAGCCGGCTTCGGGAACCATCCAGACTTCGCCGGAGCCGGCGAGTGGGTTCAGTCCTTCGGGTTCCAGCTTGCAGGCGGCGAAGGTGAAGTTGTCGGGGTTTCCGCTGGCCTCGCCGGGCAGGATGAAGCCGCCCCAGAAGCCGGTGGCGAGGACGCGGCCGCCTTTTTCCAGAATCTGGCGGACGGCTTTGAGGTTGGCCGGTTCCTGGGTGAGCGGCTCGGCAAAGATGACGACGGTGTCGGGGCCGGCGGTGGCGGCGAGGTCGCTGAGGGGGAGTTCCCAGCGCTCGATTTTGTAGCCGGAGCGGAGCAGGGTGTCATAGGCGGCGCGGGCGCCGTGCTGGCCGGAGAGATAGCTGGAGGGGAGCGGGTTATTGTTGCTGTTGGCGCCGGGCATTTTGATGCCGATGAGGATGGCGAGGGATAGGGCGATGCCGAGGCACCAGAGGAGGAGCTTTCTATCCTTGGGGTCGAGGGAGGAGAGGAATTTCATGGCTTAACTCCGCTATGCTCGTCACCTTGCAATCGACCATGTAACCGCCTGTGTCGATAAAGGAGAACGAGGCCCCCGACGGAAAAGATGATTGCAGCGATATACCCCGACCTTTGCAGCCAATGGTATCGGGGGGAAAAACTGGCAATCAGCACAGTCAACCATGCCAGCATGTTGCCGGCCCAGCAGTACCACCTCAGTGCCAGAAGGGTCTTTCCTCGCGATGGTAGACGGGAACTCATCTTTCAACTCCTCCTAACACACCATTACCGGAGATGAGCGCCGACGCAATCTGCTCCGCCCTCACATAGTCGCTCTCGCCGGCGGGTCTTCCCCCGTACCAGACGCGCTCAAAGCTGCCGGTGAGGGTGGTGAGGCCGGGCTTGCGGGGGTCTTCCGGGGCGACGAGTGCGAGGTATTCGCGGGGGGTGCGGGCGCGGTCGGCGGGCCACAGGCGTTTGGATTCGAGGCGCGAGATGGAGGCCCAGTACAGGAAGTGGATGGCCTCGCGCCAAAGTCCGGCGGCGGCGGCGCGGCGGGCGTCTTCAAGCCAGACTTGCCAGGGGATGGCGGAGGCTGCGCCGGGAGCGGGGGAGCGGTCTTCAGGGACGAGCCGGATGCGCCAGCGGCGTTCGAGTTGGAGCAGTCCCCAGACGAGGGCGACGCAGATTGCCAGGATGAATCCCCAGACGAGTGCGCGGCCGAGCCAGGGGGCGCGGGCGCTGGCGCGCATGGCGCTGTCGAGCAGGCTGTTGAGCCAGTTGCCTACTTTCTCGAAGGCGGAATCCTTGGGGGTGGGCGACTCGAGGTTGCTGTATTCGCTGCCGGAGAGGACCTGCTTCATGGTGGCGCGGGTTTGGTCGTGATTTACGGTCGGCGCGGGAGGGGCGTTGGTCTGGGCAAGGTCGGCGGTGAGGCGGGTTTGGGCGTCTTTGAGGAGCTGGGAGGTGGTGGGTGGCGCGGGGCGTACATTCTCCCAGGATTGCCGGGATTCCGATTCGGCGGGCTTGGTTTTCGGCGCGGGGGCGTCGGTTTCCTGTGCTTTGGAGAGCAGGACGCGAAGCCAGCCGTAGCGGATGAGTCGGTGTTCGGCGTTGGGGGCCTGGGAGACTGGGACCTGATCGTCGGGGCCGACCAGGGTGGGGTTGCAGTTTTTGGTGTCGCGGGCCTTGGCGCAGGCCTGGACGAGGGGCGCGAGCGCCTGGAGGTGGGTGCGGTATTGGTCGAGGGAGGCGTTGTTGGGCTGGGTGGCGGGCGGGGGGGGGGGGGGGGGGGGGGGCGGGGGGCGGGGGGGGGGGGGGGGGGGGGGGGGGGGGGGGGGGGGGGGGGGAGGAAGGCGAGGAGGGCGAACGCTGGGAGTTTGGTCACGGCTGGGCCTCCGGGGCGCTGGGGGCGGCGCCTGGAATGTCGGAGGTTGGTGGGGCGGTCGGGTTGAGTCCAGCGGCGGTCATCATGCGCTCGATGTCATAGCCTTCAAGGCGTATGCGCTGATCATAGTAGAAAAGGGTGACGGCTATGGGCAGGAGAGGGGCAACTAGCACGGACGAAACCCGGTTCATCACCACAAATATGTTCCATCGAATGGAAATCTGCGCTGCTTCGTCTGCGTAGTTTCTGAACGCCACCTTGAACAAAATCCCAACTACAAACATCAAACTGGCAGTCAGAATCCATTGCAGCGCGTCTCTCATTATCAGCGTGACTACTATCCGAATCCAGATTCCTCGCACAAGGGGCCATCCTCGCCGGATGCTCTGTAAGGTCGCGATTTGCTCAATGGCCCATACTGGCGCGCTCAAGGCAATTGCGAATACTAGCAAACTTCCAAAGCTCCATTGAGCAAGAAAGAAGAGCAAAGAACCCGGCGAAGAGAGAATTTCAAAGCCCAAATGTCTCCAAGCCCAGGCCTGAAGGCCGCTCGCCCAAATCAGGCGTTGAAGCAGAAACGGCACCACGGTACAAACCGCCCACAGTAGCGCCGAAATGGCCAGCCAGCTCTTCCAGCGGTTCCTGCACCAATTCAAGGCCGTTGTAAGAGTTGGCCTCTCACCTTGCAAATCGCGCGAGACAAGATAGGCGATGAGTGGCCAACCCAAGAAGTGAACGAATGACGCTGGCCAATCGTTTGGCAGTTGGTTTGCCGCCCTTCCGAGCATCTCCTTTATTGCGTACGATAGCGTCGTATACCGTTCGATTTCTCCAAGGAGTAGGAAGATTCCGTGTGCCAGTTGTGGTGCGATGCCGATAAGCACGAACACGAGAAACCGCGACCGGTAGATATGGAAGGTCCGGTCGAGGATTCCACCGAGGTTCATGGGGCGGAGGGGTTCGGTCATGCGGGATCCTTGGGATGATCAGGATGAACGGGGCTGGTAAAGAGTTGTTCTTTCCCGCCCTTGCGACAGGAAAAAGTCGCAAGAACGGGGCGCGGGTGGTTCGGCATGAATTAGGAAGAGCAAATGCAGTTCCTTCGACTCACCACCCCCAAACTGGAATGCGTTTGGGGCCCCTTTCGCTCAGGATGACAGGGCATTTTCGGAGGTAAGGAACGGTGGGGGTTGAGGGTCGACGCGGAGGCACTGGTCGCGGTATTGGACGGCGAAGGCGATGGAGTAGGCGGCCATGAGCAGAGCGGCATAGACGAGCAGGAAAGCGAGGACGACCAGGCCGAGGATGCCTAGGAGGATGTAGGCGGCGGGGCCCATGTGATCCCAGCTTCCCGCACCGGCGAGGCCGACGATGGCGGCAACAATGGCGAAGACGATGTAGAGGACCATGATGCCGGCGTAGCTGATGGCGTAAATGATTAGGGCGACGAGGAAGATGCGTCCTTTGGCTCCCTGGGTGAGTTGGGCGCTGCGCTTGAGGGCCTGGGTTGCGGTGAGGTTCTCGTGCAGGCAGGCGGGGAAGGCGAGGGCGTAGCGAAGGCTCATGAGGACGGCCCAGACGAGTCCGCCGAGGTAGAGCAGGACGCCGAGGGGGAAGAGCAGGAAGAGGAGGCCGGGGCTGGGGTTGCCATTTGAGGTGAGCGTAACCACCAGAGCGCCGATGCCGATCAGGGCTACGCCGACGAGGATGGGACCGGCGACGATGAGGCTGCGCAGGAACATGAGCCAGGTGTAACGGCCGAGGTTGGTCCACGCGTGCCGGAAGGATTGAGCGGTGGTTGCCTGCTGGCCGCGGTCGGCATGGAGGGCGGCGTAGGTGGATGAGCCGTAGTACATTCCATACGCGGGCAACATGACCGCGAGCATGAGCAGGTACATGGGGAGCAGGGTAAACACCATGGCGTTGACGTTGGGATGAGCGGGTGGATGCGGGAAGACCCCGGCAAGGAACATGGCTGCGAAGAAGGCTGCGTAGAGGAGCAGGAAGAGGCCAAAGGGGAAGAGGCCGATGCCGATGAAGGGCCGCCAAGCGGATTTGAGGAGGCGCCAGATGCGGTCAAGGATCTGTCCGAAGGTCATGGGCATGGCGGGCGGAGTCGGGAATCTTGAATCGGTCATAGAGTTTCCCCCAATTCGTGTTCGGTGGTTGGGTCGTTTTCGACGGGGTGGATGGCGGGGATCGCGGGGATGGATCGGCCCGCCCCTACGGGGCTCAGGGCATCCATTGGGGTGGCTTCCCCGGATTCAGCTCCGCTCCATCCGTGGCTACTATCGTTCCCTCCCTCCGGGAGGAGTTGCGCGGGGTGGTCGGCGGGGACGATGAGGCCGGCTTTGAGCATCATCCACTCGATATCGAAGCCTTCCTGGCGGATGCGCTGGTCGTAGTAGAAGAGCATGAGGGCGATGCCGTAGACGGGGCGGGTGAGCGCCTGAACGAGGAATCCTGAACCGTAGATGACGAGGGCCAAGACGATTCCGAAGGTCTGCGCATTCTGCGGACTGCCGGCTCCGCGGATGAGTGCCATCCCGATGAGCACTGGGAACATGACGGCCATGGAGAGAATCCAGTTGAGGGCGGCGCAGAGCAGGTAGAGCAGCAGGATACGGCCCCTGGTGCCTTTGGCGAGGGAGAAGCTGCGGCGGAGTGCGGCCCAGACGCCCATCTGTTCCACAACGAACGTGGGAAAGGCGAGCGAGAGCTGCAGGGCTATCCAGAAGCCGTATACGGCGAGGCCGACGACGACCAGAAACTCGATGAGGAAGAAGAATCCGCCTCCGCCGATGCCCAGGCTTGCCATCAGCGCGGCAATGCCCGCGGATAGAAAGACCAGGACGAACCAGGCGCCGAAGGGCAGCACCCAGATGGCGATGATCTCAACGAAGTAAAGACCGATGGCGCGCCAGCCACGGCGCCAGGCGGCTTTGTAAGAGTCACGAATGGTGATTGTCTGGCCGAGAGAGGCGCGGGAGGCGGCGTGGTTCATGGCTGCGGCGGCCAGCGCGGATACGCCGAGAAAGAGGGCAAGCGCAGCGAAGCCGATCGCGACCAGACTGAAGACTGCGATTGCGTAGCCCGTGGGATCGACATTCTGCGGTTTTTCGCCCGTATTGGCCCAGGAGACAAGCAGGGCGATGCCGCCGGCGTAAACCAGGAGGAGTCCGATGGGGAAGGATGCGATGCCGAGGAAGACGAGAAAGCGCACGCGGTAGAGGTGCGCCGTGCGGTCCAGGATCTCGCCGAGCGTCGAAGGGTGGAGGGAATCAGCCATGCGAGCTTTCAGAGGAGCTTTCCGGTGGCGGGGGTTCTTCGGCTGGCGGCTCGGGCTCGGGGATGGATTCGGGCGCTTCTTGCTCGGGGGCTGCGAAGGCGCTTTCGGGCAGGTCTTTCACGGGCTGAACGGGGTCCGAGACTGGGGAGGCTTCGAAGGCCGGCGGCGCATTCATGCCAGCGGCTTCCATCATCCGCTCGATGTCGTAGCCTTCTTTGCGCACGCGCTGGTCATAGTAGAAGAGGGTCAGCCCGGTGGCATACATGGGTCCGATGAAGCTGTTGGTGAAGAAGCCGACGATCTGCTGCAAGGCCTGCATCCAAACGGGCAGGGTGCCGTGGTGCTTGATTGCCATGAAGGCCGCGACGACGAAAAAGAGTTGCGAAATCATCACCAGGCCGAGCTGAATGGCCAGAATCAGCAGTCCAAGAACAAAGATGCGACCGCGGGATTCCTTGCTCAATTCAACACTGCGCTTGATAGCCTGGCGCGCCGGGATGTCTTCGATAACGCAGGCTGGGACGGCGAGGGAGTAACGCAGGGCCATGAGGACGGCATAGACGATCCAGCCCAGGATCAGGACGAACAACAGGAATGACACGAGTCCGACGACGATCATCCCCGAGGCGTCGGCCTGCTGGCCGGCATGGAAGAATCCCTTGGGTCGCGCATAGCCATAGAGAAACCCGGAGTAGGCGCTGAAGATGAGGATGAACGGCAAATAGATGATGAAGCCGATGATGGCGGCCAGCCAGAGGTAGCGGCCGAGCTTTGGCCAGATGCTTTTGTAGGCGCCGCGAATGGTGGCCGGCTGCCCCAGATTGACCCACGAGACCGCCCGGTTGTTGGCCGCAACGGCGGCAGTGGCGCAGAGCAGGATGACCGGAAAGATCACCACCACGTAGCCCAGCGTCGCGAGGGGCACTTGCTGTGTCATATGCCAGTGCAACATCAACTGGGTCACACCCAACTGGATGAGGTTGATGACCAGCAGGACTCCGGCGTAGATGGCGGCGATGCCTGCGAAGAGCAGGAAGTTGGTGCGATAAAGCTGAGCCGTACGGTCGAGGATCTCGCCCAACGACATGGGGCGCAGGTTGGTTTCCATTCCGTGCTCCTGAAAAGTGCGTTGTATATGCTTGGCGGGATGTTAGCACACGGGAAAAGTGGATTGCCGTGCACGGGGTACCGGAGAGTTGTCGCATATTTATAAAGGAATAACCATTTGCCTTGCAGTGGGTTAAACTGGTGTCCCGCGCGATGGACGAAACTCGCACCTCAGTGAACGACCTGGCAAAAGCCTGCGCCCGCTCCGCCGACGCCTCGGAGTGGCTGGAATTCGTGCGTCGAACGGAGCCGCTTGCCTCGCTGGTTGCGCTCAGGGTGTGCCGCATGTGGGTCGCTGACCCATCGCCTGCAACGGTGGACGATATCGTGCAGGAGGTGTACTTGAAGCTGTGTGAACAGGAGCGGCGCATTTTGCGGGATTTTGAGCCGCGCGGCGAAGATTCTTTTCTGGGTCTGTTGCGGATTGTGGCGGCATCGGTGGCGAACGACTACTTTCGCCGGCTTTATTCCGCCAAGCGGGGTGGCAAAGTAGTTATCATGCCGCTGGTCGACGACGATGCGCAATCGCATTCGCATGCAGCGCGACCGGTGGCGCGGATGCAGCAATCGGCGCTGATGGAAGAGCTGGACAGCAAGCTTCGGTCAGCTCCCGATGTGATTGGCGAGCGCGACCGGGCGTTGTTCTGGCTTTACTACCGCCAGGGGTACACGGCGGAGGAGATTGCCCGGCTGCCCTCAGCGGGGCTCACCGCCAAGGGAGTGGAAAGCGCGCTGCGGCGGGTGACGGTGTGGCTTCGGGGAGAGGTTGAGCGCAAGAGTCCGGATGTCCGAACCGGGTCGGGGTAAGGTGGAAAATGGGTTGCCTAAAAGGAATGTTCCCGGTGAATCCGTTAAATAGAGTGTAGCTATGACCGATGAAATGAACCCCGAATCCGGCTTTCAAGACTCGTCAGGCGTGTCGCCCGAGGCGCTGCGGGAGGGGCTGAATCGCCTGATTGAGGCCCGCCTGACTGAGGAGCGGCCGGAGAACGCCGACGGCGCGGGTGGGGAGAGGGATTTGCATGGTTCCGCTTGTCCCCAGGCGGGGAAACTGGGGGAGCTGTTGAGTTCAGAGCCGGCTGCCGTGAAGAGCGAGCGGGTGAAGGCGCTTTTGATGCATGTGGCAGGTTGTACGGATTGTGCAGCCAGGCTGCGCGCACTGGACGCCGACATTTCTTCTGAGGAGCAGGCTTTCCTGGATGGGCTGGCGTCCTCGTCTGCCCAGGGGCAGCGCAGGCTGGCTGCCGAGTTTGCCCGTACGCCGCGGCTGATGGGTTCGAAGGGCGTGAGTCGCCTCTATCTTTGGACGGGAGCGGGGCTGGCTGCTTCGCTGCTGATAGGCATTGGTCTGGTGCAATGGTGGCGGATGGCGAACAACCCGGAGCGGCTGATGGCGGAGGCGTATACGCAGGCCAGGATCTTTGATCTGCGGATGCCGGGCTCGGGGTTTGCGGAGGTGACTCCGCTGCAGCATTTGCGCGGCGGGGTAACGGGTCGCGAATCGTCTCGGCTGTTGGAAGCACGAGCGAAGATTGAGCGTCAGCTTGAGCGGACGCCCGAGGATGCGCATTGGCTGCAGTTTGAGGCACGGGCCGACATTCTTGAGGAAAAATACGATCCGGCGATCGACATTCTCGATCGGCTTGTGGCAGCCGGACCGGCCACGGAAGCTCTGCTGCTGGACGACGCTTCAGCCTATTTTCAGCGTGGAGCCGCGACGGGAAGCGAGAACGACCGGGCCACAGCGCTGGACGATCTGCGCCGCGCCGATGAACTGTCGCCTGACGATCCGGTTGTGCTGTTCAATGAGGCGCTGGTGATGGAAGACCGCGGCCAGCTTATGAACGCGGTGGAAACCTGGAATCGCTATCTGCAGTTTGAGCGCGACGCCAAGTGGCTTGCCGAAGGGCGCAGGCGGTTGCAGGCGCTGGAGCAGAGGCTGGACCAGTTGAAGTCGCACCAGGGCCGGATGGAGCAGTATCTGGCGACGCCGCAGACCACGCGCTCGTTGGCTGCGGATGGCAAAACGCTGGGCGCAATTGACGAGGAACTCTCCACGTCTCTGCTGCCCGGGCTGCTGGAAAGGGCTTTTCCGATAGCTGATCCGTCGCCTGCAGCGCAGTCGCGCGGGTCGCCGTGCGGCGAAGAGTGCATGGCTGCCCGCAGCCTGCTTTACGCGCTTGCCGGCTCGCTTGAGCGCAATCACCAAGACCCCTGGCTGACCAAGTTTCTCCCTCCTGCTTCTCTCCTTTCCGATTCATCTTTTGCAGACATTGAGTTCAACCGGGCAGCGCATGCACTGGCTCAGGCTATTGAAGGCGCTACGCACGGCGATTATCCCGGCGCGGCCGAGCATGCCGCCGATGCCGAGCGGCTGTTCCAATCGCTGCGCAAACAGCCCGATGCGGCCAAGGCCATGGAGGCGCAGGTGGGCGAGGCGCGTGCCGCGATTGAGCAGGCCGACGCGCTGCAGGCGATGGCCAACTACGCCGGCTGCTACCAGGCGGTACATGCGCTGGTGCACAGCGACGGTGCGTTGGTTTGGATTGAGGCGGAGGCGGAGGCACTCGACGCTTATTGCGATCCGGCGCCGGGGTCGGATGTTGAGAACAACCCGTCGTTCGTCAGCGCTGAGACTCTGGCGCACGATCGGGGCTATACGCTGGTTGAGTTGCGAGTGCGGAACATGCGCGGCGGAGCGGCGGTGGACGCTGGGGACGTGGAGACCGCCTGGCATGATTACCTGGCGACGATTCGGCAGTTTTATGCCGGGGACTATCCAGCACTGCGGCTTTCCGGCACATTGAGCAGCCTGGAACAGGTGGAGCAGGGCACGCCGCGAACGAAGCTGGCACTGCTGCTGCAGCGGGAGCATATGGGAGCGCTCGAACTGACGCAGAACCGGCAACTGCTTCCAACGGCTTGGCTGAACCTGGCGGCCGTGGCTATTCGCGCGGGGTCAATTGACGAGGCACAGCGGGCGATGCGCACGGCTCAGGATGAGTTGGCGTCGAACGGCGGTGGAAAAGCGGTGCAGGCCACGCTGGCAGAGGTCGAGACCGCCCTGGCAGATGTCTACCTGGAGCGAGGGCAGCCGGACGCGGCCGGCAAACTGCTGGATTCGGCATTCGGGCATATGTCGAGCGAGAAGAATGCGGTGGATTTGCGCAATTATGCAGTGGCGCGGGGGCAGCTTGCGTTGGAGCAGGGACTTGGTGAAGCGGCTGAGCCGGTGTTGCGCGAGGCGCTGCTGGAGCAGGAGCGGCTGAGCGGCAAGGGCGGGGCGGGAACCATTGTGCAGGCCGAGCAGAATCGCGAACTTTATGCGGAACTGGTGGGCGTTTGGCTGGCGGAAGGGCGGCCGGGTGAGCAGGCGCTGGCGCTCTGGGAGCGGTATCGGCTCAGGATTCTGGGCGTCCCTGTATTGGCCTGTTCAGACGGAGGGCTGGACTGCCTGCAAACCAAGCTTGAGGCAACATTGCGGCGTCCCGGTTTGAGTCCGCTGGTGGGGCAAGTGGTGTTGCCAGATCGTGTGCTGCTTTATCGCGCTTCGGCGCAGGGTGTGGCGTGGACCGCGGTTGCGGTGCGCAAACAAGATTTGATGGTGGCGGTAGAGCAACTGGAGCGCGCCGTTGATTCTCCAGAGACGGGGATGAATGCCATTGACCGCGCGGCGCAGCGGGTGGGCGCGCTGCTGATTTCCCCGATTGAGCCCGCGAACGGGGCGAATGCGCAGGCTGGAGAAGGGGCGGCTAGCTACGATTTGCGGCTTGAGCCCGATCCGCTGCTGGGCAATTTGCCGTGGCCTTCGGTGGAGACTGCCGCTGGAGCATTGGGCGTCAAGACCAACCTGGAAGAGTCACCTTCCCTCCTTTTGAAGCCTGACGAACCGCATGGCGTGAAGTCGGCTGGGAGGGCGCTGGTGGTGGGGGCATCTGTTGCCTCCGGGGAGAGCCAACTGCTGCCGGAGGTGTTGGCGGAAGCGCGGGCAGTGGCGCATTTCGATGTGGTGCCGAGTGTCCTGGTCGGGGAGCAGGCTACGGAGGCGCGTGTGGTGGAGCGGCTGGGAACTGCGGAGGCATTTCACTTTGCCGGACATGCAGCCAGCCGGGGCGGAGCGACGCGGCTGCTGCTGGCGCCGGAAAAGCCGGGCGAGGGGCAGGATTCGCCGTGGCTGGACAGCGAAGTGTTCAGGGGGCACCCTCCCCGGCAGGCGCGGCTG